>Ga0207643_10000268_pt1 | contig 36371 bp, 23 predicted proteins | sample KBSMisM62_FD_184313 | JGI IMG/M metagenome (GOLD analysis project Ga0207643, IMG submission 184313) | Miscanthus rhizosphere microbial communities from Kellogg Biological Station, Michigan, USA - KBS Miscanthus M6-2 (SPAdes) (version 2) | ecosystem: Host-associated > Plants > Roots >... | reverse complement strand
CACAGTCCGCGCGCGGTCACCAGCAGGTCCTTGCCGCCCACGCCGCGGTCCTTGGTCGGGTTCCAGGCCAGCGCCTTGCCGCTGCTGGGGTCGATCGCGCCGATACCCGGCCGGCTGACCGCGCCGGGGCCGGCGTTGTCGTGCCCCTGCGGGTTGTCCAGCCAGCGCTGGTGACCCTGGACGTACACGGCCTTGTCGCTGACGGCCACCGAGTGCAGCGTGTCGCCGCCGGTGTAGTTGATCCAGGTCGGCCGGGTCGGCGCGGCCACGTCGGTCTCGAACCGGGCCGCCGCGTCGCAGATCCCCACACCGCCCTGTCCGCTGCGCGGCGTGCCGCCGGTCGCGACGATCACGAAGTACGAGCCGTCCGGCGAGAAGTCCACGTCCCGCACCTGGTCCTGGAGCTTCGGGGCGGAGCAGGCCACCTCCAGCGGGCGGTAGCGCCACGCGTTCACGGTCGCCGACGTGGTGCCGAGGGTGAGCATGAGCGCCCGCACCCGCGGCTGGCCGCCGACCGTCGTGAAGTTGCCGATGCCGACGAGCCGGGTGCCGGCCGGGTCGACCGCGAACCGGTAGACCTCGACCGGGCCGGCGTTGGTCGCCACCGACCCGGCGATCGGGATGTTGATGTAGCCGGTGTCCGCGCCGGTGGCGAGGTTGAGCGCGGCGATCTTCTTGCTGAACGTGCCGCTGATGATCAGCCGGCCGTTGACCACCGCGGCCTCGGACACGTTGCCGGTGAGCCTGGCGTTGAAGGCCTGGTCGACCGCGCCGGTAGTCGGGTTCAGCTTGACGATGCCGCGCCGGGCCACGCCGTTGACCGTGGAGAACGTGCCGCCGACGTAGAGCGATCCGCCGGAGGCGACGATCGCCCACACGTTGCCGTTGATGCTCGGCGTGAACGACGTCGAGATCGACCCGGTCGCCGCGTTGAACGCGACGATGTGCGACCGGCTGAACGTGCCCGCCGGCGTCGTCCCGGCCGCCGCCGTCACCGTCGTGAACGAGCCGCCCGCGAAGAGCATCCCGTTCACCTCGGCGCTCTTGTAGACCGCGCCCTGGTTGATGTTCGGCGTGTAGTTCACCGGGTTGGTGCTGACCACCTGGCCGAGCGCCGGCGCCGCGCCTGCCGCTCCCGCCCCGGTGACGACCAGCAGCGCCGCGCCGACCGCGGCCGCCAGCGTGCCCGACCTGCCCCCCATTGCTCCCCCACTCAGCCGGCTGGCGCCAGCACGAGTGTCACCATAGTGGCCTTCGTCCCGGCTACGTCGGTACTCGCCGAAAGTCCGCCGGCCGTCCCGGCCGCGGCCGGCCCGTTGCCGTCGGTCAGCAGCGAGGTGACCCGGCCGGTGCCGGTGCCGATCGTGCTGCCGCGCACGGTCTGGCCGGCCGGCGCGGTCCACTCGGTCGTCGAGGACGACTTGTCCGCCCAGTAGGAGAGGATCCACGAGTCGCTGCCGCTCACCGTCACGGTCGGCGTGGTGTGCGACGCCTTGGCCGTCGTGTCGAACGCCAGGGCATGCGCCGAGACGGCGCCGGCGTTCGCGTAGGCGGCCAGCCGCAGGTCCATCTTGTTGAGCGCGCTGGCGGTGACGGTCACGACCGAGCCGGCGTCGGTCCCGGTCGCGGTCTTCGAGTAGATCCTGGTGCTCACGCCGGTGGTCGAGCCCGCGTCGACCAGCGTCCAGCCGGCCGGGTCCCCGTAGGTCACCGTGCTGCTGTTGGTCGTCATCAGCAGCACCATCTGGTCGCCGGCCTGCACCGAGGCCGGCACGGTCACCTTGGCCGAGGTCGCGTTCGCCTGGTTGCCCGCGGTCGCCCGGAACGAGATCGGGTTCGTCACCGGCGGCGGTGCGGTCACCGTGACCGGCTTCGTCGCCGACGCCGACGCCCCGTCGTTGTCGGTCACGGTCAGCGCGACGGTGTACGAGCCGGCCGCCGCGTAGGTGTGCGACGCGCTCGCCCCGGTCGAGGTCTCCCCGTCGCCCCAGGCCCAGGAGTACGAGGCGATGCTGCCGTCGGGGTCGCCGGACCCGGCCGCGCTGGCGTCGCAGGTCAGCGCCGAGCAGGTCACCGACGCCACCGCGGTCGGCGGGTCGTTGGCCGCGATCCGCGGGCCGAGGAACAGCGCCCGGGCGCGCCAGTCCACGCCGTCCACCGACGGGCCGCTGACCACGGCCGGCGAGCCGGACACGGTGCCGGCGGAGAACGGGACCTCGGACAGGTTCCCGTCCGCCCGGGTCGCGTAGTAGAGGTTGCCGCCGGAGTAGAAGGCGCCGGTGATGTCCGGCAGCTGCGTGCCGGTGGCGATCCGGTCGGCGTGGACGATGCCGCTGTCCGCGCTGAACGCGCGCTTGTACAGGTTCCGGTCGCCGAGCAGCGTGTAGTAGAGCTGCCCGCTGCCGTCGGTGAACATCGCGGTGATGTTGACGATCTCGGTGTAGAACGACGGCCGCGCGCCGCGGAACGTCTGCCCCGAGCCGGTGTCCACGTCCGACCAGGCCGGGTCGTTGTACGGATCGACCAGCTGCTCGGCGCCGAACGTCGAGCCGTCGAAGGTCCGCCGGTAGAACAGCCCGTCGGTCTTGCCGTAGTAGAGCTGGTCGCCGACCAGGGTCGCGCCGCGCACGGCGGTGAAGTCCAGCGGCGAGCTGACCGTGTTCGGCGCGCCGGCGGTGCTGCCGTCGAAGTTGCGCTCGACCAGGCCGCCGGCCGCGCCGGGCGGCGGTTCCGGGGCGTCGGTGCGGACGATCTCGATGCCGTCGACCAGCGGGTTCTCGACCTGGTTGGTGAAGTCCACGTGCACCGCGCCGTCGGCGGCCGCGGTGAGGTTCGGGAACTCCTTCATCGTCCCGGTCTGGTCGCCGACGTCGGCGACGATGTCGTAGGCCGGCAGCACCGTGGTCCCGTTGATCGCGACGTTGAACACCCGCTGGCCGACCTGGGACGTGCCCGGGTACCGGTTCGCGAAGTAGAGCCTGACCTTCACCGTCGCCCCGGACGGGATCGGGAAGGTCCAGCTCTGCGCGCCCCACCGCTCGCTGTCGAAGATCGAGCGCGGGGTGCTCGCCGGCACGGTGGCGTCGACGTTCGGCACCGGGCTCCAACCGGCATTGTTGCCGCCGCTGACGTCGGCCGAGCCGGAGCCGTCGGCCCAGTCCGGACCGGCGTCGGTCGACTGGATCGCGCCGCCGCCGGCGTTCACCCGGTAGAGCACGTTGCTCGCGCCGTTCCGGGATCCGCCCAGGTACGCGCCGCCCGGCAGCGCCTGCACCGCGGTCGACGCGGGTGCGGCCCCGGACGCCAGCGGGAAGAACGCGATCTTGCCGCGGAAGTACCTCCGGTTGCCGATGAAGTCGGTGTCGCTGCCGACGTACAGGCCCTGCGCGGTAGCCAGCAGCGAGTACGCCCCGGCGCCGCGCGGGTTGCGGCCCGGGTTCCAGCTCAGCGGCATGCCGTTGGCCGGGTCGAGGGCGACCAGGCCGGGCCGGGGCACCGCGCCGCCGCCGGCGAAGTCCGACGCGTCGGGGTTGTTCATCCACCGCATGTGCCCGCCGGCGTAGACCACGGTGCCGGTGATCGCGATCGACAGCACGGTGTCGCCGCCGGCGTAGTCGACCCAGGTCGGCTGGATGTCGGTGCCGCTCGCGCTCGTCTCGAACCGGGCCGCGGTGTCGCAGAGCGTGCCGTTGCCGCCACCGGTCGCGGCGATCACGAAGTACGACCCGTCCGGGGAGAAGTCGACGTCGCGGATGTAGGAGTCGTACGCCCAGGAGAAACAGGCCGGCTCGTACCGGTGCGTCTGCCAGTCGGCGCGCAGCTCAGCCGTGGCGCCGAGGTTCCACATGGCGACCTGGTCGCGCAGCTGGCCGTCGACGAACGTGAAGTTGCCGATCGCGACCAGCCTGCTGCCGTCCGGGGTGATGTCGATCTTGGACACGCCGACCGGCGCCTTGGCCCCGCCGTTGGTCGCGGTCCAGTTGTGGTTGACCGTCACCGTGCTGGTCATGAACGAGTCCACGACGCCGGTGGTGGCCCCCATCGACACGATCCCGCCCCGGGTCTGGCCGCCGATCTGGGTGAACGTGCCGCCGACGAACAGCCGGTCGCCGGTCCGGGCGACGGTGTTGACGACCCCGTTCATCGGCAGCGTGGCGAACCCGGCGACCCGGCTGCCGGTGCTCACGTCGAGCAGCACCAGGCCCTTGGCCTTCACGCCGCCGATGTTGTTGAAGGCGCCACCCACGTAGACGGTGCCGGGCGTCGGCCCGGGCAGCACCGCGTTGACCTGGCCGTCGAGACCGGGCGCGAACGCGGTGTTCACCTGGCCGGTCGCCTGGTCGAACGCCGCGACGTAGGGCAAGTCGTACGTGGTCGCCCGGTCCGGTGACTGGATGGAGGTGAACGCGCCGCCCATCACGATGGTGGTGCCGACCTGCGCCATCGAGAACACCGCCCCGCCGACCGCGTTCGGCGTGTCGGCGGACGGCACCGCGGAGACCACCTTGTCCTGCTGCGCGTTCACGGCCCAGGCCGGCGACCCGGCCAGCAGGGTCCCCACCACCGCCACCAGGACAGCGGCCACCCGACGTCTCGTCACGATCCCCCCACGGGAAAGACGGTGGGGACCCTGCCGTCCCCCCGATGCAGACGGAGGGACGGTACGTGCCATGACGCCGATATGGGCTGTGACTGGTCAGTTGTCAGGATCTCGCATGATTCGACTATTCGAGTCAGCAGCTCATCACGGAGAGTGCATCACCCCGCGGACGAGTGCTTCACCCCGAGGACCCGCTCGTCGAGCACGTCGAGCAGCCCGGCGTCCACCCGCTCGTCCAGCTTGCGGGCGAAGTGTGCACCGCGTGAGGTCATCCGGGGCACGTCGGCGACCCGCAGCGTCTTCGGGTGGTTGCCGGTGCTGCCGCGGAAGTCGAAGTAGCGCTTGCTGTCGTCGGCCAGGGTGAACTGGCCGGAGGAGCGCAGCACGGTCTGGAAGAAGACCTCCTCCGGCGCCAGCACCCGGCGCAGATACCGCACCTCGGCCGGGTGGTCGCGGACCCAGTCGCGCAGGTACGTTGCGCACGGCCGGGACAGCGAGCAGAAGAACGACCCGCCGTACCAGTCCTGCTCGGGGAACGGCAGCCGGCGCCGGCGCACGCCGATCGCCCGGTACGCCGGGGCGAACCGGACCAGCGGCTGCACTCGATTGACCGCGGCCAGCGGCCGCAGCAGCCGCTGCGCCCGGGCCGACATCGGCAGCCGGACGTAACCGAAGCAGTATCGGGTGACGGCCTTGCTGCGCGGCCACTTCGGCCCGTCGAAGGCCGGGAAGAGTTGCAGGTAGGCGTCCGCGCCGCCATCGGCCAGCTCGCGCTCGGCCTGGGCGAGCGGGACCAGCGGGTAGTCCTGGCCGGAGAGGTTGCACAGCCAGTCGTAGTCCTCGCCTCGGTCGGCGAGCAGGTCGACGACCTCCAGCCAGCGGTCGAGGTGCGAGAAGTCGCCGTAGCCACCGGGCACCCGGCGCACGATCACGGCCGGGTCGGCGGCCAGCTCACCGAGGTCGAGCTCCGGGCCGTCCTCGGCGTGGCTGACCACGATCAGGCTCGTGGGGCTCGAGGCACGCAGGGTCCGGACCAACCGGACGAGCTGGGCGGGCAGGGTGTGGGACTGGACGTGGTAGCAGACGCGCACTCGTTCCCCCAGATCCGGCACCGGGCCGGCCGAGGCCCGTAAGGAAAGGGAGCCTACGCTGTCTCCCTGCCGAGGGGTCCGATCACGTTTCTCCGCGTTCACCCGTGGGTCGACCGCCGTACGGGCTAACGTGAGGGCCGACTCGGCCGCCGGTGCGCGTCGCCGGCGGACCGCACGCCTGAGCTCGCAAAACCTGGTCCGCGCCGCGGGCCAAGAGGGGGAACATTGGTGTCGAGCCAGTCCGGCGACAGCACGCTCCAGCTGGGCGACTACCTGCGTCTCGCGAAGCGGCGCTGGTGGGCGATCGCGCTCGGGCTGCTCGTCGGTCTCAGCGCGGGCTACGCGTTCACCGCGACCCGCGGGCAGCAGTACACGTCCACGGCCAGCGTCCTCGTCCAGCCGGTCGGCACCGACACCGAGGTGGCCAACGGTCGCACCAGCGGGTCGGTCAACCTGGACACCGAGGCGCAGCTGGTCCGTTCCTCAGTGGTCGAGACGAAGGCCCAGGCGCTGCTGCGGACCTCGCTGTCACCCCAGGACCTCGGTGAGTCGGTAAAGGTGACGGTTCCGGCCAACACCTCGGTTCTCAACATCGCGTTCACCGCTGACAACCCCGCGGGTGCGCAGCAGGGGGCGCACGCGTTCGCCGAGGCCTACCTCGCGGCCCGGGGCGACACGGCCAAGGCCGAGGTCAATGCCCGAGTCAAGGCGCTGCAGGCGACGCTGGCCACCCTCGCGGCCCAGCAGAAGCAGGTCGCCGGGCAGATCGCCGCGCTGCCGCAGGACTCCCCCGACCGGTCCGCGGCGCAGGCGAAGCTCAACAACATCAACACCCAGATCGACCAGGCCAACCAGCAGCTCGTCCCATTGCAGACCACGCCGGTGACGCCGGGCAGCATCATCAACGACGCGCAGTTGCCGGACTCGACCTCCGGCCCGCTCGGCATCCTCGCGATCGCCAGCGGCCTGCTGCTCGGCCTGCTGTTCGGCCTGCTGCTGGCGTTCGCGATCGAGCGGGCGGACAAGCGGGTCCGGCGCTCGGTCGATCTCGAGCGCGAGTTCGACGTGCCGGTGCTGGTCGAGGTGCCGACCGGCCCGCGCACCGACTTCAGCGTCGTGCAGAGCACGCACAGCCGGCAGGGCAACGCGTTCAGCGAGCTGCGCAACGTGCTGGTCTCGCTGGTGTCCGACCGGGAGCAGATCATCCTGGTCGCCGGCGCCTCGGACGGGCCGGCCGGCAGCATCGTGGCCGCCAACCTCGCCGTGTCCCTCGCCCGGATGAACCTGGACACCGTGCTGATCTGCGCCGACCCGGCATCGAGCGGCCGGCAGATCCTCGACCTCGACCCGGAGGCGCCGGGACTGTCCGAGCTGCTGCACGGCGGGCTCAACGTGGCCAGCCTGGAGCAGCGGCCGGCGACCGGGCACGGGCTGCGGGTCATCCCGCCGGGCGTCGAGGCCGAGCTGACCAGCGAGGCCACCCAGGTCTTCCTCACCGAGCAGGCGATCCGGCAGTTCCGGCACTCGGCCCGGTTCGTCGTCATCGACGCGCCGCCGATGTCCTCCGGCTCGCAGGCCCAGACGCTGGCCCGGCTGGCCCACGTCACCGTGCTGGTCGTCGAGCTCGGCACGACCACGCACGACCAGGTGCTGCGCGCCGCCCGGCTGATCGACCTGGTCGGCACCCGCTCGATCGGGATGGTCGCGATGCCGCGGGTGCCGGTGCGCCGGGAGAAGCGGTCCGCTCCGGCCCCGTCCGCCGAGCGCGCGACCGCGACCGCGACGGCCGCCGGCACCGCGGCGGCGGAGAGCCGCGGCTTCGCCCCGGACCGGTACGGCGCCACCTCGGCCGACCGGTACGGCTCCACCTCGGCCGGCTACGGCCAGGACCGCTACGGCTCCGACCGGTACGACGGCTACGGCACGGACGAGCGGCGCTACCAGGCCGACCGGTCCGCCACCCCGGTCGAGGACCGGTACGGGCAGAGCGCCGACGACCTCGCCGCCGCGGCCGGTCGCGGCCCGGTCAACGGCCGGACCAACGGCGCCTCGTCGAGGGCGAACGGCAGCGGCCAGCCCGCCAGCGGCACCGCGGCCGAGAACGACCCCGCCGTCGAGGCGGCGACCGACGAACCGACCCGCCGGATCACCCGGCCGGCGGTGGACTGAGCCGGTGTCCCGAGCGAAGTCGCCGCGGTGGCTGGCACTGCCCCTCGGTGCCGCACTGCTCGCGGCCGGCTGCGGTGGCGGCAAGGCGGCCAGCCTGCAGCCCGGCGCCGCCGCTCCGGCGGCGAGCAGCCCGGCCGCGGCCGCGACGACTCCCGCGGCGGCGTCCGGACCGGTCGCGCCGCTGACCGGCCTGCCGGCCAGCGCGGCGGTCGCCGTCCGGCCGGCCATCGCGGTCCGGCTCCCGCTCGAGGGCGGCGTCGGCCTGAACGACGCCGACCTCGTCTACCAGGAGTACGAGCGGTCCACCCTGCTCAAGGTGCTGGCGATCTTCCAGTCCAGGGACGCGCCGGAGATCGGGCCGGTCGGCGGGGTCCGCCCGGCCGACCCGGCGCTGCTGCCCAGCCTGCGCCCGCTGTACGCGAACACCGGCGGCGCCAGCGGGACCGAGGGGCTGCTGGAGAAGGCCGCGATCAGCCAGGTCACCTCGTCGGCCGCCGCCTCGGCGTACCGGTCGGGGACGGCCGGGCTGATGACCTCGACCGCGGGCGTGCTGGCCGCCGCACCGGCCGGGGCGAAGCCGCCGCCGCCCGTGCTGCCGCTGGCCGGCACCGGCGAGGCGTTCACGACCAGCCACGTCGGAAAGGCCCGGACGATCACGATCACCCCGCCCGGCGCGCCGGCCGAGACCTGGACCTACTCGGCGGCCGGCCACAGCTGGCTGCGGTCGGGCACACCGGGCGTGGCGGTGGCCAACCTGATCCTGCAGAACGTCGACTACAAGCAGGTCTTGTTGCGCGACCCGGACCGGTTCGCGCAGAGTGCGCGGGTGCTCGGTCGAGGCATCTGCACCGCGGTCTCCGGCGGCACGGTCACGCCGTGCTCCTGGTACAAGCGGTCGGCGACGTCCGTGACCGGGTACGTCGACGCCGCCGGCGTTCCGCTGCGGTTCGCCCCCGGCCCGACCTGGGTCGTGCTGCTGCCGCCGGGCTCGAAGCTGGCCACGGGGTGAGGCGGTGACCAGCACCCTCGACCGGCCGCCGATGCGGCCCTCGGACAGCGGCCCCGGGCACACCAGTGCCCGCACGGTGCACCGCAGCGGCCCCTGGCTGAGCCGTGCGCTGCGCTCGCGCGGGATCCGGCTGCCGACGCACTGGCCGTTCACGGCGCTGGTCGCGTTCTTCCCGATCTGGTGGGCGCTCGGGCTCGGCAGCTTCGCGATCATCGGCTTCAGCCTGCCCATGCTGCTGCAGCTGCGCCGGGCCAGGCCGCTGCGGGTGCCGCGCGGGTTCGCGTTCTGGCTCTGCTTCCTGGCCGCCGTCCTGGTCAGCGGGCTCATGCTGGGCAGGACCGCGCCGGACACGCTGCCGCACGGGGCGGCGACGCAGCTCATCGCGTACTCGCTGCGGTTCCTCAACTACGTCGCCGCCACCGTGCTGCTGCTCTACGTCATGAACATGCGCGGCCGCGGGCTGACCGACCGGCGCATCGTCGGCTGCCTGGCCACGTTCTTCATCGTCGCGGTGGCCGGCGGCCTGCTCGGGCTGGCGGCGCCCGGGTTCAACTTCACCTCGCCGTTCGAGTGGCTGCTCCCGCACCACCTCGCCGAGAACTCCTACGTCCGGGTGCTGGTGCACCCGGCCGCCGCGCAGAACCAGGACGTGCTCGGCTTCACCGCGGCACGGCCGAAGGCGCCGTTCGAGTACACGAACACCTGGGGCAACGTCATCGGCCTGCTCATCGTGTGGTTCACGGTGTGGGCCGTACGGGCCCGCGGCCGGGGCCGAGTCGTCGCGGTGGTCGTGCTGTGCATCGCGCTGGTCCCGATCGTCAACTCCCTGAACCGCGGGCTGTGGGTCGGCCTCGGGCTCGGCCTGCTGCTCCTCGCGGTGCGGCTGGCGATGAGCGGCAAGCTGATGACCGTGATCGGGCTGGCCGCGGCGGTGAGCACGCTGGCCGTCGTGGTCCTCGCGTCGCCGCTGGCGACCGTGGTGCAGGAGCGGCTCAACCACGGGCACAGCAACGACATCCGCACCAACCTGGCGGAGGCCGCGTTCAAGGGCGCGACCGAGTCGCCGGTGATCGGCTGGGGCACCACCCGCGAGGTGCGCGGCAGCTACCAGTCCATCGCGGTCGGCACGACCTCCGGCTGTGCCCGCTGCGGCAACGCGGACATCGGGTCGACCGGGCACTTCTGGTTGACGATCTTCGCCCAGGGCTTCGTCGGGATGGCGCTCTACCTGGGCTTCTTCCTCAGCGTGCTCTGGTTCTACCGAGGTCAACGCACGGCCATCGGCATCGGCGCGCAGATGACGATCATCATGTCGCTCTGGTTCATGTTCGTGTACTCGGCGGTCGGCTGGCCGCTGGCGCTGCAGATGATCGCGGTCGGCGTGCTGTGGCGGCAGAAGCAGCCGCAGCCGGCGTGACCGGCGCGGCGGACGAGCGGGCCGACTGGCTGCGGGAGCTCGCGCCGCTGCTGTGGCCGGCGCCCGCGACCGTGACGCTCGGCCGGGACCGGCAGCCCGGTGCCCGGCGGTCGTACCTGATCCTGCCCAGCCTGGCCCGGCCGCGGCTGCTGGTGCCGCGGCGGACCCGGCGGGCGGCCGGCGGTGCGGTCCGCGGCTACGGCGAGCAGTCCTCGGCCGCGCGCCGGGTAGCGGTCCGGCTGGCCGCGGCGGCGCTGACCGCCGGCGCCGGCGACCCGCTGCTGCGCGACCGGCTCGAGGTCACCGGCGTGGACACGATCGAGGACCACCTGGCCCGCGAGCTCGGCCGGCCGGTGCTGGTGAGCCTCCACCTCGGCCCGGCCCGGGCGAACCGCAAGCCGGTGCTGCAACTGCTCGACCCCGGCGGCGGCACGGTGGGCTTCGCCAAGGTCGCCACCACCGCGCTCGCCGGCCGGCTGGTGGCGGCCGAGACCGAGACCCTGCGCACGCTCGCCCGGGCCGGCCTGACCCGGCTGACGCCGCCGCGGGTGCTGTCGGCCGGCCCCTGGCGCGGGCTGGAGATCCTGGTCCAGTCACCGCTGCCGGTACGCCAGCCGCGGCGGCCGGCCCCGGCCAGGCTCGCCGCCGCCACCGCCGAGGTCGCCGCGGTCGGCGGGATCACCACCCAGCCGCTGGACGGGCCGTACCTGGCCGGGCTGCGGGAGCGGGTGGCGGCACTGCCGGCCGGACCGGCCAGGGACGGCCTCGCCGCCGCGCTCGACGCGCTCCGGCCAGCCGGCACCGCGCTGCGGATCGGGTCCTGGCACGGCGACTGGACCCCGTGGAACACGGCGGTCGTCGCGGACACGGTGCTGGCCTGGGACTGGGAGCGGTTCGCCGCCGGGGTGCCGGTCGGCTTCGACGCGCTGCACTACGACCTGCAGCCGCGGGCGCTCGGCCGGGTCGACGCGGCCGGCGCCGCGGCCGCCGACTCGGTCCGGCGGGCGCCTGAGCTGCTCGCCCCGCTGGGCGTGCCGGCCGGGTCGGCGCCGGCCGTCGCCGTCCTCTACCTCGTCGAGATCCTGACCCGGTACGTGGGCGACGGGCAGGCCCGGTGGGACGCCTGGCGCACCATGACCGAGGGGGTGCTGGCCGCGGCCCGCGCGGCCGCCCCGGTCACTGCCCGTTGAGAGTAGGGAGTCCATACGTGGTGGGGGTTGGCACGCTCAAGGCGGCCGTGAAGGAGCAGCCGCGGCTGCGGGAGCTGGCGCGGGCCACGGCCCGGACGACCGGCCGGCTGACCGCCCCGGCCCGCATGACGCCGTCGTTCCTCATCGTCGGCGCGCAGCGGTGCGGAACGACGTCGATGTACAAGACGCTGTCCCAGCATCCGATGGTGCTGCCGGCGGTGCTGCACAAGGGCGCGCACTACTTCGACACCGGCTACGGGCACGGGCCGGCCTGGTATCGCGGGCACTTCCCGCTGCAGGTCACCGCCCGGCGGGCGGCATCCGCCCCCGGCCGGCTGCCGATCACCGGCGAGTCCAGCCCGTACTACATGTTCCACCCGCTGGCCGGGCAGCGGATCGCCACCGACCTGCCGGGCGTCAAGCTGCTGGTGCTGCTGCGTGACCCGGTCGAGCGGGCCTACTCCGCGCACACCCACGAGACCGCCCGCGGCTTCGAGACCGAGCCGTTCGAGCGGGCGCTTGAGCTGGAGCCGGTCCGGCTGGCCGGCGAGGAGGCGAAGCTGGTCGCCGACCCCACCTACCAGTCCTACTCGCACCAGCACCACGCCTACGTGAGCCGCGGCCGGTACGCCGACCAGCTGCGCCGGCTGGAGGGCCTGTTCGGGCGCGACCGGCTGCACGTGGTGGACAGCCAGCGGTTCTTCACCGACCCGGAGCCGGTCTTCGCCGAGGTGGTCGACTTCCTCGGCATCGGTGCCGCGCGCGGGATCGCGTTCGAGAAGCACAACGCCCGGCCGCGCGCGCCGATGCCGGACTCGGTCCGGGCCGCGCTCGAGGACCAGCTGGCCGACTCGGACGCCGAGCTGGAGACCTGGCTGGGCGCGCCGCCGAGCTGGCGCGCCTGAGCAGAACGGACGAGGGCCCGTCGAGGGCCCTCGTCCGCGTGCGGGTCAGGAGGCCGGGTTGAGCACCACGGTGAGCATGGTCGCCTTGGTGCCGGCCAGGTCGGTGGTCGCGGTCAGCCCGCCGGCCGCACCGGGCGGCGCCACCCCGCCACCGTCGGTCAGCAGCGAGGTGATCCGGCCGCTGGACGCGCCGATCGACACGTTGCGGACGCTCTGCCCGGCCGGCGCCGTCCACGCTGTCGTGGAGGACGACTTGTCCGCCCAGTAGGAGAGGACCCAGCTGCCCGGCGTCGCCACGGTCGCGGTCGGCGTGGTGTGCGCCGTCTTGGAGGTGGTGTCCACGGCGCCGGTGACCGAGGCAACCGGCGTGGTCGCGCTCGTCCCGGACCATGCCGCGACGGTGAGGCTGGTCTTCACGGTCCCGCCCAGGGTCACCGAGACGGCACCGGAGGCGTCGGCCGCGGTCGCGACCTTCGACCAGACGACGGTCTGGATGCCGGTGGTCGAGGTCCGGTTGACCCTGGTCCAGCCGGCCGGGTCGCTGACCGTCACGGTGTCGGCGTTGACCGTGGCGGTCAGCACCAGCCCGTCACCGGCCTGCACGGCCGCCGGCACCGTCACCGTCGACGTCGTGCCGTTGGCGTTCGAGTTGGCCGCGCCGCGGAAGGCGATCGCCGTGGTCGGCACCGAGACCGTCACCGGCCGGGTGGTCGTCGCCGTGCCGCCCCGGTTGTCGGTCACGGTCAGCGTGATCGTGTAGGTCCCGCCCGCCGCGTACGTGTGCGACGCGGTGGCGCCGGAGCCGTTCGTCCCGTCGCCGAAGTCCCACGCGTACGAGGCGATGCTGCCGTCGGAGTCGGTCGACGCGCCGGCGTCCACGGTGCAGCTCAGCCCACCGCAGCTGGCGGTGAAGGCCGCGGTCGGCGGCACGTTGCCGGACACCGTGGACAGGAACACCGCCTTGCCGCGCCAGTCCTTCCCGTCGACGCCCGGGCCGCTGACCGTGGTCGAGGTCGCGCCGGGCACGCCGTTGACCCAGCTGATCCGGCGCAGGTTCCCGGTGCTGCGGGAGGTCAGGTAGAGGTTGGTGCCGTCGAGGAACGCGCCGCCGGTGTCGCTCCAGTTCGTCGTGCCGGCGACGGTGAACTTGTCCGCGCCGACGATCCCGCTCTCCGGCGTGAAGTACCGGTAGAACAGCGAGGTCGAGGTGGAGGTCGTGTAGTAGATCCGGCCGCCGGAGAAGAACATCGAGGTGACGTTCGGGATCTCGGCGTAGAAGTTGGACTTCACGCCCTGGTACGTCTGGCCGGAGCCGGTGTCCACTGTGGACCATGCCGGGTCCTGGTACGGGTTGATCAGGTTCGCCGGGCCGAACGTCGTGCCGTCGAAGGTCCGCCAGTAGAGGTTGCTGTCGGTGGCGAGGCCGTAGAACACCTTGCCGTCGACCATGACCGCGCCGCGCACGGTGCTCCAGTCCAGCCCGCTGCTCGGCAGCGTCGTGTTCGCCCCGGCCGTGGTCCCGTCGTACGGGCGGGAGATCGCGGTCGTCGTCGCGCCGGTCGGCGAGCCGATGATCACGTTGTTCGGCAGCCGGCCGGTGAAGTTGGCCGGGATCGTGCCGCCGCCGGCCAGCGGGAAGAACGCCATCTTCCCGCGCTTGTAGGTGAAGTTGCCGATCCAGTCGGTGTCGCTGCCGACCCACAGCCCGGTGGGCGTCGCATAGACCGCGTACGCGCCGGCGCCGCGCGGGTTGCGCCCCGGGTTCCAGGAGAACGGCACGCCGTTGGCGGGATCGAGGGCCGCCATGCCGGGCCGCGGCACGGCGCCGGCCTGGGCCCGGTCCGAGCCGAGGCTGTTGTTCAGCCAGCGCTCGTGGCCGCCGACGTAGACGACCGCGCCGGTGACCGCGACGGACAGCAGCGTGTCGCCGCCGGTGAAGTCGACCCAGGTCGGCTGGAGCCCGGTGCCGGTGGCGCCGGTCTCCCACCGGGCCGCGGTGTCGCAGAGCGTGCCGGCGGACGGGCCGCCGGTCGCGACGATCACGAAGTACGTGCCGTCCGGGGAGAAGTCGACGTCGCGGATGTAGCTGTCGTACGCGCGCCACCCGCAGTCGGGGGTGTAGCGCGCGGTCTGCCAGTTCGGGTCGACGGTGGCGCTGGTCGCACCGAGGTTGATCAGCGCGACCTGGTCGCGGTCGAGCCCGGAGGCGGTGAGGAAGTTGCCGATGATGACCATGCGGCTGCCGTCCGGCGTGATGTCCAGCTTGGTCACGCCCACCGGCGCCTGCGCCCCGATCGGGTTCCCGGACGCGTCGAAGTGCGGGTAGTTGTGGTGCCCGGCCACCGCGATCGTCATGTACGAGTCGACGGCGCCGGTGGTCGGGTTCAGCGAGCCGAGGCCGGGCCGGGAGTTCGGGCCGAGCGTGGTGAACGTGCCGCCGAGGAACAGCCGGCCGCCGGACAACGCGATGTCGTTGACCACGCCGTTCATCGGCGGGAACTTGAAGCCAGGGACCAGCGCGCCGGTGTTGGTGTCCAGCAGCGCGATGCTCTTGAACTTCGTGCCGTTGACGTTGTTGAACGCGCCGCCGACGTACACGGTGTTCGGGGTGGGCCCGGGCAGCAGCGCGTTGACCTGGCCGTCGAGGGTGGGCGCGAACCCGGTGTCCAGCGCGCCGGTGGTGGCGTCGACGGCCAGCAGGTAGGTCCTGGTCACCGCGGTGGTCGAGCCGGCCGGCGTCGCCGAGGTGAAGTTGCCGCCGACGAAGACCTTGCCGCCGACCTGGGTGAAGGCCTGGACCGAGCCGTCGCCGATGTTCGGCGTGCCGGCCAGCGGCACCGTCCCGACCAGGCTGGTCTGCTTGGTGCTGACGGCACCGGCGGATTGGGCGCCGACGGCGAGCGTGGCCACGGTGGCCATGCTGACCGCCGTCGCCGCAGCCGCCAGGGCAGCGATGACGCGCTTAGTGAGCACTGATGAATCCCCCAAGAGTGGTCCGGCCCCACCGGACTGCTCCGACAACATAGACGATCGCCGCGGCCGCACAGGTGCGCCTTGGCAACTTTTGAGGCGCGTGGCCTACGTATTGGACGGCGCCGCGGCACCGCCATGACGCTGGTCCAGCGATGCGCCCGACGGAGCCGCCGGATCCGCTCCGTGTGACAGTGTGAGGCGTGACCAGCAGGCACCAGCCCGGGTTCGACCCCGAGGCGACGGTGCAGCTGGACCCGGAGGCCACGGTCCGGCTGGCCCTGCCGTCGATGGCGGCCCCGGTGCCGGACGCGCCGCTGCCCGATCCGGCGCTGCCCGCCACCGCGGGCATGCGGGACGGGGGTGGGCGCGACCCGGGGTCGAGCGTCAAGGCGGTCGCCCGCGGCGGCGGCGCCAACCTCATCGGTGCCGCGGTGACCACCGTCGCGAACCTGCTGCTGTCGGTCGTGGTGACCCGGTCGATGAGCCAGGCCAACGCCGGCATCTTCTTCTCGATCACCTCGCTGGTGCTGCTGCTGGCCACGGTCGGCCGGGTCGGCACCGGCGGCGGCGCGATCTACTTCCTGCCCCGGCTCCGGCTGCTCGGCTCGCCGGGCGAGGTGAGCGAGTGCCTGCGCTGGTCGATCCGGCCGACCGTGCTGGTCTCCTGCCTGCTCGGACTGGGCCTGCTGCTGTTCGCGCCGCAGATCGCCGACCTCGCGGTGGGTCGCGACCCGAGCCCCGACGCGATCCTGGTGCTGCGGCTGTCCGGGCTGGTGCTGCCGTTCGCGGCGCTGGGCGACGTGCTCCAGTCGATCACCCGCGGGTTCGGCCGGATGCGTACCACGGTGATGGTGGAGCGGATCGGCCGGCCGCTGGCCCAGCTCATGCTCGTCGTGCTGGCCGCGCCGACGCACAACGTGCTGCTGCTCGTGCTGGCCTGGACCGTGCCCTACCTGCCGGCGACGATCCTGTCCGCGCTGCCGATCCGGCGGCTCGCGCGGGAGAGCCGGCGCCGCCGCTCGGACGCCGAGCCGTCCGGGTTCAACCGGTCCGAATACTGGCGGTTCACCGGCCCGCGGGCGCTGATCTCGCTGACCCAGGTCGGGCTGCAGCGGGCCGACGTGCTGCTGGTGGTCGCGATCCTCGGCCCGGTGCAGGCCGCGCTGTACGCCGCGGCGACCCGGTTCCTGGTCGTCGGGCAGCTGTCCAACCAGGCGATCTCGGTCGCCCTGCAGCCGCGGCTGTCGGCCGCGCTGGCCCGCCGGGACCTGGACGAGGCCGGCGTGCTCTACCGGACCACGACCGGCTGGCTGGTGCTCACCACCTGGCCGCTCTACCTGCTCGTCGGCGCGTTCCCGGCGGCGCTGCTCGGCATCTTCGGGCACAAGTACGCCAGCGCGACCGACGTCGTGGTCGTGCTCTGCGCGGCCATGCTGATCGCCACGGCCAGCGGCCAGGTCGACACCGTGCTGATGATGGCCGGCAAGAGCACCTGGAACCTGGCCAAGGCGGTGCTGGCGCTGGTCGTCCAGCTCGGGCTGGACCTCCTGCTGCTGCCGCACCTCGGGATCCTGGGCGCGGCGATCGGCTGGGCGGTCTCGATCCTGGTCGCCAACCTGGTGCCGCTCGGGCAGCTGATGATCTCGACCGGGCTGCATCCGGTGGGCCGGGCCAGCGTGATCGCGGTGGCGATCTGCACGGTGGCGGTGGTGCCGGTGGCCGCGGTCGCCCGGATCGTCGGCGGCGACCACCTGGTCCCGGCGCTGATCGCGACCAGCGTGGCGGTGCTGCTGTGGGCGGCCCTCTCGTGGCGGTTCCGCGGCCCGCTCCAGCTCGACGCGTTCGTCGCCAGCCGCCGCCGCGGCCGTCGCGGCCCCGGCAACGGCAACGGGCCCCCGCCGGCGGGACCGGCGGGACCGGGGGGACCGGGCAGGCCGGCGGGTCCGGCGGGTCCGGCGGGTCCGGCGGGACCGGCGGAACCGGCGGGACCGGCCGGGCCAGCGGTGCCGGCAGCGCCGGGACGGCCCGCGCGCTCAGGCCGGGCGGGTCGTGGCCGGCACCGTGCCTAGTTGCCGGTGCGCAGGTCGCGCGCGTATCCGTAGCGGACGATCGCCGGCGCGCTGACCAGGCTGATCAGCCGGCGGGTGCGCGGGTCGAGCGCCGTCCGCCACGCCTCGTCCAGGCGCAGCTGCTCCGGCCCGGACCGGAACCGCATCGGGTTGCCGGCGACGCTGTGGTCGCGCGGCAGCTCGACGCTCGACTCCCCCACGAACGCCAGGTCGGCGTCGGACACCTCGCGGCCGAGGAACCGGACGATGCCGGCCAGCTCGGCCCGCGGCGCGGCCACGAAGTCCTCGTAGTGCACGAGCCTGGTCGGCACCCCGCGCAGCCGCAGCGCGTCGAGCAGGAAGTTGAACGCCGACCACTCGACCGCGGTGCGGGCCGGCGGATACTGCGGCATCGGCTTGCCGTCCCGGTCCGGCCTGGCGACGGTCTTCGACCACGAGTAGCACACCCCGTACACCGACCGGACCAGGTGCACGAGCTTCAGCTCGACGTCCGGCACGTGTCGCAGCAGGTACGCCGAGGAGGGGTATTTCGAGGTGTCCACGACCACGTCCGCGCCGCTGACCGTACGGACCGAGTGGTAGACCTTCGACATCGCCGCCGCGTAGTCGCGCAGCTTGCGGGCGTAGTCCGGGGCGAGCGCCGGCGCCGACAGCAGGGGTGTGTAGCGGACCCGCTCGACCGCCTTGCGCAGCGTGAGCAGCGCGCGGGCATCGACCTGGTCCCAGCCGCCGAACGCCTCCTTGCCGACCGCGGTCCAGAACTCGCACTCCGAGAACGACTTGCCGCAGCCGCACATCCGGTCCATGAGCACGCCCTGGTCCCACAGGTAGCAGAGCTCGCCGACGGTCACGAACCCCGGCACGGCGCCCAGCACCCGGGACAGCAGGGTGCTGCCGCTGCGCCCGTGACCCCCGACGAACGCCACCGGTACGGCGGTTGTCATCCGGCTCCCCCTCACGCTGCGCATACCCGCGAGGGACTTTAGTTGGTACGGCGCCGCCGTCCCCTGATCGGGGGCCGGTAGGCCGGCCGGCCGATACTGGGCTTGCACCTGTGGAAGGCTTGACGCCCGCGCGGACCGGAGCCGGCCGTGGCGTGGTGGACGCTCGCGTGAGGGGATCGGGAAGTGGGGTCAGAGCATCGGCTCGGCGGCAGTGCCGGCTGGGGGCGCCGGCACTGGCGGCTGGTGGCGGTCAGCGGGGTGCTCCTCGCGATCGTCGTGGTGGTCGGTGCGGTCCTCGCGGTCGTCAACCACCCGGAGACCGCCGGGCTCGGCGGCCCCACCCCGGGCACGACCCCGCCGCCGAGCGAGCCGCAGGCCGGCGGCGGTCCGCGGCCACCGGGCGACGGCGCCTACCTCGGCGCGTACGTCCAGCCGGACACCGACTACACGCCCCAGGGCCGGATCGACGCGGTCACCCAGTTCGAGAAGGCGACCGGCCGGAAGCTGGACATCGTCCAGACCTACCACCCGTGGGACGACGACTTCCCCGACGCCACCGACAAGTGGGCGGTCGACAGCGGCCGGATGCTGCTGCTGTCCTGGGCCGGCACCGACACGCGGGTGATCCAGTCGGGCCGGTACGACAACCTGATCCGGCAGCGCGCTCGCGAGGTCAAGGCGCTCGGCAAACCGATCTTCCTGCGCTGGCGCTGGGAGATGGACCGCCCCAACCTGCAGGCGAGCATCTGGACGCCGCAGGACTTCATCGCCGCCTGGCGGCACATCCGCACCATCTTCGCCGAGGAGCAGGCGACCAACGTCTCCTGGGTCTGGTGCCCGACGGCGGCCGGCTTCTCCGACACCGACCGCGCCGCGCCGTATTATCCGGGCGACTCGGACGTTGATTGGGTGTGTGCCGACGTCTACACGGGTCAGAAGCTGGACACGTTCCAGGAGGCCGCGGCCGGCTTCCTGGCCTGGGCCAAGGGTCACCCGGGCAAGCCGATCATGATCGGCGAGTGGGCGACCTCGGATCGGTTCCCCGGCGGCCAGACCGCCTGGCTCGACCAGGCGCAGAAGACCGCGAAGGACAACCCGTCGATCAAGGCCCTGGTCTATTTCGACTCGGACGACAAGTCCAAGGGACCGCGCGCGCAACTCGCGCTGAAGGGCGCCGCCGTCGGCCGGTTCGGCGACCTGCTGGCCGAGCCCTACTTCAACACCAGACGGCTGCCGGTAGGCCGCTGAGGCGGAGGGAAGTTCACCGTGCGTCGGCGGCGCCGCCGCCGGGTAGATGCCGTCACGGTAGATTGCCGGCGGGGTGGCGGACGGGGCCCGCGGGATGCGGGCGACGCGGGACCGGACGCGGTGCAGGGGGTTGACGGGATGACGGCTGCCGACGCGGCGGCGACGATGGCGCAGGTGCCGGCGAATGCCGGTCCGGTGCTGCTGGTCGGGTCGAGTGGCGGGCACCTGGCCCAGCTGCTGGCACTGCGGCCGTGGTGGAGTGACCGTGACCGGGCGTGGGTGACCTTCCCCACGCCGGACGCCAAGTCCCAGCTGCCCGGCGAGCGGGTGGCGTGGGCGCACTACCCGACCACCCGCAACATCCCGAACCTGATCCGGAACACCGGGCTGGCGTTCCGCCTGCTGCGCCTGGCGAAACCGTCGGTCATCGTGTCGACCGGCGCCGGCGTCGCGGTGCCGTTCTTCGTGCTCGCCTGGCTACGCGGGATTCCGACCGTGTATCTCGAGGTGTACGACAGGATCGACTCGCCGACGCTGACCGGCCGGCTGTGCCGCCCGTTCACCCGGCTGTTCCTGGTGCAGTGGGAGGAACAACGAAAGTTCTACCCGGGCTCCGTCGTCGTGGGACCGCTGCTGTGACGCCGCGGGTCCTGGTTCTGGTCGGGACCGACTTCCACCGCTTCGACCGGCTGGTCGGCTGGATCGACCGCTGGGCCGCCGACCGCGGCGCCGACGTCCTCGTGCAGCACGGCACCTCGCGGCCGCCGGAGGTGGCCGCCGGCCAGCCGTACCTCGACTGGGACAAGGTGCAGTCGGAGATCGCGCAGGCCGACGTCGTGGTCAGCCACGGCGGCCCGGCGACGATCTCGGAGGCGCGCAAGGCCGGGCACCGTCCGATCGTGGTGCCCCGCGACCCGGGCCGGGACGAGCACGTCGACGACCACCAGCAGCTGTTCTGCCGCCGGCTCGGCGCCAGCGGGCTGGTGACGGTGGCCGAGGACGAGACCGCGCTGCGAGCGGCACTGGACGCCGCGGCCGGCCGCGGGCCGGCGGCCGAAGTGCCGGCCGAGATCCTCGCGACCACCCGGCGGCTCGGCGCGCTCGTCGACGGGCTGCTGCCGGCCGGCGCGGCCACTCCGCCCGCCCCGGAGCGGCCCCGGATCGCGTTCCTCGGCGGGTTCGGCCGGTCCGGCTCGACGCTGCTGGAGCGGATGCTCAACGAGATCCCCGGGGTCAGCGCGGTCGGCGAGTCGGTGCACCTGTGGCAGCGCGGGCTGCGTGACGACGAGCGATGCGGCTGCGGTGAGCCGTTCTCCCGCTGCCCGCACTGGCAGGCGGTCGGCGAGGCCGCGTTCGGCGGCTGGGACCAGCTCGACGTCGACCACCTGCTCGCGGTCAAGGCGGCCGTCGACCGCACCCGGTACGTGCCGCGGCTGGCCGGCCCGGCCGCGTCCGCCAAGCACGCCCGGGCGCTGGACGAATACTGCGACCTCTACCGTCGGCTCTACCGCGGGGTCGCCGCGGTCACCGGGGACAGCGTGCTGGTCGACGCGAGCAAGCACGCCTCGCTGGCGTACGCGCTGCGGCGGGCCGCCGACCTCGACCTGCGGGTTCTGCACATGGTCCGGGACAGCCGCGGCGTGGCGCACTCGTGGTCCAAGCAGGTGCGCCGGACCGAGATCGCCGACGACGAGGTCTACATGCCGCGCTACTCGCCGGCCCGGGCCGCGGTGCTCTGGGCGGCGAACAACACGCTGTTCGACCTGCTCGGCCGGCTCGGCACGCCGGTGTTCCGGTTGCGGTACGAGGACCTGCTGGCCGCGCCGAGCCTGGTGTTCGGCGACGTGCTGCGCTACCTGGGGCTGCCCGCGGGCGAGGAGGCGCTGCGCTTCCTGCACTCCGACAGCGCGGAGCTCGGCGCCAGCCACACGATCGGCGGCAACCCGATGCGGTTCTCCACCGGCCGGCTGACCTTGCGGACCGACGAGGCCTGGCGGCGGGAGATGCCTCCGGTCGCGCGGCTGCAGGTCTCCGCGCTGACCGCATGGCCGCTGGCCAACTACGGCTACCCCGTGCGGGACGGCAAGTGACCGGCTTGCCGGCCGCCGAGGCCGACGCCGCCGGGCCGCGCCGGCCGCCCGCGGTCACCGTGGTGATCCCGACCCGGGACCGGCCGGCGCTGCTGCGCACCGCGGTCGACGCCGTGCTGGCCCAGGACTACCCGGGCGAGGTGCGCTGCGTCGTCGTGCACGACGGCACCGAGCCGGACCGTGCGCTGGAGCGGGCGACGGTGACGGTCACCAGCAACGTGCGCTCCCCCGGCCTGGCCGGCGCCCGCAACTCCGGCATCGCGCTGGCCGACACCGAGCTCGTCGCGTTCTGCGACGACGACGACCGCTGGCTGCCGGACAAGCTGTCCCGCCAGGTCGAGGTGTTCCGGTCCGACCCGCAGGCGCGGTTCGTCAGCTGCGGCATCCGGGTCCGGTACGGCGACCGTGTCGTCGAGCGCAGCCTGCCGGTGGACCGGGTGACGTTCGCCGACCTGCTGCGGGACCGGCTGACCGAGCTGCACCCGTCGACGTTCCTGATCCAGCGCTCGCTGCTGGACGAGATCGGGATGGTGGACGAGGCGCTCCCGGGCAGCTACGCCGAGGACTACGAGCTGCTGCTGCGGGCGGCCAGGGTCGCGCCGGTGCGGTCGCTGCCGGCCGTGCTGGTCGAGGTGCTCTGGCACCCGCAGTCCTACTTCACCGGCCGCTGGGCGACGGTCTCCGCGGCCCTGCAGCGGCTGCTGGCGACCTACCCGGACTTCTCCCGGGAGAAGGCCGGCGCGGCCCGGCTGAGCGGCCAGATCGCGTTCGCCGAGGCCGCCCAGGGACACCGCGGCGCGGCGGTCCGGTGGGCGGCGCGCACCGCCGTCCTGCGGCCGACCGAGCCAAGGGCCGTGCTGGCGCTGGCGGTGGCGGCGAAGGCGGTCTCCGGCGAGCGGGTGGTGCGCGAGCTCAACGCCCGCGGCCGCGGCATCTGAGACGGGACGAGGCCCCGGGGATCACCCCGGGGCCTCGTCCGATTCCGGTCCTAGCCGGCGATCACCTGACGCCACGCGTTCCTGCTCGCCGCGTCGAGGAGACGGAAGTCCCCGCCGACGGTCGAGTCGAAGTACGTGATGTAGGCGGCGCCGTTGGCGCGGGCGTAGCTGCCGACCGCGGTCAGCCACTGGGCCCGGCCGGTGCCGTTGTCACCGGAGGCCATCTTGCTGCCCAGCTCCGCGACGGCCCAGTTGACCCCGGCGGCCTTGGAGGTGGCGACGGCCTTGCCGAGCATCGACGCCGGGTCGCCGTAGGAGCCCTTGGAGAAGGACTTGTTGTAGCAGTCCCACCCGATGGTGTCGATCACGCTGGCACCGGCGAAGTAGTCCTGCCAGTTGCGGTGCGAGCCGGACTGGAGCGTCCAGCACATGAGGATCAGGTTCGACCGCAGCTGCGGGTTGTTGGCCCGGTCGGCCAGCCCGGCCAGGTGCACCCAGGCCGCCCGGTAGTCCGCCGTGGTGAACGACCCGGACTCGACGTCGTTCTCCGGCTCGTGGAAGTAGGACCAGAAGATCGGCCGGTCCTTGGGTGCGCTCGCGAACCAGCTGGCGAACTGGCTGTCCAGCCGGCCGGACGTGACGTCCTTCGGGGCGGCCTTGAACGACACCGCGACCGGGCCGCCGCTGACGCCGGCCGAACCGGGCCAGGCCTTGGGCATGCCGGTGTAGTAGGTCCGGACGATGTCCGGCCGGCCGAACGCGGTGGTCTCACGGGCGAGCGCCTGCGTGGTGCTCGAGCCGTCTCCGGTCCACAGGCTGGTGCCGAACAGCGTGCTGCCCAGCGGCGCGGGCGCCGGGGCGGGCGCCGGGGCCGGCGCCGTCGAGCTGTGACTGGAGGACGGCGCCGGCTTGCTCGGCGATGTCGGCAGCGGCGACATCGACGGCAGGGCCGGTTGGGTGGAGGGGGCGGCCGACGGGGGTGCCGGAGCGGGCTTGCCGGCGGGGCCGGACCAGTCGAGGGCCAGCGTCGGCCCGTCGGTCCCGTGCTCGCTGGCGAACACCGCGGAGACCGTGTCGGCCTGGGGTGCGACCAGGGCGAACGAGTAGGTGCCGTCACCCTTCACGACCCCGGTGAGGTCGAAGTCGAGCGACTTCTGCCGGGCGGCCGGCTTGGCGGTGGCGACCACACCCCCCACCGCGGGGGCGTTGCGCATCGTCATCGACATCGCGTTCCAGCGGGTATCGGTGACGGCGTGCAGCTCGACGGTGCTGGGCTGGTTGCGGTCCGAGGACAGCAGCAGGTGGGCCTCGGGGGAGACGCCCGCCGGCACGCCGGCAACCGTGAACTTCAGGTAGCTGCGGGTGTGCAGCTTCGCCTGGTTGCTTGCGGTGAGCTTGGTCGCCGCGCCCCGGTTCTCGCCGGGGTATTCCTGGTAGACGTAGGTGTCCGCGTTCGCGGAGACCCGCAGTGACGTGGGGGCCGAGCCGTTGTCGGCGGCGCCGGCCATGACCGCGGTGACCCCGGCGCCGAGTGAGAGCGCGACGGTGGCCCCGACGAACTTGGCGGCGCGAGAACCGCTCCTCCTGGGGGAAGTGGTCGGCGCGACCTGCCGACCGTCCTGCGTACGTCCGTGCCGGCGACCCGGTGCGGGCCGCCTGTGGCGCGAGCCGTGACCCATTGATTCCTCTCCCGGCGTGCGTCTTCGCCTGTGGTGAGCCTGGTACGAGCAGGCAGCCGCAACCTTGCGACGGACCACTCACTGACCGCACGCCCCTGCCTGGGCACCGAACCTGGGCAAAGCCCGCGGCCAGCAGCCCCCGGCAGGTGTCCTCCCGAGAGGCTTGCGGGACCATAGCCCCTTACAAGAGCGGTCACAAGGCGCAGCCGCCGCTCGGGGTGACGTGTCCGGTTAGGTACACACGACCGGCCTAATGTCGCTACTGGATGCACACGCTCGGTCCCGGTGGGCCAGCAGCAGCGATGGACTAGAGTGCCCACGTCGGACCGGGTTCGGGTGGGGGAAACACAGGCGTGGACGATCACCGGTTGGTGTTCGTGGGCGGGCTGCACCGCAGCGGCACCACCCCGCTGGCGCGGACGCTCGCGGCCCACCCGCAGGTCAGCGGGTTCGCCGGCACCGGCGCGCGCGAGGACGAGGGCCAGCACCTGCAGACCGTCTACCCGCGGGTGCGCGACTACGGCGGCGCCGGCCACTTCGCCTTCACCCCGGCCGCGCACCTCACCGAGGACTCGCCGCTGGTCACCCCGGACGCCGCTGAGCGGCTGCTGGCCGCCTGGCGGCCACACTGGGACCTCGACCGGCCGGTGCTGGTGGAGAAGAGCCCGCCGAACCTGCTGATGACCCGCTTCCTGCAGGCGCTCTTCCCGGACGCGCGGTTCGTGATGGTGGTCCGGCACCCGGTCGTCGTGACGCTGTCCACCCGCAAGTGGGCCCGCAAGATGCGGCTGCGCCGGCTGGCCGAGCACTGGTTCACCGCGCACGACCTGTTCACCGCGGACGCGCCGGCCGTGCGCCACCTGCACGTGGTCAAGTACGAGGACCTGGTCGGCCGGCCGGTGGAGACGCTGGCCGGGATCGGCGAGTTCCTCGGGCTGGACGGGCCGATCCCGCCGGACACCCTGCAGGGCCACCGCAGCAGCCGGTACGAGGCGCAGTGGGCGGCCTGGTCGACCTCGCGGGCGCCGCTGCCCTACCTGCGCTACCACGGCCTGGTGCGCGGCTTCGAGGACCGCGCCCGCCGCTACGGCTACAGCATGCGCGACCTGTCGCTGCTGGAGCCGTTCCCGGTCCCCGAGCACCGCTAGCTAACGGTCGCTAGCCGGGTATGAAGGGCTAACCCTCGAGGATCATGCCGGCGCCGGCGGTGGCGTTGGTCGCCTCGTCGACGAGGATGAACCCGCCGGTGATCCGGTTGCGCCGGTATTCGTCCGCGAACAGCGGCTGGGTGGTCCGCATCCTGATCCGGCCGATGTCGTTGAGCGCGAGCTCGGCCGCGTCCTCGTCCCGGTGCAGCGTGTTCACGTCGAGCCGGTAGCGCAGCTCGCGCACCACCGCCCGGGCCGACCGGGTGGTGTGCTTCAGCGCCAGCTTGGCGCCCGCCCGCAGCGGCTTGTCCACCATCCAGCAGACCATCGCCTCGACGTCCTGGGTCACCATCGGCGCGTTGTGCGGCCGGCAGATCATGTCGCCGCGGGACACGTCGAGGTCGTCGGCCAGCCGCACGGTCACCGACATCGGCGCGTACGCCTCCTCGACCGGGCCGTCCGCGGTGTCGATCGCGGCGATCCGGGTGGTGAGCCCGCTGGGCAGCACCATCACGTCGTCGCCGGGCTTGAGCACGCCGCTGGCGACCTGGCCGGCGTAGCCGCGGTAGTCGTGCCAGGCATCGGACTGCGGCCGGATCACGTACTGCACCGGGAAGCGGACGTCGATGAGGTTGCGGTCGCTGGCCACGTGCACGTTCTCGAGATGGTGCAGCAGGCTCGGCCCGTCGTACCAGGGCATGTTCTCCGACCGGGTGACCACGTTGTCGCCCTTGAGCGCGGAGACCGGGATCACCGTCAGGTCCGGCACGTGCAGCTTGGTGGCGAACGCGGTGAACTCCTCGTGGATCCGGTTGAACACCTCTTCCGAGTAGTCGACCAGGTCCATCTTGTTCACGCACAGCACCAGGTGCGGCACCTCGAGCAGGGTGGCCAGGAACGCGTGCCGCCGGCTCTGCTCGACGATGCCGTTGCGGGCGTCGATCAGCACCAGCGCGAGGTCGGCGGTGGAGGCGCCGGTGACCATGTTGCGGGTGTACTGGATGTGCCCTGGGGTGTCGGCGATGATGAACTTCCGCTTCGGCGTGGCGAAGTAGCGGTAGGCCACGTCGATCGTGATGCCCTGCTCCCGCTCGGCCCGCAGGCCGTCGGTGAGCAGCGCGAGGTTGACGTGGTCCTCGCCGCGTTCCTTGCTGACCCGCTCGACCGCCTCGATCTGGTCGGCGAAGACGGTCTTCGTGTCGTAGAGCAGGCGACCGATGAGCGTGCTCTTGCCGTCGTCGACGGACCCCGCCGTCGCGAACCTCAGGATGTCCACTAGAAGTAGCCCTCGCGCTTCCGGTCTTCCATCGCCGCCTCGCTGAACTTGTCGTCGCCCCGGGTGGCGCCGCGCTCGGTGATCCGGGTCGTCGCGACCTCGGCGATCACCTTGGCCACGGTGTCCGCGTCGGACTCCACCGCGGCGGTCAGGCTGGCGTCGCCGACCGTCCGGTAGCGGACCCGGCGCACGCCGACCTCCTCGCCGTCGCGGGGCCGGCAGTATGGATGGACGCCGAAGAGCATGCCGCGGCGGGAGAACACCTCCCGCTCGTGCGCGAAGTAGATCGACGGCAGGCCGATGCCCTCCCGCTCGATGTACTGCCAGATGTCCAGCTCGGTCCAGTTGGACAGCGGGAAGACCCGGATGCTCTCGCCGTCGTGGATCCGCCCGTTGTAGAGCGACCACAGCTCGGGCCGCTGGTTCTTCGGGTCCCACTGGCCGAAGTCGTCGCGGAAGGAGAAGATCCGCTCCTTCGCCCTGGCCTTGTCCTCGTCCCGGCGGGCGCCGCCGAAGATCGCGGTGAACCGGTGCTTCTCCAGCGCGTCGAGCAGGACCGGGGTCTGGATCCGGTTGCGGGTGCCGTCCGGCGGCTCGACCACGGAGCCGTTGTCGATGGCCTCCTGCACGCTCGCGACCACCAGCTGCACGCCGAGCTCCTCGACCCGGCGGTCCCGGAAGTCGAGCACCTCCTGGAAGTTGTGGCCGGTGTCCACGTGCATGACCGGGAACGGGATGCGCGCCGGATGGAACGCCTTCTCCGCCAGCCGCAGCATGGTGATGGAGTCCTTGCCGCCGGAGAACAGCAGCACCGGCCGCTCGAACTCGGCCACCACCTCGCGGATGATGAAGATGGCCTCGGCTTCCAGGGCCTGCAGCTGGGACAGCTGGTACCGCTGGGGGTCGGTCATCGCGTTCGTGCTCCCTCGTTCGTCGTACGGTGCCGGCCGATCAGCCCGACGATCCGGTCCGCCACTCCAGCGTCGCAGACGAGCAGATCCGGCGCCCACGGGTCGGGCTGGTTGTAACGCAGCGTGGACCCGTCGACGCGGCTGGCGTGCAGTCCGGCGGCCCACGCCACCGCGACCGGGGCGGCCGAGTCCCATTCGTACTGCCCGCCGTCGTGGAGGTAGGCGTCGACCTCGCCGCGCAGCACGGCGTCGACCTTCGCGCCGGCCGAGCCCATCCCGACCAGCTCGGCGCCCAGCTCCTCGGCCACCGGGTGGGCCCAGGCCGGCGGCCGGGTCCGGCTCACCGCGATCCGCCGCACGCGCTCGCGGGCCGGCGGCGGGACCGGCGTCCGGGACGAGCGCACCGAGCTGCGCGCCGGCAGCGCGATCGCACCGCAGGCCAGCTCGCCCCGCTCCCAGAGCGCGACGTGCACGGCCCAGTCGGTCCGCCCGGCCTCGCCGAACTCCCGGGTGCCGTCGAGCGGGTCGACGATCCAGACCCGCTCGGCGGTGTGCCGGGCGGCCGGGTCCGGGCTCTCCTCCGACAGCACCGCGTCGCCGGGCCGCCGGGCGGCGAGCTCGGCGAGCAGGAACGCGTCGGACTCCGCGTCACCGGTCCTGCCGTCCGCGCCCGCGGCGCGCAGCTGCAGCAGCAGCGCACCGGCCCGCTCGGCCAGCTCCTCGGCCAGCAGCGCGTCATCCACGTGTACGTCTACCTCTCCGATCGCGGGGTTGTTCCGGCGCTCCCCCATGGCGACGCGCACCGGTCACGTGCGTGATGCCGGGCGGCCGCCGCCGCCCGGCATCACTGATCGTCCACCGCCCCACCTGGGAGCGACACGCGGGGGTCAGTAGGCGCCGCGCCCCCGTACGACCGCGGACATGGTCTTCCAGAGGATCATCAGATCGAGCGTGAAGGACCAGTTCTCCACGTACCGCAGGTCGAGCCGGACGGATTCGTCCCAGTCCAGATCGCTGCGCCCGCTGATCTGCCACAGGCCGGTGAGGCCGGGCTTCACCAACAGCCGGCGGCGGACGTCGTCCTGGTAGAGCGCGACTTCCTCGGGGAGCGGCGGCCGCGGCCCGACGAGCGACATCTTGCCCTGCATGACGTTGATCAGCTGCGGCAGCTCGTCCAGCGACAGGCGGCGGAGGAACCGGCCGACCGGAGTGACGCGTGGATCATTCTTGATCTTGAACAGCAGGCCCTCGGCGCGCTCGTTGCGGTCTTCCAGCTCCGCTCTACGCCGCTCCGCGTCGACGTACATCGACCGGAACTTCAGCAGCGTGAACTCCTTGCCGTCCCGACCGGTGCGCACCTGCTTGAAGATCGCCGGGCCCGGGCTGGACAGCCGCACCGCCGCCCAGATGACCGCGAGAAGCGGGAGAACCAGCAGGAACACGAGCGTCGCCAGCAGCCGGTCGACGACGCCCTTGACCACCCGTCGCGTCCCGGCGAACTCCGGTTCCTCGACGTGGAGCAGCGGCAGGCCGGTCATCGGACGGATGTGCAGCCGCGGTCCCGCGACCTCCATCAGCCCCGGCGCCACCACCAGGTCGGTGTCGGTGCCTTCCAGCTCCCAGGACAGCCGACGCAGCCGGGCCGGGCCGACGCTCGCGCCCGCGGCTACCGCGACCGTATCCGCGCCGCACACCCGAACCGCCTGGACCACGTCCTCCAGGCCGCCGAGCAGTGGCACCCCGAGCCCGACCAGCCTGGCCCCGTCACCGCTGGACAGGCAGGCGCCGACGACCTGCATGCCGCAGTAGCGCTCCTGCCGCAGCTGCGCGGTCAGATCGGCCACGGACTCCTCGCCGCCGACGGCGATCACCCGGTAGGTGTACCGCCCCCGGGACCGCCCACTGTGGATCCGCTTGCGGAACGCGTAGTGGCCCAGGAAGGACAGCACCATCGCGAGGGGCAACGCCCAGACGACGTAGCCGCGGGCGATGTCGGCCTTGAACGCGTACGAGACGAAGCCGATCGTGGCGGTCAGGCCGACGAACGCGCGGAAGATCCGCTGGAACTCCTCGGACCCGAGCCCGAGCACGCGGGCCTCGTAGCCGCCGGACAGCGCGATCGCCCCGACCCAGAGCAGCGGCGCGGCGAACGTCGCCAACGCGTAGCCGTACGCCCAGGACAGCGAGCCGTCCGGGAAGCGCAGCAGGTACGCGGACATCGCCGCGACGACGCCGACGACCGCGTCGTAGCCGACCAGCAACCGCGCATAGCGATGCTCCCAGCGCCGCCTGCGGGCTACGCCGACTCCGGACACATCGTCGACGAACCGGGTCGACCGGTCGAGGACGCTCATTCGTACCCCACCCCCCGGCCGGCAATGCACAGGCACCACCGGGCCAGCTTTCACATGACGCCCCCGGCCCGGCGAGTGCGGCAGCAGCACGACGGTTCCCCCCAAGAGCGAGCCCCAACATAGCGGCTGAGATCACGCAGTGTGAAGCGTTGAACGAAAACCCCCTCACTCGTCGGCGATCACTGGCCGACAGGGCAATTCGGTTACCGCTTGTGATGGAATTTTGGGTGCATCGACGCCCGCCAGGGCGACGCGCGCCCAGGGTGCCGCGAACGACCGAATGACGATACCCACGACCACTAACCATCACACGCGGACCCCAGCTGTTCTTTTCCGCGCAGTTCGCGCAGCCGTCGATGGTGGACACTGGTGGGCGTGCGGATCGACGGCGAGCGCGCGCCGGAGGCCGCACGGCTGCCGGCCGCGCGGGACGACTTCATGGACCTCGGCCACGGCACCGGGGACGACGCGGCGCTGCGGGCCGACGTGCGCCGGGTCGGCGCGCTGCTCGGCGAGTCGCTGGTCCGGCAGGAGGGGCAGCAGCTGCTCGACCTGGTCGAGCACGTCCGCGGGCTGACCAAGAGGTCCAAGGCCGACGACAGAGCCGGCGACGCGGACGCGCTTCGGGAACTGCGCCGGTTGCTCGGCGAGGCACCGCTGCCGACCGCGACCTCGCTGGTACGGGCCTTCTCCGCGTACTTCTACCTGGCGAACCTGGCCGAGCAGGTCGACCGGGTCCGCCGCCTGGCCGGCCGCCCGCCGGAGCGCGGCTGGCTGGCGGAGGCGGTGGACGCGGTGACCGCCGAGGTCGGACCGGACGGGCTGACCGAGGCGCTGGCGGCGCTCGCGATCCGCCCGGTGTTCACCGCGCACCCGACCGAGGCGAGCCGGCGCACGATCCTCGACGAGCTGCGCGCGGTCGGCGACGTGCTGCTGGCCGAGCCGGCCGGCCGGTCCCCGTCGCCGACCGCCCGGCGCCGCAACGACCGCCGGCTGGCCACCGTGGTCGACCTCATCTGGCAGACCGACGAGCTGCGGGTGGACCGGCCGGACCCGGTCGAGGAGGCCCGCAACGTCACCTACTACCTCGACGATCTCCATGCCGGCACCGTCCCGCGGCTGCTGACCGACCTGGCGGACGAGGCCGCCGCGCGCGGCGCCCGGCTCGACCCGCGGTCCCGGCCGCTGACCTTCGGCACCTGGACCGGCGGCGACCGGGACGGCAACCCCAACGTCACCGCCGCGGTCACCGAGCAGGCGCTGCTGCTCATGCACGGGCACGGCATCGACGTGCTGCTGCGGGCGGTCGACCGGCTCACCCGCGAGCTGGCCTCCTCCACCCGGATCGTCGGGATCTCCCCGGAGCTGGCCGACTCGCTCGACCGCGACCTGGCCACCGTGCGCGGGCTGGACGAGCGGGCCCGCCGCCGCAACGCCGAGGAGCCCTACCGGCTGAAGGCCAGCTGCATCCGCGCCAAGCTGGTCGCGACCCGGGACCGGCTGGCCGCCGGCACCCCGCACGAGCCGGGCGTCGACTACCTCGGCAGCGCCGAGCTGCTCGACGAGCTGGCGACGGTCGGCGCGTCGCTGCGGGCGCACCGCGGCGAGCTGATCGCGGACGGCCCGCTGGCCGAGCTGGCGCGGACGGTGGCCGCGTTCGGGCTGCACCTGGCGACGATGGACCTGCGCGAGCACGCCGACGCCCACCACGAGGTGGTCGGCCAGCTGGTGGACCGGCTCGGCGTGGAGTCGTGGCGGTACGCCGACCTGCCGCGGGAGTACCGCAAGCGGCTGCTGTCCCGGGAGCTGGCCGGCGGCCGCCCGCTCTCGCCGTACCCGCCGGCGCTGCAGGGGTCCGCGGCCCGCACGTTCGCGGTGTTCACCACGATCCGGGACGCGCTCGACCGGTTCGGGCCGGAGGTGATCGAGTCGTACGTGATCTCGATGACCCGCGGGGCCGACGACGTGCTCGCCGCCGTGGTGCTGGCCCGGGAGGCCGGGCTGGTCGACGTGCAGTCCGGGGTGGCCAGGCTCGGGTTCGTCCCGCTGCTGGAGACCGTCGAGGAGCTGCGCTCGGCCGACGCGCTGCTCGGCGGCCTGCTGGACGACCCGACGTACCGGGAGCTGGTGCGGCTGCGCGGCGACGTGCAGGAGGTGATGCTCGGCTACTCCGACTCCAACAAGGAGGCCGGCATCGCCACGTCGCAGTGGGAGATCCACAAGGCGCAGCGCCGGCTCCGGGACTGCGCCGCCGCGTACGGGGTCAGGCTGCGCCTGTTCCACGGCCGCGGCGGAACCGTCGGGCGCGGCGGCGGGCCGACGCACGAGGCGATCCTGGCCCAGCCGTACGGGACCCTCGACGGCGAGATGAAGCTGACCGAGCAGGGCGAGGTGATCTCCGACAAGTACTCGCTGCCCGCGCTGGCCCGGGACAACCTCGAGCTCACCGTGGCCGCGGTGCTGCGGGCATCGGTGCTGCACCGCGAGTCCCGGCAGCCGGCGGAGGTGCTGGCCCGCTGGGACGCGGCGATGGAGGTGGTCTCGTCCGCGGCGTACGCGGCGTACCGGTCGCTGGTCGACGATCCCGACCTGCCGGCGTACTTCCTCGCCTCGACGCCGGTGGAGCAGCTCGGCTGGATGAACATCGGCTCCCGCCCGGCGAAGCGGCCGGACTCCGGGGCCGGGCTGGCCGGGCTGCGGGCGATCCCGTGGGTGTTCGGCTGGACCCAGTCCCGGCAGATCGTGCCGGGCTGGTTCGGCGTCGGTGCCGGGCTGGCGGCCGCCCGCGGCGCCGGGCTCGGCGACGTGATCGACGAGATGCACGCCGAATGGCACTTCTTCCGGGCGTTCGTCTCCAACGTGGAGATGACGCTGGCGAAGACCGACCTCGGCATCGCCGCGCACTACGTCGAGTCGCTCGTCCCGGTCGAGCTGCGGCCGGTCTTCGACCGGATCAGGGCGGAGCACGACCGGACCGTCGCCGAGCTGCTGCGGTTGACCGGCGAGGCCGAGCTGCTCGACACGCAGCCGACGCTGAAGCGGACCCTCCAGGTGCGCGACGCATACCTGGACCCGATCTCCTATCTCCAGGTGGCGCTGCTGTCCCGCGTCCGCGCGGCCGACGGGGAGGTCGATCCGCAGCTGCGGCGGGCGCTCCTGCTCACCGTCAACGGGATTGCCGCCGGTTTGCGCAACACTGGCTGAGCATTCGGCCGAGACCGCGCCAGCATTCACTACCCCGTCAGTAGATTTTGTTTCGAACAGCACCCGCGGCGCGCCTGAAGTGGCTAGTTTGAGCCCTGCCGTGGGGGGTCTACGGCCCGGCTTCGGTGGGGGCCGGTGGGGGTTGTGACGCGTGGCCTTGGGCCGCGCGAGGGGGAACATGAGCGAGCAAGGAGTCCTGCGCGAGCATGCCTTGGTGTGGTCGGGCCCGCGCGTGGACCGACTGCGCAAGCTCGACCAGGGTTCGGCCGGACTCGTGGATCGGCTGCTGCAGGTCGCCCGGACCGGCCTTCCGGGCATGCAACGTCCCGACGGCACCATGTGCTTCACCCGGCGGTTCTCGGCCGCCCGGGTGGTCGCCGAACCGGAGGGCTGCTCGCTCCGGTACACCGCGATCACCGTGCTGGGCGCCCGCCACCTCGACACCGCGGGCCAGCGCGCGCTCCTCGGCGGCCGCACCGTCGGCGAGGTCTGCGACGTCCTGGTCGACCGGCTGTCGAGCACCAACTCCGTCGGCGACGCGGCCCTCGCCGTGTGGGCGACGGCCGCCTGTGGCCACCAAGGACTCGAGCGCGCCCTCGGCCGCCTGGACGTACTCCACTCCGGGCCGTCCACCCGGTACATCGTCGAGCAGGCCTGGGTCGTCTCCGCCCTGGTGGCCGCCCGGTCGCTCGTCGACGTGGAGCGGCAGCTGGGCCAGGCCCGCGCCCGGCTGCTCGACGCGCAGGCGGGTGCCCTGTTCGGACACGTGACCGGACCGGACCTGGTCTCCCGCTTCCGCCGGCATGTCAGCTGCTTCGCCGACCAGGTCTACCCGATCCAGGCGCTGTCCCGGCTGCACGCCTCGGCCGGTGACCCTGGCGCGCTCGCGGCCGCGAGCCGCTGCGCGGACCGCATCGTGTCGCTGCAGGGCCCGGCCGGGCAGTGGTGGTGGCACTACGACAGCCGCACCGGTGGCGTGGTCGAGGGTTACCCCGTCTACAGCGTGCACCAGCACGCGATGGGCCCCATGGCTCTGCTCGACCTCGCGGACGCCGGCGGGCAGGTCGACTGGGATGCCATCCGGCGCGGGCTTGGCTGGATGGTCGCTGCGCCCGAGGCGGGCGAGTCGCTGATCCTGGACGGTCCGGGGCTGACCGTCCGCAAGGTGGCCCGTCGCGACCCGCGCAAGCTCGTCCGCGGTGCCCGGGCGGTGGCCAGCGGGCTGCGTCCGGGCACCCGGCTGGCAGCGCTCGACCGGCTCTGGCCGCCGACCGCGGTCGACCGTGAGTGCCGACCGTACGAGTTCGGCTGGCTGCTCGACTGCTGGCTCGGCGGCGCTTCCGGCCCGTCGACGGCCGGCTCCGATCCCATGACGCACGGAACGGACGGGTGACGGAATGACCGGGGGCACTCCACACGCTGCGGAGACCGGACCGACCGAGGCTTCGTCGCCGGGCCGGCAGCTGAGGCTGGTGCGGCCGGCCGGGCTGCCGGTGCGGCGCGCACTGTTCGGCCTGCCGGTCGACGCGATCGTCCTGGACGAGGCGGTCGAGCGGTGCATGCGGGCGGTCGCGCACGGGCCGGCGATCGAGGTCGGCGTGCTCAATGCAGCGAAGATCGTGATCATGCGCACGAACCAGGCACTGGCCGAGGCGGTGTCCAGTGCGGACCTGCTGCTGGCCGACGGCCAGTCGGTGGTCTGGGCCAGCCGGTTCCTGCACCAGCCGCTGCCGGCACGGGTTGCCGGGATCGACCTGTTCACCGCGCTGCTTGCCGCGGCCGAGCAGGAGGACCGGTCGGTGTACCTGATCGGCGCGACTCCGGAGGTGCTCGCCCGCACGGTGGCCGAGATCCGCCGCCGGCACCCGCGGCTGCGCATCGCCGGCTCTCGCGACGGCTACTTCACCGACGCGGAAGCCGCCGGCGTCGCTGCCGGCGTCCGGGCCAGCGGAGCGGACCTGCTCTTCCTCGGCATGACCTCGCCGAAGAAGGAGATCTTCTGCGCCCGGTACGGCGGTGCGACCGGGGCCAAGGTCACGCACGGGGTGGGTGGCTCGTTCGACGTGCTGGCCGGCGTGGTCAGCCGGGCACCGCGGGCATGGCAGGTCGTCGGGCTGGAGTGGCTCTACCGGGTGCTGCAGGAGCCGCGCCGGTTAGGCCCGCGTTACCTGCGCACGAACACCAGGTTCGTCCGGCTGACCCTGGCCGAGCGGTGGCGGCCGACCCCGGTGGCCGCGCTGTCGACCCGAGCGGTCGGGAGCCCGTGATGCGCGTCGCCGTCTGCGGACAGGGTTACGTCGGGTTGCCGCTCGCCGTACGCGCGGCCCGCGCCGGCCACCAGGTCGTCGGCTACGACGTCGACACCGCCAGAATCGGCCGGCTGGTCGCCGGTGAGTCCTATGTGGACGATGTGCCGTCGGCGATGCTCGCCGAGGTGCTGGCGAACGGTAGCTACCGGGCCTCGGCCGAGGCAAAGTCGCTCGGTGGCTTCGACGTCGCCGTCATCACCGTCCCGACCCCCTTGCGGGACGGCGTGCCCGACCTCTCGTACATCGAGGCGTCGGCCCGGACGCTGGCCCGGTTCCTGCGCCCCGGCGCGACCGTGGTGCTGGAGTCCACGACGTACCCGGGCACGACCGAGGACCTGGTCGCGCAGGTGCTCGAGGAGGGCTCCGGCCTCCAGGCCGGTGACGACTTCCACCTCGGCTACTCGCCCGAGCGGATCGACCCCGGCAACGAGACCTGGACGGTGGAGAACACGCCGAAGGTCGTGTCCGGAGTGGACGAGACCTCGCTCAAGGCGATCGAGGCGTTCTACGCCACGATCGTCGAGCGCACCGTGCCGGTCTCCTCCTGCAAGGCGGCCGAGCTGGCCAAGCTGCTGGAGAACACCTTCCGGCACGTGAACATCGCGCTGGTGAACGAGATCGCGGTCTTCGCCCACGGTCTCGGCATCGACGTGTGGGAGGCGATCGACGCCGCGTCCAGCAAGCCGTTCGGGTTCATGCGCTTCACGCCGGGCCCGGGCGTCGGCGGGCACTGCCTCCCGATCGACCCGTCGTACCTGTCCTGGCGGGTGGAGCGGGCGCTGGGTCAGAGCTTCCGCTTCGTGGAGCTGGCCAACGACATCAACAACCACATGCCGGACTACGTGGT
>Ga0207643_10000266_pt1 | contig 36491 bp, 35 predicted proteins | sample KBSMisM62_FD_184313 | JGI IMG/M metagenome (GOLD analysis project Ga0207643, IMG submission 184313) | Miscanthus rhizosphere microbial communities from Kellogg Biological Station, Michigan, USA - KBS Miscanthus M6-2 (SPAdes) (version 2) | ecosystem: Host-associated > Plants > Roots >... | reverse complement strand
AGGAGGTACGACAATTCCGCCCGTGCCGGCCGGTCAGCCCGGGCCGGCCGGTCAGCCCGGGCCGGCCGGTCAGCCCGGGCCGGCCGGTCAGCCGGTGCCGGCCGGTCAGCCCGGGCCGGCCGGTCCGCCGGTGCCGCCCGCTCGGCGTGTGCCGGTCGGTCAGCCGCGGTCGAGGCGACGGAGCAGGAGCGCGGACGGCACCGCGTAGGCGCCGGCCCGGGCGACGTCGGTGGCGACCTCCTTGTCGGAGGAGACCACGATCAGCGGCCGGCCCTCCGGCTCGGCCGCGACCAGCCGGCGGATCACGTCGTCGGCGATCTCGCCGGGCGCGCTGAACAGCACCCGCACCCCGCGCGGCGCCGACGGCATCGCCGGCGGGCGGGTGGCGCCGTCGAAGACCACGGTCACCTCGACGCCGGTTCGGGCGACCAGCGCGCCGAGCCCCTGGATCAACCTCGACCGCTGCGCCGCCAGCGGCAGCTCGCCGTATCCCGACTTGGTGACGTTGTAGCCGTCCACGACCAGGTGCACCCGCGGCAGCCCGAGCAGCCGGTCGACCAGCTCGGGGTCGTCGCCGCGGGCCGCCTTGGCGTCCGGACGGGGCTGGCTGGCGGCCACCGAGTCGGCCGGTCGCTCGTCGGTCGGCGTCAGCGCCAGCTCCCGGCGCAGCCCCTGGGCCACGCCGGTGAGCGTGTCGAGCAGAAGCCACAGCCTGACCTCGTCGGCCTGGCGGGTCTCCCGGGCCGCCCGGCGGCCGGCCTCGACCGCGTCCCCGGCCTCGGCCAGCCGCTGCCGCAGCCGGCGCAGCTCGCCCTGGGTGCGGGAGGCCTCGGCCGAGGCCCGCCGGCGCTCCTCGGCCAGCGCTTCTTCCGCGGCCTCGCGGGCCCGCTCGGCCGCGCGGCGGGCGCCGGTCTGCTCGCGCAGCTGCCGGCGCAGGGTGTCCGCCTCGGCCCGGGCGGCCTCGGCGGCGGCGCGGGCGCGCTGGGCCTGGTCGCGCTGGGTCGCGTGCGCGTCGGCCAGCTCGGCCCGCAGCTTGTCCAGCTCCGCGTCGCGGGCGCGGTCCCGGGTGCGGGTGACCCGTTCCTCCAGCGCGGCCCGGCTGCGTTCGACCAGGCTGGTCCAGCCTGCCGGCCGGATCAGGTATGCGGTGGCGGCCAGCTCGACCGGGTCGGCCGCGCCGGGCAGCACGCCGGTACGCACCGCCTCGGCCATGTCCGGCGACTCGCGCTCGACCTGCTCGGCGGCCCGCAGCCGGAAGACCGCGTCGGCGGACACCGCCGCCGCCAGCGCCGGGCCGGCCAGCCGGACCCGCTTGCTCGGCGTGAACCGGGCCGCGGCCCGCAGCGGCGCCGGCACCTGGTCGGCCGGCAGCCGCCCCAGCGTCGCCGCCGCCACCGCCAGCACCCGAGCCCGCACCACCTCCGGCAGGACCGGCTCGGCCGCACCCCCCTCTCCGTCCGCCGGCGGCCCCGCCGTACTCCCGTCCGGCTCCGCCGCACCCCCGTCCGGCTCCGCCCCGCCCGGCTCCGCCCCGGCCGGCGGCTCGGCGGCCGCGTGCGGTGGGGTGTCGGGATCGTCCCGGCCGCGGCGCGACGCTCGGCGCGGGTCGGGTGCGGCGGCATCGGTGGGCCAGGGGCGGGTGGCTGGGGTCGGCTCCGCAGGCGAGCCCGCTCCGCCCGCGTCCGGCGGCAGTGGAGCGGGCTCGGCGGTCACGGCCCGGCCGGGTGCTCCACCGGCTCGCCCGTCCCCGTGGCGTGCGCGCCGGCACCGGCGGCGCCCCGCTCATCCGGCCGCGGCACCACCTCGACCGAGTCCGCCCGTCCGCACCACCGGCAGACCACCCGCTCCACGGTCTCGGACAGCAGCTCCCGCTCCTCGACCACCGGCTCCCCGGCCAGCGACACGTGCACGTACTCCCGGGCCCGCGTCGAGCGCTGCACGTCGAACCGGGTCAGGTTGCCGCACAGCGTGCAGCGCCACCGGCTCGTCTCGGTCGGGACGGGTACGGGCATGCGCGCAGGGTAGCCCGCCGGTGCCGAGCCCGGCTCAGAGTTCTTCCACTCGCGCGCGGTACGCCGGCAGCAGCTCCCGCCAGCGGTCCTCGCCCGACGGCTGCCCGGAGCCGAGCACGTCGAGGAAGTCGTGCCAGCCGGCCGAGAGCCCGGCGAACTGCGTGACCGGCAGCCGGCTGTGGTCGAGCACGAGCAGCGTCCCGCCGCCGGTCGGCGTCAGCTCCACCCGTAGCAGGGTCGGCGGCTCCCCGTTGATCGTCCACTGCCACTCCAGCAGCCGCGGCGGCTTGTGCTCCTGCACCAGCAGGTCGACCTGCGAGTCGGGGTCGTCGCCCCACACCAGCCGGGCGGTGGACCCGGCCGCCAGCGTGCCGACCAGGCTCGCACCGAGCCAGCGCGGGATGCGCTCCGGCGACGTCCAGGCCGCCCAGAGCTCCTCCGGCGCCGCCGCGTACACCCGCTCGAACCGCACCGCGCCGAACGAGCCGTCCCGCCGTACCGTGCCGAAATCCGTCACCGGGTCCTCCGCAGCTCCGTGTCGAGGGCGTCCAGGCGCTGGGCCCAGAATCCGCGCCAGCGGGCGAGCCAGGCGTCGACCTCGTCCAGCGGCGCGGGGTCGACCGAGTAGAGCCGGCGCTGGCCCTCGCCCCGGGCCCGCACCAGGCCGGCCTCGCGCAGCACCCGCAGGTGCCGCGACACGCCCGGCCGGCTGATGTCGAACTCCGCGGCGAGCTCGCCCGCCGACCGCTCCCCCGACGCCAGCAGCTCCAGGAGCCGGCGTCGGGTCGGGTCGGCGAGCGCCGCGAAGACCGGCACGCCAGAAGCGTAACCGACTCCTTACGTAAGTCAAGGCGTACACACGATGTTTCGTCGGTGGCCGGACATAGCGTTGGTTCGTGCGCGACGCCTCCGCCCCGGTCTACGTCCAGGCGGCGTTCGACGAACTGGACGAGCCGCTGCGCGAGGTCACGTTCGTCGTCGTCGACCTGGAGACCACCGGCGGCGGCACCGACACCGAGGCGATCACCGAGATCGGCGCCGTGAAGGTGCGCGGCGGCGAGGTGCTCGGCGAGTTCGCCACGCTGGTCGACCCCGGCCGTGGCATCCCGCCGCTGATCACCGTGCTCACCGGCATCACCGACCTGATGGTCGCCTCGGCACCGCCGATCGGTGCGGTGCTGCCGGCGTTCCTCGACTTCGCCCGCGACGCGGTGCTGGTCGCGCACAACGCCCCGTTCGACGTCGGCTTCCTCAAGGCCGCGTGCGCCCGGCTCGACCGCCCCTGGCCGGCGCTGCGGGTGGTCGACACCGCGCTGCTGGCCCGCCGCGTGCTGACCAGCGACGAGGTGCCGGACTGCCGGCTGGCCACGCTGGCCGGGCACTTCAAGGCCGGCACCATGCCGGTGCACCGGGCCCTCGCCGATGCCAGGGCGACCGTCGACGTGCTGCACGGGCTGCTGGAGCGGGTCGGCCCGCTCGGCGTGCAGTCCCTCGACGAGCTGCGCACGTTCACCGCACAGGTCAGCGAGGCCCAGCGGCGCAAGCGCCACCTCGCCGAGCACCTGCCCAGCGCCCCCGGCGTGTACGTGTTCCGGGACGCCGCCGGCCGCCCGCTCTACGTCGGCAAGAGCAAGGACATCCGCACCCGGGTGCGGCACTACTTCGTGGCCAGTGAGCTGCGCTCGCGGATGGCCGAGATGGTCGGGCTGGCCGAGCGGGTGGACGCGATCGTGTGCGCGCACGACCTCGAGGCCGAGGTCCGCGAGCTGCGGATGATCGCCGAGTACAAGCCGCCGTACAACCGGCGGTCGAGGTTCCCGGAGCGCGGGATCTGGCTCAAGCTGACCCCGGAGGCCTACCCGCGACTGTCGGTCGTGCGGGCCGTCCGCGACGACGGCGGGTCCTACCTGGGGCCGTTCGGCTCGCGGAAGTCCGTCGAGCGGGCGATGGCGGCCGTGCACGACGCGCTGCCGATCCGCCAGTGCACCGACAAGATCAGCGAGGCCGGCGGCGGCTCGGCCTGCGCGCTGGCCGAGATGGACCGCTGCGGCGCGCCCTGCGAGGGCCGGATCTCGCGGGAGGAGTACGGCGCGATCGCCGCGCTGGTCCGGGACGCGGTCGCCGGCGACCCGCGGCCGCTGACCGATCCGCTGCTGCGCAAGGTGGCCCGGCTGTCCGAGGCGGGCCGGTACGAGCAGGCGGCGACGGTCCGCGACCGGGCCGGCACGTTCGGCCGGGCCTGCGCGCGGGTGCAGCGGCTGGTCGGGCTGACCTCGGTCGAGCACCTGGTCGCGGCCCGGCCGGACGGCAACGGCGGCTGGGAGCTGGCGGTGGTACGCCACGGCCGGCTCGTCGCCGCGGGCGTGGCCGTCCGCGGCGCCGCCGTCCGCCCGTACGTGGAGGCGCTGGTGGCGACCGCCGAGTCGGTGCTGCCCGGGGTGGGTCCGCTGCCGTGCGCGACCGCGGAGGAGACCGAGCGGATCCTGCGCTGGCTGGAGGAGCCCGGCACCAGGCTGGTCGAGCTGACCGGGACCTGGTCCTGCCCGGCCCGCGGCGCCGGCGGACTCGGCGAGCTGCTGGAGTGGCGCGCCGACGCCGCGGACCCCACCTTCGACCGCCGCCGCATCCGCCCGATCCCCCGCCCCGCCCGCTGACGCCCGGAATCACCGCCATCGCGTACCAGCTGCCGCTGGCAACGCAGGACGAGGACTACGCGGACATCCCAGGACTGCAACTGATCCGGCAGTGAGCGACGCGAGCCGCGCCCGTGGCGGGCGCGGGTCAGGCGGAGTCGCGGACGACGAGGTGGGTCGGGAGGATCACCAGGGACTCGTCCGGTGTCCCGCCGGCGATGCGGGTGAGCAGCATGCGCACCATCTCCCGGCCCATCGACTCGACCGGCTGGTGCACGGTGGTCAGCGGCGGGTCGGTGTGGGCGGCCGACGGCGAGTCCTCGAAGCCGACCACCGCGACGTCCTCGGGCACCCGCCGCCCGGCCGCCCGCAGCGACCGCATGGCGCCGATCGCCATCGCGTCCGAGGCGGCGACGATCGCGTCCAGGTCGGGGCGGCGGGCCAGCAGCGCGGTCGCCGCGGCGGTTCCGGCGTCCAGGCTGAAGTCGCCGGGCTCGACCAGCGAGTCGTCGGCGGTCAGCCCGGCCTCGGCCAGCCCGTCCAGGTAGCCGGCGTGCCGCTCCTGGCCCACGGTCATGTCGGCCGGTCCGCGGATCGCCGCGATCCGCCGCCGCCCGCCGGCCACCAGGTGCGCGACCGCCTGCCGCGCCCCACCCCGGTTGTCGGCGTCCACGCAGGCGGCGGGCCGCCCGGCCAGCGGCCGGCCACAGAGCACGGTCGGCACCCCGCGCGCCTCCAGCCGGCCCGGCAGCGTGTCCATGCCGTGCAGCGAGACCAGCAGCACGCCGTCGACGTGCTGCCCGGTCAGGTAATGCTCGAGCTGCTCCCGCTCGGCCGGTGACTGCGCCACCGCGAGCAGCAGTTGCAGGCCGCTGCCGGTGAGCCCGGCGGAGATCCCCCGCACGACCGCCGCGAAGTATGGCTCGGCGAAGAACCGCTCCTCCGACTCGGACACGACCAGCGCCACCGAGTCGGTCCGCTGGGTCACCAGCGTGCGCGCGGCCCGGTTGGGCACGAACCCGAGCTCGTCGATCGCCTTCTGGACCGCCTCCCGCGCCCGCGGGCTGACCTGCGGCGAGTCGTTGATCACCCGGGAGACCGTGCCGCGGGAGACGCCGGCCAGCGCGGCCACCGCCTCGAGAGTGGGACGCGCCGGACCCGGCTGCGGCTGGGCCAACCCGTCCACCTCCTCAGCTCACTGGCGCGGCCCCGTCGGCTGCGGTCTCAGGTCCATCATGGTGCTCCTCCGGGACGATCGTCGCGGACGGGTCCGGCGGAAGCGGCGCCGGCGCGTTGCGGCGGGCGCTCTCGGCATACCAGAGCGCGCTGTCCTTCAGCCGCCGCCGCTGGCTGGCGAACTCGACGTGGACGACGCCGAAGCGCTTGTCGTAGCCCCAGGCCCACTCGAAGTTGTCCAGCAGCGACCAGACGAAGTAGCCGCGCAGGTCGACCCCCGCCGCCACCGCGTCCCGGCAGGCGCCCAGGTGCGCGGCCAGGAACGCGGTGCGCTCGCGGTCGTGCACCCGCCCGTCGGCGGCCACCGTGTCGGGGAAGGCGGCGCCGTTCTCGGTCACGTACAGGGGTGGGGCGGCGTACTCGGAGGCGACCCGGGTGAGCACGTCCGTCAGCCCGGCCGCGTAGATCTCCCAGCCCATCGCCGTCCGGTCGGTGCCGGCGTCGGCGAACCCGACGTCCGCCGCGCCCGGGTACGGCGACGGCAGCAGCCGCCCGGCCGGCCCCGGCCGGGGCGCGCCGGTGCCGGCCCGGACCACGTGCCGGCTGTAGTAGTTCACCCCCAGGGCGTCCAGCGGCTGACCGATCAGCGCCAGGTCGCCGGCCTCGACGAAGTCGAGATCGGTCACCGGGGCGAGGTCCGCGACCACGTCGGCCGGGTACGCCGCGCGCAGCACCGGGTCGAGGAAGAACCGGTTCTGCAGCCCGTCGATCCGCCGGGCCGCGTCTGTGTCGGCCGGGCCGGCCGGCTGCACCGGGTAGAGGTTCAGGCTGAGCGCGACCCGGCCGCCGGCGGTGCGCAGCACCTGCGCGGCCAGCCCGTGCCCGAGCAGCAGGTGGTGCCCGGCCCGCACCGCGGCCGCCGGCTCCTGCCGGCCCGGCGCGTGCTCGCCCGAGCAGTAGCCGAGGAACGCCGAGCACCACGGCTCGTTGAGCGTCGTCCAGGTGTGCACCCGGTCGCCGAGCGCGCCGTGCACCAGCTCCGCGTAGTCCGCGAACCGGCCGGCCGTGTCCCGCTCCGGCCAGCCACCGGCGTCCTCCAGCGCCTGCGGCAGGTCCCAGTGGTAGAGCGTCACCCAGGGCTCGATGCCCCGGTCGAGCAGCCGGTCCACCAGCCGGGAGTAGAACTCCAGCCCGCGCCGGTCGGCCGGCCCGCGCCCGGTCGGCTGCACCCGGGACCAGGACACCGAGAACCGGTACGCCGACAGGCCGAGCTCGGCCATCAGCTCGACGTCGTCGCGCCAGCGGTGATAGTGGTCGACCGCGACGTCGCCGGTGCCGCCGGCGCGCACCCGTCCCGGCGTGTGGCTGAAGGTGTCCCACACCGACGGGCCGCGTCCGTCCGCTGTGGACGCTCCCTCGATCTGGTAGGCCGCGGTGGCGGCGCCCCAGACGAACCCGGCCGGCAGCCCACCGCCGCCCGTGGTCGCCGGGACGGCGAGCAGCTCCTCAGTCATGCCTTCAGCGCACCTTCCATGATTCCGCCGATGATCTGCCGCCCGAACAGGACGAAGACCAGCAGCAGCGGCAGCGTCGCCAGCGCGGTGCCGGCGAAGATCTGGGCGAAGTCGGAGTAGTAGCCGCTCGACAGCGTCGCCAGCGACAGCTGCACGGTCGGCTGGTCCTGGTTGAGCACCGAGTACGGCCAGAGGAAGTCGTTCCAGGTCTGCATGAACGTGAACAACCCGAGCACGGCGGCGGCCGGCCGGACCGCGGGCAGCACGACGTTCCAGTAGATCCGCAGCGTCGAGCAGCCGTCCACCCGGGCCGCCTCGATGAGCTCGTCCGAGACCGCCGACGCCGAGTACTGCCGCATCATGAACACGCCGAACCCGGACACCAGGAACGGCACGATGACCGCCTTGAGGTCGCCGACCCAGCCGAGCTTGACCATGAGGATGTAGAGCGGGATCAGCCCGAGCTGCAGCGGGATCGCCATCGTCGCGATGATGGTCAGCAGCAGCACGTTGCTGCCCCGGAACGGCAGCTTCGCGAAGGCGAACCCGGCCAGCGTGGAGAACAGCACCACCGCCAGCGTCACGCTGGCGGAGACCAGCACCGAGTTGGCGAGCCCGCGCAGGAAGTGCGCGTCGGCGTTGTCCAGCAGCCGCTGCACGTTCTCGGCCAGCTGGCCGCCCGGGCTGAGCACCGGCGGCAGCCCGCCGATCGCGTCGTTCGAGCGGGTCGCCACGACGAACATGAAGTACAGCGGGAACACCGACAGGGCCGCGCCCAGCGCCAGCACCGTGTAGACCAGCGGGCCGGCCTTGCCGACCTCGGCACCGCTCTCCCGGCTGCGCCGCCGCCGGCGGGTCGTCGCCAGATCCTCTCTCGCGTCGACCGGAGCTGCAAGCACCATCGTCGTCAGTCCTTCCCGCCCAGTCGCCGGACGGCGAGGAAGTTGAGCGCCGAGGCGACCAGGATGATGAGGAACAGCACCCAGGCGACGGCCGAGGCGTAGCCGAAGTCGAACTTCACGAACGCGTTCTCCCAGACGTACATGGCCAGGGTCTGGGACTGGCGCAGCGAGCCGCCCTGGTAGTTGGACGAGCCGGAGTTGAACAGCAGCGGCTCGGTGAACAGCTGGAACCCGCCGATGGTGGAGATGATGACCGTGAACAGGATCGTCGGACGCAGCAGCGGCACGGTCACCTTGGTGAACTGCTTCCATGCGCCGGCACCGTCCAGTGCGGCCGCCTCGTACAGGTCGCGCGGGATCGCCTGCATCGCGGCGAGGTAGATCAGCGCGTTGTAGCCGGTCCAGCGCCAGTTCACCATCAGTGCGATGGCCGACCAGGACGACCACTTGGTCGCCTGCCATTCGATCGGGTGCACGCCGACCCCGCCGAGTACCCAGTTGATGATCCCGAAGTCGCGGCTGAACAGCTGGCTGAACACGATCGAGACCGCGGCGACGCTGGTCGCCATCGGCAGGATCACCGACAGCCGGAAGAACGTCCGCCCGCGCAGTCGCCGGTTGAGCAGGCTGGCCAGGAACATCGCCAGCGCCAGCTGCGGCACGGTCGCGAGCACGAACATGCCGGCGGTGTTGCCGAGCGCGTTCCAGAACACCGGGTCGGTGACCAGCTGCCGGTAGTTGTCCAGGCCGGACCACGGGTGCTCGGCGCTGGCCAGCTCCCAGTCGTGCAGGCTCACCCAGGCCGTGTAGACCAGCGGGTAGAGCCCGAAGATGCCGAACAGCACGAAGAACGGTGCGATGTAGGCGTACGGGGAGACCTTCGCGTCCGCCCGGCTGCGCAGCAGCGCGAACCGCTCCCGCCGGCCCGGGCGGTCCGGGCCCGGCGCCGGTGTCGCCGCCGGGACCGGAGTCGTGACGTCGGTGCTCACTGGCGTCCCTCCGGTCCGTCGCTGGCTGTCGCGTGTGGACGGTGGTGCCGGCGGCGGCCAGGAATCGCCGCCGGCACCACCGGGTCTGCCCTTACTTCGCGGCCTGCTGCGCGTCCTTGACCGCCTTCGCCCAGGCGTCGGCCGGCTTCAGCTGACCCTGCTGCACAGCCAGCAGCGTGTTCTCGACCGCGTCCCGGACCACCTGGTTCTTCGGTCCGAAGTAGACCGGCTGCAGCTGCTTGGCGCCGGTGCCGAAGATCTGGCCGACCGGAGCGTTGTTGAAGTAGGGGTTGGTGAACGACTGCAGCGCCGGGTCGTCCAGCGCCGCCGGCGAGGACGGCAGGTTGTTGACCGCCTTGAACGCCGCCACCTGACCCGTCGGGCTGGTCAGGAACCGCACCAGCTCGGCCGCCTCCTTGGGGTGCTTGCTCTGGGTGGGCACCGCGAGCCACGAGCCACCCCAGTTCCCGCCACCGCCGGGCGCCGTGGTGACGTCCCACTTGCCCTTGTTGGCGGTGCCGGCCTGGCCCTGGATGTAGCCGAGCATCCAGGCCGGGCAGGCGATCGTCGCGAACGTGCCCTGCTTGAAGCCGGCGTTCCACTGGTCGGAGAACGACTTGTAGCCGGCCGACAGGCCGTCGCCGATCATCCCCAGCATCCGGTCGTACGCCTGCTTGATCACCGGGTTGGAGTCGATGACGAGCGCGTTGCTCTTGTCGAAGTACGTGTAGCCGGGGTCCTTGCCCGCGGTCTGCACCAGGATCGTGTTGTAGGTGTTGGACGCGGCGTCGAACCACTTCGCGCCGGTGTTCTTGGCCTTGAACTGCTCGCCGACGGTCACGTAGTCGTCCCAGGTCGGCCAGAGCTTGCCCACCGCGTCGCGGTCGGTCGGCAGGCCGGCCTTCGCGAACAGGTCGCGCCGGTAGCACATGCCCATCGAGCCGACGTCGGTGCCGAGGCCGATCAGCTTGGTGCCGTCGGCGGACTGGCCGCCGGCGAACTTCCAGGGCAGGAAGTTGGACCGGTCGTCGTTACCGCCGTACTGGCCGAGGTCGACGAAGTTCTGCGCCTGCTCCTTGAACTGGATCATGATGCCCTCTTCGAGGGCGACCACGTCTCCGGCGCCGCTGCCGGCGGCGAGGTTCTTGGTCAGCGCCGGCGTGTAGTTGGACAGGTCCGAGCCGGTGCCCCGCTCGGTGATCGTGATGTTCGGGTGTGCGGCCTCGAACTGCTTGTAGAGCTGCTCGTAGCCGAAGTTGCCGAACACGTTGACGGTCAGGGCGACCTTGCCGCCGCCGCTGGCCGACGCGGAGCCGTCGTCGCCGCCGCCACATGCGGTGGCGGCGACCAGGACTGCCGCCAGACCGGCGCCGAGCGCCGCCGGGCCGCGGCGACGCAATGAACTCGCACGGATCACGAGTACCCCCTCCAGGGCCACAGAGAGCGAATTGGTGTGACCGCCGCCACACCATGGGAGCGCTCCCAGCACCTTCCCGTTAGGCGCACCACAGTGTCAAGGGCTTCTTGGGAGCGCTCACATAACGACTCGGTCACGCCACCGACGAGACCGTCCCAAAGCCGCCCCAAGCCCCCACCGACCCGGCCGCGCCGGCGCCGGACCGAACCGCTCGGCCTGCACCAAGGCCGAGGAGTGAGCCGCCGCCGTGCTCGACCGCTGACGGCCAACCGCGCCGGACCGAACCGCGCCGGACCGAACCGCGCCGGCGGGACCGAACCGCGCCGGACCGGACCGTGCCGGCGGGGTCGGACCGCGCCGGCGGGGCCGGACCGTGCCAGGGGCGGATCGGCGCCCCGCCCGGCGCCGGGCGGGGCGGGTAGGCTGCTGGCGTGATCACCGCGATCGTCATGGTCACCGCCGCCACTGACGCCATTCCCGAGGTCGCCGAGGCCATCGCCGCCTTGGACGGGGTCAGCGAGGTCTACTCGGTGGCCGGTGACGTCGATCTCATCGCCGTCGTCCGGGTCCGCGAGTTCGACCAGATCGCCGACGTCATCGCCGGGCAGCTGGACAAGGTGTCGGGCGTGCTCGACACGACCACGCACATCGCGTTCCGCGCATACTCCCGGCACGACCTCGAAGCGGCGTTCTCCATCGGCTTCGAGTGACGTAGTCGGCGCCCTCTGGCTCGCCGAGGTTAGGAGAGGCTAACCTGACTTCATGACCGCCGTCGCGAGCCGACCGACCCCGACGGCTGTCCTACCCGGCCACGGCTGCGCCACCGTCGCCCGCTCGCTCGGAGAGACGCCTGAGGGCACGGCGACCCCGATGCGGTCCTGGCTGCTGATCGAGCATCCCGAGGCGTGGGCCCGCGATGTCGCCGACCGGGTGCTGGACCGGGCGCTGCCCGGGCCGCGGCTGCGCGAGCTGGCCGAGCTGCGCCGCCGCTACGGGTTGCGGCCGCTGCTGGGCCGCCGCCCCGGCTACCGCGCCGGCCGGCCGGCCCGGCGCACGGTGCTCGTCGGCAGTGTCGGCGGCCCGGCCGGGCGCTGGCTGGAGCGGCTCGAGCTCGACGACCTGCACGAGCTGGCCGACCTCGACCTGGCCGCGGTCGCGACCGGTGCCGGCGGCGTCGGCACGCCGGTGACCGGCGCGGTGTTCGGCGTCTGCACGCATGGCAGCAAGGACATGTGCTGCGCGACGCTCGGCCGGCCGGTCGCCAAGGCGCTGGCCGACGCGGCGCCGGGTCGGGTCTGGGAGACCACCCACCTCGGCGGCGACCGGTTCGCCGGCAACGTTCTCGTGCTCCCGGCGGGCTTCCTCTATGGCCACGTCAGCACGGCGACCGCGGCGAGGCTCGCGGCGGCGACCGACGATGACCGGGTGCTGCCCGAGCTGCTGCGCGGGCGGACCTCGGTCGACATGCGGGCCCAGGTCGCCGAGATCGCGGTCCGCCGGGTGACCGGGCTGCACGGCATCGACGACGTCGAGCCGATCCGCACCGACGAGACCGGCATGGTCGTCGTCCGGGCCGGCGGCGCGAGGATGGGTGTCCGGCTCGGCCGGCACCCGCTCGGCGTCTGCGGCACCAGCCGCTGCGCCGGCCCCACCACCCCCTGTGGCTACTCGGTCGACGAGCTCGTCGACCTGACCTAGGGTCACCCGACGCCACCTGCCGCCCGGTACGGCCGGCTCGCCCTACCCAGGCCGCCCGCTCGGGTCAGGACGCGGCTGCCGCCTGGCTGACGCGGACCCAGCGGTCGAGCACGTCCGCGGCCGCGCCGCTGTCGATCGCCTCGCCGGCCCGCTGCATCCCGCCGCCGACCGCGTCGAGCAGCGGGTCGCGCAGCCCGTCGTACACGGCCAGGGCCGCGCCCGCGTTGAGCAGCACCGCGTCCCGCACCGGCCCGCGCTCGCCGGACAGCAGCGCCCGCACGACCTTCGCGTTGTAGGCGGCGTCGCCGCCGCGCAACGCCTCCCGCTCGACCGCCGGCACGCCGAGATCGGCCGGGTCGAGGCGTTGCTCGTCCACCTCGCCGTCGCGGACCACCCAGACCCGCGAGGTCGTCGTGGTGGTCAGCTCGTCCAGCCCGTCGTCGCCGCGGAAGACCAGCGCGGTCTCGCCCCGCCCGGCCAGCACCGCGGCCATGATCGGCGACATCCGCAGGTCGGAACACCCCACCGCGAGATATGCCGGCCGGGCCGGGTTGGCCAGCGGGCCGAGGAAGTTGAACGCCGTCGGCACGCCGATCTCGCGCCGGGTCACCGAGGCGTGCCGCAGGCCCGGATGGAACACCGGCGCGAAGCAGAAACCGATCCCGGCCTCCTCGACGCACCGGGCCACGGCCGGACCGGGCAGCCCGATCGCCACCCCGAGCGCCTCGAGCACGTCGGCCGCGCCCGCGGACGAGCTCGCCGCCCGGTTGCCGTGCTTCGCCACCCGGGCGCCGGCGCCGGCCGCGACCAGCGCCGACATCGTGGACAGGTTGACCGTGTTGGCCCGGTCACCACCGGTGCCGACCACGTCCAGCAGCGGACCGGCGACCTGCACCCGCTCCCCCACCGCGAGCATCGCCTCGACCAGGCCGGTGTGCTCGGCCGGCGTCTCGCCCTTGGCCCGCAGCAGCACCGCGAACGCGGCCAGCTGGGCCGGCGACGCCTCCCCGGCCATGATCTCCGCCATCGCCCAGGCCGTGTCGGCCTCCTCCAGCGCGTCGCCCCGCAGCAGCGTGCTGAGCACCGCGGGCCAGCTCTGGCCGCCGGTCACGGCGCTGCCCTACCGGAGGACCGGCACGCCGCGGGCGCGGTCGCGCAGCAGCTGCGCGACCGTCTCCGCGGCGGCGATCGGGTCGAGCGGTCGCTCGATCGTGGCGTCGGCGAGCGCCCAGGTGGCCAGCCACCGGTCGTCCCGCCGGCCGAGCAGGATGCAGACCGCCGGGCAGTCTTCTATCTCATATTTCAGCTGCCGGCAGATGCCCATCCCGCCGGTCGGCTGGGCCTCGCCGTCGAGGACCGCGACGTCGATGCCGCCTTCGTCGATCCGGGCGATGACCTCGTCACCGGTGGAGCACTCGACCCACTCGATGCGACCGAGGTCGGGCGCCGGGCGGCGACCGACCGCCGAGCGGACCTGCGCCCGCACCGCCGGGAGGTGGCTGAAGACGAGGACGGTCGAGGGCGGGCCCGCTGCGGTCATGCCCGGGAGTCTAGGACCGGGCCCGCCGCATCAGTGGAGCCGGTGGGCGGCTGTGGAAAAGCGGCTCGGTCAGCGGCGCTGCCAGGCCTCGGGACGGCGCGAGGCGCTCGTCGAGTGAACGAAGCAGTTGGGACCCGGGTTGTACGCCGAGAGCCGCTCGCCGCAGACTGCGCATTCGCGCCGGGCCGTCGAGACCTTGCGCACCGCGCGTTGGGAGCTGCTGCCGGGACGGGATCCAGAGACCACGTCTCCTCCGCCTCCTAGACGGTCCTGTTTCGCGGCGAGGGGATGGCCGCGATCGGATGCGCGAACTGTAGGTCGGTCACGGCACGTGGTCAACGATGCCGCGGGCCAGCCGGCCGGCTCACCGCGCGACACGCCGTGCGAGACCCGGGATATCACCCGTTCGGCCCAGGGCAATCGGCGGCCTGCCACCCATTGCGGCGAGCCCTCGGCGTGCCCCGCGGCGACGCGCCACCACGCTCCCACGGTCGTCGCAGTGCGTAACCGAAGTGACCGTCACTCTCCGTACTTCGGATCGGGAGCCGCTGACCGTGTCCCAGCCGTCGCTGGGCGCCGGATCGGACCGCGGTGACGGCGTCCCTTACACCCACAGACCTGCGGGAACACGCACCGGACCCCGGCAGGTGTGGCCCGCGGGCCCGTGGAATGATGCTGCCGTGACGACGGCGACGTACGAGGGCAGCCGAGCGCACTCGCTCACGCGCCCCAACATGGTGAGCGTCGGGACGATCATCTGGCTGTCCAGCGAGCTGATGTTCTTCGCCGGCCTGTTCGCCATGTACTTCACGGTTCGCGCCGCGCACCCGGACGACTGGCCGATGCATCCCACCGAGCTCGACGTGCCGTACGCACTGGTGGTGACGATCTTCCTGGTCTCCTCGTCGGTGACGTGCCAGATCGGCGTGTTCAAAGCCGAGGCCGGCGACGTCTACGGGCTGCGCCGGTGGTTCCTGTTCACGTTCGTGCTCGGCCTGATCTTCGTGCTCGGCCAGGCGAACGAATACCGCAATCTCGTGCACGAGGGCACCACGATCTCGGCCACCGGGTACGGATCGGTCTTCTACATCACCACGGGCTTCCACGGCCTGCACGTCATCGGCGGCCTGTTCGCCTTCATCTTCGTGCTGGCCCGCTCGACGATGGGCCGGTTCACACCGGCCCAGGCCACGGCGGCGATCGTCGTCTCGTACTACTGGCACTTCGTCGACGTCGTCTGGATCGGCCTGTTCGCCACCATCTACCTCATCCAGTGACCGGCTATGTCGTCCAGTGACCGGCCTCCTGCCGACGACAGCGAAGGTGGAACCTCGATGACGGAACGCCCCTCGACGACGAAGGGCCGCAGGCCGCGCTCGCGGATGCGCCGCCGGATCACCGGCGCGCTCGCGCTCGCGGCCGCCCTCGGCTCCGTCGGCGTGGCGTACGCGACCGTGGCCGCGGCGGCGACCCCGAAGGCCCAGACCGTCGCGGCGGCCAACGCTCCCGCGAACGAGCCGGTCGACGTCCGGAAGGGCCGCCAGCTCTACGAGACCAGCTGCATCACCTGCCACGGGCAGAACCTGCAGGGCGTGCTCGACCGCGGGCCGTCGCTGATCGGCGTCGGCTCCGCGTCCGTCTACTTCCAGGTGAGCACCGGCCGGATGCCGGCGACCCAGCAGGGCGCGCAGGTCCCGCAGAAGAAGCCGAAGTTCGACGACAACGAGACGCGGCAGATCGCGGCCTACGTGCAGTCGGTCGGCGGCGGGCCGGAGATCCCGACCGGCGACCTGCGCGGGTCCGACGCCAACCTGGCCGAGGGCGGCGAGCTGTTCCGGCTCAACTGCGCCTCCTGCCACAACTTCGCCGGCCGCGGCGGCGCGCTGTCCGCCGGGAAGTACGCGCCGTCGCTCGAGGGCGCCAGCGACACGGTGCTCTGGACCGCGATGCTGTCCGGCCCGCAGAACATGCCGGTGTTCAGCGACAACCAGCTGACCACCGAGCAGAAGCAGGCGATCACCAACTACATCCAGACGCTCAAGGCCCAGAAGGACCCGGGCGGCAGCTCGATCGGGCGGCTCGGCCCGGTGCCGGAGGGCTTGGTCATCTGGGTGGTCGGGATCGGCGCGATCATGTTGATGATCCTCTGGATCGGAGCGAAGTCATGACCGACGCGGTGCGGCCGCCGTCGACCCGCGAGCAGTTCGACCAGCCCGGCGAGATCGACCTGGAGACCTACCGCGACCTGACGCTCGAGGAGCAGGCGGCGCTGGGCACCGAGCTCGACGGGGTCCAGATCGTGCACCGCCGGGAGCGCTTCCCGGTCCCGGGCACGAAGGCGGAGAAGCGGGCCGAGCGCGCGGTCGCCGCGTGTTTCGTGCTCGCCTTCCTCGGTGCGGTCGCGTTCGTGGTGTGCTACGTCGTGCTGCCCTGGCAGTACGACATCAACTCGAAGACGTACACGTGGTTCACCCCGGTGCTCGGCGTGACGATGGCATTGTCGCTGTTCGGGTTCGGGATCGGCGCCATCCTCTGGGCCAAGCTGCTCATCACCGAGGAGGAGACGGTCCAGGATCGGCACAGTGGCCGCTCCACGCCGGAAGCGCGAGCGACCACGGCGGCGGTGCTCACCGACGGCATCGCCATGACCGGCCTGCCGCGCCGCTCGCTGCTGCAGCGGGTGCTGGGGTTGTCGGTGCTGGCGCTGGGCGCGCTGGCGATCGTGCCGCTCGGCGGGCTCATCAAGAAGCCGCGGGACGCGCTGTTCGTCACCGGCTGGTCCACCGGAGTGCGGCTGATGACCGGCGACCGCCGGCTCGTGCGCCCCGGCGACATCGAGGCCGGCGGCATCGAGACCGTGTTCCCCGCCACCCCGGACGGGTTGAGCACCCAGGTGGTGGCCGACTCGGTCGTGCTGCTCATCCGGCTGCGGCCCGGCCAGACCGTGCGCGCCCGTCCCGGCCAGCAGGACTTCGGCTGGGAGGACTACCTGGCCTACTCGAAGATCTGCACGCACGCAGGCTGCCCCGCCTCGCTGTACGAGCAGCAGACCGGCCGGCTGCTGTGCCCGTGTCACCAGTCACAGTTCGACCTGTTGCAGGACGCGAAGCCGGTCTTCGGGCCGGCCGCGCGGCCGTTGCCGAAACTCGCGATCACCGTCGACGACGAGGGATACTTCGTGGCGAAGGGTGACTTCACGGAACCCATCGGACCCAGTTTCTGGGAGCGCAGATGAGCCAGACGACGACGGAACGACCCGCGGGCAAGCGGCCCACGAGCGCTCTGGGTCGGGCGGCCGACTGGGCCGACGAGCGCTACACCGCCTCCCGGTTCGTCCGCAGCTCGCTGAACAAGGTCTTCCCGGACAACTGGTCGTTCATGATGGGCGAGATCGCGCTCTACTCGTTCATCATCCTCATCCTGACCGGCACCTACCTCGCGCTCTTCTTCGACCCGTCGATGACCGAGGTCCGCTACGACGGCAGCTACTCGCTGCTGCGGGGCGTGGAGATGTCCCGGGCGTACGACTCGACGCTGAACATCTCCTTCGACGTCCGCGGCGGGCTGCTCATGCGGCAGATCCATCACTGGTCCGCGCTGCTGTTCGTCGCCGCGATGGTCGCGCACATGCTGCGGGTGTTCTTCACCGGCGGGTTCCGCAAGCCGCGCGAGGTCAACTGGCTGCTCGGCGTCGGCCTGTTGACCTTCGGCATCCTCGAGGGCTTCGCCGGCTACTCGCTGCCGGACGACCTGCTCTCCGGCACCGGCCTGCGGATCGCCTACGCGATCATCCTGTCGATCCCCGTGGTCGGCACCTGGCTGGCGTTCGGGCTCTTCGGGTCCGAGTTCCCTGGGGTCGACATCCTCCCCAGGCTCTACATCGTCCACGTGCTGCTGATACCGGGCATCATCCTGGCGTTCATCGCCGTACACGTCGGTCTCGTGGTGCTGCAGAAGCACACGCAGTTCCCGGGACCGGGGCGACGCGAGGACAACGTCGTCGGCGAACGCATGTACCCGCTGTACGGGGCGAAGGGCGGCGGGTTCTTCTTCCTCATCTTCGGGGTGACCGCCGCGCTGGCCGGGCTGTTCCAGATCAACCCCATCTGGCTGTACGGGCCGTACAACCCGGCCCAGGTCAGTTCCGGTTCTCAGCCGGACTGGTACATGGGCTTCCTGGACGGCTCGACCCGTATCTTCCCGGCCTGGGAGATCAGGTTCTGGAACTACACGATCTCGCCGCTGATCTGGCCGACGGTCGTGTTGCCAGGGATCTTGTTCACCCTGCTCGCCTTGTACCCGTTCATCGAAGCGCGGATGACGAAGGACAGATCGGTGCACCATCTGTTGCAGCGACCGCGGGACGTGCCGGTGCGGACGTCACTCGGCGCGATGGCGCTGGCGTTCTACTTCGTGCTGCTGATCTCCGGCGGCAACGACATCATCGCGGACAAGTTCGACATCAGCCTCAACGCCATGACATGGATCGGCCGGATCTCGCTGATCGTCCTACCACCGGTGGCCTACTCGGCGACCTACCTGCTCTGCCTCGGCCTGCAGCGGCACGACCGCGAGATCCTCGAGCACGGCGTCGAGACCGGCATCATCAAACGACTGCCGTCCGGTGAGTTCATCGAGGTGCACCAGCCGCTCGGCCCGGTGGACGAGCACGGCCACGGCGAGCTCGAATACGCCGGTGCGCCGGTGCCGAAGCGGATGAACCGGATCACCAACCCAGGCCGGAAGGCGATCGGCTTCCTCAAGCAGGTGCCGGACCCGGGCGAGGCGCCCGACCTCGGCACGGAGGCAGGCGAGACCGATCAGGAGGCCGCCCAGCTGGCCGGACGCCCCAAGAACCCCGACTGATCCGACACCGACGACGAGGCCCCGCCCGCACCCGCAGGCGGGGCCTCGCCCTTTCCCACCTCCGAGACCCTCCCGTCGATCGACCAAGGCGACGGCCGGTCAGGAGGACGTCGAGTCCGTTCCGCCGGTCAGTCGGCCGGCGACCGGCCGCGAGTGAGCCCGGTCAGGGAGTCCCGGTGAGGTGGAGTGGGGTGCCCGGTGTCGGTAGCCCAGCGAGCGGCCACCGGTTTGCGCACAGCGCCCCACCCGGACAGGCAGGCCGGCCGTTTTCCAGGCGCCGGCACGGGCCGCCCGCGCGGGCGCCGCCGGACAGCATCCGCTCGGGCGGCTGCGGGCGACCAGCCACCTCGGCGGCCAGCTCCTCCCGGCACATCGGCGTCCCGGGCAAGACCGTCGGCACGGTCGCCGCTCGCGCGCCCCTGTCCCCCGGCGTGACGCCGAGGTACTCCTAGCAGGACATGGGCCGGAGAAGCCGCGGTGCCCAGCGCCGGCAAGGTCAACGGCCTGCAGCACGCCGCGCCGGACCTGGTGCCCTTCAAAGGTTCCGGAAAGGTGCGAGGACTTCTGACGGGGGACTAGAAGGTCGGGGAGGTGTGCCCGCGCGTGTAGTACTCGAACAGCAGGCCGCCGGCCGTGAACAGCACGCCGACGATGCCGAGCGCGAGCAGCCAGTATTCGGTGAAGGCCAGCCCGAGGCCGGCGATCGTCGCCGCGAGCGCGATCCCGACAGGCCAGTAACTGCCCGGGCTGAAGAAGCCGAGCTCGCCCGCACCCTCGGCGATGTCGGCGTCGAGCCGGTCCTCCGGCCGCGGGTCGATCCGCCGGGAGACGAACCAGAAGTAGCTGCCGACGATCAGCGACAGCCCCGCGGTCAGGACCAGCGCGGTGACGCCGGCCACCTCGACCCGGCCGTCCTCCACCCAGGTCCAGATGCCGTACATGGTCGCGAAGGCGACGAACAGCCCGCAGAGGACCGCGAACAGCCGGAACTCGGTGCGCATCGGTCCCTCCTCAGTTGTTGTTGGCCTGCGGATCGGACGGTGCGCGCAACGTCCGGTCGGTGTCGAACGGGTGTGTGGTGGTCGCCTGCGCCGGCTGCCCGATCGCGCTGAGCGCCTTGGCCTGCCGGTCTACGTCGGTGTTGCCGAACGAGGCCAACGCCTGCAGGTAACGCTGGAAGTCGGACGCGGACACGACCCGCATCTCGAAGTTCATCTGGGAGTGGTAGGTGCCGCAGAGCTCAGCGCAGCGCCCGACGTACGTGCCCTCGACCTCGGGCCGCATCTGGAAGACGTTGTTCTGGTTCTTCGTCGGAGCCGGGAAGACGTCGCGCTTGAACAGCGTCTCCGGCACCCAGAACGAGTGGACCACGTCGTTGGAGCTGACCACGAACCGCACGTTCTCGTTGACCGGGACGACCAGCACCGGGATCTCGGTGGCCGAGCCGACCGTGTAGACCGGCTGGCCCGCGCGCGGGTCGCGGACCTGGTCGTAGGTGAACTGCCAGTTCCACTTGAACGCGGTGACCGAGACGGTGGTGTCGGCCTTCGGAGTGGTGGTGGTGACGATGTTCTCGGTGACGACGGTGTAGTAGAACAGCACCGCGACGGTGATGAACGGCACCACCGTGTAGAGCGCCTCGATCGGCAGGTTGTATTTGGTCTGCCTGGGCAGCTCGGAGTCGCGCCGGCGGTAGGCGATGCAGGCCCAGAAGATGAGGCCCCAGACCAGCCCGCCGACCGCGAGCGCGGCGACGGCCGACCAGGTCCACAGACCGCGGGTGGCGTGCGCCTGGGTGGTGATGCCCAGCGGCCACCCGAACCCGAACGCCTTCTCCCACTGCTCCGTGGAGCACGCGCTGAGCGAGATCATGAGCGCTACCACGCCCACGGACATCCGTGCGACCCGCCCGGAACGACCGCGACCCACGAGCCCGCCCCTTCGCCGCCTACCTGCACCGACTGTTCGCGCACCCGGAACTTCCCAGGTCTTGCGAAGACTACTAGCCGCTTCCCGCCCTGGCCCGCCGGGGGTCCGGCGTGCCTCCACCGTTCCCCTCCCCCGGTTCGGACCCTGCCGCCGGGGTGTGTCGGTGGGGTCGGGGCGGGAGGATCGGGGGCGTGGGCAGCGTGTATCTGGACGCGGCGGCGGGGGTGCCGTTGCATCCGGCCGCGGCCGAGGCGCTGACCGCTGCGGTCGCGGACGGCTGGGCCGACCCGGCCAAGCTGTACGGCGCCGGCCGCCGGTCCTCGCTGCTGCTCGACGGCGCCCGGGAGGAGATCGCCGAGGTGCTCGGCGCCCGGCCGGACGAGCTGGCCTTCTGCGGGTCCGGCACCCAGGCCGCCCACCTGGCGATCCTCGGCGGCCTGGCCGGGCGACGCCGCGCCGGCACCAGGTTCGTGCATTCCGCGGTCGAGCACTCCTGCGTGCTGCACGCCGCCGAACGGCACGCCGCGGCCGGTGGCGAGGCGGTCAGCGTGCCGGTGGACCGCGACGGGCGAGTGGACGTCGCCGCGTTCGCCGCCGCCGCGGACGGTGCCGCGCTGGCCAGCCTGATGACCGCCAACCACGAGGTCGGCACGCTGCAACCGGTGGCCGAGGTGGCGGCGGCCTGCCGGGATCTCGGCGTGCCGCTGCACACCGACGCGGCCCAGTCGGCCGGCCGGCTCCCGGTCCCCGCCGGCTGGTCACTGCTGTCGGCCAGCGCGCACAAGTGGGGCGGTCCGCCCGGGGTCGGCGTGCTCGCGGTCCGCACCGGCACCCGCTGGCGCAGCCCACTGCCGGCCGACGAGCGGGAGCGCGGCCGCGTACCCGGCTTCCCGAACGTGCCGGCCGCGGTCGCCGCCGCGGCCGCGCTGCGGGCCGTGCGGACCGAGGCAGCCGCCGAGAACGCACGGCTGTCCGCGCTGGTCGACCGGATCCGGGCCGAAGTCGCCGCCCGGGTGCCGGACGTCGAGGTGGTCGGGCCGGCCACCGGCCGGCTGCCGCACCTGGTCACGTTCTCCTGCCTGTACGTCGACGGCGAGGCGCTGCTGCACGAGCTGGACCGGCGCGGTTTCGCCGTCTCCAGTGGATCGTCGTGCACCTCGTCGACGTTGACCCCATCGCACGTGCTGGAGGCGATGGGTGTGCTCTCGCACGGCAACGTGCGCGTCTCGCTTCACCGCTACACGACCGAGGCCGACGTCGACCGGTTCCTCGCCGTACTGCCCGGGATCGTGGCCGACCTCCGCACGGGGCTGGAGGGCCTGTGATCACCCTCGACCAGCGCGGCCGCCGCTGCCCGCTGCCGATCATCGCGCTGGCCCGGCACATCGGCGACGTCCCGGTCGGCGAGCTGGTCGCGGTCGCGGCCGACGACCCGGCCGCCCGGCTGGATGTCCAGGCGTGGTGCCGGATGCGCGGCCACGAGTACGTCGGCGAGGAGGCCGGGCCCGACGGCGTACCGGTCTACACGGTGCGCCGGCGTCGGTAAATCGCTTGGTCCCGGCACCCACGCTTGGACGCATGGGATGGGTGGTCGAGAAGGACATCGACGCGTACGCCGACCGCGTCCTGCCGTGGCTGGGCCGCGACCCGGCCTGGAACTCGGTGGCGTCCACCGTCCTCGTCACCCACCGGGACGGAACCGTCCGCGGCGACGACCCGTGGCTGGCCTGGCTGCCGGACGGGTCCGACGCGGTCGCCGCCGTGGCGCTGCGCACCCCGCCGCGCGGCCTGCTGCTGTCGAGGTTCCCCGCCGGCGCCGTCCGCGACCTGGTCGACGTCGCGCCGGCTGACCTGCCCGAGGCGGTGGGACCGGCCGAGCAGGTCGGCGAGTTCGCCACCGCGTACGCGCAACGGACCGGAGCGACCCCCCGGCTGAACCGGCACGACCTGCTGTACGAGCTGACCGAGCCGGTCGAGCCGCCGCGACCGGCCGGCGGACCGCGCCTGGCCGAGGACGGCGACGCGGAGCTCTGCTCGACCTGGGTGGTCGACTTCGAGACCGAGACCGGTGCGGGGACCGGGCGCGACGTCGAGCGGTCGCGGCGAGTGATCGCGCAGCGCCGGGTCTGGTTGTGGGAGGTGGACGGCACGCCGGTCTGCATGGTCGCGCACTCGCCGACCGTCGCGGGGGTGAGCCGGATCGGGCCGGTGTGGACGCCGCCCGAACACCGCCGGCGGGGGTACGCGGCGGCCGCCACCGCCACCGTCGCCGCCCGGCTGGCCGAGCGCGGCCGGGTCGTCCTGTTCGCCGACCTCGGCAACCCGACGTCGACCGGGGTATACCTGCGGATCGGCTTCCGGCCGGTCGGCGCGTGGGATGAGTGGCTGCTGGAATACTGAGCCGCTGCGGTACCCCGACGATCGGAGAGCCACCCCGTGTGCGGCCTGCTCGGCTTCCTCAGCAACGACGGCACCGCGAAAGAGGTCCGCGACGATCTCGCGGCCGCGCTCGACCTGTGCCGGCACCGCGGCCCGGACGAGGGCGGCACGCTCAACGACGACGACATGGTGCTCGGCTTCCGCCGGCTGTCGATCATCGACCTGGACAAGAGCCACCAGCCCCTGCCGTACGACGACGGGCGCTACTGGCTGCTGTTCAACGGCGAGATCTACAACTACCTGGAGCTGCGCGAGCAGCTGATCCGCGAGCACGGGGCCGGCTTCGCCACCGACGGGGACAGCGAGGTGATCCTGGCCGCGTACAAGCACTGGGGCGAGCAGTGCGTGTCCCGGCTCCGCGGCATGTTCGCGTTCCTGATCTGGGACAGTCAGGAGCGGGTGCTGTTCGGCGCGCGGGACTGGTTCGGGATCAAGCCGCTGTTCACGATGACCGACTCGCGCGGCACGTTCTTCGGGTCGGAGAAGAAGTCACTGCTGGCGCTGGCCCAGGGCCCGGGAGGCAACGGCGCCGAGCTGGACACCCGGTCGCTGCAGCACTACCTGACCCTGCAGTACGTCCCCGAGCCGGCCAGCATGCACGCCGGCATCACCCGGATCGAGAGCGGCACCGCGTTCCGCCAGCGGCCCGGCGCCCCGGTGGAGAGCTGGCGCTACTTCGAGCCGACCTTCCCGATCACCCGCGTGGACGACGCCGAGCGGCTCTACCGACGGGTCCGCGAGGTGATGGAGGACTCGGTCGCCAAGCACATGCGTGCCGACGTCACGGTCGGCTCCTTCCTGTCCGGCGGCATCGACTCGACCGCGATCGCGGCGCTGGCCAAGCGGCACAACCCCGACCTGATCACGTTCACCACCGGGTTCCAGCGGGCCGGCTACTCCGAGGTCGACGTAGCGGCCGAGTCGGCGGCGGCGATCGGCGTCCGGCACGTGGTCAAGACCGTGTCCCCGCAGGAGATGATGGACACGCTGCCGCTGATCGTCTGGTATCTGGACGACCCGGTGGCCGACCCCGCACTGGTCCCGCTCTACTTCGTCGCCCGTGAGGCGCGCAAGCACGTCAAGGTGGTGCTGTCCGGGGAGGGCGCGGACGAGCTGTTCGGCGGCTACAACATCTACCGGGAGCCGCTGTCGCTGCGGGCCCTGACCTCGCTGCCCGGCGGCGTGCGGCACGCGCTGGGCGCCGTCGGCCGGCGGCTGCCGGAGGGCGTGCGCGGCAAGGACCTGCTGCGCCGCGGCTCGATCCCGCTGGAGGAGCGCTACTACGGCAACGCCCGCATCTTCCGCGACGACGAGCTCGGCTTCCTGCGCACCCGCGACCCGAGCGTGTCGTTCCGGGACGTCACCGACCCGCTCTACGCGCGGATCGCCGGGGCCGACGACGTGACCCGCATGCAGTACGTCGACCTGTTCACCTGGCTGCGCGGCGACATCCTGGTCAAGGCCGACAAGATGACGATGGCCAACTCGCTGGAGCTGCGGGTGCCGTTCCTCGACCCTGAGGTGTTCCGGGTCGCCTCGACGCTGCCGATCGACGCGCGGGTGACCCGGGAGCAGACCAAGGTGGCGCTGCGCCGGGCGCTGGCCGAGGTGGTCCCGCCGCACGTGCTGGACCGGCGCAAGCTCGGCTTCCCGGTGCCGATCCGGCACTGGCTCAAGGACGAGATGTACGACTGGGCCCGGGACGTGATCGAGGCCAGCGGCACCGAGTATCTGCTCGACCGGGCGGCGGTGCTGCGGATGCTCGACGACCACCGCGCCGGACCGCACGACTACAGCCGCAAGCTGTGGACGCTGCTGGTGTTCATGATCTGGCACGGGATCTTCGTCGAACGCCGGATCACCCCGGAGATCCCCGCCACCGTTTACCCGGTCGCCCTCTGACCCTCCGCGGCGCCGGGCGCGCCGCGGAGGAGCAGCGGCGCCGGCTCCCGGCGGCGCCGGGGTGGACGGTCAGGCGGGGAGGTGGGCGGCGACGTCGGGAGCCGGCGCCGCCGGGGTGGACGGTCAGGCGGGGAGGTGGGCGGCGACGTCGTCGGCGGCGGCGGGTCCGTACACCTCGCCGAGCCTGGCGGTGAACTCCGCCGGCACCACCGCGTACTCCTGCGGTCCGTCGGCCTCCAGCACCAGTGTCGCCAGCGTGGCCCCGACCTGCGCCGACCGCTGCGGGCTCAGACCCCAGGAGGTCGCGCCGAGGAACCCCGAGCGGAACCCGTCGCCGACGCCGGTCGGGTCCACGATCTCCCGCGGCGGCACCACCGGGATCTCCAGCGGCGCCGCGCCCTGGGACTCGATCCGGATGCCGTCCGCCCCGTGGGTGGTGACCCTGGTGCGGACCCGCTTGAGCACCTCGGCGTCGCTCCAGCCGGTCTTCTGCTCCAGCAGCGCCTTCTCGTACTCGTTGGTGAACAGGTAGGTCGCGCCGTCGACCAGCGTCTTGATGTCCTCGCCGCCCATCAGCGCCATCTGCTGGGACGGGTCGGCCGCGAACGGGTAGCCGCGGTCCCGGCACTCGTCGGTGTGCCGCAGCATCGCCTGCGGGTCGTCCGGAGCGATGCAGACCACGTCGAACCCGCCGACGCGGGCGGCGACCGGAGCGAGCTCGATCAGCCGGGCCTCGGACATCGCACCCGGGTAGAACGACGCGATCTGGCACTGCTCGTCGTCGGTCGTGCACACGAACCGGGCGGTGTGTGCGGTCTCGCTGATCAGCACCGAGTCGCAGTCGACGTTGTGCCGCTCCAGCCAGGACCGGTAGTCGGCGAAGTCCCGCCCGGCCGCGCCGACCAGCACCGGCCGCAGCCCGAGCTGACCCAACCCGTACGCGATGTTGGCACCGATGCCGCCGCGGCGGATCACGAGGTCGTCCACCAGGAACGACAGCGACACCTTGTGCAGGTGCTCGGGCAGCAGCTGCTCGGAGAACTTGCCGGGGAAGTGCATGAGGTGGTCGGCGGCGATCGAGCCGGTGACGGCGATGGGCACAGCGGTCCTCGGGGGTGGGAGGGGACTCTGGGGCCACACCGAAAGCGGCCGGGGCAAGACTACCGAGCAGGCGGTACGCGGACCCACCCGGGAACGCCGCGAGCCGCGCCCGGACCGGTCCGGGCGCGGCTCGCAGAAGGTCGCCGGCCTAGCTGAACGAGTCGCCGCAGGCGCAGGAGCTCTGCGCGTTGGGGTTGTCGATGGTGAAGCCCTGCCGCTCGATGGTGTCGACGAAGTCGATCGTCGCGCCCATGAGGTAGGGGACGCTCATCCGGTCGACCACGACCCCGACCCCGTTGAAGTCGGTGACCTGGTCGCCGTCGATGGACCGCTCGTCGAAGAACAGCGAGTAGCGCAGGCCGGAGCACCCGCCCGGCTGCACGGCGATGCGAAGCCGCAGGTCGTCACGGCCTTCCTGGTCCAACAGCGCCTTGACCTTGGCCGCCGCGCCGTCGGTGAGGACCACGGACTTCTGGGCCTCGGTCGTCGTCTCCAGGGACACGGTCACTCCCACTCGCTCGGGTCGCCTTCAGCGGGGCCAACAGTCGCCCGCTCTCCGGTCTTCCCCATCGTACGTCCGCAATCCGCCGGCGGACCGACCCGGTCCGGGGTGTCGGCCGGCTCACACCCGCCGGCTCCACTCCCGGGCGACGCGGGCGGCAAGCTCGGTCAGCCGGTCGCCGGGGCGTTCCATCGCGGCCTCGACCGAACCGGCCTGCTCGACGACCGAGTACGCCGCCTCGACCCCGGCGGCCGCCGCCTGCTGCCGGCCGAGCGAGACCTGTCCGGCGAGCACCACGCAGGGCACGCCGTGCTCGGTGGCGAGGGCGGCCACCCCGCCGGCGACCTTCCCCCGTACGGACTGGAAGTCGAACGAGCCTTCGCCGGTGAGCACCAGGTCCGCCTCGGCCAGCGCTCCCGGCAGGTCCACCGCGGCGAAGATGATCTCGCCGCCGGACCGCCGGGTGCCGCCGAGCGCGAGCAGCGCCGCACCGAGCCCGCCGGCCGCGCCGGCGCCGGGCAGGTCGATCAGTCCGGCCGGCGCGCCCGGGATGTCCCGCTCGGCCACCTCGGCCCACTGGGCCAGCGCGGCGTCGAGCCGGTCCCGGTCCTCCGGTCGCAGGCCCTTCTTGGGCCCGTACACCGCGGTCGCCCCGTGCGGCCCGCACAGCGGGTTGTCCACGTCGGTGGCCGCGACGATCGCCGCGCCACGCAGTTGGGCCGCGCCGTCGAGCTTGGCGAGGTCGGCCAGCGCGAGCCCGCCGTACGGGAGGGCGACGCCGGCGGCGTCCAGCGGGGTGACGCCGAGCGCGGTCAGCATGCCCATGCCGGCGTCGTTGGTGGCCGACCCGCCCAGGCCGACGACCAGCGTCCGGGCGCCGCACTCGACTGCCGCCGTGAGCAGCGCACCGAGCCCGAACGTGGTGGTCACCAGCGGGTTCCGCTCGGCCGCGGTGAGCAGCTGCAGGCCGCAGGCCTGGGCCGACTCGATGTAGGCCGTGTCACCGACGACCAGCACCGCGCCGACCGCAGGCCGGCCCAGCGGGTCGGTGGTCTGCACCGGCACGGTCTGCCCGTCCAGCACCGTGGACAGCACGTCCACGAACCCGGGGCCGCCGTCGGACATCGGCAGCAGGACGAGCTCGTCGTCCGGCGCCACCTGGTTCCAGCCGGCCCGCATCGCCTCCGCGGCCTCGACCGCGGTCAGCGTCCCGTCGAAGGCGTCCGGCGCCACCACGACTCGCACGCGCGCAGTGTGTCATCCCAGGGCGCGCAGGAAACCCCCCAACATCGGCAGGAACCCCGGCGCGAGCTGGCTGGTCCGGTCCACGCCGGGCTCGGGGTCGGCGACGAACAGCCCGTGGTCGGCGCCGGGGAACACGGCCAGGCCGGCCAGCCGGGGCGCGCCGGCGACCCAGCCGGCGACCGAGGCCGGCACCGGCACCAGCGGGTCGGCCGCGCCGAACAAGGCCAGCGCCGGGCAGCGCACGTCCGGCAGCACCGTCGCCGGCTCGAAGTCGATCAGCCGGGCGACGTACCCGAGCATGTCGGCGGTGTCGAAGTAGCGGGTGGCCGGCTCGTACCAGGTCTGGTCGGCGTGCCGCCGCTGGAGCTCGAGCACGGCGGCCGGGTCCTCCCCGGCCCGCATCCGCCGGGTGCGCTCGTCGATCCAGGCCAGGGCCGCGGCGACCTGCTCGTCGGGCAGGCCGGCGGCGCGGACGTCGACCTCGATGCGGTGCCGTTCCTGCGCAGCCGGGCCGACGCCGGGCCCGGACAGCGAGACGAGGAAGTCGGCGTCGCCGGCGGCGAGCATGCCGACCCAGCCGCCCTGGCTGAACCCGAACAACCCGACCGGGCCGGTGACCGCGGAGTGCTTGCGCAGCACGGCCAGCGCCTCCCGCTCCTCGGCCGCCCGGTCGTCGAGCGTCAGGGTCAGCCAGTTGCCCGGGGAACCGCCGCAGCCGGGCCGGTCGTGCGTGAGCACGACCGCACCGAGCTCGGCGATCCGCTCGGCCCAGCCGCCCCAGTCGTCGCAGCAGCCTTCGCCGGAGCCGTCGACCAGCACCAGCGCGGCGACCGGCTCGTCCGGCACGTGCACCAGCGCCCGCAGCTCCCCCACGGTCGTCCACTCAGTCCTCAGCATCGGCCTCTCCGATCGGGGTGCCGGCCAGCAACAGCCGGACGAATCGGGCGCCCTCCGGCCGGGGGGCGCCGTCGGTCACGCGGGCCACGTACGGCTCGAGCACGGACCACAGCTGCTGGCGGATCTCCAGCAGCTCGTCGGCGGTGACCGGCAGGCTCGCGCCGCCCAGGAACGCCGCGTCCTGCCAGTGCGCCGGTTCGGCGGCCCGCCGGGCGGTCCAGCCGAGCACCCGGTCGGCCTCTCGCTGGGCGAAGACCCGGTCGAGCTGGTCGGTCGCCGGGCCGCTGCGCCAGCTCTGCTCGACGTCGGTGAGCTGCCAGACCCGCTCCCGCCGGTCCTGACCGGCGGCCGCCTCCTCGACGAACCCGTACTTGGCCAGCTGCCGGAGGTGGAACGAGCAGCTCGCCTGGCTCACCCCGAGATGCCGCCCGCACCGGGCCGCCGTCGACGGTCCGAGCGTGACCAGCGCCTCCAGGAGATCGAGCCGCAGCGGGTGGGCCAGCGCCCGGACGGTCATGGGGTCGGTGATGCGCACGATGTCAAAGCTATCTTTGACGTTCGAGGGTGTCAAAGGTCTCTTTGAGGAATCGGGAAACAGCGCGCACGGTGAGGAGGTGACGGAGAGGATGGCCAGATGACCACGGACCTCGACCTGCCGGCCGGCGTGACGCCGACGCCACTCGCGCTGCTGCTGCTCGGCCGAGGATCCGACCCCGACTCCGAGCGCGGCGTCGACTGCCCCGGTGCGTTGCCGGACGCCTCCGACCCCGACCTGGTCGAGCGGGCCAGGGCGGCCCGGGCCACCCTGGGCGAGCGGGCGTTCGTGCTGGGCCACCACTACCAGCGCGAGGAGGTCATCCGGTTCGCCGACGTGACCGGCGACTCGTTCAAGCTCGCGCAGCAGGCGGCGGCCCGGCCGGACGCCGAGTACGTCGTGTTCTGCGGCGTGCACTTCATGGCCGAGAGCGCCGACATCCTCACCTCGGACGCGCAGCAGGTCGTGCTGCCCGACCTCGCGGCGGGCTGCTCGATGGCCGACATGGCGACCTTCGACCAGGTCGAGGACGCCTGGGAGGTCCTCGAGGACGCCGGCGTGGCCGACGCGACCGTGCCGGTCACGTACATGAACTCGTCGGCGGCGATCAAGGGCTTCACCGGCCGGCACCGCGGCACGGTCTGCACCTCGTCGAACGCGCGCCGCGCGCTGGACTGGGCCTTCGGCGACCGCGGCGCGGCGAAGGTGCTGTTCCTGCCCGACCAGCACCTCGGCCGCAACACCGCGGTGCTGGAGCTCGGCATGTCGCTGGACGACTGCGTGGTCTTCGACCCGCACAAGCCGGGTGGCGGGGTGTCCGCGGACGCGCTGCGGGCCGCCCGGATGATCCTCTGGCGCGGGCACTGCTCGGTGCACGGCCGGTTCCGCCGGGAGGCCGTCGACGACGTGCGGGCGCGCATCCCCGGCGTGCGGGTGATCGTGCACCCGGAGTGCCGGCACGAGGTGGTCACCGCGGCCGACCTGGTCGGCTCGACGGAATACATCATCCGCACCGTCGACGCGGCCCCGCCCGGCTCCGCGTTCGCCGTCGGCACCGAGCTCAACCTCGTGCAGCGGCTGGCGACGCGGCACCCTGACAAGACCGTGGCGTTCCTGGAGAAGACGGTCTGCTACTGCTCGACGATGAACCGGATCGACCTGCCGCACCTGGTCCGCTCGCTGGAGTCGCTCGCGGCCGGCCAGGTGGTCAACCGCATCACGGTCGATCCGGAGACCGCCGGCCACGCCCGCACCGCCCTGGACCAGATGCTCGCGCTGCCCTGAACCGGGCACCGCTTCCCGGCCCGGGTCAGGTTGCCGCGCTGCACTAGGCTCGTCGGCGTGAGGCTGCTGCGGCGCCGGAGCGAGACTCCGGCCGAGGTCGACCCGGACCAGCAGGTCGCCGCGGACGCCGCTGCCCCGGGCCGGCCGAGCGGCAAGGGCCGGCCCACCCCGCGCCGGCGGGAGGCGCAGCGGCGCCGCACCGGCCCGGTCGCGCCGCCGCCGAAGACCCGGCGCGAGGCCGTCCGGCGGATGCGCGAGCAGGGCACCGACCGGCGGTCCGAGGCGCGCGAAGGGCTGCGCGCCGGCGACGAGCGCTACCTGCCGCCCCGCGACCAGGGCCCGGAACGCCGCATGGTCCGCAACATCGTCGACTCGCGCCGCAACGCCGGCGTGCTGTTCCTGGTCTCCGCGGTCGTGTACTTCATCGGCCTGCTCATCCCGAGCGTGCAGATCAAGGCCGCGATCACGGCGCTGTGGCTGACCGTGCTGATCCTGCTGGTCGTCGACTCGGCCCTGATCGGCCTGCGGATCCGCAAGCTCATGCGCGAGCGCTTCCCCGACTCGAAGGAGCCGCTCGGCCGGCTGATCTTCTACGGCGCGACCAGAGCGACGATGATCCGCCGCTGGCGAATACCGAAGCCGGCGGTCGAGGTCGGCGACGCGATCTAGTGCCCCGCGTCAGAGGTTTCGCGCGGTGCGAGGACTTCTGACGCGCGGCACCAGGGTCCGGCCGGGCCTTCACTAGGCTCGCCTCCGTGGAATTCCGTCGACTGGGCCGTAGCGGCCTGACCGTCTCCGAGATCGCCTACGGCAACTGGATCACCCACGGCAGCCAGGTCGAGGAGGACGCGGCGAAAGCCTCCGTCCAAGCCGCCCTGGACTCCGGCATCACCACCTTCGACACCGCGGACGTGTACGCCAGGACCAGGGCCGAGTCGGTCCTCGGCCGGGCGCTGTCCGGGGTGCGGCGGGAGAGCTACGAGCTGTTCACCAAGGCCTACTGGCCGACCGGGCCGGGGCAGAACGACCGCGGGCTCGGCCGCAAGCACCTGATCGAGAGCTGCCACGCCTCGCTGCGCCGGCTCGGCACCGACTACGTCGACCTCTACCAGGCCCACCGGTACGACCGGAGCACGCCGCTGGAGGAGACGATGCTGGCGTACGCGGACCTGGTCCGGCAGGGCAAAGTGCTCTACGTCGGCGTCTCCGAGTGGCGGGCCGAGCAGATCGCGGCCGCCGCGGAGCTGGCCCGCGAGCTGCGGGTGCCGCTGATCTCCAACCAGCCGCAGTACTCGATGCTCTGGCGGGTCATCGAGGCCGAGGTGGTGCCGACCTGCGAGCGGGAGGGCATGAGCCAGCTGGTGTTCTCGCCGATCGGGCAGGGCGTGCTGACCGGCAAGTACCAGCCGGGGGCGGCCCCGCCGGCAGGCTCCCGGGCGACCGACGAGAAGGGCGGCGCCAACTTCATCCGGCGGATGCTCACCGACGAGGTGCTCACCCGGGTGCAGGCGCTCAGGCCGATCGCCGACGAGTGCGGGCTGTCGATGGCACAGCTCGCGGTGGCCTGGGTGCTGCAGAACCCGAACGTCTCGGCCGCGATCATCGGTGCCAGCCGGCCGGACCAGGTGGTCGAGAACGCCAAGGCCTCCGGCGTCCGGCTGGAGCCGGCGGTCATGACCCGCATCGACGAGGCGCTCGGCGACATCGTCGAGCGGGATCCGGCCCGCACCGGGGACTAGGGCCTTCCTCGCGCCGGCCGGGGTCAGCCCTCGGCCGGGGTGAGGGGCATCGAGTATTCGACGCGGTCGCCCTCGACGAGCACGACCTGGGTGACACCGGCGTCGAGCAGGTCGCGCCAGGTCTCGCCCAGCCAGGACTCGGCGTCGCCCTTCGCGCTGAAGGTCTCGTCGCCGTCCGGCGGCGGCAGCGGCCGGCCGTCGGCGTCCTCGTAGCGCCACTTCCACGTCACGCCCGGCAGGCTACCTGCCGATCCTGGCCCACTCCCCGCCCGCCCTGGCCGGCGCCGGAGGATGGTCGGGTAGCGTCGCCGGCCGGCATCGACGGAGGGACCCCGTGACCGCAGAGCTCGACCTGGACGCGCTGGCCGCCCTCGTCCAGCCGCTCGACGCCGAGGCCTCGGCCGCGACCAGGCAGCGGCTCGACTCGCTGGCCCGCTCGCCGGACGCGCTCGGCCGGCTCGACGAGCTGACCGTCTGGCTGGCCGGCGCGCAGGGCTCGGCACCGCCGCGGGACCCCGACCGCGCTCGGGTCGTGGTGTTCGCCGGCGAGCACGGCGTCGCCTACGCGGGCGTCTCGGCGTACCCGCCCGAGGCCACCGCGTGGATGTTCCAGCTCGCGAACGCCGGTGGTTCGGCGGTCAGCTCGCTGGCCCGCACGGTCGGCGCCAGCAGCCGGCTGCTCGACCTCTCGGTCGACGCGAGCACCCCGGAGGAGCTGCAGACCTACAAGGTCCGCCGCGGCAGCGGGCGGATCGACCAGGAGGACGCGCTCACCCTGGCCGAGGCGCAGACCGCCTTCCGCAACGGCATCGCGATCGCCGACGAGGAGGTCGACGGCGGCGCCGACCTGCTGATCCCGGGCGAGCTCGGGGTCGCCGGCAGCACGGTGGCCGCGGTGCTCGTCGCCGCGCTCACCGACTCCGAGCCGGTCAAGGTCATCGGCCGCGGCTCCGGCATCGACGACCGGGCCTGGATGCGCAAGGTGGTCGCGATCCGGGACGGCCGGCGCCGGGCGCGGCCGTTCGCGGCCGACCCGATGGCGCTGCTCGCGGTCGGCGGCGGCGCCGACGTCGCCGCGATGACCGGCTTCCTCATCGAGGCCGCGGTACGGCGCACGCCGGTGCTGCTCGACGGCGTGCTGTCCGCCGCCGCGGCGCTCGTCGCGCACGCGATCGCGCCGGCCGCGGCCGCGTGGTGGCGGGCGGCGCACCGCACCGGCGAGCCCGCGCAGACGATCGCGCTGCGGTTCCTCGGCCTGGAGCCGGTGCTCGACCTCGGCATCCACGCCGGCGAGGGTGCCGGCGCGCTGGCCGTGCTGCCGCTGCTGCGGGCCGGCGTCCGTGCCTGCGCCGAGACCTCGACCGCCGAGGACGCCAACCTCCCGCGGATCCCCCCGTCCGGCTGACGGCCGCGGCACCCACCGTGCCCAGCCGCCTGCCGCGGGCCCGGGCCGGCCGCCGGGTCAGCGGACGTGCGGGGGCACGAAGGGCGGCTTGACCACCCGGACCGGCGCGGGCCGGCCGCGCACGTCGACGACGACCTCGTCGCCCTCGCCGACCCCGGACCCGGTGGCGAGCAGCGCGAGGCCGATGCCCTTCTTCAGGGTCGGCGAGAACGTCCCGCTGGTGACCTCGCCGACCACGGTGTCGCCGGCGAGCACCGACTGGTGCGGACGCGGGATGCCACGCTCGAGCGCCTCGATCCCCCACAGCAGCCGGGCCGCGCCGCGCTCCCGCTCGGCCAGCAACGCCTCCCGGCCCCAGAACGCCGGCTTCTTCCAACCGACCGCCCAGCCCGACCGCGCCTGCACCGGGGTGATCTCCAGGGACAGGTCCTGCCCGTGCAGCGGGTAGCCCATCTCGGTCCGGAGCGTGTCCCGGGCGCCGAGCCCGCACGGCTGCACGCCGAGGTCGGCTCCCGCCGCCAGCAGCGCGTCCCAGAGCGCACCGGCCTGCCCGGCCGGCGGCACCAGCTCGTACCCGTGCTCGCCGGTGTAGCCGGTCCGGCAGACCACGAGCTCGTCGCCGTTCCAGGCGGAGACCGTGTAGCTCATGTAGTCGTGCTCGTACGGGAGTCCGAGCCGGGCCAGCAGCTGGGCCGAGCGCGGTCCCTGCACGGCGAGCACGCCGTAGTCCCGATGCTCGTCGGTGACCGTGATCCCGGCGGGCGCCGCCGCCGACAGCCGGCGCACCACCTCGGTCGTGTTCGCCGCGTTCGGCACCAGGAACACGTGGTCGTCGGCGAACAGGTACGCGATGAGGTCGTCGACGACGCCGCCGGAGGCCTCGTCGCAGCACAGCGTGTACTGCGCCTGCCCCGGGCCGATCCGGCCGAGGTCGTTGGTCAGCGCCGAGTTGACGAACCCGGCCGCGCCGGCCCCGCGCACCCGTGCCTTGCCGAGGTGCGAGACGTCGAACACGCCCACCGCCGTGCGGACCGCGGTGTGCTCCCGGATCACGCCGCCACCGGAGGCGCCGTACTCGATCGGCATCTCCCAGCCGCCGAAGTCGGCCAGCTTCGCGCCGAGTGCGACGTGCCGGTCGTGCAGGGGCGAGCGCAGCAGGTCGGTCGTCATGGCGGCAGTGTCCCAGCGGCACACCCGGCCGCACTTGCGGGGCCGCCCCGGTCCGCTCCGATCGAGGATGCACGGCATAGCATCTGCGCAGGGTGCAGGCCCTGCCGCGGCTCGGCGGTGCCCGCCGCACCCCGACCTCTGACCGGACGGAGCACCGTGGCCGAACTGACCTTCGCCTTGCCGGAACTCGACGGCCTCGAGGCCGACGCGCTGATCGTCGGCACGTTCTCCACGCCGGACGGCGTGCGGCTCGCGGCCGGCGGGGACGCGGCCGACGCCGCGCTGGACGGGCGGCTGCTGGCGGCCCTCACCGCCGTCGGCGCGACCGGCAACGAGGACGACGTGGTCAAGCTTGCCGCCACCGGCTCGTCCCCGGTGCCGGTGGTGGTCGCGACCGGCCTCGGCCCGGCGCCGGACGACGGTCAGGCGCCCGCGCCGCAGGCGGTGGCCCGGGCGGCCGGCGCGGCGGTGCGCGCGCTCGGCGGCAAGGCTCGGGTCGCCTGCACGTTGGGTCTCGCCGGCGGCGACGGCGCGGTCGCCGAGCTCGCCGCAGCGGCGGGCGAGGGCGCGCTGCTCGGCGCGTACGCGTTCGGGGCGTACCGCAGCGGCGACGGCGCCAAGACCGCGCCGCCCGGACTGGTCACGGTGCTGGTGCCCGACCCCGAGGCCGAGGAGCTGGCCGCGGCCGGCCGCCGGGCCGGAGTGGTCGCCGCCGCCGCCGCGCTCGCCCGCGACCTGGTCAACACCCCGCCGAACGACCTGCCGCCGGCGGAGTTCGCCCGCCGCGCCGAGGAGGCCTGTCTGGCCGCCGGCCTCGAGGTCGAGGTGCTCGACGAGGACGCGCTGGCCGCGGCCGGCTTCGGCGGCGTGCTCGGCGTCGGCAGCGGCTCGCAGCGCCCGCCCCGGCTGGTCCGGATCAGGCACGCCGGCACCGGACCGCGGGTCGCCCTGGTCGGCAAGGGGATCACGTTCGACTCCGGCGGCATCTCCATCAAGCCGTCCGCCGGCATGGACCAGATGAAGGCCGACATGGCCGGCGCCGCCGCGATCGTCGCGGTGATGACCGCGGTCGCCGGCCTCGACCTCCCGATCGAGGTGACCGCCACCGTGCCGATGGCGGAGAACCTGCCCAGCGGCTCGGCGTACCGGCCGGCCGACGTGCTGACCATGTACGGCGGCAAGCGGGTCGAGGTGCTCAACACCGACGCCGAGGGCCGGCTGATCCTGGCCGACGCGATCGTGCGCGCCTGCGAGGACTCCCCCGGCTTCCTCATCGAGACCTCGACGCTCACCGGCGCCCAGCGGGTCGCGCTCGGCGACCGCACGGCCGGAGTGATGGGCACCGAGGCGCTGCGGGCCAGGGTGGTCGCCGCCGGTGAGCGGGTCGGCGACGACATGTGGCCGATGCCGCTGCCCGGCTACCTGCGGCCCAACCTGGACTCCAAGGTGGCCGACATCGCCAACGTCGCCGGTGACCGCAGCGCCGGGATGCTGGTGGCCGGGGTGTTCCTGCGCGAGTTCGTTGCCGAGGGCGTCGAGTGGGTACACATCGACGTGGCCGGCCCGGCGTACAACAACGGCCGGCCGTGGGGATAC
>Ga0207643_10000265_pt1 | contig 36501 bp, 26 predicted proteins | sample KBSMisM62_FD_184313 | JGI IMG/M metagenome (GOLD analysis project Ga0207643, IMG submission 184313) | Miscanthus rhizosphere microbial communities from Kellogg Biological Station, Michigan, USA - KBS Miscanthus M6-2 (SPAdes) (version 2) | ecosystem: Host-associated > Plants > Roots >... | reverse complement strand
TGGTCGATGCCAAAGCGAGCGCTGCATTCGACGCCGAGATGTGAGCGGCGTTACTTCACGAAACGGAACTCCGCCCGATGCTCGGTGCCGTCGCGCAGCTTGAGAATCAACTGACGGCACATTCCAGTCCAACGCCTGTCGGTCTTCCAGACGAACACGTAACGATCTGCTGAGGCATCGTATGCGAGGCCGCTCACGCTGACGGCCGTCTCTTTCACGTCAGCCACAATCGACGCGTCACAGGCAGTCGCAGCTGCACGGGGATACCCATCGGCGAGAATTTCGAGGCCCTGGTATCCGTCCAGACTGAACTTGAGCGGGATGGCCGAACCGGCATGCGCGCGATTGCTTCCCGGCAGGTTATCGACCGGCCGGAAGAAACCAGTGAAGTTCCAGTTCACGGACACAACGGCAGTATCGGTCGCTGACAGACCTCCACCGTCGGTGACTCGAACCGTCACTGAATGGCTGTCTGGCGCGTCGAGGCCCGCCACGGAGAACGTGACGCTTTGGCCCGGCGTTTCGAATTGCCCATCCCCGTCCAGATCCCAGTCGTAGGCAAGAGCGCCGCCTTCCGGGTCCTGACCCTGTGCTTCAAGCGTGACGCTGCCACCTTCGATCGCCGAATACGGTCCCCCGGCATCGACCGACGGGAGGCTGTTGAACGCGAGCCCGACGACGATCGGATCGTGATCCGATGCGCGGTACGCATCCGGGGCGTATAGACCTGGCGGATTGAACTCCGTGTTGTAGTCGAGAATCAACGGCTCGTCGGCATTGATGTGCCACAGCGCCGCGCCGGTCACGTTATCCATCAAGTCCGGCCCGGCCAACGCATGATCGAGCTCGCCCGACTGGCCGTCGAACCCGAAGCTATAGCGCTCGTCGTCGCTGACGTAGATCTTGGAGAGCCCGGTATAACCAGCCGCCTCGAGCCTGTGAACCGGATCCTCTTCGGTGTACGAGTTGAGGTCGCCGACAATCAACACGTTAGCCACGCCCATCGTCGCAAGCAGGCTCGTGAGCGTCTCGGCCTGCACCACACGCAGCGCATTGAAGCAACCCTGCCCATCGCCCCGGTCGGCGTCGGCACCCGACTCTCCGCCACAGTTCTTCGACTTGAAATGATTGACCGCCACTGTGAACGATTCGCTGCCGCCCGTACGCTCGAACGTCTGAATCAGCGGAGGGCGGCTGAAGACGGGATCCGATGAGGAGTGTGCCTCGCCAATCGGCATCACCGAGGACGTGCGGTAAATCAGCGCGACCTTGATCGCGTCTGTACCGAACGTCCCACCGAATTCGTTCGGCGCATTGAGTTCGAGATCCGCGATGAAGGCATACGGCCCGGCACCTGACGCATTGAGCGCGGAGACGAGGCTGCTGATGGCCGTCGTGCCGTTGTTCTCCACTTCCATGAGGGCAATTACGTCCGCTGCAAGCCCCCTGATGGCGGCAACCTCCTTGGCTTGCTGCCGGACAAACTCCTGCGCGGTATCTGCTCCGCGAGCGTTGGCATTGAGCGAGGCAAGCGTCGAGAAGTAGTTGAGGGTGTTCAAGCTGGCCACTCGAATCTCTCCTCCGACCGAAGGTGGTGAATCGGGCCGAGGATTGGTCCGCGTGAATTCGACTGGCAACGTCGGCTCCAGGCGGTACTCGCCGAAACCAAACGTCAGCACGCCGGTAACACCCGATGTGGTGTCCCCCAGCCGCAACGCGTTCCCGGGAGTCACGAACGGGACAACGGCCGGGTTCTGCACGTTCGACCCGTCGTCGATCAGCAGTCGCCGCCGGTTGTTGAGATCCTGCAAGGCGACCGCAGACGCGCCGGCGTCTACGCGGTCGGTGGGTTGAAACAATCGGCCGCCGGATGAGACCGTCACCTCGCCGAAACGACCCAACTGGAAATGCTCGGTTGCGGTCAGCGTCTCCGGCAGCGTCACGAGCATGTTCTCGAGCGGTTCGAACGTGGATCCTGGCGGCCGCGGCAGATCGACCGTGGTCGCCGCGATTGTCCCGGTGCCGCAGACGTCGACGACGCTGACAGGCGACAGCTCAGTGAGACCATTGAACTCAATCGCTCTGCCGGTCACGAGGACGCGTTGCCCCGTCTGGACGTCGGCGAATGCGGCACTGGCGAAGATGAACAACCCTTCCGACGTCGATGGATTTGCATCCGGCGTGTCGTCCTGGATGTAGAAGCCACCGAGCTGACCCGGTCCCTGAAAATCGCCGATGACGACACCTTCGACGCGCACGACCTGGTTGGCAAATGGCGTCGAGGCTCCAGCCCCTTGCACAGCCGAGATCTCATGACTCGCCGGAACGCTGCAGCCGCTCGGCGGGGGCGGCGGTGGCGTAAATCCGCCGTTACGCGGGTCAGGGGTCGCGGATGAAAAGTCCGCGCTGTTATCGTCGGTGTCCGCCCCTTCACCGCGAATGGCCGCGGTCGTGCTCGAGAGCGTCGGCGCTGGCCCGGAGCCCTCGAAGAAGGTGGCGTTGCCGTACCCGACGAGATCGACGATATGACCCAAGGCACTCGGTAAACACGGTGTCGAGGCTCCATTGCAACCAAGCGTCGTGGCGATGTCTACGAGCGCAACCTTACCGGCGCCCGCAGCCATCGCAATCGGTGTCGGATCCATCACGTCGGGCGTCGGCAAGGCGACGCCGTTCGGGCTCGTGACGCTGCCCTCCTGCACGAGGAAATAGCCACCGGCGGGGATCGTCCCAGATAGTTCGGTGAGTTGCGCGGCACTCGCGCCGAGATTGCCGGTGCCAGTCGCGCTGGCGTACTGCAGCGACCACCCCGCCAGCGATACCGCGGTGTCGGAGAGGTTGTGCAGCTCGACGAAGTCATTCGTGAACGGCGCGCCGGCGTTCCCGCCGCCACCGTACACCTGACTTATCACGACAGCGACGGAGGCCCCGTGTGGAGTGGATACGAACGACGGGCCGACGGCAATCGCCCCGAGGAGTACTGTGACCGTGGTAAAGGGTGAACGAATCATGAGCGGACCCCGATAGCACGAGACAGCTTCGTGCTACCGGAGTAGTGTGGCCAGCGATGAAAACGTTTCAGGAGGACGGATTTACTGCTGTGCCTTCACCTCGCTCTTGGCGCGGTCGCGAGCGGCCTCACGGTCCTGCACGAGCCTATAGGCGATGTAGTACTTGTAGATATTGCTGACGTAGGTGACGGTCTCACGACCGATCCGCTCAGACACCACGCGCTCCACGTTGCCGAACCAGACGTTGGGATTGAGACCACGCTTTTCGGTTTCGCGCCGAAGCTGCCGGATCCGTCCCGGGCCGGCGTTGTAGGACGCCAGCGTCATGAGCCCCTTGTTGACGTCGTCCATCGGTTCGTCTTTGTAGAACTCGTCCATCATGAAGCGGAAGTACTTCACGCCGGCGTGGATGTTGGGCTCGACCTGGTTGATATCGCCGACGGCCAGGTCCTTTCCGGTTGCCGGCATCACCTGCATGACGCCGATTGCGCCGACCGCGCTCTTCGCCTGCTGATTGAGCTGCGACTCCTGGTAGCCCTGCGCCGCCATCAACAGGTAGTCGACGTCGTACTTGCTGCCGTAGGTCTGGAACAGCTTCACGAGACCGCGCAGTTTTCGTCGCTCCTCTTCAGCGGCCGCACTCTTGACGTACTTCGTGCTCTGCAGATACCGGCGTTCGATCGTGTTCCCAAACGCGGTCTTTGGCCCGTATTCCTTGATCCACGTGTTTACCGCCTGCTTCATCTTCGGATTGTCCTTGCGCACCCCGACGGCGATCTCTCCACCGGTTCGCACGGCCACGTCGTTGTGAAGCTTGATGCTCGTAAACACCTGCTGCCAGAACTCCGCAACGAAGTCGTCGACGACGGTCATGTCGATGAGTCCGGCATTGACCATCTCGAGAATGTCGTCGTCCTCGAGCGCTTCAGGCGCCTCCTTGATTTCCACGGGCGCCTTGCCCTGACTCTTGAGCGACGCGTTCAATTCCTGCAGGCTTTCGTAATAGGCGCTGCTTCGTCGTACGAATACTTCCCGGCCGGACAGGTCCTCGACGCGTGTCACTCCGGTGATCTCGGGTGTGGTGACGACGATCTCGGAGACGCCCGTCCGCGTCGGCGCGCTGAAATCGGCGGTCTTCCTTCTTTCCGGAGTGATCGTCAGTGCGGCCGCAATGAGGTCGACCTTCCCCTGGGTCAACGCTGGAAAGAGCTGATCGCGCGACAAGGGCACGATCGCCACATGGACCTTCAGCAGTCCGGTCTTCAGGCGCTTGTTGATCTCCTCTTCGAACAATCGAAGCGCCTCGTAGCTCATGCCGCGCTGCACGCCGTGATCGATGAAGTACTGCGTGCGGTTGTACACGACACCGGCCCGAATGAGGCGGCGCTTGACCATCTCATCGGCATCGCCGGTGAAAGGCCGATCGAGCACGCTACGCGCCTCGGCTGGCAGCGCATCGTACGGCGAGGATTCGGGTGGGAGTGGCTCCTCCTCAGTCTTGGGTAGCGCGGGAGAGCCCGATGCAGCTGCTGACGACGCCGGCGCCTCCGGGGAGGGAGATGAGCAACCTCCAGCCAGGAGCAGAAGAAGGACAGGGGCCACACGAGAAGCCGCGCGCGTCCGATTCACTATTTTCATGCCTTATGAACTCCGCTCCCACGGTATGTCGTGGGAGCAATGACCAATGAGCACCCGGTTTTCGCGGCAGACATACTTTACGGCACCGACACCGAGCACGCGTTGTGCCACATACCGTCTGCACGTGCAACTCGGTCGCCGTCATCATCTTACGCGCGCAGTGGCACCCCTACGGACCGCTGTTTGCCGCGGTAACCATGCAAAAATTTCGAGGACCCGCGACCGGGGACGATTGATTCCGGCTGCAAGCTACCGGGGATTCTTGTTCGCCCGCGCCAGATGCCCGACAGCCGCGACGAAGCTGGCAGGATCCATCGGCTTCGAGATATGAAGCTGGAATCCGGCGTCGAGGGCTCGTTGCACGTCTTCGGATGTTGCGTAACCCGTCACTGCGACGGCAGGGATTCGGCCGAGGTCCGGGCTGAGGGCCCGGATTCTCCGGATCAACTGGTAGCCATCCTCGGTCGGCATCCCGAGGTCCGACACGATGACGTGCGGTAGTGCCTCGGGCGTCGCTGCACGAAGCACCGTCAGCGCTTCCGCGCCGGACGACGCCGACTTCACGATCGCGCCACATTGTTCCAGCACTGCCTGCGACAGATCTCGCGCATCGTTCTCGTCGTCGATCAGCAGCACGCGCACGTAAGCGAGCGATTCCATCGACTTCTGGTGCAGCCCCTCGGTCTCGGTGCTGTCGTCGATCTCCTGCGAGGGCACGGTCGGAAGATCGATGCTGAAGGTCGCGCCCTTTCCTTCTCCGTCGCTGTGGGCATGAACCGATCCGCCGTGCAGCTCGATCAGGTCGTGCACGAGAGCGAGCCCGACGCCCAGACCGCCGTGCCGCCGCGAGCTCGAGGCGTCGGCTTGCCGAAATCGTTCGAAAACGTGCGGCAGGAACTCGGGATCGATCCCGCTGCCGGTGTCGGTGACTACAATCCGCACGAACCTGCCGTTCAGGGCGAGTCGCACGCCAATCGTTCCACCGGGCTCGGTGAATTTCAGCGCGTTCGACAGGAGGTTCCAGATTACCTGCTGCAGGCGGTCCTGATCGCCGAGGACGCTCGGCGTCCTTACGTCGAGATTCGTCCGCAGGGCGACATGCTTGGCGTGGGCAGATGGCATGATGACGTCGACCGCCGCAAGCACCACCTTGACAACGTCGACGGGCCGCATGTCGAGGCGGAGCTTCCCCGACGCGATGCGCGCCATGTCGAGCATGTCGTCGATCATCCTGGCCTGGGCAGACGCATTGCGCTCGATCACGCGCAGGGCACGATCGAGCAGGTTCCGATCGATCTCGTCGCGCGCGATCAGAATGCGCGCCCAGCCGAGGACGGCGTTCAGCGGGGTGCGAATCTCGTGTGACAGCGTCGAGAGAAACTCGTCTTTCGCGCGCAGGGCGTTTTCGGCGATCGACCGGGCAAGCTGCTGCGCCTCGATCTGTCTCCGGAGCGTGCTCTCGCTCGCGATGCGATCGCTGACGTCCTCGATTATCGTCACCGTGCCGACGAGCACCCCGGCGTCCACCAGCGGATCGATGCGGCCGCTCTGTGGCATGTGGGCAAAGCCGGCGTCGGGATGGCTGGGCGGCAATGCCAGCAGGAAGCGATGCAAGGCGTGGGACAGCACCGTCACCCGGCCTTCGAGCGCGCTCTGGTAGTACTCCTTGATTTCCCGTTCGCCGACATCGGGATAGAGCTCCAGCAGCGATCGCCCGACCACCTCGGCTGCCGCGCGCCCGGAGTGAATCTCCATCCACCGGTTCCACAGCACGATCCGCAGCTGGGTGTCGGTAACGAAGAACCCCTGGTGCGTATCTTCGCTGACACATCGCACGACGGATGCGTGCAACTTGCTCAGGTCGAACGAAGTGTCCACATCCATGCTGGCTAGTGCTGCTCGGCTTCCCAACGCTCGAGCGCACGTATGAGCCGCTCGATCGACGCGACACCAAGGACGATCACGAGGTACCCGGTCAAGCTGCTTTCGCGCAGGCGGAAGGCCGCGTGCACGATGAGCGAATAGCGCAGCCCCTGCCGCCCGACGGCAATCGAGCTGACGATTCCTTCGAGCGTCTCGAGCGTCAAGTGGGGTACCGAGAACGACACCTGCACCTTGAGCAGATTGCCGAACGTCCCCAGGCAGGCATTCAGGAGGATATTGCCGATTTCGGTCAGCACCTCGCGCGCCGAGCGGTCGATATCGAGCGGCAGCGCCGGTTCGTTCGTCAGCAGCTCTTTCAGGATCGCGGCGCTGTTCTGATCGAGCACCAACAGCGCATCGCCTTCTACCGGGCCGGAAAAAATCTGGTGGACGCTCGCAACCTCGCTCTTCACGAGCGGCCGGAGGTACTCGCCCATCTGATCGATGGGACACATCGTGATCTCCGGCACCTCCAACTGGACGCGATGACCGGTCAGCTTCGACAACGCGGCAGCCGCGCGGCCGAAGCCAATGTTAATGAGCTCGACGAGCGCGTCCTGCTGAACAGCCGTTAAGTCCACTAGCGTATGCCCCCCAGTACGGCGTCTAGGGTTCCGAGTATTTCTTCGCGGTCGAACGGCTTGGTGATGAAGGCCTTGGCACCCGCCTTGTCAACCAGCTCCTGCGATGATGTTTGCACATCGGCCGTCACGACCACGACCTTGGCCTTGGGATCGAGCTGGCGCAGCTTTTCGAGCACGTCCAGGCCGTACATCCCGCGCATCACGAGGTCGAGGAGAACGATATCGGGCTTCTCCAGGAAATAGCGCTCGAGCGCGCTGAGCCCGTCTTCGGCCTCGGCAACTTCGCAATCGGCGGATTCCAGGATCTGCCGCAGGTTGCGCCGCGCGAGCGCCGAGTCGTCTACGATCAGGACTCTCGTCTTCATACGCGTTGCATGAGCGCCGCCGGGATGCGGTTGAGCGGCACAGCTTCATCACTCAACCCGGCCTCGACCACGGATCGAGGCATGCCATATACGACACACGTCTCTTCAGCCTCAGTCAGGACCACACCTCCTCGAGCCTTGATCCACGCCGCGCCATCACGGCCGTCCGAGCCCATCCCTGTCATGACCACTCCGAGCACGCGATCTCCGTAAACCTCGGCTGCCGACTGAAACAATACGTCCACTGAAGGGCGGTGCGGAGTGTCGAGAGGTCTGACGTCGAGTCGCACACTCGTTTCACCCTCACCATTGCGCTGCAGCGTGAGATGACGGCCTGCAGGGGCAACCAGTACGAGACCCGGTCTGAGCAGCTCTCCCTCCCGGGCCTCGACGACCGTTAACGTGGAGGCTTCGTCCAGGCGTTTTGCGTAGGCTTCTGTATATCCGATCGGCATGTGGAGAACAACGACCAGCGGGACAGGAAAGTCAGCCGGCAGTCGAGGAATCACCGATCGAAGACCTTGAGGCCCACCGGTCGAGACACCAATCACCACCACGTCGTATCTGCCGTTGAAGGTCGTCTGCGGAAGAGGTTCGTCCGGCACGGGCTCACGCACGCGGCCAAGCGGAGCCTCGGCCGCAGCGTTGATTTTCGCGATCAACTCGTCGCCAAGGTCGAACACGCGCTCAGTCGCCAGCGCGGTCGGTTTCTGGACGAAATCAATGGCGCCGGCGTCGAGACCGCTCAGGACACGCTCGCTCGATTCCGCCGCGATGCTCACGATCACGATCGGGACAGGTCGAGCGGCCATCTGCCGGCGAATGAACTCCACCCCGCCGACACCGGGCATGATCAGGTCGCACGTCACCACGTCCGGCTGGAGACGTTCCACGAGCTCGAGCGCGTCCTCCCCGTCGCGGGCCGTTCCGACCACCTCGATGGAGCCATCTCGACCGAGCATCTCCTTGACGACCTTGCGGATGTAGGCTGAATCGTCCACCACGAGCACGCGAAGGGGTTTTTTCATGAAGCCCTGCCCACCTGAAACCGCGTCGCGTTCGGGCCGCTGCCAGTCGCGTCCTTCACATACATGAACGCGCCGCCAATCTCCTGAAGTTCAAAGGTGATGGACCGGCGAAGCAATGATTCCGAGGCGCCCACACACAAGTACCCGGGTACAGGCATAGCCCGTTCGAAGACGTTCATGGTGCGTCGAATGCTCTCGTCGGAGAAATAAATGAACACGTTGCGACAGACGATGACAGGGGCTGAGGCGTGGCGGCTCACTTCGTGTTCGGCGACCAGGTTGACGATATCGTAGGTGATGCGCCGCTGCAGGTCCGGATCGATCTTCCACTGGCCGTCGTGCGCGACGAAGTGCTTCTCCTTCATCGCGGGCGGAAGATTCCGGAACGACCGCTGGCCGTACACGCCCCTTTCCGCGCGCGCGATGGCGTCGCGACTCGCATCGCTGGCGACCAACTCGATCGGCACGCGGCCGAACCATCCGGCGTCATCGAGCAGCATGGCCAGGGTCAGCGGCTCTTCGCCGGTCGCGCACGGTACGCTCCATATCTTCAACGGCCGACCGCGTGCCGCCAGTTCCGGCACGACGTGGCTCACGATCGCGCGCAGCTGATCGACCTCGCGCCAGAAGTACGTCTCATGAACGGCCAGCGCGTCCATCACCTTCGACCACTCGTCATGATCCTCCGCATATTTCAGAAAGTAGTAATAGTCCATGAAAGAGCCGAGGCCCCTTGCCACGATCAGCGGAGCCAGACGGTCAGCCACCTGATCGAATTGGGTCGCATCGTAGTAAAGGCCCAGTCGCTGATGAATCAAGTCGCGAAGGACCTGGGTGACACCGCCCGTTATCCCGAGAGAATCGACGCGATATTGCATTCAGCCCATTACGACGAAGAGGACGAATCCTGTGCACGATCGTCGCTGCGTGACGCCGCGAACATCGCCGCCCGGCGGACCTCGACCTCGGGGTCGGTCCGGGCGAGCGTCATCAACTTTCTCTGTGGTTCCCGCGTTCCGAGGCTCTTGAGCGCGCGGATCGCCGCCAGTCGCACCGCGATGTGCGAATCGTCGAGCGCCGACTCGATCGCCCGCGATGCCCCCGCCTGCTGCATGCGTCCGAGCGCCTCGACGCTGGCGCAACGCACGTCGGGCGAGGGGTCAGCAAGACCGCGAGCCACATCTTCGATTCGCCGGCTGGGCAACTCGCTCAATGCCGTGATGGCGGCGTCGCGGCGGAGCGGCTCTGCGGTCAGCGCGACCAGCGCAAGCGCGGCGTCGGTTCCGAGTGAATCGGAACGGCGCGCGATCTTCGCGAGCCCCTGGATCGCGCTCGTGACCACGTCAGCGTCCTCGTCCACGGCCGCGACCCACTGCAGCAGATTCACGACCCGGCTCTCCGTGCGAGCGGTGATCGCGGACACGGCTGCTGCCCGCTGCCAGGGCTCCGCCGCTCGAAGAAACGTTTCGAGCGCAGGCAGCACCTCCGGTCGGTCCAGGCGTCCCAGGGCGCGGACCGCGGCGCTTCCGATGTCAGAGTCGGCTGAACGCGTCAGCGGTTCGAGAACATCCCAGGCCTCGGGCCGCCCCAGCCGCCCGAGCACGTCGATGGCGGCCAGGCGGACATGGGGAGCCGGGTCCATCCGCAAGGCATCGAGCACCGCGGGCACGACGCGCTGATCGCCAATCGACCCCAGGGAACGAAGCGCGACATAGCGCACCCAGGGATCAGGGTCGCCGAGCGCCTGCGTGAGGGCATCGACGGCAACGGCGGGCTCGGCGCGCGCCAGGGCAGCGGCAGCGCCGGCGCGTACCGAGGACGACTGCTGCGCAAGCGCGCTGACGAGCGCAGGCACTACGCGCGGGTCGTCGAAGAAGGCCAGACTCTCGATGGCCACTCGTCGAACCGTCTCCGCTCGATCGTGGCAACACCGCAACACCGGCTCGAAGCACTCCGGGTAACCGAAATAGCCCGCGATTCTCAGCGCTGACTCACGCACGAGATGATCGGCATCGTCGAGGCGCTCCGCGATCCGAGCCGCCATGTCGGGATGACCGATCGAGTTGAGCGCGGCAATGACCGACTGACGCGTGGCCGGGTCAGGCTCACCGAGCAGCGCCAGCAGACCCTCGAAGGCATCTCGATCGCCGATTCGCGCGAGCGCGCCAGCCGCCGGCACGGCGAGCTCGGCATCGCGGAGCGCGTCGATGAGTGCCGGCGTGGCGCGGCGATCGCCGATGCGACCGAGCGCGACCGCGGCGGCCTGTCGCGTTTCCAGGTCTTCGACCCGCAACTGTTCGATCAGCAGCGCGACCACGCCGGCGCCATGGCGGACCAGCGCTTCGACGATCTGCGATCGAACGGTGTCGTTCCCGAGCAAGCGCGCCAACGCCCGCTGGACTGCCTCACCTTCCAACCATCCCAGCACCTTGGCGAGCCCCGGCAACCGATCGGAAGCCACCCGCTGCACGGCATCGAGAATCCGCTGCGTGCCGCGCGCGTTGACGCCACGCCGGACGAGGCCGGCGATGTGCTCGCCGGCGGCGTATCCGCGCTCGTATCGCTCATGCAGACCGGCAAGCGCGTCGGCAACGACGTCAGCTGGCGCGTCCGATGTGTTCAGGAGCGTGACGAGCGGGATGGCGGCATCTTCGTCACCGAGCTCCCCCAGCAAATCGATCACGGGTGCCCGGAGCAATTCGTCTGCAAGCAGCGGGACGACTCGTGGCGCGATCGAAGGGTTCCCCACGTGGCGCAGCGCCTGCAGAGCCGGGAATGCCAGGAAGAAATCACGACGCTCGGCAATGGCGACGAGGGCATCACACGCCTCGGTCGCATGGAGACGGCCAAGGGCCTCGATCACGTGAAATTGCACGTTCACGTCGGGGTCGGACAACTGCGCCAGCAGCGGCCCGACCGCGCGGACATCTCGCCGCTCGCCGAGAATGAGCGCAGCCTGGATCCGCAAATTCGAGTCGGGCGCGTCGAGAAACGACACGAGCGGGGCTACGACGTCGACATCGCTGATGGCGAGCAGATCCAGGGCGCTGCTCAGCACCGCAAGGTTGCGATGCTGATCCCGCAACGTCCGCACCAGGGACTCCACGATCGCGTCGCCGTGCTCGGCCAGCGTCGTGACCGTGGCACGGCGCGTGCGCCAATCGTCCTGCCCCATGAGGCGCGTCAACGCCTCCACCTGCCGCGACGCGGCCCCGGTGGCCAGTGCCGGCGCATCCGCGCTCCCCTCGCCTGAGGCTGCGTGAAGCCGGGCAGCGATCTCGCGTTCACGAGCCACGCGGGCCGTTACGTCTTCGATGGTGACGACAATACCGACGATGCGCCCGTCCGCGCGCAGGGGACCCACCGTGACGTGCTGCTGCATGTGCGCGAAGCCGGAGACCTCGTCCGGTGGCGCACAGGGAATGAGGTAGTGATGCAGGGCGGGAGCCAATACTTCGACGGTGCCCCGTGACAGCACGCTTTCGAGCGTGGTCAGGATCCCGCGGGCAGCGAGATCGGGGATCAGTTCGACCAGCGGGCGATTGACCGCGTGTGCGCTCGCGATCCCAGTGGCACCGGCGAGCCACTCATCCCAGGCGCGCACGACGAGCCGCTCGTCGGTCGTGAAAATCCCAATTGGGATCACCGATGACCTTTCGACGCGCGGCCGTTGGGACGCTCGGGTCGCTCGACCAGCGCGACGAGCCCTTGTGCCCGTCGAAGCACGTCCGCGGTTCCTCCTCGAGTCTGCTTAACGCCGTCGGCGTTGCGGTTGGTGATTTGTCGAATCTCGTCAACCGAGCGCAGCAGCGAGTGAGACACGGTGGAATGCTCGGCGTTCGCTTTCGTAATGAGCTTGATCTGTTTGGCTGTACTTTGCGCCGCCGAGATCATGCCCCGCATCGTGCGCGTCTGTTCTTTGACGGCGCGCGCCGCTTCGTCGGACTGGAGGCGCATGCCATCCGCGGCGCCGGCGACTTCAGCTGTCATCATGGCCTGCTCCTTCAGGGCCGCGGCAACGCCGCTTACCATGCGTTGCAGATCGGCTGCGCTCCTCGAGATCTGTTCGCCGGCGGTCGCCTGTTCAGAGAGAGCGCGCGCGGTCGTGGCCGCACCCCGCCGAATGAATCCCGATGCTTGCGAGATTTCGCCTGCGGTCTTCGCCTGCTCACCCGTCGCCTTGCGCACCTGCGCCGCGTGGCCCTTGGTGTTCTGCGCCGCCTTCAGGATGTCGCGGGCGGCGCGACTCTGCTCACTCATCGCTTTTTTGACTTCATGCGACGTCTTCCGGACTTGCGCGTTCGTCTGCAACACGGTGGCCACTGACTTGGCCTGTTCCTGCGTCGCACCCGCGATGAGGCGCGCCTGCTCGGCGGTCGCGCTAATCGCCGTGACGACTGTGCGCGCAGCGTCACGTTGTTCATCGGTGGCGCGCGAAATCTGGGCAACCACCTTCGTCGCGTCGGTGACGCCCTGGAGGATCTTCGCCAACCCCTTGGCGCCCTCTTCGGCCTGTGCGTTGCTGTGGTCGGCGACCTTCAGCCCTTCGTTTGACGCGGTCACGGCCTCCTGCGCGACCTCCTGCAGGGCCTTGATGATGCCGGCGATGTCGGCGGTCGCCTTCGCGGAACGATCCGCCAGGTTCCGTATCTCTTCGGCGACGACGGCGAAGCCGCGTCCCGCATCTCCCGCACGCGCCGCCTCAATCGAGGCATTCAACGACAGCAGGTTGGTCCGCTCGGCAATCAGATCGATCGTATCGACGATGCTCCCGATCTCATTGGCACGCTTCCCCATCTCGCGAATGACGCCGGCCGATTGCGACATCGACTCCCGCACGCGTCCAAGTCCCTGGATCGAACGCTGAACGCTGGCGCCGCCCTCCTCGGCTTCGCGGCTCGCGCGACGCGTCATCTCCTCGGCCTCTTTCGCAAGCGTAGAGACCGACTGGCTGGCGCGATCGAGTTCCGTGGCGCTGGTCGCGGCGCCCGTCGCCACCTCGCTGATGCGCTGGCCGTTTTGCGCGACTGCTTGCACCGATCGCGCGATCTGTTCCGTTGACGCCCCGTTTTGTTCGATCGACGTGGCAAGGCTGTCAACCATGGCGGTCACTTCTTCGATCGAGGCGGCCATTTCGTTGACCGACGACGAGGTGATGTCCGCCGACGCCGCGAGCTCATCGGCGTTGCTCGCCACACCTTGAATCGATCGCGTCATCTCCTCGATGGCAGCCGCCGTCTGGTTGACCGACGACGTCAGCGCGTCGTTGTCGGCCGTGGTGGCTTTGACCGCAGCCGTCATCTCGGCCATCGACGTCGCCACCTGCTCGGCAGCGTCGGCCATCTGCTTTGCTGTCGTCGCAACGTCCTGGATCGAGCTGTTGTTCTGTTGAATGGATTTGCTCGTCTGATCGATGAAGCCGGCGAGACCCGTGACGTTGGTGGTCACCTGCTCGATCGAGGCGGCGACCTCGTTGATCGAGGAAACGAGACTGTCGGTCGAGGCCGAGATCGATTCGGCCTGCGTCGCCGTCTCTTTCAGCGACGTCGTCATCTGGTTCAGCCCGTTCAGAGCGCTGTCCAACGAGCGCACTTGAGCGTCTGCCCCTTCTGACACCTCGTCGGTGATTCTGGCGATGCGCGTAACCGCGTCCGTAATGAAAGTGGCTTCGTCGCGCAGGAGCCTTTGATCGATCGCGCCTGCTCCGTTACCGCCTCTGACTGCCATGACCGGCTCCTTTTCAGGGTCGAGATATCTGCTTCACGCCGCTGCGACCGGCGTGCTCTCCACGACCTCACGAATGTTCAGAATGAGCACGATGCGCTGACCCAGTGTCGCCACGCCATCGAGATAGCTGCCACTCAGGTTTCCGATGGCATCGCCTGGCGGTTGAATCGATCCGTCCGCGATGGTGATGAACTCACGGGCTTCGTCAGTGAGCAGGCCGACAGTGCGGTTGCCGTGTTGAATGACCAGCAGTCGCGCACGCTGGTTAATCGTCGTGCGCTCGAATCCAAAACGGGCCCGCAGGTTGATCACGGGGACTACCTGGCCGCGCGAAAACACGACCCCTTCGACAGACCGGGGTGCGTTTGGCACGGGCGTCACCCGTTCCACCATTTCCATGTGCTGAACCTGGTGGCTCGGCACGGCGTAGGACGTGCCGGCGACGACAAACACGATGTAGGTCTGCGTCTTCGCCGATTCGGCTGGAAGCGCCTTCTCCGTCATGCCAATGCCCTCTCGCCTGCCCGTCGCCGCTCGCGCGCACTCCGGCTGAGCGCGGCTACATCGAGAATCAGAACCAACTTGCCATCCCCCAACTCCGTGGCGCCTGATACGCCATCGACGCGGATCAGCGGGTCGGCGATTGTCTTGACGACGATTTCCCGATGTCCCGCGACACGGTCGACCAGTAATCCGACTGCGCTCAGCCCGGTTCCGACGACGATGGCATGGAGACGCGGTCGCGCCGCGGCGCTGATGTGGAACAGACGTCCCAGCCGCACGATTGGCAACGCGCGCCCGCGGTACGTCAACAGTTCGTTCTGCTCGAGCGAGCGCAGACTGCCGGGATCGACTTCGATGATTTCCTGGATCGCGGATTGCGGAACGGCGAATATCTGGTCACCGATGTGCGCGATAATCGCGTCGATGACGGCGAGCGTCAGCGGCAGAGTGATCGTGAAGGTGGTGCCACGTCCCGGTTCGGTCGCGACCTCCAGAGTCCCCCCAAGTTCCTGCACCGTTCCGCGGACGACGTCCATGCCGACGCCACGGCCGCTGATGCGATCGGCTTCGTCACGCGTCGAAAACCCTGACGCGCAGATGATGTCGAGCAACACGCGCGAGTCGAGCACGCCCTCCTCGGTGCGGATGCCCTTGGCTGGCGCCCGCTGCGCGATCGCCGCGATGTCGATACCCGCGCCATCGTCGGCGATCTCGATGATTACTGACTCACCGACTGTCGACGCGCTGAGGCGAATGGTGCCGTCAGGCGGCTTGCCGGCTGCCACGCGCCGCTCGACGGTTTCGATACCATGGCCGACGGCGTTGCGAACGAGATGGAGAATCGGATCCATCATGCGTTCAATCAGGAACTTGTCGATCTCCGTGCCCTGACCGGTGATCTCGAGCTGGACGCGCTTGCCGCTATCGCGCGCGAGGTCGCGGACCACGAACGGCATCCGGCGAAACACCTCGCCCACCGGAACCAGACGGACGCGCATGATCCCCTCGCGCAGGTCGCGAAGCTGGCGTTCCATCAGCGAGTCGTGTTCCTGCAGCGATCGGAATTCGCGCGCCGGGACGTGGCGCTCGACGCGACGCAGCGTGTCCTCGAGACGCGACCGCGTCACCACCAGATCACCCGCGACTCGCATCAAGTCGTCGAGGCGCGTGAGGTCGACCCGGACGAAATTCCCGGGAGCACCGGAGGCGACTTCCCAGGCTCGGGGGCTCGTCGAGGGATCACCGCCGGCGGCCGCGGCGTCCGCTTGTGCGGGCGACACCGGCAGTGGCAGCGATTCGTAGGAGACGCCGTCAGTCCGCAACGCCGACAGGCTTGCTTCGTCGCCGCTTTCGACGTCGAACTCGAAGGAGATGCCGCCGCCCGCCTGTACGCGAGGGGTGACAGAACGAATCTTGCCGAATTCAAGAAGGCGCGCGCGAATCGTGTCGACCTTCACGCCGCGCGCCACGAGCTCGGGCGATGGCACAAACGTGACGGTCCATCCCCGCGCGTTGCCGATCGAGTCCGGTGCATCAGCCGGTGGGCGCCTCACGGCTACCTGCGACGAGGCGAGTGCGCCGAGGGCGGCGATAGCAAGCTCCTCCGAAGGGACCGGTACCCTCTGCCGCTTTGCCACGATGACGGCTTCGAGCGCATTCGCGCCGGCAAGGAGCGTGTCGAGGTTCCCGCCATCAAGCGCGACGTCACCCTGGCGAATTGCCCGAAGGCCGCTCTCCATGTGATGGGCCAGCAGCTCGGCCTCGCGCAATTCGACCATCGCCGAGATGCCCTTCAGCGAGTGGCAACTCCGAAACAGCTCTTCCAGCACCGCCGGCGGCACGTCCGCTCCCTGGGCTGCGTCGAGCATCAGCAGGCATCGCCGAATCGCCAGCAGGTGTTCGTCCGCCTCGGCGAAGTAGTCGTCCATGAACGACGATTCGAACTGCGGATCGCGCTCACTCATGGCGCCGGCTGATTGGGTTCCGGCTCGAGCAACTGCCGAACCGACGAGACCAGGAAACTCGGAGAGAAGGGCTTGGTCAGATACGACGATGCCCCGGCTTCCAGCACCGCTTGACGGCTCGTGTCGTCACCGCGCGTTGTGAGAACCATCACGGGGAGATTGCGGTATCGACTGTGGGAACGAAGAAATCGCAAAACGTCGAGGCCGTGCATGTCCGGCATGTTCAGGTCGAGGACGACCATCCGCACTGGATGAATGGCTAAAGTTTCAATTGCTTGTAAACCGGAACTGGCCTCAATGAAGGCGACATCGGTCAAGCTCCCCAGCGCCGCACGCACCATCTTGCGAATCGTCGGAGAATCGTCCACTACCAGGATGGTGCGCATCGGCTTGGTGAGAAAGGGACAAGTGTACCGTAAGATTCTCGAAGCAAAACCTCGGCCATTAACTGAGCCGCGACTCTCCCCCGTGAGATCTCTCGTTCTCCTCCCTGCCGTGGCGGTTCTACTTGGCGCCTCGTGCGGTGCAACGCACAACCGGGGACCGGCGATCGTCCAGCCGGGGGCACCCGGCCAGGCGGCGCGTTCGATCACACCCGAGTCGGCAGCAACCGTCGCGGCGTCGACGACCGCAACCGCTGCCGACGTCAGCTTCATGCAGGGGATGATCGGGCATCATGCGCAGGCCCTCGAGATGACGGCACTCTTGCCGTCGCGAACCTCGCGCGCGGACATGCGCCTGCTGGCGCGGCGGATCGAGTTATCGCAGGCCGACGAGATCGGCTGGATGCAGCGCTGGCTCCAGGTGCACGGCCACGCCGTGCCCGACGCGCACGCTCACCATATGCCCGGCGTCGTTTTGATGCCGGGCATGCTGACCGAAGAGGAGATGTCCCGACTGGCGGCGGCCGCCGGGGCCGAGTTCGACCGGCTGTTCCTGGAGCTCATGATCAAGCATCACGACGGGGCCCTGACGATGGTGGACGGTCTCTTCATGACCGAGGGCGCCGGCCAGGACACAGAGATCTATGCTTTTGCATCGGATGTCGACGCCGACCAGCGGATCGAGATCGATCGGATGGTGGCGTTGCTCCGGGAGTTGGTGAAATGAAAAAGCTCGTGACGTTCTACATCTGTCTGGGCGGCCTGCTCGTCGGCGCGGCCTCTCCGGGACTCGCACAGGACCAGGCACCGGCCGCTGATCCTCGGGCGGGACTCACACCGGGCTTCCGCACAGCTGGCGAGTCCGCGCGCAACATGCAGCGGGTCGCGAGCCTGCCGAAGCCGGACGGGTTCTTCGATCCCAAAGCCCCCGCTGGACCACCAACGCCGCCCGAGACGCAGGCGCCGGCCAACAACGACAATCGCGCGGCCGGGCAGAATGGCGCGACGCCCGATCCCGACGATCCCGCGAACCCTGCAGTGCGGCCGAATCCGAATCCTAACGCGCAGATTGTCTTTGCCAACTCGGATCTCGCATTCAGCGGCGATCTGCTGTTCGTCGGAAACTTCCAGGGATTCAATACCTACGACATCGAGAACCCCGCGAAGCCGCGGCTGCTCGCGTCAGTCGTATGCCCGGGCGGCCAGGGCGACGTGTCTGTGTATGGTCATCTGCTGATCATGTCCGTGGAGCAGACGCGAGGTCGCATCGACTGTGGAACAGGCGGCGTGAAGGATAACGTCAGCCCTGAGCGCTTCCGCGGCATCAGGATCTTCGATATCAGCAACGTTCGTAAACCGAAGCAGGTGGCCGCGGTGCAGACGTGCCGCGGGTCGCATACGCATACGCTCGTGAACGATCCGAAAGACCGGAACAACTTGTATGTGTATGTATCGGGTACGGGTATCGTGCGATCGGCCGACGAGCTTGCCGGATGCTCCAGTAAAGATCCGAAAGACGACCCCAATACGTCGCTCTTCAGCATCGACGTCATTCGAATTCCATTGGCGGCGCCTGCGACAGCGCGAATCGTCAGTCAGCCGCGGCTCTTCGCTGACCCGGTGACCGGTGACCTCGGGGGATTGTGGAAAGGCGGCGATCACGGTCCCGGCACGCAAACGTCGCGGATTACGAGACAGTGTCACGACATCACCGTATTTCCGGAGGTGGGTCTCGCCGCGGGTGCCTGCGCCGGTAACGGCATCCTGCTCGACATCAGCGATCCGGTGCACCCGGTCCGTCTCGATGCGGTCACCGACAAGAGCTTTGCTTACTGGCACTCTGCCACCTTCAATAACGACGGATCGAAAGTGCTCTTCACCGACGAGTGGGGCGGTGGCACACGGCCACGCTGCCGCTACACGGACCCGGCAACGTGGGGCGCTGACGCCGTCTTCGATGTCGTCGATCGCAAGCTGCGATTTGCCGGCTACTACAAGATGCCCGCAGCACAGACGGAGCAGGAAAACTGCGTCGCGCACAACGGGTCGCTGATTCCGGTGCCCGGCCGCGACATCATGGTGCAGGCGTGGTACCAGGGCGGGATCTCGGTCTTCGATTTCACAGACCCGTCTGCGCCGGTCGAAATTGCGTTCTTCGATCGCGGCCCGCTCGATGCGAAGGAGTTGATCCTGGGCGGGTATTGGTCAGCCTACTGGTACAACGGCCACATCTACGGCTCCGAGATCGCCAGGGGTATCGATGTCTTCGCGCTGACGCCGAGCGAGTTCCTGTCAAAGAACGAAATCGATGCGGCGATCCTCGCCAGCGTTGGCGAGCTCAACGTCCAGGAGCAACGGCGTGTGAGCTGGCCACCGAGTTCGGTGGTGGCGCTCGCCTATGTCGATCAGCTCACGCGCAGCCGCGGTATCTCCGCCGCGCGAGCCGACGCGGTTCGGACGACGCTGGAGCGCGTCGATCGCTTGCGTAATGCGCGTCAACGTGGCGCAGAAGCGACGCTGACTGAGCTCGAGACGCTGACGACACAAGTCGAAGGCGACGCTCGTGCATCGAGCGGTCGCGATGCCTTACGCCTGCGCTCGCTGGCCGAGACGCTTCGGGCGCGCGGACAACGATTGCGCTGATCGGCAATCGCTGCGCCGAGACTGGCGCAGTGCGACGGAACAACGGTGCGACGGAACGAGGGTGCGACAGTGCGACGGTCCGGTGCGACACTGCGACGGTCCGGTGCGACACTGCGACGGTCTGGTGCGACAGTGCGACGGTCCGTGCGACAGTGCGACGGTCCGGTGCGGCGACGAGATGGTCGAGTGCGACGCGCGAAGGTTCCGCACACGATGCGCGCGTGAACGCTCGCGCTACGCGTTTTGAGTCGGAGGACGCTCGGACTTTCGCACCCTCGTAGCGAACCCTCGCACTCCCGCACCGTCGCCCCGTCGCACCGCCGCTCCTCTCGTTTCACAGTGACTTCTTCACTGTCCGCAAGAGTCCCCATAACGATGCCGACCCGTCCGGCGGCACGGTCGGCGGGATCAGGCGCGGCCCGAGCACGGCGGCCGCGCTCCACGACTGCACGATCAGTCGATCGGGCCACGACAGATCGCCGCGAATGACGGCGTGCTGAATGGCAGCGAGCAGCGTCTCCGCGCTACGCACGAACGTCTCGGCCGTGTCCTCTTCGTAGCCCCAGATAATGATTCCAAAACGGACGTTCCGTGCCCGACAACACGCGGCCACGCGGCCGACATCGGCTTGCAGAGTCTCGAGAGGTGCGGCTCGCTTCGAGGCGAGGTAGTCGATGTCGACATGAAAGAACGCCGGTGCGAACGCCTCGATACTTGCGCACAGTGTATCCACCCCGATCGTCGGATATGGCTCGATGAATCCGATCTCGATGCCCGGCTCATCGTCGTGCACCAGGCGTCGCACCTCGGTGAGATGCGCCACGATCTGCTCGAATGGCCACGCGGGCTGACGGATATTGAACCCCGCGTTCCACGGCTCGTCGAACGACACCGCATGAATCCCACAGCCGAGTGCGCGTGCGACGCGCGCTGACTCCGTGATGCGGCTGGCGTAGACGAGCGGATCGGCGGACCACTCCTTGAGCCCGGGCGATTCGACGCTGAGCGGGAGACCATGTGAAGCAGCCATCCGCAGGATGCCCCAATCCCGGAAGGCGCGCCACGTGTTCCAACCATGTGGCGGCAGGGCGCTGCGCGGAAGACCGAGCGGCGGCATCGGAGCGTCGAGCAACTGATCCTGATACAGCTGCAGTGCGTCGCAATCGTTCGCGAGCATCGCGAACGTCGCCGGGTTGGCGAGCGACTTCCAATCCGGTGTGCCCGGTGACGGGCAGAACCACAACTCGGGACGCGGGCTGGCGCCAGGGCCGGGCTCGAGCGTCGGGTCTCGTCTGCGGCGAAACAAGAAGATGTCGACGAGTCCGCCCACGAATTGATTCTTGCCCGGATCGCAGGGGAGGCGGAGGGCTCTTGATTGATATCCTAATGGGCTGCACATGGCAACGCGCTTCACGGCTGCCACGACACGCACAGCCACCGCGGCGGCGGGCAAGCATCCCCGCCGGAATCTGTTGCAGGTCGCGCAGGTAATCGCCAGCCCCGAGACACAGCTGAAGTACCGGATCGAACGCCTGCTCGGGCAGGGCGGCTTCGGTCAGGCCTATCTGGCGCGACGCCTCGGCCGATCCACGCTCGTGCCTGACATCGTGTGCATCAAGGTGAGTCAACGCATCGACGGCTGGCTGCGCGAAGCGTACTTCGGCCAACTGCTCGACGGCCATGCGCGCGCCATCCGCGTGTTCGACACCTTTCCACTGATCCATCACGACGAGGCCGTGATGTATTGCCTCGCCCTCGAATACGCTCCTCACGGCGATCTCAGCGCGTTTCTCAGACGGCACGATCGCTCATGGACTGAATCGACCACCCGCCGGGAAATCGCAGGCGTCCTCGAAGTGCTGGGGAAGCTGCATCGCGGCCAGATGCTGCACCGCGATCTCACGCCGATGAACGTCTTCGTGTGCGACAGCCATCGCCTCAAGCTGGGTGATTTCGGCATCGTCCGGCAACAGAGCGATCGGCGAGGCATCACCGCGCGGACGATGAATACGCTGACGGCGCCAAGTGAGTTCCTCGCCGGCGCGGCGCCGAAATGGCAGGCGCGCGACGATGTGTATCAGGTCGGGCAGTTGCTGGCGATGCTCGTCAAGGGGGATGCGACGGCGCGAATCAGGACCTCTGACGTCCGGGCCCTGACGTGCAGCGACCAGCTGAAAGAGATTATCTACCGCTGCATCGGTGAGCGGCGGAAGCGCTACGAGAGCGCCGACGAGTTGATCGACGCCCTGCGCACGCCGCCGGCGTCGCTCAGGGCCGGCGTGCGGCGCTCCCTGAAAGGCGTGCACCTGACATTCACCGGCATTCTGAGCAAGCGTCGCAGTGAAGCCGCCGCTGCCGCGCGGAAAGCGGGGGCCATCGTCCACAGCGGGCCGACCGCCGAGACGACAGTGGTCGTTCGCGGCCGGCCGAATCCGCTGCAGGCGGCCGGACGCGACGGCGGGCTGAAGCTGATGGACATCAAGCGCCTGCGCGCCAAGGGTCACAAGATCACGCTGATCAACGAGACGCAGTTCTGGCGGCTGGTAAAACTGTGACGGGGTCAGACCCCTTCGCAGTGTTTCACGCGGCTACTGAACTGTCTGCGTCGTGATCTCTTCGGGACGCTGAATGACGGCCGGATCCATCCAGAGTACCTCCCAGTGGTGACCGTCGAGATCGTAGAAGCTCGACCCATACATGAAGCCGTGATCCTGCGGATCCATCGCCGGCCGTCCGCCTGCGGCCAGCGCCGTCTTCACGAACTGGTCGACCTCCGCCCTGCTCTCGCACGAAAGCGCGAACAGCCCTTCAGTCGCTGCGCTCGTGTCGCACAGTGCCTGCTTCGTGAACGTCTTGAAGAAGGGCTCGGCCAGCAGCATCACGAACGCTTCGTCGCTGATCACCATGCAGGCGCCCTGATCGTTGGTGAACTGCTTGTTGAATGTGAAGCCCAGCGTCGCAAAGAAGTCCATCGACTTCTTCAGGTCGCGCACGGCGAGGTTGACGAAGAGCTTGCGTGGGTTTGTTGCCATGATTTCGGTGGCTCCTTCCAATGCGGTCTGGAGGTATAGACGCCGGCCGCGCGCCGAAATCATCGGTCCGGAAACTGGCATCAGAGAGTTCACGATTCACTGCCTGACACCCTCCTCCCTTTCACGATTCACTGCCTGACACCGCTCTCTAAGCAGGTAACCGCGGGGGCAATCCGAACAGCGGAAACAGCTTCTCGGTATCGAGGAACGAATTCCACGAAACGATGCGATCGCCTTCGAGCTCGAGGACGATGAGCGCCCAGGGTGCGTGGTCGCCACCCGGAGCCGGACGATACTGGCCAAACGAGGGAGCACCTGAGGCCTGCGTGGGAACCAGGCGGGACCCGCGACATCCGGCCCCACGACCAAGAAGCCACTCGCGAATGGTGGCCGGACCGCGCAACCACAGCGTGTACGGCGGCATCGAAAGGGTGGCGTCCTCGCGCAGCAACGAGACAAGGGCGTCGACGTCGTAATTCTGAAAGGCGTCGACGTAGCGATCGAGTAACTGGACCTCGTCCGGGCTGAGCGACTCACTGGCGGCGGTCGCATTGCCGTTACGCGCGGCAATCGTCGCCCGAGCGCGCTGGAGCGCGCTGTTGACGGCGGCCACCGACATGTCCAGGCACTCGGCGACTTCCGCCGCAGACCATCCGACCACTTCGCTCAACAGGAGTGCCGCCCGTTGACGGGGTGGAAGATGCTGAAGGGCCGAGACGAAAGCCAGACGAATACTCTGCCGGAGTGCGGTCAATTCAAACGGGTTGGCGTCGGACGGGAGGACGCGAGCGTCCGGGATTGGCTCGAGCCAATGCGTGCGTTCACGCGTCTCCAGATGGTCTTCAACCGAGCCGTTTGGCCCTTCTTCCATCGGACGGGCCCGCCGGGAGCGATCCGACAAGGCATCGAGACAGACGTTGGTGGCGATTCGGTATAACCACGTACGCAGCGACGACCGGCCCTCGAACCGATCGAGCCCCTGCCACGCGCGAACCATCGTTTCCTGGACCGCATCCTCGGCGTCAAACGCCGATCCCAGCATCCGGTAGCAGTGGCCGGTCAGCGGTGCGCGATGAGCTTCGAGTTGAGTTGCGTCGACCGGCATGTCAATCGTTCATATCATCCGCTTGGAAGAAGGGTCAATCGGGTTTGGCACCCGCGCGAACGCAGCCTCTTGCCTAACTAGGCGGGATCTCGGCTACTCTATGGCGGCTTCCAAACACTGGGAACCGCGGCAGGAAGCCGCGGCAGGAGGAACGATGAAGCGATCCGGAGTGTTACTCCTTTGCTTGTGCCTGCTCGGAGCCGCCGGCTGCAGTGATGATGGGCCGACGAATCCTTCGAACCTACCGATCGTGATGACAGCCAGTCTGTCCCCGTCCAATGAAGTGCCGGCAATCGCCAGCCCCGAGAACACCGGCTTCGGCAACGTACAGATCACGTTCAATGTGACGCGCGATTCAACAGGCGCCATCACGGCTGGAACAGCCGACTTCCTTTTCCAACTGACCGGCTTTCCCTCGAGCACGACCATCATCGCTGCTCACATCCATCCCGGCGCTGCTGGCGTCAACGGCGGTGTCATCGTCAGCACGGGCATCGTCGCGGCCAACCCGGTGACGCAGACCAACGGCGTGATGACCTTCAGTGTGAGCAACGTTGCGGTGCCGACCGCCACGCTGCAGAGCATCGTCAACAATCCTGCCGGCTTCTACTTCAACGTCCACTCGCCGACGAACCCGGGCGGCGTCGCGCGCGGACAGCTCAATCGCACGCTGTAAGAGCGTGAACGCATCGTAGGGCGGGTCTTGCTCTTTAGACCCGCCACTTCCGGCGGGTCCACAAAACAGGACCCGCCCTACGCTGAAATTCCAACCTGAAAGGTCGCGGCGTAACCGCTGTTGACGCTGCCCGTCGGCGTCACGATCTCCGAGGACAAGCTATCGGCAAAGATCCCATCCGCGAGGTTGGACATGGGGTTGGTTCCACGCGAGGCGTAAACACCGCTGGCGTGGACGACGTTGTTGATCGCTTCGGGAAACGCGACCTGGGTGACCTTGATCGATCTCCCGCCCATGGTCACCTCTACATGGATGTGCGTCGCCCGACCTTGGTACCACCCGGGATAGATCGTCGTGAACGTGACTTCCCCGTTGCTGTTGGTCGTCTGGATTCCGCGCAAGAACGTCTGCGCGGTCTGGGTGCCGTACTGTGAGTAATCGCCGGCCGCATCAACGTGCCAGATCTCGACGTTGGCGTTGGGAACAGGCGCGCAACCACTGGCGGCGTTGACGACCCGGATCGTGAGCGCCAGCACTGTGCCGTTCTTGCCTTCTCTGACGTCGCTGCGAAACAGATCGACCAGCGATGGGTAAGGTCCGATCGTTTCGGTCGGTGTCACCGCGCAGGCAGCATTCGTGGACGCTGTTGTCGTCGTTGATGTTGCCGAGGACGGACTCGTGGGCGAATTGCCGCATCCAAACGCGAGCGCCGCCCCCGCGGCACTACCAACAACACCCAGCGCCTCCCGGCGCGTGATCAACCTCGAACCTTTCATGTCTCTTGCCTCCGCCATCGATTGTGACGTCGCAAATGTCACAGAACTGTGGCAGAGGCATGGAGAGATCGTGACCTGATTACCATCCGGGCATCAGGTTGAATCCGAAGATCCAGCCGCGACCAGGGCGATCGAATGCGTGCGTGAAGTCCATTTCACCAACCGCAAAACCAAAGAGGTTCACGCGCAGCGCAACGCCGGCCGATTTCACGGCGTCGCGAGACCCGCCGCGAAGCGAGGGCGTTTCACCCTGATTCCAGGCGGTGCCAGCATCGGCGAAGAGCGCCACTTCCACTGGGAGCGGACCATACATGTTTCCCGAGACGCCAAAGGGACGGAGCAGCGGGAAACGGAGCTCGACGTTTCCGACGAGCATGCGGCTGCCGAGCAGGCGGTCAATCAGCTCACAGCTGCCGTTCGGTGTTGACACGCACTCGTTCGAACCGATGCTCGACACGTCATACCCGCGCACGAGCCAGGGGTAGCCGACGTACAGCGGCGAGATGCGCGTGTCCTCGGATCCGCTTCCGTAACGCCCGTAGTGCATGCCACGAACTGCGATCGTGTAGAACGGCGCCGGCATGAAATAGCGCCGGTAGTCGGCGAGGAGACCCGTGAAGTTAATGCTGCCGAACGTCGGCGACGCCTCGAACCGATAGCGTTGTCCCTGGACTGGACTCGTTGCACCAAAGACCGATGTGTCGAACACATAGGCCGCGGAACTGGTCCCCAGATTCAACGTCTGCGCGAGCGGTGTCGTCTTGGACGAATCCTCGTACACCGCACCGTTGATCAGCGAGTATGTGGTCGTCTGCACCACCTGATCGAAGGAGATATTGCTGACGCCAGCCTGGAACTCCACGCGGCGTGACCGATCGAGCGGGTAGGCGAGCACTCCCGACGCATTTCGTTCCGTCTGTCGAAAGACGAAGAGCTGATCGGACTCGACGAGATCGCCATTCGGAAGACGGCCGACCGAGCTTTGGAAGCCGCTACTGAGGTACGGGATCTGGCCACCGACGAGACCCCAATTCCAGCGGTTCTTCATGTTCAGGTAGGCCACCTGCGCGCCGATGTCCTTCACGCTGGTACTGCCGCCGATGTTCGAGTTGATTTGAATCGCCGTGGCGAGCAGATGATTCCCGAGCGTATCGCCGAAGGTGAGAGCGAGCCCTCCTCCGAACGACGTCCCAAAGCGGCTCACGCCCACTCCCACGACGGGTTGCGCCACACCTTGGAGCGCAAGCTTCGCGCGGTAGGGTTCAATCTGCGGAGTCGTGGGTTCTGGAAGACCGACTTCCGGCATGTCGACCAGCGCCACCACATCACTCGGTTTTCTATCGGTCGGAGGCAATATCGCCGCGCTCATTCCCGCAGGTGGCAGCGGCCCACCAGGCACGTTGCCATCGATCGTGCGGATGTCGTACTTGCTGTCCTGATACACGCTGAAGGCGACCGTTCCGGCCTTCGACGCCACGCTCATCGCCGGGCTCAGGCTCGTGATTCCGCTGACACCGGTCGTGACTTCGGTAATCCGCGCAGTCTCGCCGGCCGCACCAACCGTTGTGCGGTAGATGTTCGGAATGCCGTCGCGATCGGAGATGTAATACAGCGAGCGGCCATCCGGCGACCACTGCGGGTTGATCTGCTTTCCGCCCTCCGGCGTCGGCACCTGCTGGACGACGCTGCTCTCCGGATCGATGGTCGCAAGTGTCAAGGGGCCGAGCGCCAGATCGGCCAGATTGCTCGTGAAGCGGTCGGTCGAGAACGCAATGCGTCCGCCATCCGGTGACCACGTAGGCTCCAGGTCGGCGTACGCGTCTTTCGTGAGCTGCCGGAGACGATTCGCCTGGAGGTCGTAAATGAAGAGATCGGTAATTCCCTGATGCATCCCGGTAAAGGCGATCGCATGGCCGTCAGGAGCCCATGCCGGATGCATGATCTCGTCGACGTCCGGAACTTTGATTTCGCGAGTCACACCTCCCCGCTGCGCATCGAAGATGGCCAGCGCGGCTCGCCCACCTGTGACGGTCGCGACAGCGATCTGCTGACTGGCGCTGTCCCACGCACCGGTCGACTGGATGAACTGCACGCTCGAGAAGTGCGGATCGGTCGCCGTGCTCGTCAGCCTCCGGACGATGCGTCCGGTCGCGGCGTCGGCGATGAACAAATCAACAGAGAAGAAGCTCCGCGTCGAGAGGAAGGCTAGCCATCGGCCGTCGGGACTGATGGCAGGCCCTACATTGAGATCGGCCCCAAGCTCCTTGCCTTGCACAACGAGCTTGCCGGTTTCCCCCGCGCCGACTTCGACGATCGGGGCGTACGCTTTGCGAATCGACGCCTGCCAGTCCTCAGACACCTGCTTCGAAGGCACACCGAGCACCTTTTGGAAGGCCACATCGATGCCCTCCCGTCCCGCCACTGACAACATGTCCGCGATGACCTGGTCGCCCCAGCGGCCGCCAATGTAGGCCCACAAGGCCTGTCCCCACCGATACGGGAAGTATTTGGGATTATCGAGGTCCCTGATCGAGGGAAGCTTTTCCTGGCGCGCTGCGTCGCGAAGCCACATCGCAGTGTTGGAATCAACGGGGCCAATCGACAGGTATTCAGCCATGCCCTCGATGAACCACAGAGGTAATCGCTCTGCGCCGTTTTCTCCAGGGCCGCTGTCAGGCGGCTTCGTGATGTCGTATTGAAATGCGTGTACCAGCTCGTGGCCGATCACGTGGTCGGTGTCCGCGAGCGGACCTGCAAGCGGCAGCACAATGCGCCGACGCAGTCCTTCGGTCACACCGCCGGTGCCCTCGCCGATCTCGCCGCCAATGACGTTGGTCTGCTCGAACTCGACGTGGGAGCCATACAAGATGAGTGGCTGGCGGCCGCGAAGCTCGTGCCCCAACAGGCGTTCGAGCCGCACCCTCCAACGCTCGGCCATGCGGGCAGCGATCTCAACACCGGTCCGCTCGCTTGGATAGAAATAGATGTCGAAGTGTTCAGTCTTGAGGACCTGGAAGTCCAGGTCGCGATATTGAACCTTGTTCCGCCCGAAGTACTGCGCTGAGGCTGGTGTGCCGACGCCACAAAGGACAGAAAACGCTAGAGCTATCACGGCCAAGACACGTGGGTATGTTCGAGGCATCCGAGACCCCCGTGGAGGTGCGAGCAAGAGGCACACCACGGGGACTTATGCGCAGGGCGGTTGAACGCGCGCGCACGCTGTCACAGCGATGGGGCAGGCGTTGCCAAAGGGCGACGTGTCGTATCTTTGTCAGCGACCCGCCATGAACAGGCGGAACGCCGCCATTTCCTCGCCGTTGCGGACCAGCAGGACATCGCCCACGAGGGCAGGATGGTTCCAGGTCTTTCCTTGCAGCGCGGGGACGCGAGCGATCTCTTTGAACTCGTCCGGCGTTGCGTTGACCAACGCAAGGTCGCCCTCTTCCGACAGCACGAGCAACAGGTCCTGATCCGGCAACAACACGATCTGGCCGTTGCCGTAGCGGCCACCCTTCCACACGCGCTTGCCATCCTCGAGATTGATGCTCGCGAGGATGCTGCCATCAAACCCGAAGGCGTATCCCTTGTGGATCACGAAGTCGTTGAAGTACGGCTTCAGACTGCTCGAGGTCCAGCGCTCCTCGGTGCTCCATCCATTTTGCCCGTGAGTGACGGCGACACGCCGGGTACCAAGGCCGCCGGTCGCCGCAAGCGAGTTCATCACGATGTCGCCGTCCGCCATGAGCGCCGGCTGCACGATCGCCGTGCCCGGCCAGTCGTACTCCCAAAGCACCGCGCCGCTGCCGGGAACGACGCTCGTTGCGCCAGCGCCTCCGAGCAACACGATCTGCTCGACACCATCGATAGTCGTTCGGTGCGGGGAGCTGTAGCTGCCTCGATGGGCGGGGCCGACCCATCGTTTGCGACCGGTCGCCGCGTCGTAGCCAACGAGTGTGGCATCGGCGGCAACGATCACCACGTCATCGGCGACTAGCGGCGAGCTCGCGAACCCCCAACCGGGCGTTTCGACACCGGTATCAGATGCCACGTTGTGCGACCAGATCACGGCGCCGTTTCGCTCGTCGAGCGCATTCAGGATTCCGGTCGCACCGAACGCATAGACACGGCCGTTACTCAGCGTCGGCGTCCCGCGCGGGCCGGCACCGCCATTCGATTCCCAGAAGCGTGCCGGATCTCGATGTCGCCATACCGGCTCACCGGTGCTGAGCCGGTAACACGCCACGATTTCCTCGTCGCCACGTTGCTCCTGTGTGTAGAAGAGATCGCCGTGGACGGCGAAGGACGACCACCCCGGCCCGATCGGCTTGCGCCACAGTTCGACTGGCGGCGACTTGCTCCAATCGGTCTCGATTCGTACGCCGTGGACGATGCTGTCGCGGTCGGGACCGCGGAAACCGGGCCACTCGGCCTTCGTGTGGATCACGGCTGGAGCGGCCGGCTCGGACTCATCGTTCGCCACCGGCGCTCCGACGGTGACCGATCGAGCCGGCTCATTCACGGTCCCGGTAGGAACAGGCGCCGGCGGCGGAGTGTTTCGAGCGGTGTCGACCGGTTCGTCGACGGGCTGCGCCAGAAGTCGTTCTTCTGGAGTTGGCGTCCAACGCCAATGAAGGTCGGACTGTCCGCCGCCGCTGATGCCACCTGTCCTCAAGAGGGTGAACCCTCCGCATGCCAATAGGATGGCCGCAGCAATCGACGCGCGGCGCGGGCCGTTCGAAAGGTTGCGAGCAACGACTACCGAGGCAACAAGCGCAAGGCTCAGGACAGGGATGCCGAGGATGAACAGCATCATCCCCATCATTCCGTTTGAGATGGACTCGTGAACGACGTATGACGTCGCATACAGTGCGACGGCCATCAGGGCAACTGCGCCGAGCCGGTCGGACCACGGTGCCCGGCTGAAGAGTGCCCACCACAACAAGATGAGAAACGCGCCGACGAACCCGCCGATGATGCCCAGCATGCCGGCGTCGGGAGAAATCACCGGCACCACGAGTCTGGCGATTAACACCAGCGCTGCGACGAAGATCCCGGGCCAGAGCCGAAGAGACTTCCTCGCAGACGAGTGATCCGTTTGGGCTGTCATGATTGAACCGGACGCATAATCCCGGCTTTTTGTTCCCGTCAGGACGCTCGTATCCGCATCATCTGATTGCCGCCTCTCCGAAACTCATACGGCACGGTTTCAATCGAAACGGCCAGCCTTTCAGCCTGAAGCTCTTCGACCGCCCGATCGACAAATGGCGAACGCTGTCCGCCAAGCGCGAGCAATGGAAAGATTCGCACCTCGCGTGCGACCCGGCAGAGCTCGAGGAGCGAGGCTCGATGAAATGCCTCCCCCAACTGATCGCTATAGAGGAACAGCAGGTGGGAACACAGGGCAAGATCGAACGACGAGTCCGCGAACATCAGCGTGGGCAGCTCGCCCTGGATATACCGGCGCTGCGCTCGACCAGGCGCGTAGTCCTCCAGGAACTCCTGCATCGCTGCCATGCGAATGCGGCCGAGCTCGTCGACTGACGCGATTGAATCCCAGACGAAATCGTCAACGTTGCGCCGCAGCTCGTCGAGGATCCGCTCGTATGTGACCGCGATCTGGTCGCGAATGTCATTAACGTCGAACTGGTAGATCGGGTCGCAGGATATGACGCTGGCGCCGCGACGAGTGGCCTCGGCATTGAAACTGGCCGGACCGTCGCCGCAACCGAGAATCCTGAAACCGAGGTCCGCGTCGCTGAGGGCGAACATACGCCGATACTCGTCGAACGAACGGCCCCAGGGAACCACTTGATCGAGGGTGAACATCCCACGTCACTCAAGCACTTGCCGGCGGCTCGAACGGAAGATCAACCGCAACCCGTATCTTCCATTTGCCATCGTGGGCAATAAACCAATCGACGAACGCGCGACGGTCGTCTGTGTCCTTCCCGTCGATTCGGACCCTGGCATGCTGGATACCGGTCGCCAGAGCGCCCGCCTCTGACAAGTCGATGTCGAGGTCGACGAGCCGGACGAACACGATCTCGCCGGGAATTTCCGCGATTCCCTTGAGGAAGGTTTCGGCGTCGACCGGCGGTGCACCCGGTGAACGATGAACAAAACCCGGAGCAAGGGCGCCCGCGACGGTGGAAACATCCCGGCGTTCGATGGCGGCGGCCACATCCAAGGCCGCTCGTCTAACAGCCTCCGATTCATCCATTGCCGCGAAACGCTACCATGACTGTTGCGTCTCAGCCGCCAATGACAGAACATTAGGGCGCGCGCGCCGAAAACTCTGAGCAGGGAGCCGAAATCATGACCATGTACAGCACCAGGCGGGGCATTCTGAAAGGTGGATTGGCCGTAGCCGGGCTGAGCGCTCTGGGCATGCCCGACTGGGTATTGCCGGCACTGGCACAGAGTGAGACGCTCGTGCCCTTCACCGACCTACCCGCAACCGCGCCGGCCCAGGCGCCCGATCGGCGCTTGCTCGACGTGCGGACCATCGACGGCGTGCTCACGCCGAAGGATTCGTTCTTCACCACACAGCACTATGGACACCCGACAGTCGATCCGGAGGCGTTCAGACTGAAGGTGTCAGGGCTGGTCAACAAGCCGCTGGCGCTGTCGCTCGACGACCTGCGGCGGATGAAGACAACGGAGATCACGTTCGGCTTCGAGTGCTCCGGTAACCGGCGGCCCCTCCAGGGACTGTGCAGCAATGGACGTTGGACGGGCGTACCGCTCCGCACGATTCTCGATCAGGCCGGCGTGAAGAACGAAGCCAAGGAGTTCGTCTTCTTCGGCGCCGATCGTGGCGACGAGGAGGTGGAGTTCCGGACGCAGAAGTTCACCGTCAACCAGCAGTTCGGACGCAGCATGTCACGCGAGAAGGCGCTCTCGGGTGAACCGCTGCTCGCCTACAACATGAACGGTGAGGCACTCACCAAGCATCAGGGATTCCCGCTCAGGCTGATCGTGCCCGGCTGGTACGGCGTCGCGAACGTGAAGTGGCTGTCGGAGATCCACGCCCAGGACGATCAGTACCTTGGCAAGTATCAGGCGCGCTGGTACCGCACGCTGAGGGGCGAGATGATCGACGGCGAGATGAAGTGGACCGAGGCCGCGGTCACGAGCATGCAGCTCAAGTCGTTCATCGCCCGCGTATCGAAGAACGGCGACCGCTACAACGTGCGCGGCGTGATCCTCAACGACGGCACCCCGATCAAGTCGGTCGAAGTGAAGGTCGACGACGGCCCATGGCAGGCCGCGACGATCGATAAGGCCACGAGCGACAAGTATTCGTGGAAGCTGTTCAACTACACGTGGACCGGCGCCACGCCGGGCGAGCACACGCTCGTGTCGCGCGTGACCGACGTCACCGGCCTCGTGCAGCCGACGGAAAAAGATCTGGAGAACAAGAAGACGTTCCTCGAGGACAACTCGCAGTACCCGAGGAAAGTGATGATTTCTTGATCCCACGACACGGTGGGTCCAACGATTCTTCACGGCGGGTCTAAAGAACAAGACCCGTCCCGTAGGCCGGGTCCTGCTTTGTGGACCCGGCATCAATGAACTTTCATAACAACAAACGTGAGGTCGTCGTACTGCTCGGCGTCTTTGATCCACTCCCTCAACTCGGCCGAGATGCGCTCGCGAATGTTCTCCGCGGGTAGATGAGCGACCTCCCTCAGTAACGCCTTCAGTCGGTCCTCGCCGAATTCCTCGCTGTCGGGACTGTGCGCCTCGGTGACGCCATCGGTGTACAAGAGCAGCACGTCGCCCGGACACAAATCGATAGTCGCCTCCTCGTAGCTCATGCCCGGCAGCATTCCGACAACCGCACCGCCGATCGTGAGCTCCTGCAGCGATGAATCCCCGTCCGTACCCTCTGAAGGCCTCTGGCCCGCACGCACGAGATATGGCGGGTTGTGACCGGCATTCACGTAGCGAAGCTGCCGCCGATCGCCATCCACCTGAGCGTAGAAGAAAGTCGCGTACTTGTTTCCCGGCGTGGTCCGGTACAGGAATTCGTTCATCCGCGCAGCCAGCCGCGGCAGCGAGATGTCGCCATCAGAGGCGATGATGCGCAGCGACGCCTGCACGACCGACATGATGAGAGCAGCAGCCACGCCCTTGCCCGAGACGTCGGCAAGCGCGATGCCGATTCGCTGATCGCCAACCTGGATGAAGTCGTAGTAGTCGCCTCCGATGCTGCGTGCCGGGACGCTGATGGCAGCGAACTCAGCGATGTCTGCTGACGGCGGCGATGACGGCAGCAGACGTTTCTGAACTTCGGCGGCCAGCGCAAGGTCGCGGCGCAGCGCCTCCTGGCCGACTACGCGAGCGGTCAACCGCGCGTTCTCCATCATCAACGCGAACTGATCGGCGCAACTGCGCAGCACGTGTCTATCGGCTGGGCCCGGTAATCGGTCATCGCCGGCCGGCCCCAGAAGCAGGATCCCCATCACTTCGGTACGCGTCCTCATCGGAACCGCTGTTCGTATGTCGAGTCGAGCCAGGGTGCTGATCTCGTCGAGACGCTCGGGCCTGTTGGCCGCCGCCCACTCGGTGAGCGCAGCGAGCTCGTCACGCTCGAATGGCAGCGGCATTGGATAGGCCGCAAGACGGTTGGCAAGAAACCCATCGGAGGGAACGTTCCAGTCCACTCGTTCGAGCGACCCAATGGCGACCCGTCTTCGGAACGAGCCGTCGGCATGCTTTTCCAGTAAGACGGCGGATTCCACCCCGCTCCGCCGGCCCAACGTCGCCAGCGCTCCCTGGAGCGCCTCATCGAAAGAATCGGCTGCGCGCGCGGCAGCCACGAACTCGGTCAGCAGTGTCGGCGGCGGCTCCAACGCCTGCCCGCTGGCCACGGCCTTTCGGACATCCCCTACAGCGCGAGCGAATCGTCGTCGTATCGACTGCCATGCCGACGCGGACTCGTCGCGAATGGCCGCCATCGGCGACAGCAGGCTCGCACGCCAGGCTGGTACATAAGAGGCCACGGCGGCAACGGCGACCACGACGCCAGTCGAAGACAGCAGGGGCAGCCAACTTGCGTCGCGCACCTCCAGCACGCGACTGAGGAGCCAGACGCCGAAGCCGACCGCGACCACGCCGAGCGCGATGCCGGCAGTCACCGTCCGCAGTGCACCGCCGATGACGAGCAGCAGGAGCTCATGGCCCACTGCGCCCAGAGCCATGCGCGTTCCCATTTCGACGGTGCGCTGACGAACCGCGTAGGCCACAACGCCATACGTGCCGAGCGCCGCCATCACGAGCGCCGCCACCGCGAACAACCCCATGATCAGCGAGCTGAGCCGCTCCAGTTGCAGCGAGTTGATCACGATCTGATTCATCGTCTGAACGTTGTGCATGGCGAGCGTGCGATCGACAGCCTGGATTACGCGTCGAATGCCGGGAATCAATTGCTGCGGCGGCAACGAAGAACGCACCACCACCTGCATCGGGTTGACGATGGGAGCAATCGTGGCGAGTAGATAGAGCTCCGCCCTTGGAACCCTGCCGAGGCCGTCGTTGCGCACATCACGGACGACTCCGACGACCTGGAAGCGATCTCCATCCGGTTGGTTGAGACGACCGAAAGCGCCAATCGGGTTTCGATCGGGCCAGTACCTGTTCGCCGTCGTTTCATTGATGACCGTGAACAGGAACGCGTCGCTGGTGTCAGCTTCGGTCAGAAATCGTCCGGCGCGCAACTGGATGCCCATCGCCGGGAAGTAGTCGGGCGTCACGAACACGAAAGCGACGTCACGGCTCTGACCTCGTTCGTGCCCGTCTTCTGAATACGCCCTGCCGCCCATACAGCAGCCGTCGAGCGGTAGCTGGTTTGCCAATCCTGCGGCTGTTACACCTGGAGTCAGCTGAATCGCCTCGATCAGCCGGCGCTGATACGGCACGAGCTGATCCGACGTTCCCTGTGGGGCCGTCAACTCGAAGCTCATGACACCGTTCGGGTCCAACCCGGTCGGCACCCGGGAGAGATTGCGCAGGTGAGCGACCAGCGTCAGCGAAAGCGCCAGCAGCGTAAATGCCAGGGCGGTCTCTACCACGACCAGGCCTTGCGAGAGCCTGCGTGCCCGGACGCCAGCCGACGCGCGGATGCCTTCGTTCAGCGCCGCGCTCGGCGGCGTATGAATCGCCTGCCCTAGAGGCGCCAGGCTCGCCAATGCGCTCGTCACGAGTGCCACGGCGAGCCCGAACACCACAACCCGGGTGTCGATCGCAATTTCGCCGGCATTCGGTACGTATTCAGAACTACCCGCGAGAATGACGCGGACCAGGACCGCACTGAGTGCGAAGCCGGCTGCGGCACCGAGCGACGCGACGAACAACGCTTCGGCAAGGTACCGGAAGGCCAGATCGCGTCGCGTGGCGCCGAGCGCAAGCCGGACCGCAGTCTCACGAGCCCGTGTCACCGACCGTGCCAGCAACAGCGTGGCGACATTCGCGCACGCGATCAGCAGGAGAAGGCCGGCCCCGCCGAGCAGCAGAAGCAGCGTCGGGCGGAGATTCGTGAACGAATGCGTGCGAAGGTCCACGACCTCCGCCGTATACGAATCATGTGACACAGGGTCCCGGCGGGCGATGTCGGCGGCCACCCGCTTGGCATCCGTCTGCGCCTGCGCGAGCGACACCCCGACCTCCAAGGCATCGTCCTCACCGGCTCCTTCACCGCCAGCGTGGACGCCGACATGGCCGTCGGCGGGCTCGAAGAGACGGTGACGGTCACCGGCGAGAGCCCGATCGTGGACGTGCAGAGCGCCAAGCACGAGCAGACGATCAGCAACGACGTCCTCAAGTCCATTCCGACCGTCCGCAGCTACAACGGCATGGTCGTCGTCGTCCCGGGCGTCGTGACGAACCTGAACGACACCGTCACCGGCACCGCCACCACGCAGTTCCCGATCCACGGCGGCCGCAACAACGAGGGCCGCATGACGATCGACGGCCTCAACGTCGGCAACCCGCCCGGCGGCAACCAGCCGCCCGCCTACGTGGCGGACGTCGGCAACGCCGAGGAAGTGGTGTTCAGCTCCTCCGGCGGTCTGGGAGAAAACGAGACCGGCGGTCTGACGATGAACGTCGTGCCGAAGACCGGCGGCAACCGCATCTCGG
>Ga0207643_10000264_pt1 | contig 36560 bp, 32 predicted proteins | sample KBSMisM62_FD_184313 | JGI IMG/M metagenome (GOLD analysis project Ga0207643, IMG submission 184313) | Miscanthus rhizosphere microbial communities from Kellogg Biological Station, Michigan, USA - KBS Miscanthus M6-2 (SPAdes) (version 2) | ecosystem: Host-associated > Plants > Roots >... | reverse complement strand
CGACCGCTCCTGGGGTTCCCGGGTCCTGCTCCTCGACCGCGCCAGGTTCCCGCGCCCGAAGCTGTGCGGAGGCGCGGTGACCCACCTGGGCGAGACGGTGCTCCGGCGGATGGGACTGAGCTTCGTGCCGAAGCACGTCGCGGTCCGCGAGGTGCGGCTGGTGTACGAGGGGCGGTCGTGCACCTTCCGCGGAGATCCGGTCCTGCGGATCACCCGGCGAGACGAGTTCGACGCCTGGCTGGTTCGCGAGGCGGAAGCCGCGGGAGTCGAGGTCCGTCAGGGCGAGGCCCTGATGGCGCTGGAGCAGCGCGACGATTGCGTCGAGCTGACCACCTCGCGCGGAGTGCTCCGCGCCCGGGTGGTGGTGGCCGCCGACGGCTCGAACAGCACGGTGCGGCGCCTGCTCGACCTGCGCGACGGAGCGCACGTGGCGCGCCTTCTCGAGGTGCTCACGCCGGAGGCGCCACACACCCCGGCCTTCCGGGACGGCGTGGCGGTCTTCGAGTACGGGAGGGTAGGGACGAGCCTCGCCGGCTACACCTGGGACTTCCCGAGCCTGATCGACGGCAAGCCGGTGATGAACCGGGGCGTCTACGACGGGCTGGAGCGAACCCGCGAAGGCAACCCTGGCCTGGTCGAGGATCTCGGGGCCGTGCTCCGCACGCGCGGGCATCGCCTCGAGGACCTCGAGCTCAAGGGGCATCCGATCCGCACCTTCAATCCGCGGGGCCCACTCTCGGTGGGACGCGTGCTCCTCGCCGGGGACGCGGCCGGCGTCGACCCGCTCCTGGGCGAGGGCATCTCCTTCGCGCTCGCGTACGGAGAGGTGGCGGCGGAGGCGATCGGTGCGGCGTTCGAAGAGGGTCGCTTCGACTTCGCCGACTACGCGCGACGGGTGCGCCGCCACGCGCTGCTCGGCCAGCTGCCGGCGCGAGCGCACCTGGCCCAGTTCCGAAAGAAGCTGAAGGACCCGCGCCTCATCGGATGGCTCTGGCGGCTGACGGAAGCCACCCTCAAGCAGACGCGCTGGAGCGACCAGGCCTACGTGCCGGCCGAGGCGTACCACCCGGTGCTCGCCGCCTGATCGCGGAAGACGGGGTCATTTGGCGGACAAGGGATCCGGCGTCCCGGTCTCTCCCTCGGCGGCGACCAAGAGATCAGCTTCCTGAATCGCGCCGCAGTTCCCAATGACGACACAGCCCTTACGACGAAGCAGGTTCACTTGGTCAAGCTCGGAGTCGGCTTGCCTGAGAAGCTTCGTGACCTTGGCGGCCAGGTCACTTGCACGGGACTCCGTTGCGACCAGGTCCTTCTCGAACCATGCCGACCGTGCCAACCATGCTTGCGGAACCGACCGCACATTCATGGTGATGGTTGCGACGAGGCGCTCCCTCAAGGCGATGCCGTGCCTTTCCAATTCTTGACAGCGACGCTGCTGATTGAAGAACTCATCGAGGCTCTTGCGCGCGTGACCTTCGGCGCGGGCGAGAGGAACGACGTTCGCGTAGTTTCCATGCATCGCTCTCTGGTGAGTCTCGTGGAGGAGCGAGACGTTGCGAGCAAGGACTTCACTTCGCTCGTCCAGGCCTCTCAGGCACCTCTGTACTTCGACCTCGGTTTGCGAGAGTTGGGTATCCAAGCTGGCGAGAAGGTCGGCTGTCGCCTTCGTCGTCGAATGACACCCGAGCAGCGCCACGATCAGGACTGTTGGCCCGAGACCGGCTCTCATGAACTCCGGCTCCTTGAGGGGATGCACGGCTCAGAATCGTCGGTCAGTTTGCGTGATCGAAACCATGGCAACCGCGTGGCACGATGTGCGCCGCTTCACTCAGGTCTGCCGAATGGTGGGTGGCGCCATGGATCGGCGCAGCGGTGAGCGCTGCTCTCGACGACCGTTGGAGTTGGCCGCGAGACGTCCGCTTGTGCGAGCCCGGCCCGGCGATCGGGTGCTTACGCGGCCCGCGCTGCCCCGTTGTTGCCGGTACCGGGCTGTGCCGATCGCCAGCGTCTTGAAATGATCCCTGGCGCAGAACGCCTACGATCTCGCGGTTGGAGGCCCGAACCTTGCCGCCGGACCGATCGAAAGCAAAGAGGCCCGGTCTCTCGGACCCGGGCCCCTCGAACAGGACATCAGGATGCTCGTTTACGCGCGGTCCCCGGGGCTCGTCCGCCCGCCCCGGTCGCGGCCAGCGGCCGGAACCGGGTCAACGAGCTCCAGGACGGTTCGAGCGCGGAGACGGGATTCGTCTCCGGGGCCCGACCTCAGGTGATGGCGCGCCGCCGCCGGGCAAAGTGCCAGATGCCGAGAACGACCAGTGCTCCGATCACGCTCCCCACGACCCCGGTGGGGTGGAGGGCGGAGGTGTCGGTGGCGCCTTCGTGGAGAAGAACGCTTGCCAGAAAACCTCTTCGCCGACTACGCGCGACGGGTGCGCCGCCACGCGCTGCTCGGCCAGCTGCCGGCGCGAGCGCACCTGGCCCAGTTCCGAAAGAAGCTGAGGGACCCGCGCCTCATCGGCTGGCTCTGGCGGTTGACCGAGGCCACCCTCAGGCAGACGCGCTGGAGCGACCGGGCCTACGTGCCGGCCGAGGCGTACCACCCGCTACTGTGCGCCTGAGCGGCGCACATGGGGACAGCCCCTCGAGCGTCGTTCACGGATCCTCGATCCCGTCGCACGCCTTCGTTTCCTTGTCCCAGAATCCGACCCAGAGACAGAACAGGTTCGGCCCCTCGCGTCCCGAGCAGATTCCCTTCGGCTTGCCGTCCGCGAAGTCATGCACCTTGTAGTGGGTTCCCTTGATCGTTTCGCCGGTGCGACGAAACCACGGGGTTTCCCCTTTCCAGGTGGGACTTCCATGTTGCCGCGCGCCGTCCCAGCGCCACGCCCCCCGAGCCTTGTTCCCCTTCATCTCCAGACGCAGCCGGACCCTGTTTTCCGCGGGGACCGAATAAATGATCTGCATGTGGCCGCTTCCATCCTTGGGAACGAGAAGGGCCTGGCCCTGCCCGCACAGCGTGACGTCAGCAGGAACCGGCGAACCCTGGAAGGCCAGCAGCAGGAAGGCGGTCAGCATGCTCCCCGAGCTTACCGCGGCTGTCCCAGCGGACCGGTGGGCGTCGAGGGCTGCGCCGCCGAGCTCGATCCTAGGGGGTTCGCGCTGCCGCGTTGTCGACCAGCGCGGCGACCTCCGCGAACTCGATGCGTGCCGGGGTGCCGTAGAGGCCCTTGATGCGTTCGGCGAGCTCCGGCGTGAAGAATGCCCGCGCTGCCTGCTCGGATTCCCAGAGATAGACGTTTCTCGCGCGCCGGTTCTCGTCGTCGATGGTGAATGCCTTCGACCGAAGCCCAGGCATCCCGGTAAAAGCGCCTTTCGCCTTCTCGGCGATCCCGTGAATACGCTTGCGGTCGAAGCCCTCGGCGTACTCGAACGTCACGAACACAGCGATCATGCCCAGCTCCTGGTGAGACGACTGCGCCGATCCTAACGGCTCATCGTGCGCTGCCGCCGCTGTGCTTCCCGGAGTGGCGTCCGTCTGGACAGGTGACTTTCCGGGCCCGGGCTGTGCCGATCGCCAGCGTCTCGAAGTGATCCTTGCCGCAGAACGCCTACGATCTCGCGGTTGGAGGGCCGAACCAGGTGGTCAGAGCCTCGCGGAGGCCCCGATCCGTGCCCTCGCCGACCCAGGCCACATGTCCGTCAGGACGGACAAGGACCGCCGTGGGAGCGGAGACGGCGCCGAATACCGGCAGCTCCCAAGCGCCGGTGTACCTGGCCTCAACCTGTCGAACCCGGTCCGCCCATGGCGTGATGTCGAGGGCGCCGGACTCACCCAGATCGAGGAACAGCGGCCGGGCATCGTGCAAGAGGGTGAAGAGTCGCTGCGGGCCGCTCGCGGTCAGCAGGTCGAGATCCGGCATCCGACGACCGAGAAGCGGATGTCCCGTGCCGAGGTCGTAGTGAATGTCGAGGCCGGACATCATCGCGGCATATCGCTTGCGAGGCTCGTCCATCCGCAGCAGCTCGGAGAGGGTCTCGCGCGCCGCCTCCACACGCTCGTCCCGTCGGGTGAGCGCGGTCTGCGCCATGGTGGTTCGCAGCACGCGCGCACCGACCGGGTGCCGCTCGGCATGGTACGAATCGAGGAGCGTCTCCGGCGACGTTCCGCGCACGACCTGAGCGAGCTTCCATCCCAGGTTCACCGCATCCTGAACCCCCAGGTTGAGGCCCTGTCCGCCCATCGGGGAATGCACGTGCGCCGCATCGCCGGCCAGGAGAACGCGTCCCACGCGGTAGGACGCCGCCTGCCGAGCCATGTCCGTGAACCGGGAGAGATAGGTGGCGCGCTGAAGACCAAAATCCGTCCCGTAGAGGCCGATGAGTGCCTCGCGGAGCTCGCCCAGGCTCGGCTGATCGTCCCGGCGGACGGTCTCCTCGCGCAGCACGACGCCCACGCGACCGTCCTCCAGCTTCCCCAGAGCATAGGTACCGTGCTTGTCATGACGGATGCCAATCGGCGGCTCTCCGGTCATCTCGACCTCGGCAATCAAGTAGCTGAGGGAGGGGTCCCAGCCCGGAAAGTCGATGCCGGCCTTCTTGCGAATGAGGCTGCGACCTCCATCGCAGCCGACGAGGTACTCCGCGCGCAGCGTTCGTCCGTCGGAGAGCTCGACGTCGACGCCGGTGCCATCCTGCGCAAACACGGTGACCTCCCGTCCGCGATGGATCGGAACGGCCAGCTCGCCGACCCAGTCGGCCAGGATGCGCTCGATCCGGTTCTGCCGGAGCGCGAGCCCGTAGTTGTGGCGCGTCGGGAAATCGCTGATGTCGAGAGGCACCTGCGTGAACGATGCGATCTGCATCGCCTTCCCCTGCGAGAGGAAGCGATCGGCGATTCCCCGCTGATCGAGGATCTCGATCGTCCGCGCGTGCAGGCCCCCTGCGCGCGAGCTGGGCAGATCCTGAGTCTCGCGCCGCTCGACGACTACGACGTCCACCCGTGCCAGCGCGAGCTCGCCCGCCAGCATGAGCCCGGTCGGACCTCCTCCGGCGATGACAACCGCATGCTTCGTCATTGCCGTCCTGCGTACGCGTTCGTCGTGACGTTCTCCATCAGTTCGCGCACGCTCCGGCGACTGTCCATCAGGACTCGACGCTTGCGGCAAGCCCTCCGCCGCTGGCAGAAACCCGATCTCATCGGTCGGGCTCCCGCGGCGGCCGACCGAAAGCAAAGAGGCCCGGTGTTTCGGACCGGGCCTCTCGAACAAGACATCAGGATGATCGTTTACGCGCGGGAGTCGCGGCCCGTCCGCTCGCCACCGCTCTCACCAGTCGCGGCCAGCGGCCGGGTCAACGAGATCCAGACGGTTCGAGCGCGGAGACGGAATCGTCTCCGGGGCGACTCAAGCGGCGGCGCGCCGCCGCCGGGCGAAGTGCCAGACGCCGAGAACGACCAGCGCTCCGATCACGCTCCCCACGACCCCGGTGGGGTGGAGGGCGGAGGTGTCGGTGGCGCCTTCGTGGAGAAGAACGCTTGCCAGAAAACCTCCGACGAACGATCCCACGATTCCAAGAATGACCGTCGGGATCCAACCCATGGCATCGTTGCCAGGCATGATCGCCCGGGCAAGCAGTCCAGCGATCAACCCCACGACCAGCATCGTCACGATTCCCACGGTCTGCCTCCGTTCGACATGCTTTGAATGTAGGGACTCGAGCTGAAACGGGAAGCGGGGAGCGGCACGGCCCGTCGGGAACGACCGGATGACCGCACGCTCGCTCTCGTTGGCATCTGCGTGACCTGCCGCGCGCGATGGTTACGGTGCGATCATGGATGCACAAAACCATGGATAAGACGCTGTTCGCCGACATTCAGGAAGCAACGAGGATCTTGCAAACGCGCGGCCCGAAGGAGGCGACCGCTGCGATCCAGCGGGCACTGCACCGGACGCCGGCGACTCCTTCACCGCCCAGCGACGCCCCGGTCTCCGCGCAGCCCCCGTTCAGGGCACTGCTGCCAGGCGCGGTCGGAGAGCCTGCGGCTCCAGTGAGCCCTCGGTTCCGGAGCGTCGAGGCGCGACCCGGACCCCGCCGAAGGTCCGAAGAGCTGCCGGGCGAGTTTCTTACCGGCTCGTTCTCCAATCGTGCGGGTGCCAGAGACTACAAGCTGTACGTGCCGAGCGGGCATCGTGGGGAGGCCCTGCCGCTGGTCGTGATGTTGCACGGCTGTACCCAGACACCGGACGACTTCGCCTCGGGCACCCGGATGAACGCGGCAGCCGAGCTGAAGTCATGCTTCGTGCTGTATCCAGCCCAGGCGCAGAGGGCAAATGGAAGCCGCTGCTGGAACTGGTTCAAGGGCAACCACCAGAAGCGCGACCGAGGAGAGCCGTCGATCATCGGAGGGATGACGCGGGAGATCATCGCGAAGTACGGAATCGACTACCGGCGTGTGTACGTGGCCGGACTGTCGGCGGGCGGCGCGATGGCCGCGGTCATGAAGTCGACCCATCCCGACCTCTTCGCCGCCGTCGGCGTGCATTCCGGCCTGCCTTACGGGGCTGCGAAGGATCTCCCGTCGGCACTGGAGGCGATGAGGGGACAACTCCGGTCGTCGTCGGCGCGGAACAACGACCTGACACCACTCATCGTCTTTCATGGCGACGCGGACACGACGGTGCACCCTCGAAATGGCCGCGAAGTCCTCGCCCAGGCGGTGCCAGGAAGCGATGCACCGGCCGCCGCCCCGAGTCCCGAGGTGATTCAAGGGCAGGTGCCGGACGGCCACCCGTTCACTCGAACGCTCTACCGTGACCACGCCGGACGCGTCATCGCCGAGCACTGGCTCGTGCACGGCGCCGCCCATGCCTGGTCGGGCGGCAGTGAGGAGGGTTCGTACGTCGATCCCAGGGGTCCGGACGCCACCCGGGAGATGTTGCGCTTCTTCTCGCTCTGGGCGCAGCCGGACTGAGGAATCGCTGTCGCCGTCCGATTCGCTTCCAGCCGCACACGCGCTTGCTTTCAAGCTCCCCGAGTCGGACTCGCTACACGAAGGCTTCGTGATCACGTTGTCGCTCCACCCGGGGACGACCATGGACGCCACGAAGCTTTTGAAGTCGCAGCACGCTGAGGTGAAAGCCCTCTTCAAGAAGTATGAGAGTGCCAGGAGCTCCAACCAGAAGCAGACGCTCTTCGAGCAGATCGCGGATGCGCTGGCTGGCCACTGCACCATCGAAGAGAAGATCTTCTACCCCTCGGTGTACGTCGGCCCACTCGCGGAGTTGCTGGAGGAGGCCGTCGAGGAGCACCTGGGGGCTAAGCGCGTCATCGCCGACCTGCTGGCCATGAAGGCCGGTGACGACCAGTTCGACGCCAAGATGACGGTGCTGCAGGAGCAGATCGAGCACCACGTCGAGGAGGAAGAAGGGTCACTCTTTCCCAAGGTCGAAAAGAACTTTCCCGCGGAAGAGCTCTCGGCGCTGGGGGACCAGATGAAGGCCCTCTTCGATGAGCTCGAGCAGGGAGAGCCTCGAATGAACGTACCCGGGGAAACCGGGACGGCGGCCCCCCTCTAAACAGAAAGCTTTCATGTCCCAGAAGAAGCCCGTCTCGCCAAAACGCTCCAACGGCTCCCGTTCAAACGGTTCCCGTTCCAATGGCTCCAGTCCACGTGGGCCGCACCCTCGCCTCGGCACCACGCTTGGCACCGTCTCCGGTCCGTCCACGCTTCCTCCGCCCCCGTCGCGCCCGCTGCCGACGGCGCCTGGGGCGGCCGCGCTGGACCTCAAGCAGGCCGGCACCGAAGAGCTCGCCGCCGGGACCCCGTTCAACGAGGCGAAACCCGCCGAGTACGCCGCGGACGACTTGGAAGCGAAGGCGCCGGAGGGAGTGAGCGCCGAGCCGCCGGATCCCATCGTGGGGAGCAGCACGGTCCAGGAAGGCGCCAGCTCTCCAAAGGTGGGTGAGGGCAAGCCGGAGCCGGGCGTCAACCGGACCATCGCTCCGCTGGATCGCGTCCGGGTCGACTCGACGGGCCGGCATCTGACGACTAACCAGGGCGTGGCCGTCGCAGACAACCAGAGCTCGCTCAAGGTCGGCCTGCGCGGGCCGACGATGCTCGAGGACTTCATCCTCCGCGAGAAGATCACCCACTTCGACCACGAGCGCATCCCGGAGCGGGTGGTCCACGCCCGCGGCTCGGGCGCGCACGGCTTCTTCGAGTGCACGGCGGCGCTCGGCAAGGTCACGATGGCGGCTCCCCTCGCGGAGGTGGGCAAGCGCACGCCGGTGTTCGTGCGCTTCTCGACCGTCGCCGGGGAACGTGGATCGACCGACACCGCGCGGGACGTGCGCGGATTCGCGGTGAAGCTGTACACCGAGGACGGGAACTGGGATCTCGTCGGGAACAACATCCCGATCTTCTTCATCCAGGACGCGATGAAGTTTCCGGACCTCGTCCACGCGGTGAAGCCCGAGCCGCACTTCGCCATGCCGCAGGCGTCGAGCGCCCACGACACGTTCTGGGATTTCGTCTCGCTGATGCCCGAGTCGACCCACATGCTGCTCTGGCAGATGTCTGACCGCGCCATCCCGCGCAGCTACCGGATGATGCAGGGTTTCGGCGTTCACACCTTCCGGCTCGTGGACCGGGGCGGCCGGAGCACGTTCTGCAAGTTCCACTGGCAGCCGGTCCTCGGGACGCAATCGCTGGTGTGGGACGAGGCGGTGAAGATCTCCGGGGCGGACCCCGACTTCCACCGGAGGGACCTGTGGGAGGCGATCGAGGCAGGCGTCTTTCCGCAGTGGGATCTAGGTGTGCAGCTGTTCACCGAGGAGCAGGCGGAGGGCTTCAGCTTCGACGTGCTCGACGCGACGAAGGTCGTCCCCGAGGAGCTGGTGCCGGTGCGGGTCGTGGGTCGGATGACCCTGGACCGGAATCCGGACAACTTCTTCGCGGAGACCGAGCAGGTGGCGTTCTGCACCTCGCACGTCATCCCCGGGATCGATTTCTCGAATGACCCGCTGCTGCAGGGCCGGAATCACTCGTACCTCGATACCCAGCTGAGCCGGCTCGGCGGTCCGAACTTCCACGAGATCCCGATCAACGCGCCGGTCGCGCAGGTCCACAACAACCAGCGCGACGGGTTGCACCGCCAAGCCATCCCACGCGGCCGCGTCAACTACGAGCCCAACTCGCTCGGCGGGGGTTGTCCGTTCCAGGCTGGAATGAAGGGAGGCTTCACCTCGTTCCCCGAGCCCATCGAGGGTCACGCCGTGCGAGGCAAGCCCGAGAAGTTCGCGGACCACTACACGCAGGCGACGCTCTTCTGGCGAAGCCAGACCCCGGTCGAGCAGCGGCACATCGTGGCCGCCTTCCGCTTCGAGCTATCGCGGGTGCAGACGCAGGCCGTCCGGGAGCGGGTGGTGTCGATGCTGGCAAACGTCGCGCCCGAGCTGGCGGGGGGTGTGGCAGCGGGGCTCGGCTTCCCGGTACCTGAGCCGATGCCGCGGGCGCTCGAGATCGCGGTCAAGCCCGAGATCGAGCGGTCGAAGGCGCTGTCGCTCACCGCGCGGCCGGGGAACGGAAGCGTCGCCGGACGGAGGGTGGCAGTGCTGGTTGCCGACGGAGTCGACGGCGAGGCGACGCTCGCGTTCCACCGTGCGCTGGCCGTCGCCGGCGCGGTGCCGCGGATCATCGCGCCCCGGCTGGGTGAGGTGAAGACGGCAGATGGCACCGCGCTCCACGCGGAAGCGTCGCTGGAGGCGATGCCCTCGGTGCTCTTCGACGCGCTGGTCATCCCAGGGGGCCCGGCTGCGAAGGAGCTCGCTGCGCTCGGGCAGGCGCTCGAGTACGTCCGCGACCAGTACCGGCACTGCAAGCCCATCGGGGTGCTCGGAACGAGCACGGCGCTGCTCGAGGCCGCAGGAATTCCACTCACCCTCGCGAACGGTGAGAGAGATCCCGGTCTCCTCGTGGGCGCTTCCGATGAGGCCTTCGTCAAGGCGCTCGCCGCGCACCGCCACTTCCAGCGCGAGAGCGACCCGCCGCGGGTCTGAGGTCGGAGCTCCTTCTCGGCGGCTAGGGCACGCGCAGCTCGCTCCGGTACCTCCGGAAGCAGCTCGCGCCCGCCCGGAGCCGGAGAAGCGCTCCCTCGGCCAGGAACTGCGCGCGCGTCGGGTCCTCGTCCAGCAGCGGGGCGAACACCTCGGCATTCCAGGCGGCGGAGTGCTCGCGGTCGAGCGTGGCGTGGAGCGCGAAGTAGATCCGCTCCCGGCCACCGACCCCGAGCCGCTTCAGACCGCGGTCGACGCACTCCGCGCGATCCGGTGCCGTTAGCTCCACGACTCCCAGGGCCCCCACGGCCTGCCATGCATAGCGCCGGTTGGCGGCGAACCCGATGAGGAGATTGGAGAGGGCGAGGGCCTCCCACACCGCGCGCAGCCCGTCGCTCTCGATCTCGAGCGCCTCCCCGAGGCGGACGAGCAGTCCCCCGTGAGTGGCCTCGGGGCGACCGCGCCCCATCTCGTCCCAGTAGTTGCGTGCCAGCTCGAGCTTCGCGCGGGCGGGCATCTTGATCTGGGTGAGGGCGACCAGGTCATCGAAGCCGGCCTCTCCCGCGAGCTCTTGACGCAAGAACCAGCGGACGTCGTCGAGCGTGGCGCGCTCCGCGATCCAGTCGAACAGCGGGTCGAACTGGCCCGGGCCTTCGTGTCGCAGCGCCTCGAACCATCGCAGGAAGTCTGGGGCACGGCGGGGTACGTCCCGGAGCAGCGGCGCAACGGAATCGCGCTCGGCTTCGATCCAGGTCCCCTCCAGCCTGCGCATCCGAAGGTCTTCCTCGAGTTCCGCGCGCCAGAGGGAGCTGGGCTCTTCCGGACGGAGGCGGCGGGCGTTCCACCGGGCGAGTGCGCGATGAAGCCGCTCGAGGAGGAGCGGCGACTCACTCCCGTCTCCAGGCGTGTGCGGCGCAACGTGCAAGACGTCCGGTGCTTCCATCTCCAACAAGGATGGGCACGCAAGGCTTCCAACGGCAGCCCTGCTGACTCGCCGGTGGAGGAGGGCGCTGTGTCGAATGCCCGACCCTTCGACCTCCATCGTTGCTCCTGCGAGGGTGATTCGCCCGCTACACACGTCTCCAGCGGATGCGATTCCTCGGGATCGGCGATTCGAACGACTTGCTCGCGCTCTACCTGCAGCTCGAGCGGCAAGGGCACGAGGTCCGGGTGCACGTCCGCGACCCGGACGCGGCCGACGTGGGTGAAGGTCTCGTGACCCGGGTGGACGACTGGCGCGCGGCGCTGCCATGGATCCGCGACGCCGGGCAGGACGGCGTCCTGCTGTTCGAGACCGCCACGGACGGCCCGCTTCAGGATTCGCTCCGCGCCGGCGGATATCAGGTCATCGGCGGAAGCGCGGCAGGTGACAGGCTCGAGTCGGAACGTGAGTCCGGGCAGAAGCTCCTGGCGACACTCGGACTCCTGACCGCCGAGACTCACGTCTTTGGCGACTTCGACGGCGCCGCCCGGTTCGTCCGTGAGCGGCCAGGGCGCTACGTGTACAAGCCGGACGGTCCGGGGTTCGCGTCCACTCGAACGTACGTGGGGCAGCTCGACGACGGAACGGACATGCTCGGCGTCCTCGCCCGGCAGAGCGCGACCTGGCCGATGGACACCCCGGTGCGCTTCGTGCTCATGCAGCACCTGAGCGGCGTGGAGATGGGCGTCGGTGCCTACTTCGACGGCCGCCAGTTCCTCCGACCCGCCTGCCTCGACTGGGAGCACAAGCGCCTCTTCCCCGGCGATCTCGGGGAGCTCACCGGCGAGATGGGCACCCTGGCGACCTACGACGGGACCGAGCGTTTCTTCGAGGCCACGCTGGCGCGAGTCGAGCCGTGGCTCGCGGCGGCCGGTTACTGCGGGTACATCAACCTGAATACCGTGGTGAACGCCGACGGGGTATGGCCGCTGGAGTTCACCTGTCGGTTCGGATACCCCGGGTATGCAGTTCTTTCGGTGCTCCAGCCCGATGGTTGGGCCGAGCTCTTCCGGCAGCTCCTGTCCGGCGACGGGGGCTCGTTCCGGAGCCTGCCCGGGTTCTCGGTGGCGGTGGTGCTCACCGTCCCGCCGTTCCCTCACCGCGACGGCTACGCACGCCTGTCGAAGGGCGTACCGATCACCTTCCGGACCGACCTCGGCGACGAGGAGCGCTGGAGGCATCTCCACCTCGGCGAGGTCGCGAGGAGCGGCAGCCAGCTGCTCACCGCGGGTAGCGTGGGCTACGTCATGGTTGCGACGGGTGTCGGGCACGATGTGCCTGCCGCGAGACGGGCCGCGTATTCAACCGCCGCGGGAGTCGTGGTCCCCAATCTTCGGTACCGCCTCGACATCGGCGAGCGCTTCCTCCGCGAGGACCGGGCGTTGCTGGAGCGGCTCGGCTGGCTCTCACCGTCGGCGGGCCACGATGGAGAGTAGTGCGATTCGCTCGACGTCCGCATACGCGGGGGAGTCCAGCTCCTCTCCGAAGACGTCGGGGTCGAGCTCGCGGATCGATGCGGTACTACAGAACTCTTCGAACAGACCCTCCAGCAAGCGCCGGAACGGGTCGACTCCGTCCACCACCGGGCTTCCGGTGTAGAGGACGAGGAGCCCTCCCGGCCGGAGCACGTCGAGCGCATCCCTCGCGATCCGCTCGGCGATGCCCGTCCCCAGCGGGTGCCCTCCATGCCGGTACTGTCTTCCGGCCGGGTCGAGGAGATAGGGAGGGTTGGCGATGATGACGTCCGCGGGGCCGGTGAGCGCCTCGAGGAACGACCCCGTGCTCACCTCCGTGTTCTCGATGCCCGCGAGTGCCGCATTGACCCGGGAAAATCGCACTGCCAGGGGATTCGGGTCGGAGAGGATCACCCGCTGCGCCCGTCCGGCCAGGACGAGGCCCCCCGCCCCGGAGCCACACCCCACGTCCACCACGGTCTCCGCAGACCGAACCGTCTCCTCGAGCAGCGCGCAGAAGCGATAGGTATCAGGACCGAAGAAGACGGCGTGTTCGCCCGTTGTCGGGTACGCGGAATGGACGACGAGGAGCTTCCCGATGCTGGAGAATCGGACCGTGCTTCGCCAGAAAGCGTCGTCCTGCTGCAGCCACCCGGATGCTCGGAGAAGCTCGAACAGGTCGTTCCCGATCAGCTCACGACGGAAGGGCAGGGTCCATCCAAAGACGTCGCGCAGGCTGCGAGCCTCGGCTCGCCCGTGACGTGCGAGTACCCGAGCGTGCGACGCGGGGGTGATGGTCGTGAACGCGTACCCGTGTGCCTGAAGAATGCGCCCCGCCGCGAGCAGCGCTGCATCGTCTCCCGGGATCGAGTGCTGCTCCTCGCTCGTCGGCTGGGCGGCTCGCCGCATGCGGCGAAGTTCTGGCTGGAGCGCGCCCCGTCCAAGTCCTGCTCCGGGCGGTGGGTCGGAAGCTGGACGGTCAGGCCGACCCAGACCTCGGCGTCTCCTACGCCGGCACCCGCGGCGCGCCGGGAGCGACGAGCGGCCAGACGACGAGCACGAACAGGTCCCAGACGACGTGCGCCACGATCGGCGCGACGAGGGATCGCGTCCCCACTCGCAGCAGGCCCCAGACGACCGCGCAGCCGAACGCGGACACCACCAGGAGACCGCTCCCCAGCGTCGCCGTGGCCAGGGCGTAGACGGCCGCCAGGGCGACGACTCGCAGGAGCTCGTCTCGACCGGGCCGGTGGAGCGGAGGGTCGTCACCCCCGCCCGGGTGGCCCGCGAGAGCGCCGCGAAAGAGCACCTCCTCGCAGGTGGCGACGATGACGATCAGACCGGCGCGTGTCGCCGGTGTGAAGTTGCCGACGTGGAGGAGGTCGAAAAGCCGCTCGGTGGCGGTCCGGGCCTGCGGCAGGAGGGGCGCCACGGCGGAGAACGCGACATGCGTGAGCGCAGCCATCAGCAGACCCACGCCGAGGCCGAGCGACGCCAGCGGGAGCGACGGGCGCAACAGCGCCCGCGTGTCGGCGTCGAAGACGAGCGCCAGCGCCGTGAGCGCGGAGCCGGCGATGGCGAAGGAGGTCCAGGAGGCGAGAGGAGGAAGGACGGCAAAGCCGGCGAGCCACGCTGCCGCAGCCAGCGCGAGCATCGCCAGGCGCCAGGTCATGCTCCGCAAGGAGGCGCCGACACCGGCGACCTCATCCACGAGGCCTCCGCACTCCCGTGAGGTCCACGAGCTTTTCCTCGACGCGGGCGAGGTGTTCCGAGATCCCGGGTCGGGGCCGCTCGTCGGCCATCGCGCGGCGGGCAGCCTCGTCGAACGACACGAGCCGCGTGTGACCGATGAGCTGCCAGAAGCGCTCGTCCTTCGGAAGAAGGTCCTCGCCCAGGCCCGCCACCAGCTCCCGCGCCAGCGTGTAGTCGGTCCGGGTGACCAGCTTCAGCCAGAGCGCCGACAAGCGCGGAGTGAGCAGGGGGACGTCGAGGGCCAAGATGCGCCGCCCACGCAGCGCGCCGATGCGCTCGAGGATCTGCCGACCGCTCAAGATCTCGGGCCCGGGGAGGTCGAACCAGGCACTGCGCTCGAGCGGAAGCTCGGCCGCGGCGGTCAGGGCGACGATCACGTCGGGCAGAGCCACCGGGCGTGTGCGCGACCGGAGCCACCTCGGGAGGACCATGACCGGTAGCCTCATCGCGAGGTCGCGCACGATCTGCCACGAAGCACTCCCGTTGCCGATCACCATCGAGGCGCGAAGCTCCACGGTAGGGATCGGGCCGGCGCGCAGGATCTCCCCGACCTCGAGACGGCTCCGGAGGTGTTCCGAGGGAGGTCCCAGAGGCTGAGGCCCGCCGAGGTAGACGATGCGCTCGACCCCGGCCGCGGCGGCGCTGCTGACGAAGGCCTCCGCGGCGCGGCGCTCGAGAGCGCGGAAATCCGCGTGCCCCCCGCCCATGCTGTGCGCGAGGTAGTAGGCGACGCCCGCGCCCGCGAGTGCGGCCGGATGAGTGTCCGGACGGAGGAGATCGAAGGAACGCCATTCGACCCCGGCGCGTGCTTGCCCGGTCCCTCGGCTCGCGGCGATGACCTGCTGGCCGCGGCCGGAGAGGGCCAGCATGAGGGCGCGGCCGATGAAACCCGTCGCTCCGGTGATCAGGGTCCTCCGTCCTGGCGCGAGGGGCATGGGTCTCCTACCGCCAACCTGTGGCGGAGAGGCCTCCACTGCCAGTCGGAAGCGCACGAATACGGCAGCCTGATGCGTGTTCGTCGGGCCCGGAACTGCAGACGAGCTCCCGGTCGCGGGCGCACCGAGGAGCGTCGAGGATGCGTCGAAGCCCGGTTGAGCGGTCACATCTCGCCCGGTCGTGGGATGGGGGCCTGAGAGTTGACACGGTCATTCGGATCAATCTGCATCGGACGCGGTCTGCTCGGCGTGTCCGCGGCTCGAACACGGCCACCGAAGAGACGAAAGTTCGCCATCGGACCAGAAGCGACCTCTGGACCCTCTCGCCCTATCGGCGGTCGTGGGCGCCTGACATCCTTCGCAGATGAAGGATGCGCGTGTTCCAGTTCTGGTCGTGGACGATCATCCCGACATTCGGCGCACGCTCCGCGAGGTCCTGGAGTTCGAGGGTTACACGACGCACGAGGCGTGCGACGGAGAAGAAGCGCTCGCTGGGGTGGCACGTGAAGCGGGTCCGTGTATTGTCTTGTTGGACATCGAGATGCCACGGATGGACGGAATCACCTTCCTGCGTGAGCTCGCACGGAGCCCTTCGCGTCACCTGGTCGCGGTTGTGGTGATGTCTGCGCGACCAGAGTCGCCTCGATTCTTGAGCCTGGACGGAGTCTCCGCTGTGCTCACGAAGCCTTTTGGGATCGAGAAACTTCTTCCTGCGCTCGAGCGGGCACGAGGCAAGCTACTGGCGACCCCTGCAATGGCGAGTGAGTCTGCCCCAGAGGGCGAGTGATCACCGAGCGTCTCAGCACCTTCATCGACGGTCAGAGACCGGAACTCCTCGAGCGCTGGATCGCCAAGCTTCGACAGAGCGCCACGGGGGAAAAGCTTCCTCGAGAGGATCTTGAGGATCGGTTCCGCTCGTATCTTCAGAAGCTGGTCGAGGCCCTGAAAGCGGCTGAACGCGGTGAGACGGGCAAGGAGGGGCTTCTCGCCCCTGTCCGGAGCATCGCGGCGGAGCATGGTGGGCAGCGTCTCGAGCTCGGCTACGACATCGCGGCCCTGGTTCGCGATTACGCGTTCCTCCGCGAGGTGCTGGATGAGAGCCTGGCTGCCGTGGACTTCGAGCCGACCGCCAAGGAGCAGTCGGTGCTCGCCGCGGTCCTCATGGATGGCGTGGCGACGGCTGTGCACGCCTACACGCTCGAGCGAGACGCAAAGGTGCGCGCCGCGGCCGCGAAGCATGTCGGCTTTCTGGTTCACGAGCTCAGGCAGCCGCTGCAGACGCTGCGGTTGCGCCTCGACATCCTTGCCCGGCCGGGCCGGACCACGTCCCCGGAGGACGTGGTCGCCATCCACCGGTCGGTCCAAGCGCTGAGCGAGACGATCGAGGACGCACTCTTCGAAAGTCGCTTCAAGGGCCTGCAGGAACTACAGCTGGAGGAGGTGGACGTCACGATGCTCATCCGCGACGTAACCGAGGACGTCCGGTACGTGGCGGAGGCCAAAGGTATTGTCGTTCACCTCGAGAGCACCGAGGGACCGATCGCCCTCGAGGCGGATCGGCGCCTCCTTCGGTCTGCCCTGTCGAACCTGGCATACAACGCGGTGAAGTTCTCGCCTGATGGCTCGAGCGTTCGGCTCAAGGCCAGCGCACCGGAGACCGGCAAGGTCGTCTTCGAGGTCCAGGACTCCTGTGGAGGACTACCCGAGGGCGCGGTGGAGAAGATGTTCAGCCCCTTCGTCCAGCTTGGGAAGGACCGGTCTGGCTTCGGCCTCGGTCTGGCGCTGGCCCGCCAGGTGTCGGACGCGCACGGCGGCGCGCTCCGAGTCCACAATGTGCCGGGCACGGGTTGCAGCTTCGTGCTCGAGATCCCGGCCACTGGAGTCGTACGCGTCCAGTGACCCCAGGACATCCGAGAGCCGGCAGCGAGTAGCGTGGCCAAGCTTCAGCCGTAGGCGACGTCCGGCGGGCGAGGCGCAGACGCTCGCGGGGCCGTCCCCGCGGCGGCCAAGCACTTCAGAGGCCGGTTTCGCGTTCGCGTTGCAATGGCCAGCTTGGTTCGAAGGGGCACGAGCGCCTCTCAACGGAGTGTCCCAATGCAGACTTGGTGGAAGCGCGCGGCCGTCGTGTCCGTGCTCGCGGCTGGGGTTTCATTCGCCCAAACGGGCGGGACCGCTGGCGGCAAGACGAGCCCCGCGACGGGCAAGGAAACGAGCGGCGGGGAAGCAAGGGGAGGCGACGCATCCAGCCCTGGTGCCCCTTTGACGACAGGGAGCTCTGGGGCGGCGGGGGTTGTCTCGAGCGAGAAGGACGCCGTCGGTTCGGCTCATCAGGGCGATGGCGCCACCAGCGGCGTTTCCGGGACCAAGCCGAAGAAGAAGCAGCACAAGGCCGCTCCGTCGGCTGACGGGAGCGGATCTGGAACTCCCGGCACCAGCCGCTCCAACTCAACCGAGTCGACCGGCTCAGGCCGCTAGCGTTGCCTGTGGCGCCCGGATTGGCACCCGGAGGTCCAGAGCAATCCCTGCTTCAGCGTGCAACCGGCTCGGGACTCCGCTGTCCCTGTCCGCTTGCCGCGACCGTTCCCTGCACGGGCGCGCTGGGAGCCCACGTCGCCGGGCTCTGAATCTCTTTCCCAAAGATTCGAATCGTCTTCGACGGAATCCTCATCTGGACGCTTCCCTTCACGTCGAACTGAAGGACGAGCTCGAGCCTGTCGTGGACCGCACGCCCCCGTCCCATCCGGAGCTGGGCGTCCACATGTCCACGCGCGTCCGGCTCGGTGATGTCGAGCGGACAGGTGGCCCCGTCGGGAAACTCCAGCGCGCCGTCCTGGTCGGCGCGGACTTGCAGCGTGCACCCGTACCCGCGCGCCACCAGGCGAAGCGAGAGCGACCCCGGAGCAGACGACCGGGAGAGTGTCACGGTCATCTCGCCGGGGTAGTCGTGCGCGGCGACCGGCGACACCGACACATGCGCCGTCCCAGCCAGTTCATACGTTCCAGGGATGCCCTCCGGCCCGGACGTGCTCGGGAGGGGGCCAGCGCCAAGAAGGGCGATGGTGATCGCGTGCTGGACGGCAAGGCTCAGCATTCCAGTCCTGAAGCTCGCCTCGGTGCTGCGCCGGAGCAACCCGGGGGCTGGATGGCGGCCCGAGAAGCGCAAGTGACTTCAATGGGTTCTGGGACAACCCAGCGAAAAACTTGGGGTCGACTTGGTCGTCGTTGCGCGCTTCGAGCTGAGTTGCGCGCCGTTGCACGCCGGAGCGCAACACTGGCGCAACATGAAACGAGCCGACCGGCGAGGCGCCGTGGCGTGGAGCGCAAGCGAACAACCGCACCCCCAACCTCCCGTGGCTGCTGCTATCCCGTCGTGACCGCGGACACCCAGACCGTCGGCTTGGATCTGCAGTTGTGGCCTCCCTAGAAGAGATCCGAGTCGATGACCTCCTTGGTGAGACGCAACATGGCGTTGTGCTGACCGTGCTGAGCGTAGTCCGCTCTCCAGCCATTCTTTCCGTCGCTGCTCACGTAGAGCAAAAGGTCCAGATCAGCCTCGGAGAGCTGCCAGCTGTACTTCCTGCCCCGCGCCGGGTCCGGCAGGTCCACGCTCGTGTCCTCCCGGCCGTACCGGTTGCGGAAGGTGGCCAGGAGAGACTCATCGGAGATCTTCTCCCGCGGGCCGTACAGCGAAACCCCGATCAATCCCTTTGGTCCGAAGAAGAAGTACCGAAACTCGATCACGACCGATCCGATCGAGGTCTTGCGCTCGTTGCGAAGGACTGCTTCCACTTTGGTCCGGTGCGCGTCGGGAAAGAGCTTTTGCACCTGGTCCTTGCTCATCCCCCAACGCGCGCTTTGGAAGTAGCCCGTCGGCCTGCTCTCGGCCGCAAACACCACAGCGGCGATGGCCAATGCCGTGTGCATGACTGCAAAACCCTACTCGCTTGGCGGGGGGAGAGTCAGAACTATGAACTTCTGGCCACCCACGCTGCCAGGTATGCCCGACGGGCTAGAGGGATTCAGCCGGCCTCACCAGGGTTCTGTCTCCTGACCTCCCGAAAACTGGACGACGCTGCCCGGGGTAGTTTCATCGCCGCGAGGGCCCGTCCTGGGTGTGAATGTCCCCCGGGCCGTCACTGACAGTGAGGGGTGATGGTTCGGATCTGGCGGCGGGGCGTGGTCCTCCTGGGCTGCATGGCCGGACTCCAGTCCGTGCGGGCGCAGCAGTTCGTGCTTCCGCAGACCCTGGCTGTGAGCAACCGCGACCGGATCTTCCCCGGTCTCTACGAGTTCAGCGAAGCGGGCGCGGTGGTGGCCCGGGTCCGGGATGCTGCCGCCACCTGGTACAACCCTGCCGGCCTCGCGCTGTCCGACCGGACCACCTTCAACGTCAGCTCTGCCGCATACCAGCTCACCAAGCTGGGGAGCGACAACGCGCCCGCCGTGTTTTCGCGGACGGCCAGCTTTCAGCCCATCCCCAGCGCTCTGGGCGTCGCCTTCGGGAAGGAGGTCCTCGAGTGGCACGGGATGCGCCTGGGACTGGGGATCTACAACCAGGCCAACTGGGACTCCTCGGTGCGCCTCGAGAGCAACCCCAGCCCGGACACCCGGGTGAGCTACGTGATGAAGTCCTTGTTTCGCTCGACCGTCTTCACGGCCGGAGGCGGGTGGGCGCTCGATCCCCGCTACCGCTTCGGCGCCGCGCTGCTCTTCGACTACACCGAGACCGGTGACATCGGGCAGACCTCGGGGGACGTCCATGACAGAACCGCGCTGCAGACGGTGATCCAGTCGCTGGACTTCAGCGGGAACACGCTCCACCTCACGGCCACGCTCGGCGCCCAGGCCGAGCCTCTGCCGTGGCTGTCGCTGGGGCTGGTGGTGCAAACCCCGGGAATCGCGCTCGCCCGCGGGGGCTCGGTTCGCTACGAGGCCCAGACGTCCACGCTCCAGACCCACCAGCTGGCTCTGATCGACGACAGCAATGCCGAGTTCGACCTCCGCAAGACCTTCAAGACCACCCTGGGCATCGGGGTGCGGTTCTGGAAGATCGAGCTGGAGGGAGACATCCGCTGGTACCCGGCCAGCGCGACGTACACCCTGCTCGCCACCTCGGTGCCGATCCAGATCACCACCCAGCTGCCCGGGCAAGCGCCGGTGGTGACCGAGGAGCAGTTCGCCTCGATTTCCTTTGCCACCCGCCGGGTGTGGAGCGGCAGCGTCGGGCTCCGGCTCCGGCTCAGCGAGCTGTTCACGTTCCACGGGGGGTTCTACGTCGACCCGTCTCCGGTGAGCGGCGCAGTCAACGGTGTCTTCCAGGACGCCGATTTCGTGGGGTTTCGGGGCGGAGTCTCCTTCACCGCTTCGCAAGGGCTCTCGGGGTCGATCAGCTTGGGCTACGAGCGGGGGACGGCCGATACCGCCCTCGCCGTGGGAGGGCTGACGGAGACACCGCTACCAGTGCAGATCTCGTTCACCACCTTCAACCTGAGCTTTGCCATCGGCTACAAGTTCTGAAGGGGAGCTTCCCGGCGATTCTCCGAGCTTCTGAAGCGCGGAACGGCAGCCGCGTAGCGTAGCACCCATCCGAGTGCATTGTTTGCTCTCTCCGAGGCTTGCGCCGTGTCTAATGCCGGTGACCGGCGTCTTCCGAAGCGGGGCCGGACACCTGGACCGGGACGTTGCCGCGCACCTCCGCGCGCTCCTCACGTAGCACTAGGAAGCGGAAGTTGTGGCCGTCGTTTGAATCGTACCGGTGCACACCATAAAGGTCGCTGCGGTCGAACCAGAGCTCGATGGTTCCGGCCTGAGAGAGCACCAGCGCCTGCTCAGCAACAGCATCGGAGGAACGACCACCGAGGTGAAATACTTGGGGAGTGCCGCCATTCAAGGAACAGAAACCCGAGAGCACCCAGCTGTGCTCTCCGCCTTGCTCAAGTTGCTCCTGCCCGGCGAGGCGGGCGCGCTCGTAGTGAACCAATACTTGGCCGCCTGCCACCAAGGGCTCGGACTGGGTCACTGACCCGTCCGCGCCGAACTTCAAAACCGGTTGTCGACCCATGGCCATCCTACTGGGGCTGATGTCCCGGATCCGCCGAATCTGAAACGCGAGGGACGGAGTTGCCCTCATCCATCGACTTCATGACGGCCTTATTCTGAGATTCCTGTGCCTTGCGCTGTTGCTGCCCGGCGACTTCGTACTGGCCATTCTTCGCGGCAGCATCGGAGTTGCGCTGGTAACTCTGCGCCTGGCGCTGCTCCTCCGCGGCCGACGTGGTCGCGCAGCCCGTCCCGACGATTCCCATCGACAGTGCAAGCGAAATTGCAAGCGCTGGAGGTGAGAACGCAACCCGTGTGGTTTTCATCTTCCCGTCCTTGACGCCCGCGTCCTGCAGCGCCAAAGGGGAGTCAGCGCGAAACCAACCTTGTTCGCGCCAATGAAGGTCTGGCTATGGACGGATGAGGTACGTTCCTTGTTACTGTAACCATCCGGCAGTCGAATGCTCGCCGTCTTTCGAACCGAGCGGTCGATCGCCCGGATTCGGATGGCGGCAATCGGCCCGATATCCGCGGCCTTGAAAGGGCCGCAGGGCGGCAAGCGCCTCCGCTGTACAGCCTCTGCAGCCGAGGTGAACTCGCCCATGTTCGTGTAAGTAACGCGGTCCGGATTCGAGCGGACGCTGTGGAAGAGTTCCTGAAGTCACGTCCCGGCGTATCCATCGCGTAGCGCGAAAACTCGAGGCGTCTGGAGCGACGCGCGAGTTGGGGCTACGCCGCCGGATAGTTAGGGCGGGCCTCTTTTGGTGCAGCTTGGGCGGTGGTCTCCAAAAGCCTGTTCGGCGAGATTTCCCCGGTGGGGATGGTGTTCCTCCGGCTGATCACCAGTTCCCTGATCCTGCTCGCCCCTGTCCGGCCGCGGCTGCGCGGCCGGCCGGTCACCGACTGGTGGCCGGTGCTGGCGCCGGGTTCGCGCTCGGCACGATGAACGGGGCGCTCTACGAGTCGTTCGCTCGCACCCCGCTCGGTGTAGCGTCACCATCGAGTTCGTGGGTCAGCTGTTCCTGGGCGCGGTCGGCAGCCGTCGGCCGGTACCGGCGAATCCTGCTTCTCGGCGGCTTCAGTCCGAGGAAGCGGCAGGCGCGGCGGGCACCCGGGACGAGAACTCCGCCACGGCCTGGGCGAGGTCATCGATGTCCACGGGCTTGGTTAGGTAGTTCTGAAATCCGGCAGCGAGTGCCCGTCGCCGGTCTCCCACCTGGGCCAGCGCAGTCACGGCGATGGCAGGAACATCGCCTCCTCGCGCCTCGCCCAGCGCTCTCACCCGGCGAATCAGCGAGTACCCGTCCTCTCCGGGCATTGCGATGTCGCACACGAGGACTGCCGGACGGAAACCCTCGAGGGCCCGCATGGCCTCGCTGGCGGAGCCGGACGCGCGAACCTCCGCTCCCATCACGCTCAGCATTTCGACCACCGCCTCACGGCTTCCCGGATCGTCCTCGACCACCAGGACTCGCACGCCGCGCAATGCGTCTCGCGAACTGGTCCTCCTGGGCCTGGGCTTCGACGGGTTTCCAGAGGAGGTCGATGTATCCTCGGGCGCATCGGAAGGGGCATCCCTAATCGGAAGGAAGACCGAGAAGGTCGAACCTTTTCCCTTACCCTCGCTCTCACCGCGCACGATCCCACCGTGCGCCTCGACGAGATCGCGGACGATGGCCAGTCCCAGACCGAGCCCGCCGTGCTTCCGGACGGTCGTTCCATCTTCCTGGGCGAATCGCCGGAAGACGTGCGGGAGGAACTCGGGCTCGATCCCGACCCCGGTATCCCCGACCCGAAGGCGAGCGTGTCCGTCCTGCCTGTCGAGGAGAACCGTCACCTTCCCGTTCTCGAAGCTGAACTTGACGGCATTGGCCAGCAGATTGGTCACCACCTGCTGGAGGCGCGTCGGATCGCCCGACACGGGTCCGAGGGTCTCATCGAGCTCGACGTGGAACGTCACCCCCTTCACCTCGGCGGCTCCTGCGACGCCCTCCACCGCTCCCCGGACGACCGCGCAGAGGTCGACGGGCCCCGGGTCGAGCTTGAGCTTGCCAGCGACGATGCGCGAGACGTCGAGGAGGTCGTCGACCAACCTGACCTGCATCCTCGTGCCTCGCTCGATGGCCTCGGCCGCACGCTTGATCTTCACCGGGTCAAGGGTCCCCCGCCCGAGCAGCTGCGCATGCATCAACATCGAGGAGAGCGGCGTCCGGATCTCGTGCGAGAGCGTCGCGAGGAACTCATCCTTCGCCAGGTTTGCTCGCTCGGCCTCGCCCCGTGCCCGCTCGGCCTCGTTGACGTGGTGCTTCAGCGCGTCGATGTCGATCAGCGACAGCGTGGCGCCGTCGATCTTGTTCTCGACCGTCTGGTAGGGCCGGATCTGCATGCGGTACCAGCGTCCGCTCCTGTCCTGCACCTCGGACTCGTGCATCTGGTTGGTCTCGATGACCTCGGAGATCTGCTCATCCAGGTTGTTCAGCTGGAGATTCGACTTGATGTCCTCCAGCGGCCGCCCGAGATCCGTGGGGAGGACGTTCAAAATGGTCCGCGCCTTCGGTGTGAAGCGTCGGATCCGGCGTTCCCGGTCGAGGATGAGAATCGGCACGTCGACGGTGGAGAGGATGTTCATCAGATCGCTGTTGATCTCCCGAACCTCCTGATTCCGGGTGTTGAGCTCGTCGTTGACGGTGGTCAGCTCCTCGTTGGTCGACTGGAGCTCTTCCTTGGCCGTCTCCAGCTCCTCGTTCATGCTCTGGAGCTCTTCGTTGCCCGAGACCAGCTCCTCGTTGGCCGCGTTGAGGTCGTCGTTGGTGCGTTCTCGCTCGTCGATGAGTGAGTGCAGGTACTGCTGGGTTGCCTCCAGCTCGCGTTCGAGCCTGGGGACCCGGCGTCGCCCCGCGCCGGCGGTCGAGCGGCGGGCGGTCCTCTGCAGCTTCGACACGCTCGGCCGTCCGGCGATCTGCTCGAACAGAACGGCAAACAGCTGCTCCTTGGCCTCTGGCGGTACCGCGAGGGGCAAGACGACGACGTCACAGGTGTCGGGGGCCGCGCCGCGCTCGACTTCGACCTCGACTCCCTTGGTCCTGACGGGCACCCGCTCCCGCTTCGCTTTCGCGATGGTCGTGCGCAGCGCGCTCAGCAACCCCCCCCGTGCCATCTTCAGGAGATTGTGCTGGGGTTCCCCGGGCGGGGCCCACAGATACCGCCCAGTGTCGCCGACGAACTGGAGGATCTGCATCCTCTCGTCGACGAGAACCCCAGGCGGCGCGTATCGCGTCAAGAGCAGCCGATTGAGGTGCCTGGCCACGTCGACGGGACGCAGGGGAGACGTTGTGCCGGGAGAGGGGTTCGCCCGCGAGGTGACCGGATGCACCTCGGTCCGGGGTGCGAACTGGAGCGTGCTCACCGCCGCGGTCCGGACGAAGACCTTGTTGTTCTTGTCGATCGGGGAGAAGTGCTGTCTGAAGCCGGGGAGACTCTCCGCGCGGCCGAGGAGAAGGAACCCGCCCTGGCGCAGGGCGTAGTGCAACGTCGGCAGGACGCGACGCTGGAGCGCTTGTCCGAAGTAGATGAGTACGTTCCGGCAGGACACGAGATCGAGCTTCGAGAACGGTGGGTCCCGGGCGAGATCGTGCCGGACGAAGACGCACAGGTCTCGGACGTTCTTGTTGATGCGATAGCCCGACTCGACCTTGGTGAAGAAGCGCCGGCGCCGCTCCTCGCTGACCTCGCGCATGACCGTATCGGAGTAGGCACCCTTGCGGGCGGTCTGGACGGCGCGCTCGCTGATGTCCGAGCCGAAGATCTGGATGGGATGGCGTCGGGCCGAGTCGTCCAGAAACTCGAGCAGAGCAATGGCGAGTGAGTAGAGCTCTTCCCCGGTGGAGCACCCGGCGACCCAGAAGCGGATGGGCTCAGCGGGCGCTTTGGTCTTCAGGATCTTCGGAAAGACCGCCGACTTCAGGCTCTCGAAGACGTCTGGATCCCGAAAGAACGAGGTGACATGGATCAGAACCTCCTCGTAGAGGCTAACGGCTTCCTCGGGCTGGTCGCGAAGCAGCGCGAGGTAGTCGCGCAGGCGCTCGATCCGCAAGAGGGCCATCCGGCGCGCGAGCCGCCGCTTGAGCGAGGGAGCCTTGTACTCGCCGAAGTCGACCCCGAGCGCGTTTCGCACCAGGGCGAAGATCTCGTCGAGGACACGGTCGTCGCTGGCCGAGGGCGGTGACGACGCCGCTGAAACGTACGGATGGCGGCTCAGGCGATGGAGCTCACGCGCGATCCCGGGGGCTGGCAAGACGTAATCGACGACCCCTGCCTCGATCGCGCTGCGCGGCATGCCGTCGAACTTCGCCGACTTAGGATCCTGCGCGAAGGTGATCCCGCCTTCCCGCTTGATGGCCCGCAACCCTTCGGTGCCGTCCGAGGCCGTTCCGGAGAGCACGACACCGATCGCCTGCTTCCCCAACTCCTCCGCAAGAGAGGCGAGGAAGTAGTCCACGGGAAGGTGCAGCTTGCGCGCTTCGGTCTTCCGGGTCACGAGCGTCAGGACGCCAGCCCGGATTGCGACGTCGGCATCCGGAGGGATGACGTAGACGCGGTCGGGAACCACGCGCTCGCCATCCTTGGCCTGCCCCACCACCATCGTCGTCGCCCTGGCCAGGGCATCGGCAAGCAGGCTGGGATGTCTCGGGGCGAGGTGCTGGATGAGCACGAACGCCATTCCCGTGTCGGGCGGCAGCTCCGCGAGGAGTTGTGTCAACGCTTCGAGCCCCCCGGCAGAGGCGCCCACGCCGACGATGGGAAAGGGCACGTTCGGGCCGACCGAGGTCGGCTGCCTGTCCACCCGCGCTCGCCTCCTCGACCTCACACGCCCTCCGAGACACGCCTCCGCAGCGGCCAGTCGAGCCGTCGAGGGGACGTCCACTGCGATGGGCTGTGTCAGACGACCAGAGTCCAGCGACCGCGACGGCCCCTGACTGCGGGACCTGCGGCGGATGAGGGCCTCTTCTTGGCCGTGAAGTCAATCCGAACGACCGGAAACCAACGGATATCCAGCCAGGACGAATTCTCGCGCGGCGATAGACGGGTGATGTGCGTCCGAGAACGTTCCGACTTGCGAGACGACGAGGGGTCGAGCCCCCGTTCGCTCCGGCTCTGCTCTCGTCGGACGGGAGAGCGACCGGTCAGATCGGACGACCGTATCGTGGGCCCCGCTGCGCGATTGCGGCAAACGCCCGTCCCTCGTCCGAATGTCCCCGCGGGCCGTCACTGACGAGCGAGGGGCGATGGTTCGGGGCTGGAAGCGGGCGTGGTCCTCCTGGGTTGCATGGCCGGACTCCATTTCGCCCGGGCGTAGCACCGCCCCTCGGAACTGGCCATGGGGCGGATCAAGCCGAGTTTGCCGCAATCGCCCCGAGCGCCGCGGGGGACTTTCACGGGTGGCTCTACTTCGCTCGCTGCTTGGCGAGCCGGAGCGCGCTGCGTACGCCAGCTTCCAGAACGGCCGTTGACTCAGCCCCGTCCGCGGTCGCGCGAGCGAGCTGCAGCGTGCCGACCAGAAGCCCGAGAAACGCCGCTGCCTCTGCGCGACTCACCGCCTCACCCCGGCGTAAGGACAGACCCGCCGCAATCACATCGAGGCTCGGTGCGTTGTGAGTCGAGAACGTGGCTCGTGTTGCGCGCGGGTGCCGCGCTACCTCTGCCGCGAGCGCCGCGATCGGGCACCCGCTCCCCATCGCATCGCGGTGCTCGGGGCTCAAGTACGCCCGAACGGCAAGCTCGAAAGCGTCTCCCTGGAGTGCCTTCTCGTACTCGCCGTGCCGGGCCTGAAGTGTCCGAACCAGCGCCTCCTTCAGGAGCGCCTCCTTGGACTTGAAGTGTGTGTAGAACGTGCCGACCGTCAGGCCGACCTCGCCCATGATCTTCGCGAGGCCAACCCCGGCAATGCCGTGCTCGCGAAAGAGACGCGAGGCCGCGTCCAAGATCCGTTCACGGGTCGTTTCGTTGTGTTCGCGAGCGTAACGCACGGCACCTCGTGTCCTTCGGCAGAAATGGTTGCGCGCCGACAGATGGCAGTATAACCGTACTGCCATGGAGTTCAACGCCCGCCGGAGCCAGCGAGGAGAGGGACAATGACCGAGACGACCTGGGCGAACGCCCCGAACAAGACGGTCGACGTCGGCGGCACGACGTTCGCCTACCGCGAGCTCGGACCCGCTTCCGGCGTGCCAGTGATCTTCCTGAATCACCTGGCGGCGGTGCTGGACAATTGGGATCCACGCGTCGTGGAAGGTATCGCTGCGAAGCGCCGAGTGATCGTCTTCGACAACCGAGGAATTGGAGCTTCGGCGGGCTCGACGCCAGACACGGTCGAGGCCATGGCGCGAGACGCCGTCGCCTTCATCCGGGCGCTGGGATTCGAACAGGTCGATCTGCTCGGATTCTCGCTCGGCGGCATGGTGTCGCAGGTCATCGCGGAGCTGGAACCGGAGTTGATACGGAAGATGATCCTCGCCGGCACAGGGCCCGCGGGCGGTGTCGGCTTCGAGAACGTCACCCGAATCACGCTGCTGGACATGCTCAGAGGTGTTCTGACCCTCAAGGACCCGAAGCACTACCTCTTCTTCACGACGACGACCAACGGCCAGCGAGCGGCTGGAGAGTTCATCCACCGGCTACGCGAGCGGACTGGAGATCGCGACAAGCCGATATCGGTCAGAGCCTTCCTCGCCCAACTGAGGGCCATCCACGACTGGGGGAATAAGACGCCGTCCGACCTGTCCCACATCCGGCACCCGGTCTTCGTTGCGAACGGCGATCACGACCGCATGGTGCCGACGTCCAACTCGGTCGACCTCGCCAAGCGGCTCCCTAACAGCGAGCTCAAGATCTATCCCGACGCTGGGCATGGCGGCATCTTCCAGGTTCACGACGAGTTCGTCCCCCGCGCCCTCCACTTCCTCGCCGGAACGTAGCCCTCACTCTGCTGCCCCCGGGGAATCCAACGTCATGAAGGCATTCTCGCTCGATCGATATGGGAGCAAGGTCACTCTGCGGGCTGGCGAGATGGCGGACCCCGAAGTGCGTGAAGACGACGTGCTGGTCGAGATCCACGCCGCGGGTGTGAACCTGCTCGACGCCAAGATCCGAAACGGAGAGTTCAAGCTCATTCTGCCTTACCGATTGCCGCTCGTTCTGGGCAATGACGTGGCGGGCGTCGTGGTGCGTGTCGGCTCGCGCGTGCGACGATTCAAGGCAGGCGACGAGGTCTTCGCGCGACCGGACAGCGATCGCATCGGCACCTTCGCGCAGTTCATTTCCATCAAAGAGGATTCGCTGGCACTCAAGCCCAAGAACCTCAGCATGGAAGAGGCGGCGTCGATTCCATTGGTCGGTCTGACGGCCTGGCAGGCGCTGCGTGAGAGAGCGAATCTTCAGAAGGGGGGAAAGGTCTTCATTCAGGCAGGCTCGGGGGGCGTGGGCACCTTCGCGGTTCAGCTCGCGAAGCATCTCGGCGCCACGGTCGCGACGACGACAGGTGCTGCCAATGTCGAGCTGGTCAAGAGCCTCGGTGCCGATGTCGTGATCGACTATCGGAGAGAGGATTTCGAGACCAAGTTGACTGGGTACGACGTGGTCTTGAACAGCCAGGACGCAAAGACGCTGGAGAAGTCTCTGCGCGTGCTCAAGCCTGGCGGGCAGCTGGTCTCCATCTCTGGCCCACCGGACCCTGAGTTTGCGAACGAAATCGGCGCGCGGTGGTTCATGAAATTGGCGATGCGAGCGCTGAGCGCCGGTGTCAGAGCAAGAGCGAAGCGTCTCGAAGTGCGCTACTCGTTCCTGTTCATGAGAGCGAACGGGGACCAGCTGGCGCAGATCAGCGCTCTCATCGAGGCCGGCACCATACGGCCGGTGATCGATCGAGTCTTCCCCTTCGACTCGACCAACGAGGCGCTGGCCTACGTCGAAAGCGGGCGAGCAAGAGGCAAGGTCGTCATCGCAGTGCGATGACGCTGCTTGCGTCCTGACGGACTACGTTGGTCCGAACGAACGCCTCAAGGTCCTCTGGATGGGACGCGGACAGCGTTGCTTTGCGCACGTGGAGCAGCTCGCCGCGCTCGCACAGGCTTCATCGGTGGCAAGCTCGCGAGTACGATCCTTGAGGTCATCGTCGGCGGAGCCATCATCTTCGCGATCGATGCCGGTCTCGGCAGGATTGGAGCCGGGTAGACGTCGATCCGTCTCGTGCCGAGGCGCCACGCTGTCGCTGATCGACATCGACGCGCTGAAGCACCACGTCAACGAGGCCGAGCGGGCACGGGGCGAGGCCGAGCGAGCCAATCTGGCGAAGGACGAGTTCCTCGCGACGCTGTCGCACGAGATCCGGACGCCGCTCTCATCGATGTTGATGCATGCCCAGCTGCTCGGGCGGGGGGACCTTGACCCGGTGAAGATCAAGCGTGCGGCCGACGCCATCGAGCGAGGCACGAGGATGCAGGTCAGGCTCGTGGACGACCTCCTCGACGTCTCGCGCATCGCCGCTGGCAAGCTCCAGCTCGACTGGGGCCCGTCGACCTCCGCGCGGTCGTCCGGCCGGCGGTGGACGGCGTCGCAGGAGTCGCCGAGGCGAAGGAGGTGACGTTCCACCTCGTCCTTGATGAGACCGTCGTGCCCGTCTCGGGCGATCCGACGCGCCTCCAGCAGGTGGTGACCAATCTACTGGCCAATGCCGTCAAGTTCAGCTTCGAGAACGGGAAGGTGACCGTTCTCCTGGACGGCCAGCGCAACATGGGCGGGCCCGCGTCCACCCAGCCGAGGTTACAGGGTAAAAGCAGCTGGGGAACTAGGATTCGAACCTAGATAGCCAGATCCAGAATCTGGCGTCCTGCCGTTAGACGATTCCCCAAGACCTACGACTTCTTCGGCGTCGACTTCTTCTTCGGCGCCTTCGCCGGGACACCTTCCGGCGGTACCACGTACACCCGAACCTCGTCGTTGGCCTCGTAGACGTTGAGGCCCGCCCATCCCTTGCCGGAGGGGTTGGCGATGTGGATCGCCTTCACGCCCGGCTGGTTGACGATCGACCGGCGGGGATACGTCGCCGTCGAGTAGACCGTCTTGAAGTACTTCAGCGTGTTTTCCCAGTCCTGCGGACACCGGTACCGCCGCTCGCCCACCTTGGAGGACTTGTCCGGCAGCTGCACGCCGTCCAGGACCTCCGCCCGGGCCACGCCACCGGTCAGGAGCGCCAGTGCCGTGGCCACCGCCCACGCCGAGCGCGGCTTATAGAAACCGACCCCTGGGGTGTCAAGACGAGCCACGGACCCTCCGATTCTAGCGCAGCGCCGCGTCGATCCGCGCCAGCGCTTCGTCCTTGCCCAGCAGCTCCAGCGTCTCGCCGATCGGCGGGCTGACGGTCGAGCCGGTCACCGCGACCCGGATGGGCTGGGCGACCTTCCCCATGCCCACCCCCGCCGACTCGGAGAGGCCCTTGAGCACCGGGTCGATCGACCCCGACACCCACGGTGTCACTGCCGCCAGCGCCTCCCGCGACCTCCGGAGAAGCGCCTTGCCCGGCTCGTCGAGGTGCTTCGCCACGGCCTTGGCGTCCATCTCCGGGCGCACGAAGAACGGGCGCGCCAGCTCGGCCATCTCCACCAGAGTCTTGCTCCGCTCGCGGAGCGCGATCACCACCCGGGGCAGCCGTGGGTCGCCGGCGACGCTCGCGCCACGCTCGGCGAGGAACGGCACGAGCCGCTGCGCCACGTCCGTCTCGGGCAGCGTCTTCAAGTAGTGCTGGTTGAGCCAGAGCAGCTTCTCGGGGTTCCACACGCCCGAGGTGCTCCCCACGTGGTCGAAGCTGAACCACTGGATCATCTGCTCCCGGGAGATGATCTCGTCGTTGCCGTGGCTCCAGCCGAGCCGGGCGATGAAGTTCAGCAGCGCCTCGGGGAGGATGCCGTTCCGCTTGTGCAGCATCACGTCCGCCTCGGGGTGGCGGCGCTTGCTCAGCTTCTCCCGGTCCGGGCCGAGGATGAGCGGCAGATGCGCGAACGCCGGCGGCGTCCAGCCCAGCGCCCGGTAGACCAGGATCTGCGGGAAGGTGGAGTTGATGTGCTCCTGCCCGCGGATGACCAGCGTCATCTCCATCGCGTGGTCGTCCACCACCGCGCCGAAGTTGTAGAGCGGGATGCCGTCCGCCCGGAGCATCACGAAGTCGTCCAGGTCGCTGGTCTGCTTCGAGATCTTCCCGATGACCCGGTCCTCGAAGGTCAGCGTCTCGTCGGCATCCGGCGTCCGGAAGCGCACGACCGCCGTCCGCCCCGGAACGGGCTCGGTGCGGTTCCGGCAGGTGCCCTCGTACTTGTAGGGCCGCTTCTGCCGCTCGAAGACCCTGCGGCGCTCCTCGAGCTCCTCCTTGGTGCAGTAGCAGAGGAAGGCCTTCTTCTCGGCGACGAGCCGGTCCGCGGCGGCGCGGTAGCTCGGCAGCCGCTCGGTCTGGAAATACGGCGCGTAGGGGCCGCCCACCTCGGGGCCCTCGTCCCACGTCAGTCCCAGCCAGCGGAGCCCGTCGAGGATGGCCTGCACCGACTCGGCGGTGGACCGCTCCCGGTCGGTGTCCTCGATCCGCAGCACGTACCGGCCGCCGTCCCGGCGGGCCTCGAGCCAGTTGAAGAGCGCGGTGCGCGCGCCGCCGATGTGGAGGTACCCGGTGGGCGAGGGAGCGAACCGGACGCGGGGAGGGATGGCCATGACGGAACCCGCGGGATTAACAGCGCTCCTTCGGGGGGTCAACGCGGCCCGCGGCCACCCGTGGTACGCGTCGGGGGGAGTGAGATTCGTCGCCGTTGCCATCGCCGCCGCGGCCCTAACGCCGAAACCACTCGAATCGATCCGGCCCTCGCTTGCCCTCGCGGCCGATCCCGTCGTCACTCGTCGGTTACGGGACCCGAGCCCCGCGCCCTCCTCGCTCCTAGGTCTCGGCCGCGATCGCGGCGCGATCATCCGGTCGATCCAAGTGGTCTCGACGTTCGTCACCGGCGCGACCGTCCCCTACGTGCGGAGCCGGACCGATCGGACCTCCCCGGACGGTGGCCACTGCCTCGGCTGGCCCGCGGGCAGCGTCGAGTTCCACGAGAACGTGGGCGGCGCGCCCGACGCCGGAGAGGCCGGATTCGAGGCGATGGAACGTTCGCTCGCCAGCTGGACGACAGCGATGAACGGCTGCGGCAATCTCTCGCTGCGCATGGGCTCGAGGACCACCTCCCGGACGACGGGCTTCGACAACCGGCAGGGGGCGAGCAACGAGAACGTGCTGCTCTTCCGCAATCGGTTGTGCATCGACGTCGTCTCGCCAGGGGCCCCCTGCCATGCCCAGGGCACCTGTGCGAACACCTACGACTGCTGGGACTACAGCGCGGGGACGCTCGCCATCACCACGACCACCTTCAACGTGCGGACCGGCCGGCTGTACGACTCGGATCTGGAGATGAATGCCAGCGTGCACATCTTCACCACCGTCGATTCGCCGCCCTGCGCGAATCTCGGGGAGACCGGCTGCGTGTCGACCGACGTGCAGAACACCGTCACCCACGAGCTCGGTCACGCGCTGGGGCTGGACCACTCGCCGGACTCGCGCTCGACGATGTTCGCCGGGGCCGAGCTGGGCGAGACCTCCAAGCGCGTGCTCGACGACGGGAGCGTCGAGTTCGTCTGCACGGCCTACCCGGCCGGAGGGGCCACGCGGGACTGCGACGGGTCGCCGCTCGACATCAGCGAGCGCACCGCCTCGTCGTGCGCCTCGGTGCCCGGCGATCCGCTGGCCGTGCTGAGCCTGCTGCTCCTCGGGCTGCGACGGCGGGGAGGGCGGCGCTGATGGCGGCGATCGCCTTCTTCGACTTCGACGAGACGCTCATCGTCGGGAACTCCGGGCAGCTGTGGATCCGCCGCGAGCTGCGGGAGGGGAACATCAGCCACCGCCAGTTCCTCCGCGCCGCGGTGTGGATGCTCCGCTACAAGCTGGGCTGGGCGTCGATGGACGACGCGCTCCGGACCGCCATCGGCTCGCTGCGGGGTCAAAGCGAGCAGTCGCTGCGTGCTCGCACACGCGCCTTCTACGAGACCGAGGTCCGGATGCTGTACCGCACCGGCGCGCGGCCGGCGCTGGACCGGCACCGGGGGCGGGGAGACGCCATCGTGCTCCTCACGGCGTCGTCGCTGTACCTGTCCGAGCTGGTGGCCGCCGAGCTGGGCTTCGACGACGTGCTCTGCAACCGCTTCGAGGTGGACGAGGCGGGTGCACACACCGGCCGCCCGGTCGGGAGCCTGTGCTTCGGCGCGGGGAAGCTCGGGTATGCCGAGGCCTACGCCCGCCAGCGCGGGGTGTCGCTCTCCGATTGCTGGTTCTACACCGACAGCTACTCCGATCTTCCCGTCCTGGAGCGGATCGGGCACCCGGTGGTGGTGAATCCGGACCCGCGGCTGCGCCGAGAGGCCGAGCGACGCGGCTGGCCGGTCGAGTGGTGGGGGGAGGCCCTGTCCGGGGAGGACCCGGAGTCGTCCCTGCTGGCCGGCTCGCAGCCGGAAGGGTGAGAGGGGCCGGGGGCGGGCGCGTCGTACACCGGAGCCCTGCTAGGCTCGGAAGCTCATCTCATGTCGCTCTTCCTCGCCTCCGTCCTCGCCAGCGCGCTCACCGCGACGCCGGCTTCCGTCGACCCACGCCTGTCCATCCTCGATGCGATGAAGGAGGAGCTCGAGCGCAACCGTACCCGGCTCAAGCTCGGCGAGAACGGGCCGCCGTACTTCATCAGCTACTCGGTGAAGGACCTGACCCAGGCCTACGTGGCCGCGCGGTACGGCGCGCTGTTCGACGACTCGACGAACCGCGACCGGCGGGTGTTTGCCGACGTGCGGGTGGGGAGCCACGAGATCGACAACTCGGTCAACGAGGAATTCGACTTCAACTTCTCGCTGAAGGGGACGAGCTACACGACGCGAAAGGAAGCGCCGCTCGACGACGACCTGACCGCGCTGCGAACCGCGCTCTGGCTCATCACCGACGAGAAGTACAAGACCGGGCTCTTCAATCTTCTGAAGAAGAAGGGCGAGGCGGTCTACGTGGTGGACGACCCGAAGAAGCCGCCCTCGTTCAGCCGCGAGCAGCCCAGCGCGTTCATCGGGCCGGCGGCGAGCTACACCTTCGACCGGGCGCGGTGGATGGCGCTGGTACGGAAGGTGTCGGCGCGGTTCAACGAGGCGGGGAAGATCTTCGACACCGATGTCCGGGTGACTGCGGACAAGGAGGTCCGGTACTTCGTCAACTCGGAAGGATCGCGGATCCTCACCGAGCAGACCTTCTATGGCGTCCACATCTACGCGGTGACCCGCGCGGATGACGGGCAGCTGCTGGACGACTCGCGCGACTACTACGGCTTCCGCGAGGCGGAGCTGCCGAGCGACGACAAGCTGATGAAGGATGCCGAGTCGCTGATCCAGGAGCTGCTCGCGCTGCGGGCCGCGCCGGCGATCGACCCGTACACCGGCCCGGCGATCCTCGAGGCCGAGGCGGCGGGGGTGCTGTTCCACGAGGCGGTGGGTCACCGGCTCGAGGGCGACCGGATGGACAACGACGCCGAGGGGAAGACGTACAAGGGGCAGATCGGCCGCGCGGTGCTGCCGTCGTTCATCACCATCGTGGACGACCCCACGCTGGCGACGCTGGGTGGCAAGTCGCTCAACGGCTACTACCGGTTCGACGACGAGGGCATCCCGGCGCAGCGCGTTCCGCTGGTGGAGGCGGGGGTGCTGAAGAACTTCCTGGTTTCCCGGCATCCGGTGGATGGTTTTCTGAAGAGCAACGGGCACGGGCGCGCGCAGCTGAACCGGCGGCCGGTGGCGCGGATGGCGAACCTGATCGCGTCGTCGACGAAGCAGGTGAGTGATGCCGAGCTGAAGCAGATGCTGATCGCCGAGGCGAAACGGCAGGGGAAGCCCTACGGGCTGATCATCCGCGACATCCAGGGCGGGAACACGAACACCTCGAGCTTCGGGTACCAGGCGTTCAAGGGCATCCCGCGGCTGGTGTACCGGGTGGACGCGCGGGACGGGAAGGAGACGCTGGTCCGCGGCGTCGAGGTCGTGGGGACACCGCTGTCGGCGGTGAGCAAGATCGTCGCGACCGGGAAGACGCAGGGCGTGTTCAACGGGTTCTGTGGAGCCGAGAGCGGGAACGTGCCGGTGTCGACGGTGGCGCCGGCGACGCTGCTGCGAGAGATCGAGCTGCAGCGGGTGATCGAGGGCAAGGACCGGCCTCCGATCCTCCCGAGCCCCGCGGCCGAGCCGCCCCAGCGGGCCGAGGCGCGCTGAGCTCGGCCGTGCCGGTGCGAGCGGTGGCTCTCGCGCTGTGCACGGTGCTCCTGGGCGCAGACGTCGCGCCGGAACCGCAGCGGGTGGTTGCGGCGCGGGCGCGGAGCGGGGCGAAGCTGGCGCGGGCGCTGGAGGCAGCCGGGGTTCCGCATCCGCGGGCCTTGCTGCTGCGGGTCTTCAAGGAGGAGCGGGTGCTCGAGATGTGGGCGGCCGTGTCACCCGGCGGCCCGTTCGTCCACGTGGGAGATCGCGCGGTCTGCGCGTCCTCGGGAGGACCGGGGCCGAAGGCGCGGACGGGGGACGGACAGGTGCCGGAGGGGCTGTACCGGGTGACGACGCTCAACCCGTGGAGCCGGTTCCACCTGTCGCTCCGGCTGGACTACCCGAACGCGGCGGACCGGGCGCGGAACCCTGGCGTTCCGGTGAGCGCGCTGGGCGGGGAGATCTTCATCCACGGGGACTGCGTGACGATCGGATGCGTGCCAATCGGCGACGAGGCGATCGAGGACGTGTATCTCGCGGCGCTCGAGACGCGGAGCCGCGGCGGGGAGGTCTCGGTGCTGGTGCTCCCGGCGCGGCCCGGCGGCGTGCCATGGGAGGGCTTGATGAAGGACGCCTCGACAGTGAACGGGCCGCTCTGGCGCTCGCTCGCGGGCATCTCCGAGCGTCTCGACACGAGCAATCGGATGCCACGGGTGAGGTGTGGAGCTGACGGGACGTACTTGCTGGAGTGATCCGGCAAGACAGTCGAGCCGCCGTAGGGGCAGAGACGCTGAGCCCCTCTCGCGGACGCGCGCTGCCCTCAGGGCGAGAAGGGGCTGCTCACCAGCGACGATTGGTGCGCGGGCAAGACCTCGATGAGCCCTGGACTGGTGGTGGCGGTCACGACCGCCACGTAGCTCGTCCCGGTCGCCAGAACTCCTCGCGGGATGCGAAGGTACGTGCCCCGAACACGATAGTCGCCGACGACCGTCGCGGTGG
>Ga0207643_10000258_pt1 | contig 36684 bp, 32 predicted proteins | sample KBSMisM62_FD_184313 | JGI IMG/M metagenome (GOLD analysis project Ga0207643, IMG submission 184313) | Miscanthus rhizosphere microbial communities from Kellogg Biological Station, Michigan, USA - KBS Miscanthus M6-2 (SPAdes) (version 2) | ecosystem: Host-associated > Plants > Roots >... | reverse complement strand
AACCAGTGCAAAAGGTCGAGCGGCTGGTCGATCCAGCCATTCGCGGGCCAATCGTCCGAGCATCCGGCTTCGCCGAGATAACCGTACTCCGCGACGATCGTCGGCATACCCGCCGCGTTGCCGGCAACGATATCGCGCAGGTCGTCGCCAACGTAAACGCACTTCGCGGAATCGAGATCGAGAAGGGTCGCGGCATGCAGCAGCGGCGCCGGGTGCGGTTTCGGATGCGGCGTCGTGTCGCCCGAGACGATTGCGCTTGCGCGGGACTCGATGCCGAGCGCCGCGAGGACGGGACGCGTGTAGCGCGCGGCCTTGTTCGTGACGATTCCCCAGCGCAGACCGCGCGCGTCGAGCGCGTCGAGCAGCGCTCCGATGCCGTCGAACAGCGCGGTCGTTTCGGCCAACCCCGCTTCGTAATAAGCGAGAAACCGGTCGCGTAGTACGGGGTAGTCCGGGTCGCCGGGCGCGACCCCCATGCCCGCGCCGAGCAACCCGCGCGCGCCGGCCGATGCATGCGGGCGCAGCGACGCCACCGACATTTCTGCCATCCCGCGCTCGCGACGAATCCGGTTGACCGCGCCCGCGAGGTCTCCCGCGCTGTCCGCCAGCGTGCCGTCGAGATCGAACAGGACCGCCGCGACCGGCAGCGGATGTGAGTCAGGTCGCATCGGGCATCGGCCGCTTGAAGGCCGCCATATAGTTGACCGACGTGTCGTCGACGAGCCGATACGTCCTAGTCAGCGGGTTGTACGTCATGCCGATCATCGTCACGAGTTCCAGTCGAGCGCGACGCGCGAAACCGGCGAGCTCGGACGGCCGCAGGAAGCGCGACCAGTCGTGCGTGCCGCGCGGCAGCAGTCGCAGCAGGTATTCGGCGCCGAGAATCGCCTGCACGTACGATTTGGGATTGCGGTTGAGCGTCGAGAACACGACGATGCCGCCCGGCCGGGCGAGTGCCGCGCATGCCGCGACCGTCGACGCCGGCTCCGGCACGTGCTCGAGCAACTCGAGGCACGCGACGACGTCGAATGCGCCCGGCATCTCGAGCGCGAGTGCTTCGGCGGCAACATGGCGGTAATCGACCGCAGATCCGGATTCATATTGATGGAGCCGTGCGACTCCGATCGCTTTGGTCGACAGATCGATGCCGGTGACTTGCGCGCCGCGCGCCGCCATCGATTCGGCGAGGATGCCACCGCCGCAGCCGACATCGGCGACACGCTTGCCTGCGAGCCCGTCGGCGATCCGCTCGATCCAGCTGAGCCGGAGCGGGTTGATGTCGTGCAACGGCTTGAACTCGCTTTCGGGGTCCCACCATCGATGCGCGAGCGCCGAAAACTTCGCAAGCTCGGCTGGATCGGCGTTGCTTGCGACGCCAGCGGCCGGCGCGGGTGCCGAAGCAGGGGACTGGGGCGTCGGATTCATCACGGTTCAGGCGATGCGCTGTTGCCAGGCATGCGCGCGGCTGCACAGCGCGGTCACGTCGAGCGTTGTCACCTGGCCGGCCTCGACGACCCGGTCACCGGCGACCCACACGTCGGTCACGTGCTCGCGTCCCGCGGCGTTGACCAGATGCGATACCGGATCGTACATCGGCAGCGTTTCGACGTCGGCAATGCGCACTGCGGTTACGTCGGCCTGCTTGCCGATTTCGAGCGAGCCGATCTCGCCTTCGAGTCCGAGCGCTATCGCGCCGTTGAGCGTCGCCATCCGCAGCGCGGTCGCGGCGGGAACCACCGCCGCATCGCCGGTCGCAACCTTGGCGAGCAGGCCTGCAAGGCGCATTTCGCCGAAGAGATCGAGCCGATTGTTCGACGCGGCGCCATCGGTGCCGAGCGCGACGTTGACGTTCCTCGCCAGCAACGCCCCGATCGGCGCGATGCCGCTCGCGAGCTTCATGTTCGAGCCGGGGCAGTGAACGACGTGGCAGCCGTGCGTTGCGAGCCTGTCGATGTCGCCGGCGTCGAGATGCACGGCGTGGATCGCGATGAATGCCGGTCCGGTTGCGCCCAGCCGATCGAGTCGCGCAAGCGGCGTCTCGTGCGTGGCGGCAAGCGCGTCGTCGACCTCGGCCTTGGTCTCGGCGACATGCGTCTGGATCGGCAGATCGAGTTGGCGCGCGAACATCACGATCGTGCTCCACGTCGCGTCCGACACCGTGTATGGCGCATGCGGCGCGAGCGAGAACGATAACCGCGCAGCGTGCTTGAACATGTCTCGCGCGGCCAGACCGCGCGCGATGTATGCGTCGGCATCGGCCGCGTAGGGCGTGGGGAAGTCGAGGATCGGCATGCCCAGCATCGCGCGCATGCCGGCTTTTTCGTAGGCACGCGCAGCCGCGTCCGGATAGAAGTACATGTCGTTGCAACAGGTGATGCCGCCGCGCAGCATTTCCGCGGCTCCGAGCAGCGTGCCGTCATGGACGAAGTCCGGTGCGACAAGCCGCGCCTCGCGCGGCCAGATCTGTTGCTCGAGCCAGGGCTTCAGCGGCACGTCGTCGGCCACGCCCCGCAACAGCGTCATCGCAGCGTGCGTGTGCGCGTTGACGAGCCCGGGGATCAGCACGTGGTCGGGCAACGTCACATGCGTGCTTGCACGGTAATCGCGATCGGCGTCGGTTGCGCGCAAAACGGCGACGATGCGGCCGCCGTCGACGATCAGCGCGTGGTCGGCCAGCACGCCCGCCGGCTCGACGGGCACGACCCAGCGCGCATCGATGCGCAGGTCGACGGTGCGCGGACTCAGCATCCGCCGGAGTTTAACGGAAGGCGTGTGCAAGCCTCACTGGCGCCACGCACCAATCGCAGTTGCCGCGCGAAAAGCGAAGGGCCGCCCCGAGCTTTTCGCGGACGATGAACGGGGCAAGGTATCGTGCGAGGCGCGTTGCGCCTCGCGAAACTTTGCCACGAAACAGCCAAAAAAAAGCCCCGCGAAACTGCCGCGGGGCTGGTTGGACAGAGGTCGGTGCGTCAGCGGCGCACGACTCCGTCACCCTTGACTTCGACTTCCACGCGACGGTTCGGCGCGAGGCACGCGATCAACGCCTTGAGTGCCTTCTGGTCGCATACGACACCCGGAACCGGCTGCGTCTTGCCCATGCCCAGTGTTTCGATACGGTCACGCGGCACGCCACGGCTGACGAGGTAATCGCGGACGGCATCGGCGCGACGCTCAGACAACCGCTGGTTGTACTGCTGTGAACCGATCCGGTCGGTATGACCCGTGACGAGCACGAGCTCGAGCTTCTGCACGCTCGACAGCTTGGAGATGATCTCGCTGTCGATTGCCGCCTTGCCTTCCGGCTTCAGGATCGCCTTGTCGAAGTCGAACAGCGCCTTCGATGCGAGCGTGATCTTCTGAACAGCCGGCGGGGGCGGCGGTGCAGGCGCCGGAGCAGGCGGCGGGGGCGGCGGCGCGGCAGCGGGCGGAGGCGGCGGCGGGACCGGCTTCGGCACGAGGTCCGGATCGCATTCGATGATCGCCATTTGCGGCGTCCAGAACCCCTGGCGCCAGCAGAGATTGCCGGCCAGGCCGAGCGCACCGTTATAGCTGCCGCTCCTTACGACGTTGTTGCCCGGGGTGTTCCAGCTGTCGGTCCAGTACCCGCAAACCCCCTTCGGATCACAGTAAGCCGTTCCGGCGACGTAGCCTCGTGGATCGGCTTTTGATTGGGCCATCATCGGTTGCGTCGAGCAGCCGGCGATTCCAGCCGCAAGCAAGCCGACGGCGAGACCGGAGACGAGACGTCGAGTCATTGTTCCACCCCTTTGACTTTGGTTTTGAACAGGTTTTGTGCGAACGTAGCGAGTTGGCGCGAGCGGCTGTAACTACCTGACGCACCGAATCCTTTGTGTTCCCGCCGACTATAGCACGCCAATTTTGGCGCTAGCAATGAAAGAGCCGGCCCCATTTGCGTTCGGCAAACGAGTGTCGCGGCGATACAACGCCATGTTAAAATGCCGTGTTTTCAAAGCTTTCCACGCTGGCGCGCGGATTCGGCGCCGCGGTCCCGGTTCGCGTCGGCGGTTCGGATGCGCGAAAGTGCGCTTCCCGCCGATTTTTGGCCATTTTCTCAACTGATTTAACCTCGTTCGCAAGGATTGTTCGTTCCCATGGAGCAGTTCGCCAAAGAAACCATACCGGTAAGTCTCGAAGCGGAGATGCGGCATTCGTACCTCGATTACGCGATGAGCGTGATCGTCGGCCGGGCGCTGCCGGACGCCCGGGACGGGCTGAAACCCGTCCACCGACGCGTGTTGTTCGCGATGCACGAGGCGAACATCGTCTTCAACCGGCCCTACGTGAAATGCGCGCGCGTGGTCGGCGACGTCATGGGGAAATACCATCCGCACGGCGATTCCGCGATCTACGACGCGCTGGTCCGGATGGCCCAGGACTTTTCGCTGCGCTATCCGCTGATCGACGGGCAGGGCAACTTCGGCTCGGTCGATGGCGACAACCCGGCAGCGATGCGCTACACCGAGTGCCGGCTCGAGCGGATCGCCAACGAGCTCCTGGCCGACATCGACAAGGAGACCGTCGACTTCGTCCCGAACTACGACGGCAAGGAGCAGGAGCCTGCCGTCCTGCCGTCGCGGCTGCCGAACCTGCTGATCAACGGCTCGTCGGGCATTGCCGTCGGCATGGCGACGAACATCCCGCCACACAACCTGACCGAGACGATCACCGGGTGCCTCGCACTGCTGGGCAGCCCCGAGCTCAGCGTCGACGACCTGATGGAGATGATTCCGGCGCCTGACTTTCCCACTGCGGGGATCATTTACGGGCTGGAAGGCGTCCGCGAAGGCTACCGCACCGGCCGCGGCCGGGTCATCATGCGCGCCCGCACGCATTTCGAGGATCTCGACAAGGGCAATCGTCAGGCGATCATCGTCGACGAGATCCCCTACCAGGTGAACAAGGCGACGCTGCTGACGCGCATCGGCGAGCTCGTCCGGGAAAAGCGCCTCGAAGGCATTTCCGACCTCCGTGACGAATCCGACAAGTCCGGCATGCGGGTCGTCATCGAGCTGCGGCGCGGCGAGGTCCCCGAGATCGTCCAGAACAACCTGTTCAAGCTGACGCAGCTGCAGGACAGCTTCGGCATGAACATGGTCGCGCTGGTCGACGGCCAGCCCCGGCTGCTCAACCTCAAGCAGTTCCTCGAGCACTTCATTACCCACCGGCGCGAAGTCGTCGTGCGCCGGACGCGCTTCGATCTTCGCAAGGCACGTGACCGCGGCCACGTGCTTGAAGGACTCGCCGTCGCGCTGTCGAACGTCGACGAGATCATCGCGCTGATCAAGGCATCGCCCACACCGGCCGAGGCGAAGACGGCGCTGATGGGACGCAACTGGCGCTCGCCACTCGTCGAGGAGATGCTGAAGCGCGCCGCTGCGGACAACGCGCGACCCGAAGGGTTGGCGCCCGAGTTCGGCTGGCACGCGAAGACCGGATACCGGCTGTCCGATGTGCAGGCGCAAGCGATCCTCGAACTGCGGTTGCAGCGGCTCACCGGTCTCGAGCAGGACAAGATCACCGCCGACTATCGCGACGTGATGACGCTGATCGCCGATCTGCTCGACATCCTCGCCAAGCCCGCGCGCATCACGCAGATCATCCACGACGAGCTGACCGCCATCCGCGACCAGTTCGGCGACAAGCGCAAGAGTGAGATCGTCGCGCAGGGCGTCGACCTGTCGCTCGAGGACCTCATCGCGCCTGAAGACATGGTTGTCACGCTGTCGCACGGCGGCTACATGAAGGCGCAGCCAGTCGGCGAGTACCGCGCGCAGCGACGCGGCGGGCGTGGCAAGCAGGCCACCGGGACGAAAGAGGACGATTTCGTCGACCGGATGTTCATCGCCAATACGCACGACTTCATCCTGTGCTTCTCCAACCGCGGACGCGTCTACTGGCTCAAGGTCTACAACGTGCCGCAGGGGCAACAGCGCAACGCACGCGGCAAGCCAATCGTCAACCTGCTGCCGCTGATCGACAACGAGAAGCTGACGGCGATCCTGCCGGTCAAGGAGTTTTCCGAGGGCCGCTACGTCTTCATGGCGACGGCAATGGGCACGGTGAAGAAGACGTCGCTCGCCGATTTCTCGCGACCGCGGCCGTCCGGCATCATCGCCGTCGATCTCACCGATGGCGATCGGCTGATCGGCGTTGCGTTGACGGACGGCAAGCACGACGTGATGCTGTTCAGCTCCGGTGGCAAGGCGGTCCGCTTCGACGAGAACGACGTGCGTCCGATGGGCCGCAACGCGCACGGTGTCCGCGGGATGATGCTCGACAAGGGGCAGAAGGTGATCTCGATGCTCGTCGCCGAGGACGAGGAGCAGTCGGTGTTGACCGCCACCGAGCAGGGGTACGGCAAGCGCACGCCGATCGTCGAATACACGCGGCACGGCCGTGGCACGAAGGGAATGATTGCGATCCAGCAGTCGAGCCGCAACGGCCAGGTGATCGGCGCTGCACTCGTGCGCCCCGACGACGAGGTCGTGCTGATCTCGACGTCGGGTGTGCTGATCCGCACGAGCGTGAAGTCGATCCGCGAAATGAGCCGCTCGACGCAAGGCGTCACGCTGATCAATCTCGACAAGGGCGAGAAGCTGGCGGGGCTCGAAAGGGTCGTCGAGCGCGACGACGACGACGACGAGGTGTAGTTGCCGGGTTACGCGGCGAGCGGATGGGACGTAGATGACGAAGCGAGTCTGGAACTTCAGCGCCGGTCCGGCGGCCATGCCGGAGCCGGTGCTGCAACGAGCGCAGGCGGAATTGCTGGACTGGAACGGCAGCGGCATGTCGGTGATGGAAATGAGCCATCGCGGCAGCCACTTCATGTCGATTCTCGCGAAAGCCGAAGCGGACCTGCGCGCGCTGCTCGCCATTCCGCCGAACTACCGCGTGCTTTTCCTGCAGGGCGGCGCACTCGCTCAGAACGCCGCAGTACCGCTCAACCTGTTGCCTGCAGGCGGCGTGGCGGACTACGTCGACACGGGGCACTGGGCGCAGAAGTCGATCGCCGAAGCGCACAAATACGGGCGCGTCAACATTGCCGCGTCGAGCGCCGACGCCGAGTACACGTACGTTCCGCCGCAGTCGGCGTGGCAGTTGTCGACCGACGCCAGTTACGTTCACATCACGACGAACGAGACGATCGGCGGCGTCGAGTATTTCTGGATTCCCGACACTGGCGCGATTCCGCTCGTCGCCGACGCGTCGTCGCACATCCTGTCGCGACCTGTTGACGTCGCGAGGTTCGGAATCATCTACGCGGGCGCGCAGAAGAACATCGGCCCGGCCGGACTCACGGTCGTCATCGTTCGTGACGATCTTGCTGGCCGCGCGCGACGCGAGTGCCCGAGCGTGTTCGACTATGCTGTGCAGGCGAAGGCCGACTCGATGTTCAACACGCCGGCCACGTTCGCGATCTACCTCGCCGGGCTGACGTTCGAATGGTTGCTGGCGCAAGGCGGGCTCGCGGCGATCGAACGCGTCAACGTCGCGAAGGCACAGGCGCTGTACGCGGCAATCGATCGAACCGGGTTCTACCGCAATCCCGTGCGCCCGCAGGATCGTTCGCGGATGAGCGTGCCGTTCTTCCTGCGCGACCCTAAGCTCGACGCAGCGTTCCTCGAAGGTGCCAAGGCACGGGGCCTCGTCCAGCTCAAGGGGCATCGCGCCGTCGGCGGCATGCGGGCATCGCTTTACAACGCAATGCCGCTCGCGGGTGTCGTTGCGCTGACGGACTGGATGCAGGAATTCGAAGCGACCCATGGCTGACGCTACGGCGGGCGACGCCCGCGACGACGAGCTCGACAATCGGTTGCGCGTGCACCGCGACGCGATCGACGTCCTCGATCGCGAAATTCTTGGCAGGCTCAACGAACGTGCGATGCATGCCAAGGCCATCGGCGCGTTGAAGGCAGGCGGCGGCGGCTCCGCCTACCGGCCGGACCGCGAGGCTCAGGTCCTCGCCCGGTTGTGCGATCAGAACGGCGGGCCGCTGCCGGATACCGCGATCATCGGTGTGTTCCGCCAGGTGATGTCGGCGTGCCTTGCACTCGAGCAGAAGCTGCGAATTGCCTATCTCGGTCCCGCGGGCACGTTCAGTCACGCAGCAGTCGGCAAGCATTTCGGACAATTCGTCGATGCATTGCCGTACGCAACCATCGACGAGATCTTTCGCGCCGGCGAGGCGGGCCAGGCGGATTACGCCGTCGTTCCCGTCGAGAACTCGACCGAGGGTGCCGTCGGCCGGACGCTCGACCTCATGTATTCGACCGAGCTTTCGATCTGCGGCGAAATCAAGCTGCGCGTCGAGCAGAACCTCTTGTCGAAGGAAGCGGCCGTCGAGCGAGTAAGCAAGATCTATTCGCACGCGCAATCGCTGGCGCAATGCGCGCAATGGCTCGCGCGACACTTGCCGGGTGCGGCCCGAGTTCCTGTGTCGAGCAACGCCGAGGCGGCGCGGCTCGCCGCGCAGGAGCCCGGCACGGCGGCGATTGCCGGCGAGATCGCCGCGTCGATCTACGGTCTGGGTGTGCTCGCTGCGCACATCGAGGACGAGCCGAACAACACGACCAGGTTCTGGGTGCTCGGCCGGCAGAGCGTGCCGCCGTCCGGGCGCGACGAGACGTCGCTCGTGATGTCCGCGGCGAACCGGCCCGGTGCGATGCACGCGCTGCTCGAGCCGTTTGCACGGCACGGCGTTTCGATGACGCGGATCGAGTCGCGTCCGGCACGGACCGGGTTGTGGGAATACCTGTTCTTCGTCGACGTGCTCGGCCATCGCGAAGATACCGCCGTCGCCGCGGCGTTGGCGGAGCTGAGTTCGAAGGCGCCATTTCTGAAACTGCTGGGCTCGTATCCGGCCGATGGTGTGACGCCGGCGCCGGCCGCGCGCGAACCCGCCGGCGGACCGGTATGAGCGCAAAGCACGCAGCCGCGCACGAACGCGCGCCCGATTACGTCCGCGCGATTGCCCCTTACGTCGGCGGCAAGCCGATCGAGGAGGTCGCACGCGAGTTGAACCTCGACGTTGCATCGATCATCAAGCTCGCGTCGAACGAGAATCCGCGCGGGCCCAGCCCCAAGGCGCTCGCCGCCATCGCCACCGCTGTCAGCGGGCTCACGCGCTATCCCGATGGCAACGCGTTTGCGCTCAAGACCGCACTCGCGGAGCACCTGCGCGTAGGTCCGGAACGGATCGTGCTGGGCAACGGCAGCAACGACGTGCTCGAGCTCGCGACGCAGGCGTTTCTCCGCCCCGGCGACGACGCCGTCTATTCGCGCTACGCATTCGTTGTCTACCCGCTCGCCACGCAGGCGCGGGGTGCGCGTGGCGTCGAAGTCGCCGACAAGGATCATGCCCACGACCTCGACGCGATGCGCGCGGCAATTACGCCGCGAACAAAGATTGTATTCATTGCGAATCCGAACAATCCGACGGGAACCTGGCTCACGGGTGCCGCTGTCGAATCGTTCATCGCAAGCGTACCCCGGGATGTGATCGTCGTGTTGGACGAGGCGTACAACGAATTCCTCGAGCCCTCCGAGCAATCCGCAGCAATCGACTGGCTGCCGCGGTATTCGAACCTGATCGTGTCGAGAACCTTTTCCAAGGCCTACGGACTCGCGGCGCTGCGCATCGGGTACGGCGTCATGGATCCGGCCGTCGCCGATCTCATGAACCGGGTGCGCCAGCCATTCAACGTCAACTCGCTGGCGCAGGCCGCCGCCGTCGCCGCGCTCGGCGACACCGACTATGTCGCCGAGAGCCGGCGGCTGAACCGCGAAGGACTGCGGCAGCTCGAAGCCGGTCTCGATGCGCTGGCGGTGCGCTACGTGCGTTCGCACGGCAACTTCATCCTGATCGACGTGGGCGACGCCGCCGGCGTCAATCTGGAGTTGTTGCGGCAGGGCATCATCGTGCGGCCGGTAGCGAACTACGGCCTGCCGTCGTTCCTGCGCGTCACCGTCGGGCTGCCGTCAGAAAATACGCGCTTTCTCGCCGCACTCGGGCAGGCGATCTCCCACCGGCAGGGCGGCAACGCGCGTGCGCATCGATAAGCTCGCCGTCATCGGCGTCGGTCTCATCGGCGCATCGTGCGCGCTGGCGCTGCGCGCCGCCGGTGGCGTGTCGCGCGTCGTCGGCGTGGGCCGCTCGCAGGGGAATCTCGATCGCGCACTCGCACGCGGCGTGATCGACCGCGGCGTGCTCCTCGCAGACGACTGGACACCCGAGGTCGCCGACGCGGATCTCGTGCTGATTGCGATTCCCGCCGCGCAATACCGGCCGGTGCTGAGCGCGCTCGGCAACGTGCTGCACGAGCGCTCGGTGGTCACCGACGCCGGCAGCACGAAGCAGGACGTCGTGCTTGCGGCGCGCGAGACGTTGCGCTCCAGGTTGCCGCAGTTCGTTCCGGGCCATCCTATCGCGGGCAACGAGCACAGCGGCGCCGATGCGGGCGATCCGTCGCTCTACGTCGGCCGCCAGGTGATCCTGACGCCGCTTCCCGAGACGTCGCCGGATGCGTATGCGCTCGTAGCCGATTTCTGGACCGCATGTGGCGCGCGCATCGCGCGTCTCGATCCCGCGCGGCACGACCAGGTCCTGGCCGCCGTGTCGCATATGCCCCATTTGCTCGCGTCTGCTCTGGTCTCCGAGCTCGCGTCGCGCAAGGACGGCGCTGAGTACTTCGGCAATGCAGGCAGCGGCTTTCGCGATTTCACGCGCATCGCAGGGAGCTCGCCGGAGATGTGGCGCGACATCGCACTCGCCAACCGCGATGCGCTGTTGGTCGAACTCGCCGCGTATCGGACGGCACTCGACGCGCTCGCGCTGTCGATCGAGCACGGTGACTGCGCGGCGCTCGACACGATGCTGTCGCGTGCGTCCACAGCGCGCCGGCAATGGGGTGAGACGGCAGGTGGAATCGCGGCGAGCGCCAGCGCGGCGAAATGAAGCGAGCCCATGAGCGACGCAGAGCCGTCTCGAGGCGAGGATTCCGTCCCCACCGGGGGCAGCGCAGCGGCGAAGCCGCACTCGCGGGGGGATCACACGGGCGCCGCAGCCGCTGACAGTGCGGCGTTGGATCTCGCGCCGATCGCCGGCGTCGAGGGCGTCGTTGTGCTCCCCGGTTCGAAGAGCATCTCCAACCGCACGCTGCTGCTGGCAGCGCTGGCAAGTGGCTCGACGCGGCTCTTCGGCCTTCTCGATGCCGACGACACGGCGCACATGCTGAACGCGCTGCGCACGCTCGGCGTCCTCGTCGAGCGCACGCCGGATGCGGCCACGGTTCTCGGCACGGGCGCCCAGTTTCCGGTTCGCGCCGCGTCGCTGTTCCTCGGCAATGCAGGAACGGCCGTGCGTCCGCTCACGGCGGCGCTGGCCGTGCAGGGCGGTGACTATGCGCTGGCGGGCGTGCCGCGGATGCACGAGCGGCCGATCGGCGATCTCGTCGACGCGCTGCGACTACTGGGCTGCGACATTCGCTACACGCGCAACGATGGCTATCCGCCTCTCGCGATCGGCAGCACCGGCGGGCGGGCCGGTGGACGCATTCCAATTCGCGGCGACGTTTCGAGCCAATTCCTGTCCGCGTTGCTGATGGCGCTGCCGATCGCGCAAGGCGCGCGTGATGCCGCGACCACCGTGACGCTCACCACGCCGCTGATCTCGCGGCCCTACGTCGAAATCACGACGCGGCTGATGCGCCGTTTCGGTGTCGCCGTGCAGACCCCGGATCCGGTGAGGTTCGTCGTACCCGCGACGTCCGGTTACCGGAGTCCAGGCGATCTGCATGTCGAGGGAGACGCTTCCGCCGCGTCGTACTTTCTCGCCGCCGGCGTCATCGGGGGCGGGCCCGTGCGCGTGACTGGCGTGGGACGTGACTCGATCCAGGGCGATGTCGCGTTCGCCGAGGTTCTCGCGCGGCAAGGAGCGGATATCCGCTACGGGCCCGACTGGATCGAGGCGCGGCGCGGACGGCCGCTGGCCGGCGGCACGATCGACTGCATCGAGATCCCGGACGCCGCGATGACCCTCGCAATCGTGGCACTTTTCGCGACAGCGCCGACACGCCTCGCGAACATCGGCAGCTGGCGCGTCAAGGAAACGGATCGCATCGCGGCGATGGCAACCGAGCTCGGCAAGCTCGGCGCGACGCTTAAGGCCGGCAACGACTGGCTCGAGGTCGCCCCGCTCGCCACGTTTCGCAACGCGGCAATCGACACGTACGACGATCACCGGATGGCGATGTGCTTTGCGCTCGCGGCCCTCGGCGGCACGGGCATCACGATCAACGATCCGGGCTGCGTCCGCAAGACGTTCCCCGGGTACTTCGACGCGCTCGCCGCGGTCGTGCGACATGGCTGAGCCTGCAACGCCTGCCGCACCGGCCGCGGTGAGGCCGCCCGTTATCGCGATCGACGGGCCGGCCGCTTCCGGCAAGGGCACGATCGCCTGGAGCGTCGCGCGCGCGCTCGGATTTCATTACCTCGACAGCGGATCGTTGTACCGGCTGATCGCGCTGCAGGCGCTCGAGCGCTCGATCGATCCGACGGATGCCGCGCGGCTCGTCGAGCTGTGCCCGGGCCTCGACATCTCTTTTCGCGGGGGCCGGGCGATGCTCGACGGCCGCGACGTCGCCGATGCGCTGCGAACCGAGGAGGTGTCATCGGTTGCGTCGCAGATCGCGGTCCACGCGAGCCTGCGCCGTGCGCTGATCGAGCGGCAGCGTGCCTTCCGGGCGGCGCCCGGGCTGGTCGCCGAGGGGCGCGACATGGGTACCGTCGTTTTCCCGGATGCGCAATTGAAGGTTTTCCTGACCGCCAGCGCCGAACAGCGCGCCGAACGGCGGCATAAGCAGTTGATCGCAAAAGGAATCTCGGTTACCATTCAGGGTCTTTTGCGCGATATCCGGGAGCGTGACGCCCGGGATTCGACGCGAGCAGCAGCCCCGCTCGTGCCGGCCCGCGACGCCGTGATCCTCGATACGACCGATCTGTCGATTGCCGAGGTGACCGAGGCCGTACTCGCATTCCATCGCGAGCGGCCCGGTGCACGCTAGAGCATTCGACTGCATGGCTGGCAGGCTTGCGTGCGGCGTTGAAAACGATGCCGCGCTCGACCCCGCGAGTTCACGCAAAGGGCCGCAGGGCGCGCTTAGCCGGCGCGGACCACTGCGGACTTCATCAACCTGCCCGTCCCGCTGCGAGATAACGGGTTCTCGCGCGAGACGGCACATGCAAGAAGGAACCAACCCTCATGGCTACCGCCACGCAAGTAGCAACACCCACGCCGGGCGTCGAGAATTTCGCGGCGCTCTTCGAGGAATCCCTCGCGCGCCAGGAAATGCGCCAGGGCGAGCTCATCACCGCGGAAGTGATCCGCGTCGATTACAACATCGTCGTCGTCAATGCGGGCCTCAAGTCGGAGAGCTTCATCCCGATCGAGGAGTTCAAGGACGACAAGGGCGAAGTCGAGGTCAAGGCCGGTGATTTCGTTACCGTCGCGATCGAGAGTCTGGAAAACGGCTACGGCGAAACGCGGCTGTCGCGCGACAAGGCGAAGCGCCTCAAGGCCTGGCACGATCTGGAAGCGTCGATGGAGCAGGGCTCCGTCGTGCAGGGCCTCGTCACCAGCAAGGTAAAGGGCGGGCTGACGGTGATGATCAACGGCATCCGCGCATTCCTGCCCGGATCGCTCGTCGACATCCGTCCGGTCAAGGACACGTCGCCGTTCGAGAACAAGCAACTCGACTTCAAGGTCATCAAGCTCGATCGCAAGCGCAACAACGTCGTCGTGTCGCGTCGCGCAGTGCTCGAGGAAAGCCTGGGCGAGGAGCGCGAAAAGCTTCTGTCGACGTTGTCGGAAGGCGCGGTCGTCAAGGGCATCGTCAAGAACATCACCGACTACGGCGCGTTCGTCGACCTGGGCGGCATCGATGGCTTGCTGCACATCACCGACCTCGCCTGGCGGCGCGTCAAGCATCCGTCGGAGGTGCTGGCGGTCGGCGACGAGGTGACGGCGAAGGTGCTGAAGTTCGACCAGGAGAAGAACCGCGTTTCACTGGGCTTAAAGCAGCTTGGCGACGATCCGTGGGTCGGACTGTCGCGCCGCTATCCGCCGGGAACGCGCCTCTTCGGCAAGGTTACGAACATCACCGATTACGGCGCGTTCGTCGAGATCGAGTCGGGCATCGAAGGTCTCGTGCACGTGTCGGAAATGGATTGGACGAACAAGAACATCCATCCGACGAAGGTCGTGCAGCTCGGTGACGAGGTCGAAGTGATGATCCTCGAAATCGACGAGGACCGCCGTCGCATCTCGCTCGGCATGAAGCAGTGCATGCCCAACCCGTGGGACGAGTTCGCGATCAACCACAAGAAGGGCGACAAGGTTTCGGGGCAGATCAAGTCGATCACCGACTTCGGCGTGTTCGTCGGGCTGCCGGGAGGCATCGACGGCCTCGTCCACCTGTCCGACCTGTCGTGGGCCAATGCCGGCGAAACGGCGGTTCGCGACTACAAGAAGGGACAGGAAGTCGAGGCGGTCGTGCTCGCGATCGACGTCGAGCGCGAGCGGATCTCGCTTGGCATCAAGCAGCTCGAAGGCGATCCGTTCAGCAACTTCGTCGCCGTCCACGACAAGGGCAGCATCGTGTCGGGAACGGTCAAGAGTCTCGACGCGAAGGGTGGCGTGATCTCGCTGGGTGGCGACATCGAAGGTTACCTGCGTGCATCGGAAGTGTCGCGTGACCGCGTCGAGGACATCCGCACGCGGCTGAAGGAAGGCGACACGGTCAACGCGATGATCATCAACGTCGACCGCAAGAACCGCAGCATCAACCTGTCGATCAAGGCGAAGGACAACGCCGACGAATCGGAGGCGATGCAGCGGATCACGTCCGAGAACGCAGGCACGACGACCGGGACGACGAATCTCGGTGCGCTCCTGAAGGCGAAGCTCGACAACAAGGCCAACGGTTGACGGCGGGGTTCTCGAGATGACCAAATCGGAGCTGATCGACCGCCTCGCGGCGCAGTTTCCGCAACTGGTTGCCAAGGATGCCGAGCTTGCGGTGAAGATGGTCCTCGACGCGATGGCGGAAAGCCTCGCGAAAGGGGAGCGCATCGAGATCCGCGGGTTCGGTAGCTTCGGCTTGAACTATCGGCCTCCGCGGACCGGACGCAATCCGAAGTCGGGCGAGAAAGTGCAGGTCCCTGAAAAATATGTGCCGCACTTCAAGGCCGGCAAGGAACTGCGGGAGCGTGTCGATTTCGACGTCGGGCAGGATTGATTCGATGAGACTCGGCAGGGCGGTCGCAGCGCGCAACGCGCCGGCCGCCTTTTTTTCGTGGCTTGTGGATGGCCGCCGCATGCCGGTCGCCCATTGCGGCATCCGCAATCCGCGTGCATTCGATGGACATCCGGAAAGATCGAGACCATGAGCGTGCTGCGCTGGATCGTCATGTCGGTGATCTTCGTCGCGCTGCTGTTCATCTCGCTGCAGAACGCCGAGCCGGTGACGCTGCGCGTGTTCAGCTTCTATGCGTGGCAGGCGCCTCTCGTGTTCGTCGTATTGATCGCTTTCGCCGCCGGTGTAGCGCTCGGCCTTCTCGCCGCAGCGGTCAAGGTCGCGCGACTCAAGCGGCAGGTGAGCCGGATGCGCCGCGAACAGCGCACGCAGTTGACGCAGCCGATCACTCACGTCAAGGCACCCGGCACCGCGCCTGCGTCGGGACCGGGGTTCGAGCCACCGTCGACCGGCTTCTAGGAACCGACACCGAATCGACGTATGGATTTCGAGCTCTGGTGGCTGCTGCCGATCCCCGCGATCTTTTTTGCGATGGGTTGGATTGCCGCGCGCATCGACATCAAGCATCTGCTCACCGAATCGCGCGCGTTGCCGCTGTCGTATTTCCGCGGCCTCAATTTCCTGCTGAACGAGCAACCCGACAAGGCGATCGAGTCGTTTATCGAGGTCGTCAAGGTCGACCCTCAGACGATCGACCTCCATTTCGCGTTGGGTTCGCTGTTCCGGCGCCAGGGTGAAACCGAGCGCGCGATCCGCATGCACCAGAACCTGCTCGACCGTCCCACGCTGCCGGCGGACAAGCGGACGATGGCAACCTACGAGCTCGCGCAGGACTTCCATCGCGCCGGCCTTCTCGATCGGGCGGAAGCGCTCTTTCGCAAGCTCGACGACACGCCGTTCGAGCATTCCGCCTTGTCGCACCTCATCTCCATCTACGAAACCGAGAAGGACTGGCCGAAGGCGATCGCGGCGACGCAACGGATGGAAGTTCTCGCCAAGCAGCCGTACTACAAGGAGATCGCCCAATATCACTGCGAGCTCGCACAAGCCGCGCTGCTGCGCTCCGACACGTCTGCCGCAAAAGCCGAGATCGAGCATGCGCTCGCCGCGCACCGCGGCTGCGCGCGCGCGATGCTGATCCAGGGCGATCTTGCCGCCCAGAACAGCGACTGGCTCGCCGCCGTCGAAGCGTGGCAACGGATCGAGTCGCAGAATCCGGCATTCCTCGCACTCGCCGCCGATCGCTTCGCCGACGCATACCGCCGGCTTAGCGACCTGCCCACCGGCATCCGGCGCCTGCGCAATTACCAGACGCAGTATCCGTCGCTCGATCTATTGAACGCGCTCTTTACGCTGGTGCTCGAGCACGAAGGTCCGATCGCCGCCGCGACATTGATCAAGGACGAGCTTGCACGCAATCCCACGCTGATCGGACTCGACCGACTCCTGGAAGCGCAGTTGCTGACATCACCCCCCGACCGGCGGCACGATCTCGAGCTCGTCAAGGGACTCGTCAGCCAGCACATCAAGCGCCTCGGCCTGTATAAATGCGACAACTGCGGTTTTCGCGCACGGCAATACTATTGGCGCTGCCCCGGTTGTCAGAAATGGGAAACGTATTCGCCCAAGCGCACCGAGATGCCCGACGGCTACACGTGATGCTTTTTGCGCCGACACGCGCCAGGTTCCTGCCATGAGCTCCTCCCCACGCCCGCGCGTCATCGTCGCGCTCGACTTCGCCAATCCGATGCGTGCGCTCGGGCTCGCTGAAAACCTCGATCCCCACGACTGCGGGCTGAAGGTCGGCAAGGAGCTGTTCGTCACCGCGGGACCGGACCCCGTGCGCTGGATGGTCGAGCGTGGCTTCAACGTATTTCTCGACCTCAAGTTCCACGACATCCCCAACACCGTTGCGCAAGCGTGCGCAGCGGCGACTCGGCTCGGTGTGTGGATGCTGAACGTCCACGCGTCCGGCGGAAGGCCGATGCTCAAGGCCGCACGAGACGCCGTCGCAGCGACCGCGGCGGAGACGGGTGTCGCTCGTCCGCTGCTCGTTGCCGTCACGGTGCTGACGAGCCTCGACCAGGCGGCGCTGAAGGAGACGGGCATCGACCTCGACGCAGGACGCCACGTGCTGCGCCTCGCGGCGCTCGCGCGCGATTGCGGGCTCGACGGAATCGTGTGCTCGCCGGTCGAAGCCCCGTCGATGCGTTCGGCGTTCGGGCCGGACTTTGCACTCATAACGCCCGGGATCAGGCTCGCAGGCAGCGCCAGGGACGACCAGACGCGAATTGCAACACCCGAGATGGCGGCGCAAGGCGGCGCCGATTACCTGGTGATCGGCCGTCCGATCACGGCGGCGGCCGACCCCGTTGCAGCGCTTGCGGATATCAATCGCAGCCTTGGAAATTCCGCATGAAGATCACGATGATCGGCACGGGGTACGTCGGGCTCGTCACCGGAACATGCCTCGCCGAAGTGGGCAACGACGTGCTGTGCGTCGACATCGACGCGCGCAAGATCGACGTGCTGCAAAGCGGCGGCGTGCCCATCCACGAGCCCGGCCTCGAGCCAATGATTCGCCGCAACGTGCACGCGGGGCGCTTGCGCTTCACGACCGATATCGACGCCGCAGTCGGCCACGCCACCGTGCAGTTCATCGCGGTGGGCACGCCGCCCGACGAGGACGGCAGCGCGGACATGCAGTACGTGCTGCAGGCCGCGCGCAACATCGGGCGCCGGATGACGCAGTGGACGCTGGTCGTCGACAAATCGACGGTGCCCGTTGGAACCGCCGATCGCGTGCGCACGACGATCGCCGAGGCGCTCGCTGCGCGCGGCGTCGACATTCCCTACGCTGTGGCGTCGAATCCCGAGTTCCTGAAGGAAGGGGCCGCGATCGACGATTTCATGAAGCCCGATCGCATCGTGATCGGCGCCCATGACGAGCGGGCGATTGGCATCCTGCGCAACGTCTATGCGCCATTCCAGCGCAATCGCGAGCGGCTGCTCGTGATGGATGTGCGCTCGGCCGAGCTCACCAAGTACGCGGCCAACGCAATGCTCGCCACGCGCATTTCGTTCATGAACGAGCTTGCGAACCTTGCCGAGCGGCTCGGCGCCGACATCGAATCGGTGCGCCAGGGCATCGGATCGGATCCGCGCATCGGCTGGCAATTCCTGTATCCCGGCGTCGGCTATGGCGGCAGCTGCTTTCCGAAGGACGTGCGCGCCCTGCAGTTCACCGCCCAGCGCGCGGGCACACCGCTGAAGGTGCTCGGCGCCGTCGAGGCCGCCAACGAAGCGCAGAAGCGCGTGCTCGTGGACAAGATCATTGCGCGTTTCGGCGACGACCTCTCGCGCTGCCGCTTCGCGTTGTGGGGGCTCGCGTTCAAGCCGAACACCGACGACATGCGCGAAGCGCCGTCGCGCGTGATCATCGACGCGTTGCTGCACCATGGCGCAACGATTTCGGCCTACGACCCGGTGGCTATCGAAGAAGCGAAGCGCGTGCTCGGCGACGTGCGGCGCCTTTCCTTCGCCGCCAATCCGCTCGCGGCTTGCGAGGGGGCGGACGCCCTCGTCGTCGTCACCGAATGGAAAGAGTTCCGCAGCCCCGATTTCGATTTGCTGCGACGGCACCTTCGCCAGCCGGTAATCTTCGACGGACGCAATCTCTACGAGCCCGATGTCGTCCGCGACGCCGGCTTCGAGCATTTTTCGATGGGGCGGCGATGAGCGCGTCGGGCGAGGTCGAGGCATGAGCGCACCGGGCGAGGTCGCAGCGACGAGTGCGCGCTTCTCGCAGTGGCACGACCGCGTCGCGCGCGCCCGCGTGCTGGTCGTCGGCGACGTGATGCTCGACCGTTATTGGTTCGGCGACGTGGAGCGCATCTCGCCGGAGGCGCCGGTGCCTGTCGTCAGGATCGCGCGCACCGAGGAGCGTCCCGGCGGCGCCGCGAACGTTGCACGCAACGTTGCAGCGCTCGGCGCGCATGCGATGCTGCTGTCGGCGACCGGCGAGGACGAGCCGGCCGATACGCTGTTGCGGCTCCTTTCGATCGATCGCATCCGCACATCGTTCCTGCGCGACGCCGCGCTGACAACGACGGTGAAGCTGCGCGTCATCGGCCGCCAACAGCAATTGCTGCGCATCGACTTCGAGACCGCGCCACCCAACGAGCTTCTTGCGTCGCATCTCGACGCGTTCGACGCGCTGCTTGCCGATGCCGATGCGCTCGTGCTGTCGGACTACGGCAAGGGTGGTCTCGCGCACATCGCGACGATGATCGATCGCGCCCGCGCGGCCTCCAAGCCCGTGTTGGTCGACCCCAAGGGCGACGACTGGGACCGCTATCGCGGCGCTACGGTGATCACGCCCAATCGCAGTGAGTTCCGCCAGGTGGCGGGACGCGCGCGGGACGAAGCGGATCTCACCCGGCGCGCACAGGCGCTGCGCCAGCAGCTCGGAGTCGAGGCGTTGCTGCTCACGCGCTCCGAGGAAGGGATGAGCCTCTACTCGGACGCGGGCGAGTTGACGATCCCCGCGCAGGCCCGCGAGGTGTTCGACGTTTCCGGCGCCGGCGACACGGTGATCGCGACGCTCGGCGCATTGCTCGCCGCCGGCGCAGCACTGCCCGACGCGATGTCGATCGCCAACGAAGCGGCCGGTGTCGTCGTCGGCAAGCTCGGCACAGCCGTCGCCGAACCCGGCGAGCTCAGTTGATCCTTCGCCGCGGCTGACCGATGGCGAAGGCCAAGACGCTCTACGCGTGCACGGAGTGCGGCGGTCAGGCGCCGAAGTGGCAGGGGCAATGCCCGCATTGCGGCGTGTGGAACACGCTCGTCGAGACGGTCGCCGCCACGGCGCCGGTCCGCTTCGAAAGCGTATCGGGTGCGCGCTCAACGGTGACGCCGCTCGCGTCGGTTACGGCGCGCGCGACGTCGCGCATTCCGACGGGACTGGAGGAATTCGATCGCGTGCTCGGCGGCGGCCTCGTGCCGGGCGGCGTGATCCTGCTGGGCGGCGATCCCGGTATCGGCAAGTCGACGCTGCTGCTGCAGGCGGGTGCGGCTCTGGGCGCCGCGCATCGGACGCTGTACGTCACCGGCGAGGAATCCGCCGAGCAGATCGCGCTTCGCGCGCAGCGTCTCGGACTCGTGAACGCGCCGATCGAGTTGCTGGCCGAAGTGCAGCTCGAGGCCATCGTCGCCGCGATCAACGCAACGTCGCCGGAAATCGTCGTCATCGATTCGGTCCAGACCGTCTACACGGAAGCGCTCGCGTCGGCGCCCGGCAGCGTCGCCCAGGTGCGCGAATGCGCGGCGCAGCTGACACGCCTCGCCAAGCAGCGCGGCGTGATCGTGCTGTTCGTCGGCCACGTGACCAAGGAGGGCGCGATCGCCGGTCCGCGCGTGCTGGAGCACATCGTCGACACCGTGCTCTACTTTGAGGGCGATCCGCATTCGAGCTTCCGGCTGGTGCGCGCGATCAAGAATCGCTTCGGCGCCGCCAACGAGCTCGGCGTGTTCGCGATGACCGAGCGCGGCCTCAAGGGCGTTGCCAATCCGTCGGCACTCTTCCTGTCGCAGCACGCAGAGGGTGTGGCGGGGTCGGCCGTCGTCGCAACGCTCGAAGGGTCGCGGCCGCTGCTCGTCGAAGTGCAGGCGCTCGTCGACCCCGTCCAGGGCGGCATGCCACGGCGCCTCGCGGTGGGCCTCGACCCGCAGCGACTCGCGTTGCTGCTGGCGGTGCTGCACCGTCATGGCGGCGTCGACACCGGTGGATTCGACGTCTTTGTCAACGCGGTGGGGGGCGTGCGAATTCTGGAGCCGGCCGCCGATCTGGCAGTGTTGCTGTCGGTCTGTTCTTCTTTGAAAAACAAGCCAGTACCGCGTAAAACGCTCATTTTTGGTGAAGTAGGGCTGGCCGGCGAAATCCGGCCTGTACAGCGCGGACAGGAGCGGATCCGCGAGGCCGCGAAACTCGGCTTCACCACGTTCGTGATACCCAACCTCAATAAACCAAAGCAAACACCTGAAAATACTAAAATAATAGCCGTCGATCGCGTCGAGGAAGCGCTGGCACTCCTGCGGGAGTAGTCCGAGCGGCAGGGGTGCGCGCTCGGCGGCTACGCCGCCGGCGCTACGTCGATGTCGATCGGCGCGCGGGTCCGGTTGCGGTATTGGGCCGCCATTGCGCCATACGCCGCCTCGAGCGCGCGAGTAGTCGCGACGGTGTCGAACAGCGGGCTGTCGTGCCCGGCGGCGTCGAGGAACGCCCGCAAGCGCTGCCGCTCGTTCGCGTCGCGCGCGAGCGCCACCGCCTTGCGCACATAGCCGTCGACGTCCGTCACGATCAACTCGGGCAATCCCACGGCGGTCAGAAGGCTCGCCGCAACCCGCGCAGCAAACGTGTCTCCGCGCCGCGTGACGACCGGGCACCCGGCCCACAGTGCGTCGCTTGCAGTTGTATGCGCGTTGTAGGGCCACGTGTCGAGGAACAGGTCGGCGACGCGATAGAGAGCAAGATAGTCCGGGTTGGCGCGCGCGCGCGTGAACTGCAGCCGCCGCGCATCGAGGCCGCGGCGCACCATCTCGCGCCGCAGGTTGCGCTCGAGCATTTCCTCGCCGGGACGCGCCAGCAGCCACAGCACGGCGTCGGGCACTTCGGCGAGGATGCGCATCCACGCATCGAACACTTCCGGATTGAGCTTGTAGCCGCGGTTGAAACAGCACAGCACGATCGCGCTCTTCGCGAAACCAAGCTCGTGCCGCGACGGCACGTTGTCGGCGATTGGACGCGCGCGATCGTTGATCTGGTAGCTGCCGGGAAGCCGCACGAGCGTTTCCGAATAGTCGCCGGCGTGCGCGGCCGGTGTGACGATCGCGTCGCCGATCAGGTAGTCGACGAGATTGCCGCCGAGTGTTCCCGGGTACCCCAAGTAGTGGACCTGGATCGGTGCCGGGCGCAGCGCGAGCACGGCCGGCGCCGCGCCCTCCGTGTGGCCCTTGAGATCGACGAGGATGTCGATGCCATCGTCGCGAATCGATTGCGCGAGCCGCAGCGCAGGCCAGCCGGCGGCATCGACGAACCGGTCGAAGCCGCGCACGAGACGATCGCGCATCGCACTGCGATCGTCCGGGCCCGTCGAATACGCGACGATCTCGAAGCGCGACCGATCGTGCGCCTCGAACAGACCCGCCGCAAGATATGCGGTGGCATGCGTGTAGAGGTCGGCCGACAGATAGCCGATGCGCAGACGATCGTCGCGCAACTCGCGCGACGGCGCTGACTCGGCCGCCGGCGCGAGCACTGCGGTCCATCCAGTCGCACACCGCAACTGCTCGTGCCGGGACGATGGTTGGGACAGCAGCACAAACGGCGACAGCAGCGGCGTGCCGGCGGCGACGCCGTCTTGAAACTGCGTGCGGAGCGTCTTCAGATCGTGCCAGTCGCCGACGCGCTGGCGCAGGAACAGCAGCTGGGACAGCGCCGCACCATGGCGTGGGTCGAGGCGCACGACATTCGCATACGCCTGCATGGCACCCGACGGGTCGTTCTCGCGCTCGAGCAGGCCTGCGAGCTGAAACTGCAGCGGCGCAGATTCCGGCTTGCGCGCCAGCGCCGAATCGAGCGTCGTGCGTGCCTTCTTGCGCATGCCCGCCGTGCTTTCGAGCTGGGCCTTGAATCCGGCATAAGCGGGCTCCGCCGGCGCCTGCGCCGTGGCGCGCGACGATGCGTCCATCGCTTCGAGCAGCCGCCCCTGCGGCTCGAGCGAGAGCGCGAGGTTGTGCCACGCCGGCGCGTGCGTCGCATCGGCTGCGATCGCACGCCGCGCGAAGGCTTCCGCTTCGGCGGTGCGTCCCAAGGCGAGCTCGGCCGCCGAGAGGTTCGCAAGTATTTCGGGCGACGCCGGCGCGAGTGTCGCTGCCTCGCGCAGCGCGTTGGCGGCGGCCTCGCGGCGTCCTGCAGCGTTCAGCACCAGCGCTAGATTCGACCATGCATCGGGTGACTTCGGCTCGATTGCGAGCGATGCGCGGATTCGCTCGGCCGCTTCCGGGAGCTTGCCTGCCTGGAACAGCACGACCCCCGAATAGTGAAGCGCGGGCGCATTGTCGGGATCGGCTGCGAGCACGGCATCGTAGCGCATGAATGCTTCGCGAAGCTTGCCCTGCTGGTGGAGGCGAAAGGCGCGTTCGAACTCTTGACTGATGCTCATCCGGCAGTGACGGCGTCGCTTGATCGACGCCAGGCAGATCCAAAGTGCGTGAGGTTATCACCGCGCATCTGTAGCCCGTGCCTCTATGTAGATGCGCGTGATCTTGTCGAAGCGTGCCCGTATTTCCTGCTCGAGCGACCTGACGGCCTTTGAGATGCTCGCGGCGGACGCCTTCGGGTCGAACTCGACATCGAGCGTCAGCAGCACCTGCTCAGGTCCGATGTACATCGACAGCAGCGGGCCGACGCTGCGCACCAGCGGATGACGGCCCAGCAGTTCGCGGATCGCCGCAGCGGTATCCGGGCGAATGCCTTCGCCGATCAAGAGGCCGCGCGCCTCGCGGATCAGCAGCACGGCGACGCCGGCGAGGATCACGCCGATGGCGATCGAGGCCGCGCCGTCAGCCTGCGGCAGGTTGTAGTAATGGCTGATGAAGATGCCGAGCGCAGCGACGGCAAGGCCTGCGAGCGCGGCGAAGTCCTCGCCCAGGACCGTGTACGTCATCGGATCCTTGCTGGCGTGCAGCGCGGCCCAGAACGGGCGATCGCCTTTCTCGCGCAGAAAGACTCGCAGCGCCACCGTGAAACTCGTTCCCTCGAATATCGCCGCAGCGAACAGCACGAAGTAGTTCCACTTCGGATCGCGCATTGGGGCCGGATTCATGATGTGCTGGATGCCCTCGAGCATCGACAGTCCGCCACCGAGACCGAACACGAGCACGGCCACGATCAGGCTCCAGAAGAAGAGCTCCTTGCCGTGACCGAACGGATGCTCGGGCGTCGCCTTCCGCTCGCTGAGACGCCTGCCGATCAAGAGCAGCACGCCGTTGCCGGTGTCGACCGCCGAGTGGATGCCTTCGGACAGCATGGCCGAACTGCCCGTGATGCCTGCCACGACGAACTTGGTTGCAGCGATCGCGACGTTCGCTGCGATGGCGCCGTAGACGGCAATCCTGGAGTCGGCCATTGGGCTCGGCTAGTGGGTGAAGGCGCGCGCAATGCGTCGGTGCGTCGTCCATGTCCTACAGACGTTCGGGCGGCGCCCGGACAGGAGCGCGCATGCGTGCGGCGTACAGTTCGTCATTGCGATTCCATCCGTTGCGAGGTACCCACAATGTTCGGTAACACGAGTTCAGAAATCACCAATGCCATCGAGCTCTTGAAGCGCGATCACGACGATGTCGACACGCTGTTCTCCCAGTACGAGGATAGCAAGGAGACCAATGACGATGACGCCAAGGAAATGCTGGTCACGCAGATATGCGACGCGCTGACCGTACACGCGCAAGTCGAGGAGGAGATCTTCTACCCGGCCGCTCGGCGCGCGCTCGATGGCGACGAAGGGAAGGACCTGCTCGACGAAGCCGCTGTCGAGCACCAGACGTTGAAGGATCTCATTGCGCGGCTGGAAGCGGCACCGACGGACGATCCGCTCTACGACGCCGGGGTCAAGGTGCTGAGCGAGTACGTCAAGCATCATGTCAAGGAGGAGGAGAACGAACTCTTCCCGAAGGTCAAGTCGTCGCAGATGGACCTCGAAGCGATCGGCCGGCAGTTGGCCGACCGGAAGGCCGAACTCATGGCGCGTGGCGCGCGTCAGGGCCGCAGGTCGGCGAACGGCCAGCAGCGGGGCTCTCGACAGTCTGCCGCACGCGGGGATCGGTAACGCGCAAGCCGTTCCCCAGCAGCCGTTCGGCGCAGCTTGAGCGGCACACGCGGGCGCGTGCTGGCGTCGTCATCCGTTGGCCGAGTCACGCAGCCTGAACGGACCGCCGGTCAATTGCTCCTGCAGAAACGCGACGCACATGCGCACCTTGGCTGATTGGCCAAGGTGCGTCGTGGTCGCTGCCCAGACGTCCGCCGGCTCTTCGTAGTCGCGCAGCACGTGCACCGAGCGGCCGGCATCGCGTGCCGCCTCGATTGCGGTCGCCGCAACCTGGCCTTGCGCGCGGCCACCCGGACCCCCTCAAATCCTCGAGCTTGAAGCATTCACGATCCGTGAATCATAGTGCGACGGATCGCACGTTCTCAATCGGATTCGTGGTCAATACAATGACCGCTCGTCGAACCTACTGAGACGCCATGAGCCGACCGATCTCGCTCGCCGCATTGACCGTGCTGGAACTGACACCACCCGACATGGTGACCTGCGCGGCCGAGGCCGGGTTCAGCCACGTGGGCATCCGGCTGATCCCCGCGACGCCGACCGAGCCGCAGTACGACCTCGTCGGCGACACGCCACTGGTGCGCGAGATCGAGGCCCGGCTTGCAGACACCCACGTCGACGTGCTGGACGTCGAGATCTTCCGGCTGAAGCCCGAAACGCGCGTTGTCGACTACGAAGGGGCGATCGCTACGGCAGCCCGGCTGGGCGCCAAGTGCCTGCTCGTCGCCGGCAACGATCCGGACGAGGCGCGACTCATCGAACGCTTCGGCGCATTCTGCGATCTCGCGGGGCGCTACGCAGTGGGCGCGAGCCTCGAATTCATGCCGTGGACCGACGCGAAGGACTTGGCGCAAGGGGCGCGCATCGTCGAGGCCGCCAACCGCGCCAACGGCGGCGTGCTGATCGATCCGTTCCACCTGAGCCGCTCGCGCAGCAGCATCGACGAGATCGCGAGCGTGCCGGTCAAACGGCTTCACTTCATGCAGTTTTGCGACGTTCCGGCGGCGATTCCGCCGACGATGGACGAGATCCTGGCGGAGGCCCGCGCCGAGCGGCTGTTTCCGGGGGAGGGCGCGCTCGACCTCGTGGGCTTGCTGCGTGCCGTGCCCCGCGATCTGCCGCTGAGCGTCGAAGTGCCGACGCATACGCTCGCGCGCACGATGAGCGCCAGCGATCGCGCGCGGCGCGCGCTCGCTTCGACGCGTGCAGTGCTCGCGCGACTGGATGCACGATGAACATCGCAGATACGCTCGACGGTGCAACCCGGCTCGTCGCCATCATCGGGGATCCGATCGCGCAGGTGAAATCGCCGGCCGGCGTCACGCAATCGCTGATCGATCGCGACCGCAACGCCATTGTCGTGCCGATACATGTGACGACCGCGGACCTCGAGCGTTTCATCCAAGGCGTGAGCCTCGCACGCAATCTGGACGGCATCATCGTCACCGTGCCGCACAAGTTCGACGTTTTCCGACTCTGCGCCACGACCACGGAGCGCGCGCAGTTCCTCGGTGCCGTCAACGTGCTGCGCCGAAAGGACGACGGCAGCTGGCACGGCGATCACGCGGATGGTGTCGGCTTTGTCGAAGGAATCCGCACGGCGGGGTGTCGCCCGGAGGGCCGGCGGGCGTTGCTGGCCGGCGCCGGCGGTGCGGGCAGCGCGATCGCGCTCGCGCTGCTCGAAGCAGGTGTCGTCGAGCTCGCGATCCATGACGAGGATCCGAAGCGGCGCGAGGCATTGATCGAGCGGCTCCGCAATCGTTACGGCAATCGCGTGAGTGCGGGCTCCGCCGACCCGCAGGGCTTCGGCGTAGTCGTCAACGCAACGACGTCGGGCATGCGCGAAGGTGACCCGCTGCCCGTCGATGCAACCCGTCTGGACAGCGATGCGTTCGTCGGCGACGTGATCACCGTGCCGGCCGTGACGCCTTTGATCGCCGCGGCCCGCGCACGTGGCTGCGGCACGCAGATCGGTACCGGCATGTTTGCCGCCGTCTGCGAGCACATCGTCGATTTCCTGCTGGCTGCGGGTCCGCTCGCGGCTGGTCCCCCCGCGACCGGCGCGTAGCGCAGCGAGAATGCGCAGGGGCGACGTGACCGCCGATGTGCCGCCGGCACGTTGCGACGTGCTGGTGGTCGGCTCGGGTGCCGGCGGGCTGTCTGCGGCAGTGACGGCTGCGTCGCTTGGCCTCAACGTGATCGTCGTCGAGAAGGAGGCCGTGTTCGGCGGCACGACGGCGTGGTCGGGCGGGTGGCTGTGGATTCCGCGCAACCCGCTCGCAGTCGCCGCCGGCATCGTCGAGGATGCGGAGGCCCCGCGCACGTACCTTCGCCACGAGCTCGGTCCTCATTACGACGAGACACGCGTCGAGGCTTTCCTCGAGCAGGGGCCGCGGATGATCGACTTCTTCCAGCGCGAAACGGCGGTCATGTTCATCGACGGCAACGCGATCCCCGATTTCCACGGCGCAAGTCCCGGTGCGCGTGAAGGCGGACGATCGGTATGCGCCGCGCCGTTCGACGCACGCGAGCTCGGGCCGCGCTTCGCGCAGTTGCGGCCGCCGCTGGACCTGATCTCGCCGTGGGGCATGGGCATCGCCTCGGGCACGGAACTGCGCCACTTCCTGAACGCGATGCGCAACTGGCGCTCGTTCGCTTACGTCACGCGCCGCGTTGTCTGGCACATGCTCGATCTCGTCGTGCATCGGCGCGGCATGAAGCTCGTCAACGGCAATGCGCCGTCGCGCGGCTCGCCCGATCGGCGTTCGACCGCGGCGTCGACTTGCGCGTATCGGCGCCAGTGCGCCAATTGCTGATCGAGGAAGGGCGGGTGGTCGGCGCCGTCGTGCAGAAACCCGGCGGCGACACCGAAATTCGTGCGAATCGCGGTGTCGTGCTCGCATGCGGCGGCTTTCCCCATGATCCGGTGCGAATCGCGCAATTGTTCGCGCATGCGCCGACGGGCCGTGAGCATCGATCGGCGGCACCGGCCTCGAACACCGGCGACGGATTGCGGCTCGGAGAAGCGGTGGGGGCCGTCGTCGAGACAGATTTGCGCGCGGGTGCCGCGTGGGCACCCGTGTCGCTCGTGCCCAGGCGCGATGGCAGCGTCGGTCATTTTCCCCATCTGGTCGAGCGCGCGAAGCCGGGCCTGATCGCCGTTACGCCTGCCGGCGCGCGCTTCGTCGACGAGGCCGGCTCGTACTACGACTTCATGGCGGCGCTGTTCGCCGCACTGCCCGCGGGTGCGCCCGTCGAGGCGTGGCTCGTCTGCGATCACCGCTTCATCCGCCGCTACGGGCTTGGCCATGCCATGCCCGCGCCGCTGTCGCTCGGCCCTTCGCTGCGCTCGGGCTACCTCAAGCGGGGCAGGACGATCGCCGAACTCGCTCGCGCTTGCGGGCTTCCGGAAGGCGCGCTGGCTGCCACCGTGGAAACGTACAACCGCGATGCATGCGAGGGTCGCGATCCAGCCTTCGGTCGCGGGGATACGCCGTACGACCGCGCGGGCGGCGATCCGCTGCAGCGCCCCAATCCGAACGTGGCGCCGGTCGAGCACGCACCGTACTACGCCGTGAAAGTAGTGCCGGGGAGCCTCGGGACATTCGCAGGACTGCGCACCGACGCCGACGCGCGCGTGCTCGACGCACGAGGGATGGCGATACCGGGGTTGTACGCGTGCGGCGCCGACATGGCGAGCGTCATGGGCGGGCGCTATCCCAGCGGCGGCATCACGCTCGGGCCGGCGATGACGTTCGGCTACATCGCCGCTCATCATCTGGCGACGGCGACGCCTGCAGCCTGAAAGCAGCGGCAGCGGCAGCTACAGCCGCGCCACCTCGGCCATCTCGCGCAATGCCCGGAGCGCGGCGCGATAGCCGCCGGGTCCGAGTCCCGCGATCACGGCAGTCGCTGCCTTCGACACGTACGAACGGTGGTACATCTCCTCGCGGCGGTGGATGTTCGTGATGTGCACCTCGATGATCGGCTCGCGGGACATCTTGAGCGCATCCAGGATCGCCAACGACGTGAAGGAATACGCGGCGGGATTGATGACGATCGCGGCTCCCGCGTCGATCGCCTCGTGGATCCAGTCGATGAGCTCGGCCTCGCTGTTCGACTGCCGGAACTCGAGCCTGGCACCCCCGGCTTCATCCTTGCACATCGTCTCGATCTCTGCGAGCGTCGTGGTGCCATAGACACCCGGCTCGCGGGTGCCGAGGCGATTGAGATTGGGACCGTTCAGGACATAAATGGGCTTGTTCATGGTCGAGTCGGGTGCGGCAGGGGTGAGATTCCCGGGGCCTGTTAACGCTAGCCTTTGTAACCCATCAATCGCGGCAGCCACAGGATGGTTTGCGGCACGAGCGTGATGATTGCGAGGACGACGATCGCCATCAGGATGAATGGCAGCGCTTCCTTCACGATCGCCATCAGCGGCTGCTTGGTCATGCCGGCGACGACGAACAGCAGAAGACCGAACGGCGGCGTCAACAGCCCGATCATGATGTTGACGACGACGACGACACCGAAATGAACCATGTCGATGCCGAGCGCCTTCGCCGCCGGAATCATGATGGGAACGATGACCAGCAGGATCGTCGAGCCCTCGAGCAGGCATCCCAGCACCAGCAGGATCGCATTGACCAGCAGCAAGTACATGATCGGCGTGAGGTGAAATCCGCTGATGAAGGCCTGCACGGACAGCGGCACTTTTTCGATCGTGACGACATAGTTGAAGACCAGCGCGCCCGCGATGAGCATGCCGACGGATGTCGTCGCTTTGGCGCTCGAGAGCAGCACGTCGTAGAGCTGTCGCCATGTCATCGCGCGATAGATGAGCCACGACGCCAGCAACGCGTACGCGGCTGCAGCGGCGGCGCCCTCGGTCGGCGTCATCACGCCGCCGTAGATGCCGAACAGCAGCACCACCGGCAGCATCAGCGCGGGAAACGCATCGAGCGTGATGCGCGGCACGTCGCGCCAAGGTACGGCAGGCTCGACCGGATAGTTCCTGCGCCGCGCGATCCACGTGTTGGTGATCATGAAGCCGACGCCGAGCAGAAGCCCCGGGATCACGCCGCCGAGAAACAGGTAGCCGATCGACGTGTCCGATACGAGCGCATAGATGACCATCGGGATCGACGGCGGGATGATCGGCCCGATGATGGCAGCGGAGGCCGTGATCGCGCCGGCGTAGGCGATCGGATAACTGCCGCCGCGCGTCATCATGCCGATGATGACCCTCCCGATGCCGACGGCGTCCGCGATCGCCGATCCGGACATGCCCGCGAAGATGATGTTTGCAACGACGTTGACGTGCCCCAATCCACCGCGAAAACGTCCCACGAGGACGAGACAGAATTTCAGCAGCCGATCGGTGAGGCTGCCCGTGTTCATCAGGTCGGCAGCGAGGATGAACAGGGGCACGGCCAGCAGCACGTAGCTGTTGAACAGTCCGTTCAGGATCTGCTCGGCGGCCGTTCCGACATCGAGTCCGGCAACGATGAAGTAGAAGACTGACGCCGCGATCATCGACAGGCCGATGGGCAGGCCGAGGAGGGCGAGCACGACCAGCACGACGATGCAAAGGGTGAAATGGCCCGGCATGGTCACGGCGTGTCGGTTTCGGCGCGGTCCCTGCCGGTGATAGCGCGCAGCGCGATGCGCGCCTGCTTGACGATGCAGGCAAGCACGAAGATGACGTAGATCGAATACATCGCATCGAGCCGCAGGTGCAGGTACGCCGTGTGCTCGCGTTTCATGAACGCGACGTAGCTCCATGACGCGGGGAGCGACATCAGCAGGAGGACGACGAACGCGATGCTGGACGCCGCCGTGAACAGCCGCCGAACCCGTGGAGGCACCAGCGTGTAGACGATGTCGAAACGAATCTCGTCGTTATTCGACAGCACGAACGCCGCGCACCAGAGCACGACCCAGACCCAGCACAACACCGTCACTTCCTCGGTCCACCCGAGCGGCTGGTTCAGCACGTAGCGAAACGCAATCTGCAGCAGGAACGAGATGAACATCAGGCCCATCAGCCCGACGGCGACGTCGTTCGCGCGGCGCTTGAGCCAGCGCGCTGCGCTCGCCATGCCTGCCTGTTCCATCGCTCCCCCGAAGATGTCAGCGCAACCGATGGCGACGCACGACGATTCCCGTGCGGGCGATCATTCCCGGATGCCGGACTTCGCTGCCGGCGCGACCACGCAGCCGCGCCGGGTGTGTCGGATCAAAGGGCGTTGATGCGCTCGAGCGCGCCCTTCGGCCAGTCGCCGCCGTACTTGTCGACGTACTTCTTCTGCGCGAAGGTGCGGAAGGCTGCGATGTCCGGCGTGTAGATCTTCTTGCCTTCCTTCTTGAAGTACTCGACGACGTCCTTCTCCTGACCGACGAACTTTGCGGTGTAGTCGTCGACGGCTTTCTCGGCGGCCGCCTGGAAGGTCGCCTGCTGGGCGGGTGACATCGCGTCCCAGACCTTGGTCGTGATCACCATCACGTCGTATCCGAGCACGTGCGACGTCAGCACGAACTGCGTGGTGACTTCGTCGAATTTCATCAACCGGCTCGCGACCAGTGGATTGTCCTGGCCGTCGATCGCGCCCGACTGCAGCGCCGTGTACACCTCGGCGTACGCCACCGGCGTCGGATTGACGCCGATCGACTCACCCAGGAACTGCCAGTACTCGCCGGGCGGCATGCGCAGCTTGATGCCGGCGAGATCGGCAGGCGTCTTGATCTGCTTGTCCGGCTTCAGGTTGACGTGGCGCGATCCGAAATAGACCGGCGTGATGATCTGGATGCCGAGCTGGTCGCGCGCCAGCTTCGCGAATTCCTTGCCGACGTCGCTCTTGAAGGTCTTCTTCAGGTGGTCGACGTCGCGGAACAGATACGCGGACGTCATCAGCGACCACGCCGGTATCTGCTTCGAAATGTCCGCGGGTGCGAGATTGCACATCTCCAGGTTGCCGCGCTGCAGGGCGATGAGCTCGGTTCCCTGCTTGAACAGCGTGTTGCCCCAGTACGGTTCGAACTCGTAGCCATCCTTGATGGCGGCCGCGAAATTCTTATAGGCCTCCGTGCGCAGATCCTGCTCCGTGAACGCGCAACTGAAACGGAGCTTGGTCTTGGCCTGGGCAAGGGCCTGCGGAAGCGCCCCGAGCGCCAGCATCGACGCACCGGCACTAAGCATCCTGCGCCGGGTAAAAGTCGGTTCCATCGGGTATTTCCTCCTGTTATGCACACGCGTGGGGTGAACGGATCATCTGAGGCTTGGCGGATCGTCACATTGAACAGCGTGCGTATGATAATGTGAGAAGCATCCGAACAACAGTCCCTCATTGCGCATTCGAAGGGCCCCATTCGCATGAACGACGAATCCGCCGACATTCGGCCGCGCAGGCGGCGACTCGCCCGGGCGACTGTGGTGGCCCCCGAACACACGGCAGCCGTGCCGGAAGCGGGGGCCAGCGTGGGCGAGATCACGTACCGGCGCATCCGTTCCGACATCGTCCTGGGGCGTTTGCCGCCGGGCCGGAAACTGCCGCTCGACCGCATGCGCAACGCGTACGGCACCAGCGTCAGCACGTTGCGGGAGCTCTTCAATCGTCTTGCGTCCGAGGGTCTGCTAGTCGCCGAAGGCGCGCGCGGCTTCCAGGTGCCCGCAGTGTCGTCGGCGAACCTGCGCGAGATCGCCGCGATGCGCCAGCTGCTCGAATGCCATGGCATGCAGGAGTCGTTCAAGCGCGGCGACCTGGCGTGGGAAGGACGCGTCGTCGCGGCGCATCACATGCTGGCGACGACCGAGAAGCAATTGCATACGGGCGGGCCATGCCCGCCGGAGACGTGGCGGCGCTACGACTGGGCATTTCACCTGGCACTGATTTCCGCGTGCGACTCGCGCGTGCTGCTGGAAACGTACGCGGCGATATGCGACAAATATCTTCGCTACCAGATGATCGCGGCGATCTTTCGCGGTCCGATTGCGGCGGACGAACACCGCATTCTTCTCGAATGTGCGCTCGCGCGCGACTGGCAACGGGCGCAGCAGACGCTCGTCACGCACATCCAGGATTGCGTCACGCAGATGGCGTCCGTGATGGACGCGACACCGGCGAGCGATTGAGCCACCGCTCCAGTGCACCGATGCGAGCCTGACGGGCGCGCAGCGGTTCGATTCGACGCGTCATCGGGAGCTGCCAATGTCGCTATTGGGGAAGGCTGCGCTGGCCATGTGGTGGGACATGGCGCCGGAAATGAAGGCCGAATTCGAGAACTGGCATTCGCACGAGCACTTTCCGGAGCGCCTGTCGATCCCCGGCTTCCGCCGTGGCACGCGGTGGACGAGTGCAACCGACGGCCCGGGGATATTCGTCATGTACGAAGTCGATGCGCACGAGACGCTTTCGTCGCCGGCCTATGCCGCGCGGCTGAATTCGCCCACGCCGTGGTCGACGAAGATGATGCCGCATCACCGCAACATGGTGCGCAGCCAATGCCACGTGCTCGAAAGTCGCGGTGCCGGCACGGCCAGGCACGCGCTCACGGTTCGGTTCTCGCCCGAGCCCGGCCGAGATGCCGACGCGCGCGCGCACTTCAAATCGCTCGCCGAAACGTGGGTGTCACGTCCGGGGATCGTCGGAGTGCATCTGTTACGGCATCAGCCGCCTGCGATGGCGCTTACGACGGAGCAGAAAATTCGCATGGCGACCGATCAAGTGGCGGACTGGATCGTTGTCGTGTGTGGCTACGACCTCGCTGCGCTGGAGGGTCTCTTGGCATCGGGCCTCCCCGATGCCGCGTCGATCGCCGGAATCGCTCCGGGTCACGCGAGCGGACTCTATTCGCTGTCGCATTCGGCGACGCCCGCGGATGTAGTCTAGCGGTCGCTCAATCGCCGGTTGGCGACGTCGAATTCCCGGCCGGGTTCGGCGACGTGTGTTCGGCACCGTGTTCGAGCAGTCCTTGGATCCGATCCGACAGCAGCACGGCGTCTGCGAAGGTGCCAAACGCGGCAGCGTCGGCGGGTGGATACGCCAGCCCCGCATGATCGGAACTTCCGCCGCGAGGTGCCCAGACTCGATGGCTGGCGAGCAGGTAGCTGCCATAGGCCGCGCGCACGCCATGAACGGCGACATCTCCCATCTCCTGCTGGACGGTGTGAGCCGTAAGGGCGGCATTGAGGACGATTGCCGTTTCGGTGAGCGCCAGCCGATACCCGGCGCGGTGCGCGACGTCCGGACCCAGCGTGGCCTGCATTCGTCTCGCCGCTGTATGCACGACCACCACAAGCCTGTCGACGATGTTGCGCAACGACTGCTTGTTGACAAACGACAGGTAGTTTTCCGGATTCAGGAAAACATCCACCGCGGCGGAAACGGCGCCGCAGCCGCTATGTCCAAGGACGACAATGAGTTTCAAGCTGCCGCCAAGATGAGCGACCGCATATTTCAGGCTTCCGAGGACGTCGCTGCCGAGCCCGTTGCCGGCTACCCGCACCACGAAAAGATCGTTTGGACCTTCATTGAAAATGAGCTCGATGGGAACCCGTGCGTCCGAGCAACCAAGGATCGCCGCGTAGGGTCGCTGCTTCGGCGCAGCCCTGTCGACCTTCGCAAAGCCGAGATCGTGCGCATCCAACTCGATCACGCGCTGGGCCGTTCCATCACCTTCGGCTGCGTCTGCGCACAGTTCAGCAATCATCCGGCCGCCGTCGTCAAGACGCTTAAGCGCTGCCTCCGCGTCGCCGGGCCGCGGCCGGGCAGCGGCATCGATCGCGCTGTACCGGTAGACAATGTCGATGGATTTCATGGTCTCGCTCCTGGGATGCCCAGCAGTGTAATGGCGCGTTCCCGGCAGCGACCTGGATTCCCCACGGACCGCAAGGTCGTCACGCGTCGAAACGGCGGGGGAGGGCTGCAGCGTTCTAACGAAACTGGCGAAACCAGGTGCGGATGTCGTCCGCGAGAAGCGCAGGCTCTTCCATTGCCGCGAAGTGGCCTCCGCGACATCTCCGTCCAGCGCTTGATTCGCATGAATACGGTTGGAAAGCGCGTTACCCGTGCCGGCTTCGACGCGTCTTATACAGCACTTCGGGAAAGCGCTGCTCCGGGCGATCGAGGAACGCGTCGGCACGACTCTTCAAGTGACGGTCGAAGAACGCCAACGAGAACGCGTCGATGATGCGACTGGCGCGTCTGCCATCGATGGGACCGGTAAGCCCGAGCCAATGCGTCAGCGGCGACAGCAATGGGAAATCCGAAAAGTTCGGGTGAAAGGTGCCGGGGATCAGCACCAGGTAGCCATCAGCAGGCAGCTTGTCGAACACCGCGCGCATCGTGGTCTGCGTCTCGTCGATGTCGCGTCGAGACCAATGCTCGAGCTGCATGCTGCGCGCATCACGGCTGATCCACATCGTGGGTTGGCGCAGGCCCGTTTCGACAACGTCGGCGGGCATGAACACATCCATGGCGAGACAGGCGCTCAGGCGGGGCGTGAGGTGGCAGGCCTCGGCGGTGATCTCGCCGCCCAGCGAGACGCCGAACATGCCCGCACGTTGCAGGTCGAGCTGCCCGGCGAGGATGCCGTTGGGGTCGGACTGGTTCAGCCCCGCGAGGCGATCGAGCGTGAACAGCGCGTCTTCTGCGAGAAAGGGAATGATTCGATCCAGGAATTCGGGATGACTCGGGTGGGAGGGATCGAACATCCGCGGATCGAACGCCGCAATGCGCCCGTCCGGGAATACGACCCCGGTCGCGGCGTACGGGTGATCGATGGCCGCAACGATGTAACCATGCGACACGAGCTCCTCGACCTGCATGGTGTTGTGCTGGCGATAGCCGCCGCGCCCGTGCGAAAAGATGAGCACGGGGTAAGGTCCGCCGTGCGCCGCGGGCGCGGACGTCACCGCGTTGGTGGTGACGTAGTTCAGATACCCGAAGGTGAATGCCGGCAGACCGAACAGGCGCGCCAACGGCGCGAGAACTTCGGGATGCTGCACATAAGGAGCACGCGCGGCTGATGGCTCGGCGACGGCCGGGTACCAGACTTGCACCATCAGTTCGCGGCGATCATCGGGATCGGCGGTGAACACCTCCGGACGCCCGGCATCGATCCAGTGGTACGTCAGCGTGCCAATGGCGTACGGACCGGTTGGAGTCGGAAAGCGGAATATCGGAATGAGCATCGGCAGTGCCGTCGATGCGGCAAGTCCGATCAAGCCAACGGCGGTAGCCACGCGGCCAGCGACGCGTTCCGCATGACCTCGCGTACGAGCGTGCGCGCCGCGCGGATGCTCCTGCAGCAGCCAGGCCACGAAGAGCAATCCGGTCAGTGCGTAAGCCGGCATCATCTGCCAGCGCGGCCCTTCGATCAGAATCTGTGCACCTGCGACCAGGACCGCGATCGGCGCGACGAAGCGCAGTACGCGAGATGCGCGAACGCGTCGGATCGCCAACCCG
>Ga0207643_10000257_pt1 | contig 36775 bp, 33 predicted proteins | sample KBSMisM62_FD_184313 | JGI IMG/M metagenome (GOLD analysis project Ga0207643, IMG submission 184313) | Miscanthus rhizosphere microbial communities from Kellogg Biological Station, Michigan, USA - KBS Miscanthus M6-2 (SPAdes) (version 2) | ecosystem: Host-associated > Plants > Roots >... | reverse complement strand
GTCGCGCATGTAGTTGCGCGCCTGGTAGTTGCGAACACCCACCCACGGTGTGGTGTGCCCGCGCGCGCGGACGAGATCGTCGATCGAGAACTCGGACGGCTCGGATTTCATCAACCAGAAGCTCATTGAAGACCCCGTTCTATTCAAGACGCCGCGCCGCACGAAAGGGGGGATTATCGACCACGAATTCCAGTCGCGTCACGCAAATGCAAACTTGGGAGTTCGATTCTCGAGGGCCCTGCGACTCAGTACCGAATGGGCTGCATGGCTCGACTGTCGCGCGACAGGAAAATAGCCCGCTTGGTTCGGCAAGACATGATTGCCGCACTCGATGGGATAGCGGCAGGCGAGCGCTCGAACGGCTCGAAGTCGTATCGACGGACCACATTGGCGTGGACCGTCGTCGACTCCCAACCGGATTACCAGGCTCCGATTGATTGATCTCGTACGGTGACCACCAACGGTCAATGGGACGCGCTAGTTATCCCCGGAGTGCGTTCGCAGTGGAGGCATCCAAGTAACACTGGGTCGAGGTGAAAGCGTTCACCCTGGAGTCGCTGCGTCGTGTCGCACGGCGATCATCTATCCAACCGAGGGGAACGCGTAGCGACTGCACGGGGTTCAGAATCCTCGGCAACTGTGTGATCTATCAGTGCATACTCGGCTCTCGCGGACCGCCATCGCATGACCCCAGTCGAATACGCATTCGCAGTAGCGCCCTCGCTGCGCCGGTTCGGCCTAGCGGCCAAAGACCTGCCGGTATTGGATCAAGGTTGCAAACGAATTCACGATGAACGAGCGCCACTCTCTCCTTGGCCGCCGCCTTCACCGCCGGCATCAACTTGGATACCTCCCATGCCGGATCGTCGAGCCAGCGGAGAATGAACAAGTCCGCCTGCTTCGCTGCCCAAGGCCTGTAGCGGCCGCCGTCACGAGCATCCGAAAGCGGCGCAAGAAATAGCTCGTATATCGGGTCGGCCAGGTCGCTGTACTTGAGGCCTTTCGGGTTGATGGCCAGTCCTTCCAACTTGCCCCCCTTTGGAAACGATTGTCGCCAGAACCTACAAGCAGGTTCATCGCTCGTCTGGACGGTGCCGCACATATCCAAACGGTAACGACCCGCCATGAACTCACGAATAGAGAGGCCCGTTAGCCATTTTCGAGTCGCCGGTTAGCGCCTGCGCCTTGAACCTGCGCTCGTCCCGGCGCGCCATCTGCTGATGAGCGAGTCCTCGCATCGCGGATTTCCGATTTCAATTTTCATCCGTCGGCGCGCTGACGTATGGGAGGTGACGACCACCATCCATGCACCCGAGGGTTTGGTGCATGAATTGGGTGATCGCGTCACCATGGACGTCGTGCAATTGCCAACCAACCGGATCGAACAAGTCCGGTCGGACGCGTTGGATCGAGCCAAGAAGATCATCGGCGGCATCGCGCGTGACCGCGCCGCAGCAGCACTACTGGCAAGGCGTTAGGGAGCCTCTGGAATGATCTAAACTCTTGTGGTTGCGCGGCCAAGCTGGTCTATGCGTCCGAAGCGCCGCAACAGCCCGGAGTCGAGAGGTCGTTTATGCCTGCACCCTCACAGCTCGGTCCTCATCGGAACCACCTGCTCGATGCGCTGCCAACCAGCGACTACGAGCGACTGGCACCCCATCTCGAACTGGTACCCATGGAGTTAGGGGACGTGCTTTATGAATCCGGTTCGCAGCTTCACCATGTCTATTTCCCGACGACGTCCATCGTTTCGCTGCTGTACGTCATGGAAGATGGCGCATCGGCTGAAATCGCGATCGTGGGCAACGAGGGCATCCTCGGCATATCCTTGTTCATGGGTGGCAACACCACTCCGAGCCGCGCGGTGGTGCAAAGCGCAGGGCATGGATTCCGTCTGAAAGCCCAACTGCTGAAGGACGAGTTCGGCCGCTTCGGCCCGACGATGCATCTGCTGTTGCGATACACGCAGGCCTTGATCACGCAGATGGCGCAGACGGCGGTTTGCAATCGGCACCACTCCGTCGACCAGCAACTGTGCCGGTGGCTGTTGCTGAGCCTCGATCGCTTGTCATCCAACGAACTTTCCATGACGCAGGAATTGATCGCCAACATGCTCGGAGTGCGTCGAGAGGGTGTAACGGAGGCCGCAGGCAAGTTGCAGGAAGCCGGGTTGATCCGTTACCACCGCGGCCGGATCGCCGTACTTGATCGCCCGAACCTCGAGGCGCGGTCGTGCGAGTGCTACCGAGTGGTCAAGATGGAGTTCGATCGCCTGCTGCCCTACGGCGAGACGTAGCGCTCCGGGCCAGTTGGCCTCGATCCCGACGGACGAGCGTCCGCCTTAGTTTGCCTGGAGCGAAAGTCCTCGCTATGTGCGACACCGCACATACGCCATCTGTAATTCCGCCTAAAGCTTTGACGACGGCGGGTCGTTGCTGCATCCCAGACCGTTGAGCTGATTGCTGCAGCTCGAGTGGTTGTCGGGCCGTATTGCCCTTTCTCCTCGCCGGAACAAATGGCTGCGGCCGCATGCCGCTCGCTGACATGCCGGGGACATCTGATTATGCCAACGAAGTCATCACTTTTTATCCGTACGGTTCTGCTGTGCGTTGGCGTTGTCGCGGGGTGCGACCGAACCCCCGGGACGACGCAGGCGCCCGCACCCCCCAATGCGTCCGTCGCGAGCAACGCGGTAAAGGCGTCCACTGCCCCTAATCCCTCTTCCACGCCCCAGGATGATCCGTACGACCAGGCGCAGATGGATTACAAGCCGGGACCGGCGACGCTCGGCGGCGATCGGCACACCGGACCTTTCGCAGCCGGCAGTGCGCTCAGCATGGATGCCGCAGTGAAGCCCCTCGCCGCCGGAGCGGTCAAGGAAGTTCGGCTCGACACGACGCACAAAGTCATTTCTTTTGGCCTCGAGGCAAACGGTTCTCCCGGGCGCGCTATCGAAGCGTTCCGCAGAGCACTTGCAGATCCCGCCGCAAATATGAAGATGCTTCGCGTCGTCAGGGAAGGCAAGTTGCTGGAGGCGCAATGACGGCCCCGCTCCCGGTCGCCGCCGCTTGCTCGGCAAGCGCGGCCGAGTCATCCGCGCCGCCTCCACCGGTGCTGCAGACGCCACCGGTGTTGCAGACGTCGATCAACATCCGCAGTACGTCGCTCGCCGTGTTGGCGCTTATCGCGGTAATAGCACTGCTGTACTCCGCCCGAGCGGTATTCATTCCCATTGCCATCGCGGTATTGGCAAGTTACGCGCTGACACCGGTCGTCGATTGGTTGAAAAGGAAAGCGCGGGTGCCTAAACCTCTGGGGGCTGGACTGACGCTCGCCCTGCTTCTCATTGGCCTTGGATTCGGTCTCGAGTCGCTTCAGCCGGAGGCGATTCAAATCCTCGACATCGTGCCCCGCGCCACCGAGAAGCTCAGTATGGCTCTGCGACGCAATGCGCTTGGGCCACCGGGAGCGGTCGAGAAAATGCAAAAGGCTGCAACCGAGATCGAGAAAGTGGCGCATGCGGCGTCGGCACCATCGACAACACCAGAGCGCTCCGCTGCAGCCCGCCCGCCTGCCGATGCAGCCGCTTTCAACGTGCGGGACTACGTGGTGATGGGGACTGCAAGCGCCGTTGCGGGGATTGGCCAGTTGGTCGTCGTTGTGGCCCTCGTGTACTTCCTGCTGATCGCCGGCGACAGCTTCAGACGGACGCTGATGCGCATCAGCGGCGACACACTTTCGAAGAAAAAGATCACGCTGCAGATCCTCGAGGAAATCAACTCTCAGATCCAGCGCTATCTGCTGGTCCAGCTCGCGACGAGCGCGCTTCTGGGCATCGTCGCATGGGTGGTATTCGCCCGGGTCGGATTTGATAACGCACCATTCTGGGCGTGTGTCGGCGGCGTCCTGCATCTGATTCCATATGCCGGGCCCACCGCATTTGTCTTGCTTGTCGGCCTGGTCGCGTACGCGCAGTTCGACAGCCTGCAACCCGTTTTGCTTGTCATCGGCAGCATGCTGGCGATCGTCGGCGTGATCGGCCTGTTGCTCGTACCATGGTTGACCCAAAGGGTAGGCCGGCTCAATGCGGTCACGGTATTCGTCGGGTTGCTCGTGTGGGGCTGGTTGTGGGGAATCTGGGGCTTGCTCCTGGGCATTCCGATCGTCATGGCCATCAACGCTGTTTGTGAGCGCACCGAGGAGCTGCAAGCGATCAGCGAATTCCTCGGATACGCTCGAGCAAAGCAGGAGGATCGGGAAAGCGCAGGCGGCCCCGCGGCTTGACTTGCGCTGGTCTCTGGTTACGGAGCGCCATTGGTCGGCGCGCGGACCATCATTGGGAATGGAGCGTATTCTCTTCCGATGCTACACGACTTTCTTATCGCGAACCGGGACGAGCTCATCGAGCGATGCAGGGTGAAGGTTGCGATGCGATCGGCGTCACGAGCTGACCATGCGGGACTCGAAAACGGGATTCCGCTGCTCCTGAGCCAGCTCGTCAAGACGCTCGAGATCGAGCAGACGCCCGAGCCGATGAGAAGCCGCAAAGTGTCCGGGCCATCGGGCGGCGGCAAGCCGGCGTTGTCGGAGATCGGCGATACGGCGGCGCGCCATGGTCGCGCACTGCTTCAACGCGGGTTCACCGTCGAGGAGGTCGTTCACGACTACGGCGATCTGTGCCAGGCGATCACCGATCTTGCGGTCGATCTTGACGCCGATATCGCCATCGACGAATTTCGAACGCTGAATCGTTGCCTCGACAACGCGATCGCCAACGCGGTGACCGAGTTCAGCTACCAGCGCGATTTCATTGCGGCCGGCACGCACGCCGAGCAATGGAACGAACGTCTGGGATTCTTTGCGCATGAGTTGCGCAATCTCATCCATACCGCCACGCTTTCGCTCGCGGCGATCAAGGCCGGCGACGTAGGCTTGTCCGGATCGACGGCCGGCGTGCTGGACCGAAGCCTCGTGGGACTGCGCAATCTCGTCGATCGGTCGCTGACCGAGGTTCGCATCGCCGCCGGATTGCCGGCGCAACACCGGCTGTTCTCGCTCGCCGAGTTCGTCAACGAGGTCAAGCTCTCGGCGTCGCTCGAAGCGCACGTGAAGGAATGCGAGCTGACCGTATCGCCGGTCGATCCGGGTCTTGCCGTCGATGCCGACCGGGACCTGCTGCTGTCCGCGGTCGGCAACCTGCTGCAGAACGCGTTCAAGTTCACGCGGCTGCACGGCAACGTGACGTTGAATGCGTACGCGGTCGCCGACCGCATCGTCATTGACGTGGAAGACAGCTGCGGCGGTCTTCCGATCGGTGACGCGGAGACGATGTTCAGGCCCTTTATGCAAGCCGGTGTGGACAGAACTGGCCTCGGGCTCGGGCTGTCGATTTCGCGGCTCAGCGTCGAAGCGAACGGCGGACTCATTCGCGTCCGCGACATCCCAGGCTCGGGTTGCGTGTTCACGATCGAGCTGCGGCGGCACGCGCTCCACGAACCCCCGTCGGTTGCGGCCGCAGTCGTTACCTAGCCGCGAAGGCCCTCCGGCATGAGCCGGTCCAGCGGCTCCGACAGCTCGTAGACACTCTGTACGGCCAGATCGCGGCCGAAGGCGACGCGTTCCTTCGCCGCACGCGCGCGCAATCCCGCCTCGTGCACGTCGAGAATGTCGCGCGGCAACGGCAGATTGCCCGGCTCGAGGATCCGCAGATAGCCTTCGGCGTCGCGCGCCGGCATTACGCGGCTTTTCACGTGACGATTCGGCGACCACGGCACGTCGAGCACGCCGGCCGCGAATGCGCGCACCGTGCCGATCGCCGCATCGCCATCACCGATTTCGAGCACCTTGTCGACGATCGCGCGAACCTCGCGCGCGAGCAGCGTCTTCTCGCGCTCGTATTCGGGCATTCCGTAGAGCCGGATCCCGCGCGCAAGGTAGATCGCCATCCGCGTGATCCGCAATCCTTCGACATTCGCTTCCGGCGTCGGAATCCCGTGCGCCTCGTGCGTCGATTTGGTCGTGACGCTGACGGCGCCGCCGATCGCAGCCAGCGTGCCGCCGTAACTCACGAGCGTCGCCGCCTGCGCGTCGTCCTGCGGCCACGCACCCATCCAGTGCAGCGACGTGATCGGCGTGAACACGTCGCGATAACCCTTCTTTGCCAGGTATTCCTGGGCGAGCGACTCGCACGCGGAGATCGCGGCGGCATCCTGGATCAGGTGCAGCGTCTGCGCGAGCTCGAGGCCGTAGTGCGTAACGCCCTGCGCCGCGGCAAGCAGGCAATCGAGCACGGCGATTGCGATCGCGATGCACGGCGGGATGTTCGTGCCGGTGAGGAAACCCGGCTGGCGCCGATGCAGCTCGACGCCGTGCGCAGCGTACAGTGCGGCGAGCCGGTCGAGGTACTGGTAATTGCGGATGCCGTCCTCGATCGACAGCTCCTTGATGTACGACGTCGTGTAAGCAATGCCGCTGCCGAGGTACCCGGTGTACCCGGCGGCGAAGCCGATCTCGGACGTGAGCTTGGGCATCGACGTGCCGGTCAGCATGATCGCCGGCTTGTCGATCGCGTCGATCAGCTCCCGGCACGCCGCCGTGCCGTAGTTGACGATCGGAAACCCGTTCAGCAGCGACCTGCCGAGACGCTCCGACTCGTCGACGCCCTTCTGCGCGGCAGCGAACTGCTCGTTGCGCGTGTAGCTATCGGTCGTCGTCGGCACGATGTCGGCCATGCCGTCGCGGTCGAGCGCAATCATCAGCGCCTTCTGCATCGCCAGCGTCGCAAAGCCACCGCGCGGCTGCGTCAGGCAGCGGCGCTCGGAATGCGCGCGGCGCATCGCATCGGCCAGCCGCTTGTGCGTCGGGAGCGCCTTGTGACGCGCAACGGCCGCGTCGAAATCGACGTCGGTGCCCGTCGGCCAGCGTGCAAGATTGGCTTCGCGCGCCCGCAGGAACTCGTCGTGCGGAATCGCCGCTTCCGAGAGCGGCGGCCGCAGCGCGACCGGATCAGCGTGGTCGTTCATCGCAAATGTTCACTCGACGATCCGTAGGTGACCGCGCGCGCAATCGAACGCCGCCAACGGATTCACCTGCGCAAGCAAACCCGCAGCGTACAGCAGATAGTCGGCGTCGAGCGCGATCTGCGGTGCGCGCGGACGAAGCTCGCCCGGCTTGCGCGCGTCGGCGCACGCGACGCGCAGCACCGCCGCCGGATCGCGCGCATGGACGATCGCGCCGCCGGTGCCGATGAGCCAGCGGACGTCGCCGAGATCCTTGCCGCGCTGCATCTGCACCGGACCTTGTGCCGTGTACACCGTTTCGAGCGACCCGGCGTGGCGTGCGACTGCGATGTCGACGGCGGACCGCACGAGCGCTTCGTCGAGCCGCGCTTCGGCATCGCTCTGCGGCACGGCCTCGACGTCGGCTTCGATGCGGGCGAGCGCGACCGACGCGTCGGCGAGTCCGATCCCGGCTCGCTCGGCGAGCACCGCCAGCCCCACGGCGTCGACGATGGCCGCCGCGTTGTGACGCATGCCGAGGTCACCCTCCACCGTTCGTTTCGCATGCGGCTCCGGCAATCCATAGCGAATGACGCCCGGCGTCGAAGGCTCGCCGGCGCCGATCGAGTGCACGTCGGTCGTCGCCCCACCCGGATCGACGACAACGAGCGAGCCTAGTCCGTCGCGCCCGGCAACGCCATCGGCGAGCAACCGCGCGCCTTCGAGTACGGCCGCCGGCGTGGGCATCAGCACGCGATCGACTTCACCGCTCGCGCGGTCGATGCCTTTGGCCTTGACGATCCGCTCCATGAACACGTTGCGGATCGCCACCCGGGCAGGCTCGATGTCCAGCGTGTCGAGTGCCGGAAGGACGTTCGCAGTCGGGATGGCTGGCCTTCCAGACGCCGACAGCAGCGCGACGATCGCGTCGGTCGTCTCGCGATTGCCGGCAACGACGACAGGGCAACGGGATACACAACGCGTCAGTGCGTCCGCGTTGTGCAGAATCACGTCGGCGTTGCCGCCGTCGGTGCCTCCACACAGCAACAGGATGTCCGGCGCCAGCGCGTCGATCTGTACGCGATCGGCCGCGGTCAGCCGATAGGCAAACGAGCCGACGAGCTTGGCACCCGCGCCCAGTGCCGCCTGCCGGGCGGCTTCCGCCGTCAACTCGCGGACGAGTCCGACGGTCACCATCCGCAGCCCACCCGCGGCGCTCGACGACGCGAGCCTGACGGCAAACTCGGGCAACCCGTGCATTGCGCGCGCAAGGGTTTCGAGCGCGGCGTCGAGGCCGACATTGACGTCGGTCGCAACCGTCGACGGCCCCTGCGCAGTGCCGAGCAGTGCGCCCGTTTCGGCATCGACGGCGCGCAGCTTCGTCCACGTGCTGCCGAAGTCGATCAGCAGCGCGGCGCTCACGGTGCGCGCAGTGTGCGGATCACGCGGGTCGCGCAGCGTCGCGCGCGGCAAAATCCCCGGCGAGCGCCGCCAGCGCCGATTCGACGCGGGTGCCGGGGGGAAACGCGCGGTCGAACCCCATGTCGAGAAAGCGCCGCTCGACGTCGTCCCACGGCTGCTTGCCGACGACGAGGTTGCCGCCGACGTACAACAGGATGTCCTCGAGTCCCGCCTCGATGCAAAGATGACGGAACCCGCGGCAGTCGAGCTCCCCCTGGCCGTAGAGCGACGACACGAGGATCGCGTCCGCGGCCGTCTCGATCGCCGCGCGGACGAAGTCGGCGGCCGGCGTCAATGCGCCGAGCGACACGACGTGATAGCCGGCATCCTCCAGCGCCATCGACAGTATGCGGTTGCCGACGATGTGCGTATCGGCGCCGATGACACCGGTGACGATCGTATGCGTCATCGGCATGCGCGCGCTTCGAACGCGGCGCGATCGCGCGTGTACAGATCGAGCGCCTCGACGTCGAGTACCGGCAGGCCGGCGGGAACGACGATCGCGCCGGCGTCGAATCCAAGCGGCTCGGTAAACAGCATTCGTCGCGCCTTCAGGAACCCGTTCATCTCACCCGCGTTGTCGATCGAGGCCGATGCGACGCAAGCCTCCATCCAGCACGAGACGTCCCACGCAACACCATTGCCGAGCACCGGTTGCATGCCCATCGCGCGGATGCGCTCGATCGACGCGGCCAGCGCGTCGAGGCCGATGAATTTCATCAGCTTCACTTTGATGAACGCACATGCATGCTCGGCGGCCGCGCGCTCGATGTCGCCAATGTCATAGATCGACTCGTCCAGCATCAGCGGAAGGCCACGCTTGGCGGCCGCCGCGGCCGCTACGCGATGCGCCTGCCAATCGCCGGCGGCGCACGGTTGCTCGAAGAGTTCGATTCCGGTGGGATCGACACGGCGAATGAGCGCGACCGCTTCGTCCGCGGTGTAACCCTGGTTCGCGTCCACGCGCACCGCCGCGCGGCCGGCAACGACGCGCTGGATCGACGCGAGCAGGCGCAGGTCGTCGTCGACGTCGAAGCCGATCTTGACCTTGACGGTTCGATAGCCGTCCGCCAGCAGACGGTCGAAGTTTTCGCCGAGCTCGGCGTCGCCGTCGCCCTGCAGCAATCCGAGGATCGGAACGCGACGCGTCTCGTGGTCGCAGAGCAGCGGGTGCGCCCCGGCCATGTCGAGCGCCGTGTGAAACGCCGTTGCGACGAACGGTGTACGCGCGCCGAGCGATTGCATCCGCGCGCGCGCGTCGGCACTCGTCATGCCCGGCAGTTCGCGGCCGATCGTCGCCGCAAGCACGTAGCTGTCGCCGATCGTTTCGTCGGTGTAGCCGGTCAGGAGCGTCGCTTCGCCGAAGCCACGCTCGCCGCTGTCACCGACGATGTCGACGATGATCGTGTCGTAATGCGTGACCGGCCCGAACGCAAGGCGATAAGGGCGGGTCAGCGGAATCTCGAGGCGCCGCACGTCGATGCGCTCGATCCTCACGGCGCGGCTTTCGACGGCTCGAGTGCCGCACGTCGCCGGACGCGGAACCGTCGATAGAGCGGATACAGCAGCGCGAGCGCGGTCAGCGCCATCGCCGACGCGCTGACGGGCCGCGTGAAAAACACCGTCCAGTCGTTGCGGTAGCTGATCATCGTCGTCAGGAACGACGTCTCGGCGACCGGCCCGAGGATGCAACCGAGCACCATCGGTGCGATTGGAAAGCGCCAGCGCTCGAACAAGTAACCGACGATGCCGAACACGACGATCATCCACAGGTCGCTGATGTTGTTGTGCTCGGAATACGCGCCGATCAGGCAGAACAGCACAACAAACACCGACACGATCGCTTCGGGCAGATACAGCACCCTGATCAGCGGGCGAATCGCGAAATAGCCGAGCAATCCCATGCCGATGACGCCGAGGAACATCGACGCGAAAATCGCATAGACGAGCAGCGCCTGCGTCTGGAAGATCTGTGGACCCGGCTGCACGCCGTGCAGCAGGAAGGCGCCGAGAATGACGGCCGTTGCGCCGCTGCCCGGGATGCCGAGCGTCAAAAGCGGCACCATGTGCCCGCCGACCGACGCCGTGGATGCGACCTGCGGCGCGACGATCCCTTCGGGAATGCCGCTGCCGAGTTGCTGGCGGCGCTTGCCGTATTGCCCTTCGACGCCGTACGCGACGAACGAAGCGATCGTCGCACCGGCGCCCGGCACGATGCCGCAGATCACGCCGACGAGCGACGAGCGCGCGAACGTGCCGCGCAACCGCCACGCCTGCGCGATGCTCGGAATCCGGGTCGCGATCCGACCTTTGCCGGCGACGGGCGGCGACGCGAAACCCTGGCCGAGGCGCACGAGCACTTCGCCGAGCCCATAGGCGCCGACCATCACCGGAAGGTAGCCGATGCCGTCGCGCAGGATGTCGCTGCCGAACGTGAAGCGGTCCACGCCGTAGATCTCGTCGACGCCGACCGTCGCCACGAGCATGCCGAAGAACAGGCTGATGAACGCGTTGGCGAGCGATCCACCGCCGAGTGCCACGACGCTGGTGAAGCCGAACAACACGATCGAGAAGTACTCGGGCGAATCGAACGACAGCGCGATCTTCGCGAAAGGCACGGCGAGCGTGACCATCACTGTTGCCGTGATGAGCCCGCCCGTCAGCGCCGCGAAGAGCGTCCAGCCGAGCGCTTGCGCCGGATCGCCGGCGCGCGCCATCGAATAGCCATCCCACAGCAGCGGCACATCCATGGGCTCGCCGGGGATACGGAACAGGATCGACGTGATCGCGCCGCCGTACGTGCCCGAGACGTACATGGCCGTCAGCAGGATGATCGACGGCGTCACCGCCATCCCGTACGTGAACGGCAGCGCGAGCACGACTCCCATGACGAGCGTCAGGCCGGGCAGCACGGCCACCAGCATGCCGACGATCAGTCCGACGACCAGCGCGAGGAAATTCGTCGGTGCGAGCACGTGCACGAAACCGCCCGCCAGTTGTTGCAGCACGTCCCACATCGCGTCAGCGAATCCCCATCAGTTGCATCAGCAGCAGCGACACGCTGGCGAACGGCGGGCTGCCGATCGGCAGCGACAGGTAGACGATCTTCATGAAAATGAACATGAACATGAGCGCGCCGCCGAACGCGACGGCGACAATCACCGGCCAGCGGGTGTAGCGTCCCGTGCGCGTCAGTGCAGCGATGTAGAGCACGGTGTCGAGGAAGAATCCGAGCGTGCCAAGCAGCGCAACGTAGGCAATCGTCATTGCGATGCCGGTTGCGAGCAGTGCCGGATGGTGTCGCGGCGGCGCGGGCGGTGGTTCGTCGACGGTGTGCGCGTCGGCAATCACGTCCTGCAGCATTGCCGGTTCAGCGTCGGTTGGTCGCCGCAGCACCGTCAGGATGCGCACGACGCACGCCAGCGCAAGCAACGCGAGGATCGCGCGCGGCCACACGTCCGGCCCCGGCCGATCGCCGCGCGGCGTGTAGCCGAAATGCAGCGCGTTGTAGCTGAGCACCGCCGCCGCGGCGAGCACGAGAACATACGGCAGCAGCGCGCGCAAGCGCGGCATCACGCGGGCAGTCCGCGCGAGCCGGCGTAATTCAGCGGACCCGGCGCCAATGGCGCTATTTCTTGGGGATCGACGCGATGATCTTCTTCGCGTCCTCGAGCCACGCCTGCATGTACTTCGTGGACTCCGGTCCTGGAATGAAGCTCGCCTCGTCGGCGTATTGCTCCCTCAGGTACGCCTTGAAATCGGCCGACCGCGCGGCCTTGGCGATGGCGTCGGACAAGAGCTTCACCTGCGACGGATCGGTGCCCGCCTTGACCAGGATGACGCGAAACTGCGGCAGCGTGATGTTGTGCCCGAGCGACGTCGAGACCGGCACGTTCGGAAAATCGGCGACCGTCGACCCGTAGAACAGGATCAGCGGGCGGATCTGCTTGGTGTCGACAAAGCTGCGGACGTCGCCGGCCTGCTCGTACAGGAGGTCGGCGTGTCCACCGAGGATCGACGTATAGCGCTCGCTCGGCTTCGCGTACGGCACGGAATTGAGCTTCAGGCCCTTGGCGACGAAATAGTTGACCGTGATGTCGTCGGGACTGTCGAAGCCGGTGACGGCGACTTTCAGCGGCCGCTCCTTCGCCGCCTTCTCGACGTCGGCCCACGTCTTCAGCGGGCCGTTCTCCGCGGCGAAGAATCCCGACGCCTGCTGGATGACGATGCCGAGCGGAATGAAGTCGGACAGCTTGAGCTTGGAATTCGGCTCGGCCAGCAGCGCGAACGTGTCGCCGGTCATCACCTCGATCGTGTAGCCGTCGGCATTCGCCGCCATCAGCTTCGCATGTCCGGTCTGGCCGGTGGCGCCCGGAACATTGATCGCCGGCAGCGACACCTTGAGTTCCGGTTCGAGCAACTGCCCGAGCTTCCGCGCGACCTGGTCGGCGCCACCGCCCGGCCCCCACGGCACGACGAAATCGATCGGCCGCGACGGATACCGATCCTGTGCAGCGGCAACGCCCATCAGCAGCGCGCATGCCGCGAACGCGGCGGCAGCCGAAGTCCTTGTCCAGCGGACACTCGCTTGCATCGACTTCCTCCAATGACAGGTGCGGCGCAGTCTGACGCCACGATTCCGCACGATGATCCGGTCGGCCCGGTGCGCGATGCGCCGGACCGCCGAATCGAAAGGGTCCCCCGCCTGTGCCGTTCCGGCCCTCATCCTGAACCGGGGTTCAAGATTGGTCGCCTGCCGGGACCATCAGGCGCTTCCGCGTGGGAGCGCACACCGGTCCGCATATGGCGCGGCAACCTCGCTACGAGAGCATTGGTTCAAAGAACGTATGGCCGGATCGAACACTGCAGGGGATGGAACAACGGAACCTCCGAACCGCGAAAGGTTCCAGCGCCGGCAATCCGCGAACACGTTCCGTTCGCGCCCTCGCGTCGCGGGATTTCTAGAACAGCTTGTCTTGCCCCGCGAGCGCCTGGTCGATTGCCGATTGCATCGACTGGATTCTACGCCGCGCGGAGTCACCGTCAATCGCATCTTCCGCAGCCGCCGGCGTGCTCCCCGTGCCTGCCGCGCGCCGCTCGCGCAACAACTCGTGCGCGAAATTCAGAGCCGTCATCACGGCGATCCGGTCGGTCCCGGTGACCTTGCCCGCGTCGCGGATTTCGCGCATTCGCTTGTCCAGCAGCGCGACCGCCTCCAGCAATTCCTCGCGTTCGCGCTCCTTGCAGGCGACCTTGAACTCGCGACCGAGGATCGTGATGTCGAGCGTGATGGTCTTCGGCGCGCTCATTCGTGCACCTTCGCGATCAACGCGTCGAGTCGCGTCGTTGCCTGCACGACGCGGCCGTTCAGGTCGCGGTTGCGCTCCTGCAGCGCCAGCAGTTCGCGGCGCAGGATGTCGTTGGCGTCCTGCAACTCGCGCGTGAAGGAGATCAGCGCTTCGATGCGTGCTTCCAATGCGGCAAGCTCGGCTTCCATGTTGCCGTGCACTATAGGGGCCGCGATGCGACGGCGTCAACCGCGCGCCGCACGAGCGGCAGAGCGAAGCGGTCACTGGGTGGTATCGCGCTCGGTATCGGTGTCGAGCGCGCCGTAATGCACACGGACCACGTCGAGCTCCTCGATGCCGCCCGGCGTGCGCAATGTCACCGTATCGCCTTCGCGCGCCTTGAGCAGTGCGCGCGCCATCGGCGATATCCAGCTTATGTAGCCGCGCTCCGTGTCGATCTCGTCGATGCCGACGATGCTGATCGTCCGCTCGTCGCCTTCTGAATTGGCGACCGTCACCGTCGCACCGAAGAACACGGCGGATTCGGCATCGTCGTCGCGCGGCGCGGCCGGATCGACCACCTCGGCGTTATCCAGGCGCCGCACGAGAAAGCGGATTCGCCGGTCGATCTCGCGCAGCCGCTTCTTGCCGTAGATGTAATCGCCGTTCTCGGAGCGATCGCCGTTCCCCGCGGCCCACGCGACTGTTGCGACGAGCTCGGGCCGTTCCTTCCCGACGAGCCGGTCGAGCTCGCGCCGCAAGCGCGCAAAGCCGCCCGGCGTCATGTAATTGCGCGAACCCGCGGGAAGCGGCGACACGTCGGGTGCGTCGTCTTCGTCGTCGGCAGGGGTTTCTTCGCTGGTGAATGCCTTGCTCATCGTGCCTGGCGATCGGCGCCTGCCGCCGCGGATGACGACGCTTTCGCGCCGCGCTCGACAGGCAGGCCGATTATAGGCGCCGTCGCGGCAGCCCCGTACGCCCGACGCCCTTGTGCCAGCGCATCGCACAGCTGCACGACGCCGTCGACGAAGCGCGGGCCTGGCCGATGCAGCAGGTTCGCGTCGACGACGTAGAGCGCGTGTTTACGCCCGGCGTCCAGCGTCGCCCAGCCGGCCCACCGATCGAGCCATCCCGGACGCTTTGCACCAGCGGTCCCGGCGACGATCACCTGCGGATTCGCCGCGAGCACCGCTTCGACGCTCACCTGCGGCGCTGGGATCGTCAGCTCCCCAAACACGTTGTGACCTCCGCACGTGGTGATCGCCTGGCTGACGAGATGGTGGCCGCCGAGCGTGAACAGCGGTACGTCCGACACCTGGTAGAACACGCGCAGCGGCTCGCCACTCGCACGCGGCGCCAGCGCTGCGATGCGCGTACGCAGCACAGTTGCCGCCGCAGCGGCCTCGCTGCGAGTTCCCGTGAGGATGCCGATTCGCTCGATGTCCTGAGCGATGCCATCCACGGTGCGCGCGTCGGCTTGAAACACGGCGATCCCGCGACCGCGCAGCCACGTCACCTGCGCCGGTGTCGTCCACGGCCACGTGACGATCAGGTCCGGCTGCAGCACGGCGATCCGCTCGAGATCGAGCGCATTGGCATCGCCGATCACGGGCAACGCCTTCGCGGACGCCGGATAGTCGGTGCCCTTGATGACGCCGACGATCGCCGAGCCCGCCCCCGCAGCGAACACGATCTCGGCGGCGTGCGGCGCGAGCGTAACGATCCGGCGCGCGGGCGCCGGCATCGTGACGGCCGCATCCGTGTCGTCGACGACCGTGCCCTGCGCGTGCGTGGCCGTCGCGACGAGTGCTGCAAGCGCCAGCATCCATCGGACTCCGCCAGCTCGCCGCGAAGTCCGGAGCGAAACGCTGCGTGCAAGCCGTTTCATATTCGCCAGCGGACGCCTGCGAACACGCGCGCGCCGCCGGTGCCAAAGTCGGCCGCAAGCTCGTAATCGCGGTTGAACACGTTGTCGCCGCGGACAAAAACAGTCGTTCGCGCGTCGACGGACCATTCGAGCGCGAGGTTGACGATCGAATAGCCTGCGAGCCGGCGCAGGTTCTCCGCGTCGTCGAAGCGCTCCGACGACGCGACGACCTCGGCGATGAACATCGCGCGTCCATACGGCTGCGACAACGCGACTACACCGTGGCGGCGCGCACGCCGCGGCAGCAGCCGACCCGAATCCGAGTCGATCGGTGACTGGATGTCGACGGATGCGTTGACCATCGTGTCGCGCCATCCGAGCCGCCCGGTCAGCGTGACGCCTTCGAGCGTCGCATCGGCGACGTTGTTGGGCGCACAGTTGAAGTTCGCGTCGCACTGGAAGACGATGAGGTCGCGCACGCGATTGCGATATGCGGTGGCATGGGCATCCCAGCGCACGTCGCGGCCCTGACCCTGCGCATGGATGGCGACCTCGACATTGCGCGATGTCTCCGGCCGCAGCCCGGGATTCGAGAAATCCGGGAAGTACAGGTCGTTGAACGTCGGCACCTTGAACGCGGTTCCAGCACTTGCCGTCACGCGCCAATCCGGGACGAAGCGATAGCCCCACGCGACCGCGCCGGTTGTCCGGTTGCCGAACTGGCTCGAATTGTCCTGCCGCACGTTGATCTGCAGCGCATGGGCGTTCGCATCGATCCGATAGACGCCCGTCGCCGAATTGGTGTTCCGGGATTGCACCGCGAAGCCGGCATCCGTGTCGACGCGCTCCTCGCGCCGCTCGAGCGCCAGCGTCAGCGCGCCGGCGGGCAGCGTGAAATCGTTCTGCCAAGTGTACTGGTGCTGGTGCGTCTCGAACGGGAACGCGCCGAAGCCGGTTTTCGACACGGAACGATCGCTGCCGTCGCCTGCACTCAGCACCGAATGCCAGTTCGGGGTGAAACGATCGTCGAGCGCCGCTCGCCACGCGGTGACCGTCGTGATCGTCCTGTCATCGTACGCGTCGCCGCCGTCGAACTGGTTGTCGAGATGGCTGCGAAAGTACTGCACCTGCAGCGCGTGGTCCGGAATGACCTGCAAGCGGCCGTTCGCGCTGATGCTCGCATTGCGATAGCCGTCGCGATCGGGGTCGTAGCTGAAGTTGGCCGGATTGACGATCGCGTTGAATCCATCGCTGCGGCGTCCGGCGATCTCTACGCTGCCTCGCGCCGCATCGGAGCCGCCGGAGATTCCCGCGGATCCGGCGACGGTGGCGTACGTTCCGCCCCCGACCGACGCATTGGCGTGCAAGCCGGCATCGCCATGCCGCGTGAAGATCTGGATGACGCCACCGATCGCATCGGCACCGTAAAGACTCGACGCCGGACCGCGCAGGATCTCGATCCGCTCGATCTGTTCCGGCGGAATCGCCTCCAGCGCCGTTGCGCCGCTCGACGCCGAAGCGACGCGCAGCCCATCGATCAGCACGAGTGTCTGCGCGGCGTTCGCCCCTCGCAGGAACACGCCGGCCGTGGCGCCCGGCCCGCCGTTCTGGACGATCTCGACGCCGGGCTGGCGCTGCAGCAACGCGACAACGCCCTGCACGCCGCCACGCGCGATCTCCTCCGCGTCGATCACCGTCACGTCGGCGACGAGGTCGAGCAGCCGTTGCGGCGAACGGGACGCCGTGACGACGACGGGGTCGAGCACGGCCGGTGGCGGTACCGACTGAGCGTGTGCACCCAGTGCGAAGGTTGCAGCAATCGGAAGCAGCCAGCGCGAAAGCGCCGGCAAACGCAACGGAACGGACGGCAGCATGGTGATCGACCCGCGTCATGCCGTGGGTACCCCGCACGGCGATTGATCGGCACAACGCGGACGTTCGAGGACGCCAGGAACGCAGCCGAGCGGCAGATACGCGGGGCGATGCCGGCGGTCGAGTTTCGGGCGGCAACGGATCCCCGCGCTGCATTCGCGGCGAACGCCCGATTGCGGGCATCCGCTGCAGGCCGGTCTCCGGGCTCGCCGGTCTTGATCGCTCGCCTTCCCGAACGCGTTCCGGCGTCCAGTGGCTGTACGTTAAGCGATCCGCACCGACCTACCGTTGCGGGGGCAGCCGCGGCGTTCGCGCTTTGCGTAACCGCGTTCCCGTTTCACCCGCCGGACAGCGAAAGGCTACCGCCCGGCGGACACCTGCACGACGGATTCTACCGTCGTTTGATATAATCGCGACCCCTTTCGAAGCACCGCCAGTGGCTCGCAAGCTCTTCATTCGCACGTTCGGCTGCCAGATGAACGAGTACGACTCGGACCGGATGGCCGACGTTCTCGCCCACTCCGATGGACTTGCGCTGACGGATCGTCCCGATGATGCGGACGTCATCCTGTTCAACACATGCTCGGTGCGGGAGAAGGCGCAGGAGCGCGTGTTCCACGACCTCGGGCGCGTCCGCGAGATCAAGGCCGCCCGCCCCGACGTGCTGATCGGCGTCGGCGGTTGCGTCGCGTCGCAGGAGGGCGCGGCAATCGTCCGCCGCGCGCCGTATGTAGATCTCGTCTTCGGCCCGCAGACGCTGCACCGGTTGCCCGACATGATCCGCGCGCGCCGCACCTCCGGCGTGCCGCAGGTCGACATCGCGTTTCCCGAGATCGAGAAGTTCGACCACCTGCCGCCGCCGCGCGTCGACGGCGCAAGCGCCTTCGTGTCGATCATGGAAGGCTGCAGCAAGTACTGCTCGTTCTGCGTGGTCCCATACACCCGTGGCGAGGAAATGTCGCGGCCGTTCGACGACGTGCTGACCGAGATCGCGGACCTCGCCGACCAGGGCGTGCGCGAGATCACGCTGCTCGGGCAGAACGTCAACGCATATCGCGGCCCGCTCGCAACGGACAGGGCAGACGGTCAGACCGCCGATCTCGCGATGCTGCTCGAGTACGCAGCCGACGTTCCGGGCGTCGAGCGCCTGCGCTTCACGACGTCTCACCCGAAAGAGATGAGCGCGCGGCTGATCGACGCGTTCGCGACGAACGACAAGCTCGTTTCGCACCTGCATCTGCCGGTGCAATCGGGGTCGGACCGCGTGCTCGCGGCGATGAAGCGCGGGTACACGGCCCTCGAATACAAGTCGACCATCCGCAGGCTGCGCGCCGCGCGGCCCGACCTGTCGCTGACCTCCGACTTCATCGTCGGCTTTCCGGGCGAGACCGACGCCGACTTCGATGCGACGCTGCGGCTGGTCGAGGCCATTCGCTTCGACGGCGCGTTCAGCTTCGCGTACAGCCCGCGCCCCGGCACGCCGGCGGCGGAACTTTCCGGCCAGATCGATGCCGATGTCCGGCAGGCCCGCCTCGTGCGCCTGCAGACGCTGCTGGATGCACAATACCGAAACTACAGCGAGGCGATGGTGGGCACACGGCAGCGCGTTCTCGTGACCGGCCCCGCCGTCAAGAATCCGCACGAGCTTGCTGCTCGCACCGACAATAACCGCGTCGTCAACTTCGCCGGCGACGCAGCGTCGATCGACCATTACGTCGACGTGGACATTACCGCGGCACTGCCGCACTCGTTGCGCGGTCAATTGACGGCTGCGTGAACAGCCCGATCGCGCGGCGCCCTTGCGCTGCGGCGGCGGCCTCTTGCCGAATCACGGAGACACTACGTCCATGTCGTACTTTCGTCTGACCCGCTTCGCGGCCGCGTTCGCGCCGCTTGCGCCATTGCTCATGTCCGGCTGCGCGAGCCTTCCCGCCGTCGACGCCTCCAAGACCTCCGAAACGGCGGCGATCGCCGCCGCGGCCGCACAGGCCGCGTCCAGCGACCCGACCGCGCGCAACGGTGCGCCCCCACGCGATGCCGCACCTGGCGCGGCACGCCCCGCGTCGCCGACAACGACGGCCGTCGCCGCTGCGGCAGCCGCTGCGGCGCAGGCGGCGCAGAGCTCCAAGCCGTTCGCCGATGTCGTCAAGGACGCGCGCGAAACCAAGGGACTCTTCACCCTGTGGCAGAAGGACGACAAGGTCTACGTCGAGCTCGATCCCGATCAGTTCGACCGGCCGTTCTTCTTCAAGTCCGCGATCAACCAGGGGATCGGCGAGGGCCGCCTTTTCGGCGGCGCGATGACGTATCCGGTCGGCGTCTCGCAGATCGTCGTCTTCCACAAGCACGGCCAGACGGTCCAGCTGATCGCCAAGAACGTCAAGTACACGGCCAAGGCTGGCACGCCTGAAGCGCGCGCGGTCGCCGCCGGCTTCTCCGATAGCCTGCTCTCCGTTGCGCCGATCGCGTCACAGCCGCACCCGGACAAGAAGTCCGTGCTGATCGAAGCCAACGCACTGCTGCTGGCCGACATTCCCGGCGCGGCGTCGATGCTCGAACGCGTCTACCGGCAGCCGTACGCGTTCGACGCGCGCAATTCGGCAATCGGCACCACCCGGGGTCAGCCGGACAACGTTACGCTCGAAGTGTCGGCGCATTACGCGCTGTCGCGACTCGTGCTGCCGCCGCCACCGCCCGCCGTGTCGACGTTGCCGTCGCCGCCGATCACGCTGCCCGACGTGCGCAGCCTGTTCCTCGGCTACCACTACACGTTCGCCAAGCTTCCCGACGTGCCGATGCACGCGCGGGCCGCCGACGAGCGCGTCGGTTATTTCACGACCGAGGTCCTCGATTTCACGTCGGACGTTCCGCGCGTGCCCGTGCAGCGTTATGCGAACCGCTGGCGCCTCGAGAAGTCCGACCCGGCGGCGCCCCTGTCGGAGCCCAAGCAGCCGATCGTGTTCTGGCTGGACCGCAACATTCCGGTCCGCTACCGCGAACCGATCAAGCTGGGCATCCTAGAATGGAACAAGGCCTTCGAGCGCATCGGTTACAAGGACGCGATTCGCGTCGAGGTCCAGCCGGACAACGCGGACTTCGACACGTCCGACATCCGGCACGCATCGGTGCGCTGGCAGACGGTCGCCAAGACGTCGTACGGCGCGATCGGACCGTCCGTCGTCGACCCACGCACTGGCGAGATCCTCGACGCCGATATCGGTATCGACGCGAACAACGTCCGCGTCGTGCGCAACCTGCGATCGGAATACCTGCCGGCGCAAAAGGACGCGTTCGCTGCATTCGCACAGGCGCAGGCCGACGTGAGCGCACGCGGCAATGCGCAGATGTGTCTGTACGACGACGCGGCCACCGAGGAGGCGGCGTTTGGCCTGTCGCTGCTCGAAGCACGCGGCGACCTCGACGCGAACAGCCCGGATGTCGACCGGTTCGTCGATATCTTCCTGAAAAACGTCACGATGCACGAGGTCGGCCACACGCTCGGGCTGCGCCACAACTTCCGCGCGTCGACCGTCTACACGGAAGCGCAACTCGAGGACCGCGAGTTCACGGAGAAGAACGGCATCTCGGGCTCGGTGATGGAGTACAACCCGTGGAATCTCGCCGTCAAGGGCGAGAAGCAGGGCGAGTACCAGATGACCACACTCGGCCCGTACGACTACTGGGCGATCGAGTACGCGTATCGCGAGATGCCGACCGAGCAGGAAGCCGCCGAACTGGGCAGCATCGCGTCGCGCTCGAGCGAGCCGTGGCTCGCGTATTCGACGGACGAAGATGTCGCGTATTTTGCCGTCGACCCGGCGGTGAACCAGCTCGACCTCGGCAGCGATCCGCTCGCCTACGCAACCAAGCGCCTCGCACTCGTGCGCGAGCTGTGGCAGCGCACCGAGCATCTCGACCTCAAGAGCGGCGACAGCTATTCGGTGTTGCGGCGCAATTTCACGCGCGGCCTGAACGAGGCGGGACAAGGCGCCGTGTATGCGTCGAAGTACGTCGGCGGCCTGACCACGCTGCGCGATCGCGCCGGCAGCGGCCGCCAGCCGCTGACACCCGTCGACGCGAAAAAGCAACGCGCAGCACTCGACATGCTCGCCACCCAGGTGCTGTCGGCCGACAGCTTCAACTTCTCGCCCGCGTTCCTGCGCAGGATGACGGTGTCAACGTTCGATATCGACGACGCACAGGAGCTCGGTCGCCCTGCGCCGCCGCTCGACTTGTCGATCGACCAGCAGGTGCTCGGACTGCAACGCGGTGTGCTGGACACGCTGATGAGTCCGTCGATCGCGCAGCGGCTGCTCAACAACGCGGCAAAGGTCGACAACCCCGATGCGGCGCTGAAGCTGTCGGAGCTCTACGCGACGCTGCACAGCGCCGTCTGGAGCGAGCTGCGCACCGGCAAGGACATCTCGCTGTTCCGGCGCAACCTGCAGCGCGAGTACGCGACCCGCGTGGCCAATGCGCTCGTCCGGCCGACGCAATCGATGCCTGCCGATGCGCGCGCACTGATGCGTGCCGACATAACGAAGCTGCGTGCCGAGCTCGCGCGGGCACCGGCACGGCAATTGTCGGCGGAAGCGAAGGCGCACATCGCTGAAATGGCAGCGCTTCTGGACGAAGCGCAAAAGGCGCCGCTCGTCCGCCAGGCCGTCTGATGCCGCCGCCGCGGCGCGCGCCCCCGGTTGCGCGCGCCGCCCCCACACCGGGCACGGCGGCGACGACCGTGCGGCGCTCGACGGAAACGTTCACGCTTGCGCCCGTCGACAATCGTGCGCTCGCCAACCTGTGCGGTCCGCTCGATGCGAACCTGCGGCAGATCGAGGCGGCGCTCGACGTGACGATCGGCCGGCGCGGCGCCGACTTCAGCATCACAGGCGAGAAGCCGCAGGCCTCACGGGGCGCGCGCGCGATTCAACGCTTCTACGCGGATGCTGCGAAGCCGTTGTCGGTGGATGACATCCAGCTTGGCCTGGTAGAGATCGGCACCGGTAACGGCGGCAGTGGCGAGTTGGCGCCGGCGGAAGTGGCCGCCGACGGCGCCCCGTTGCTGCGGACGCGCCGCGCCGACCTGCACGGTCGCACGCCCAACCAGATCGCTTATCTCGACGCGATTCGCGCGCACGACATCAGCTTTGGCATCGGGCCCGCGGGCACCGGCAAGACGTATCTCGCCGTCGCATGCGCCGTCGATGCGCTCGAGCGCGATACGGTCAAGCGCATCGTGCTCGTGCGCCCCGCCGTGGAAGCGGGCGAGCGGCTTGGCTTTCTTCCCGGCGATCTCGCGCAGAAGGTCGATCCGTACCTGCGGCCGCTGTTCGACGCACTCTATGACTTGATGGGCTTCGACAAGGCAGCGAAGCTCCTCGAACGACAGACGATCGAGCTCGCGCCGCTGGCGTACATGCGCGGCCGCACGCTCAACCACTCGTTCATCATCCTCGACGAGGCGCAGAACACCACGCCCGAGCAGATGAAGATGTTCCTGACGCGAATCGGCTTCGGCACGAAAGCGGTCATCACCGGCGACATCACGCAAATCGATCTGGGACGCGGCCAGAAGAGCGGACTGATCGAGGCGGAGCGCATTCTGGCCGGCGTGCGGGGCATCGCGTTCGTTCGTTTCACGAGCGCCGATGTCGTCCGGCATCCGCTGGTGCAGAAGATCATCGATGCGTACGAGCGCGACGGACCGAAGTAGCCGGCATTTGCGCAGCCGGCGCCGGCCGAATCCCGCCGTGTCGCGCGCGTGAGACCTGCCCGGCGCGCAGCCACTTACCTCCTCGCGCTCAGCGTGCAGCGCAGTGTCGGGCCCGACGGCCTGCCGGCGCCGGCAACGCTGCGGCGCTGGGCGGCAAGCACGCTGGAACGCGACGCCACCGTGACACTGCGCTTTGTCGACGGCCGCGAAGGCCGCGCACTCAACCGGCGCTACCGGAACCGGGACTTCGCGACGAACGTCCTGACATTCGTGTACGATGACGGCGCGTCGCTCGCGGGCGACATCGTGCTGTGCGTACCGGTGGTCCGTCGGGAGTCCCGTGCGCAGCGCAAGACGCTTGCAGCGCATTACGCGCATCTGGTGATCCACGGCATGCTGCACCTGCAAGGCTACGACCACGCGCGCGACGACGACGCGGGCCGCATGGAGGCGCGGGAAGTCGCGTTGCTGCGCGGCCTCGGGTATGGCAATCCGTACGCCGCCCCTGACGGGCCGTGAAGTGCCCCCCACGATGGCCACACCGCTCGATTCCCCCGACGAAAAACCCACGCTACTCGAACGTCTATCGGCGTTCCTGACCCGCGAGCCCGAGGACCGGGAGGAGCTGATCGCGCTCCTGCGCGGCGCGTTCGAACGCCGTCTGCTCGACGCCGACGCGCTGTCGATGATCGAGGGCGTGCTGTCGGTGTCCGAGACGACGGTGCGCGACATCATGATTCCGCGCGCGCAGATGGACTGCGTGTCGATCGACGACGCGCCGCCGGAGTTCATGCCGCTGATCATCGAGACGAAGCACTCGCGCTTCCCGGTGATCGGCGAGTCTAAGGACGACGTCGTCGGCATCCTGCTCGCGAAGGAGCTGCTGAACTATTACGCGAAGCCTGACGATTTCCAGTTGCGCGAAACGCTGCGCCCCGCGGTGTTCGTGCCGGAATCGAAGCGCCTGAACGTGCTGCTGCGCGAGTTTCGCGCGAATCGAAACCACATCGCGATCGTCGTCGACGAGTACGGCGGCGTGTCGGGCCTCGTTACGATCGAGGACGTGCTCGAGCAGATCGTGGGCGACATCGAGGACGAGTACGACTTCGACGAGAGCGAGGACAACATCATTCCCGAGGCCGGCGGCCGCTTCCGCGTCAAGGCGCAGACCGAGATCGAGGACTTCAACGCGCAGTTCGGCACGACGTACGAGAACGAGGCGTTCGACACCGTGGGCGGCCTGCTCCTGAAGCAGTTCGGACGGCTGCCCAAGCGCGGCGAAACGACGACGCTCGGCGGGTTCCGCTTCCGCGTGCTGCGCGCCGACAGCCGTCGGCTGCACACGCTGCAAGTCGAGAGAATCGCGCCGCTACCCGTCAATGACGACGGCCCGTCGTAGCCGCTCGCGCCTTACGCGCGCTCGATGACGCGGGCGCGCGGGTTGCAGTTGCTGGTCGCGGCGGCGTCGGGGGCATTGACCGTGTTCGCCTTCGCGCCGTTCGCGGCGTCCGGCGTCGCGTTCGCGACCCTCACGCTGCTGTTCTGGCAATGGCAGACAGCGTCGACGGCGCGCGATGCGGCGCTGATCGGCTTCGCGTTCGGCGCGGGACTCTATGGCGCGGGGGCGTCCTGGCTCTACATCGCGATCCAGACGTTCGGCGGCATGCCGCCCTGGCTCGCGGCCACCGCCATCGCGCTGCTCGTCGCCTATCTTGCGCTGTGGCCCGCCCTCGCCGGATACGTCGCCATCCGCTTCACCGGCCCGTCGTCCTGGGCGCGGCTCGTTGCAGCGGCCGGCGCGTTCACGCTGACCGAATGGCTGCGCGGCTATGTCTTCACGGGCTTCCCGTGGCTTGCACTCGGGTACACGCAGGTGCCCGGCGGTTTCGTGCCGGCGTATGCGCCGCTCGGCGGCGTATACCTGGTGACGCTCGTCATGGCACTGACCGGCGGCTGTGCTGCCCATGCCGCGGACGCACTGGCCCGCGAGGCACGCCGGGCGATCGCCTGGCCGCTGGCTGCCATCGCAGCGCTCGCGTTGGCCGGCGTCGCGCTGTCGCAAATCGAATGGACGTCGCCGGCCGGCGAGCCACTCCCCGTCTCGCTCGTCCAGGGCAACGTGCTGCAGGACGTCAAGTTCGACCCGCAATTCCGCACGGCGACGTTCGAGCGCTACCTTCAACTCGTCGAGCAGAGCCACGGCCGGCTCGTCGTGCTGCCGGAAAGCGCGTTTCCGATGTTCTCCGACGAAGTGCCGGACGCCGTGCTGCTGTCGCTGATCCGCACGGCGAGCGCGCGCGACGGCGACGTGCTGCTCGGCTTGTTCACGGCCGAAGCGCCGGAGCCCGGCAGCGACGAGCCGCGTTACTACAACACGGTGGTGGCGCTTGGCGGCAGCGAGCTGCAGTTCTACCGGAAGAACCACCTGGTGCCGTTCGGCGAGACGATTCCGCTGAAACCGCTGATCGGCTGGTTCATCCACTCGGTGCTCGCGATCCCGCTCGCGGATCAGGCGCGCGGCGGTGACACGCAGCCTCCGCTGGTCGTCGCCGATAAGCGCGTGGCCGTGAACATCTGCTACGAGGACGCGTTCGGCGCCGAGCTGATCCACGGCGCACGCGACGCGCAGATGCTCGTCAACGTCACCAACGATGCGTGGTACGGCCGTTCGATCGCGGCCGAGCAGCACAACCAGATCGCAGCGATGCGCGCCGTCGAGCTTGGCCGCCCGATGCTGCGCGCGACGAACACGGGGATCACCTCGGCGCTCGCGCACGACGGTCGCGAGCTCGCACGGTTGCCGTGGTTCACGACCGGCATCCTCGAAGTCACGATCACAGGCCGCGATGGCACGACGCCCTACGCGCGTTTCGGCGATGGCCTCATGCTCGCACTCGCCGCTGCGGCATTCGCAATACCCGTGCTGCTCGCGTCGCTACACCGCGCACGGGGCCGCACCACCGGCGCCCGCGACTGACCGGCTAGCGCACTCCGGCTTCGCGGTCCCGTCTCCAGCTCGCGAAACGGGCAGCAATTTCGAGCGGCAGCGCACGTCGCTTCGGCTGGCCGAGCGTCACCTGCAGGTAGCGAACGAAGCCCGGCAACGCCGCAATTGCGCCGCGCTCGCGCGATCGCAACCGATAGCGGATCCACGGTCGACACAGGTAGTCGACCGGGCCCGGCATCCGCATCAGCAGGGCGTGCGCGGCGCGATCGACGCCTGCAATCGGCGCGTCGTGCAGCGCCGCGAGCGTCGACGCGGCGACCGGGACCCCCCAGCGCTCGCGAAGGTACGCGAGCGTTTCGTGAAGCTGCGCCGCGACATGCCAGCGCGATGCCATCGTGGCAATTCGATCCCAGTCGATGCTGTCACCCTCGCGGCGGACGATCGCGAGCGCATCGGCAACCCACCAGACCGACGCCACGGGCGACCATTGCGCCGCATGCGCACACACGATTACGAGCAGATCGGACGCGCAAAGCCGCCGTGTCGCCACGCCCATGACGTCGAACGGCTCGGAAGCCGCCCACGCCGGCGCGTCCGCGTCCGGTTCGCTTGCCTGCGGCAGGAGATTCCAATGAACGTCGAACTCAAGTCCGTCGTTGCTGGACAGTGGCGCGCTGTGATACGCGTCCGGCAGCGATTCGGGAATCGGATGCGCTGACCGCCAACCGTCGGCCATCAACGCGCGCAGTGCATCGGCGCCGCGCCCGGCCGGCACGAGCGCATCGAAATCGTTCATCGGCCGCAGCGCAACGTCGCCATAGTGCGCAACACCGAGCACGCCGCCCTTGATGACCAGCGTCGGCAGTCCGGCAGCGTGCATCACGCGGAGCGCTCGCGCCGCACGCGCGCGAACGAGGTTGCCGTGATAGAACGAACGGCGGTACGCGCCGGCAATCCGCGCGCGCGCCGGATCGTCGGGCGGCAGGCAATCGAGTCGTGGCATCAACAGCGGCAGCAGCCGCGCTGACCCCGGATCGATCGATTCGAGATCGTTCGCAGCACTCCAGCGTCGCCACGCGTCGGCCGCGCCGCCGCGCGCGCCAACGACCACCTCGAGCAGGTCTTCCTGCCCGGAAGCCGGTCGCCAGGCGCCGCCGATCACGCCTTGCCGTCTCCGCGAGCCGCGCGAATCCGGTCGAGATGACGCTTGGCGACCGTCAGGTACGCGTGCGCCGCACCGGCGTCGACGCGCGTGCTGTTCGCGCGGTGCAGGCGCCGTTCGACGAGCACGTCCGGATGCATTCCGCCAGTGATTCCCGCGGCCCGCGCACGGTTCAGCCAATCGATCACCTCGCCGATGCGAAGATCCTCGGCGAAGGCTCCGACGGTGTCGAGGGTTGCACGGCGCACGAGCAGCGCGCTGGTCAGCCAGCCGTCGACATACTCGGCGTTGGTGGCGCGGAGGCTCCGCTGCTCGTCGGCGGGCAGTTCGGGACTTGGGAAAGTACGCATGCGCGAACAACCGTAACCCAGCGACGGGTTTTGCGACAGATGCCGCACGCCTTCGTCGACCCGTTGCGGCAGCCAGCGATCGTCGGCGTCGAGAAACGCGACCAGCGCGGCGGCGCTTTGCGCGATACCCGCGTTGCGCGCCGACGCCGCACCCCGATTCGGCTGGCGCACCACCTGCACCGGTGGTCCGAACGCGCGCGCGATGTCGGCTGTGCCATCGGTCGAGCCGTCATCGACGACGATGATTCGTTGCACCGGGGACGTCTGGCGCATGACGCTGTCGATCGCCTCGCGGACGTAATTCGCCGAGTCGAACGCGGCGATGACGACGTCGACACCGGCACTCATCTCGGATGCTGCCGGCGACGCGCGAGTGACGCGTGCAGAATTCGCGCCATCAACGAATGCCGCGCGGACTCCGCATCGACGCTGCCGCTGAGATTGCGGTCGTGAATGCGGCGATGCACCACTGCCTCGTTCACGTGCACGTAGCCAATCTCCGCATCGACGGCGCGAACGAACCAGTCCGAATCGTCGAGCGGCGCCTTCGTCGGATCGAACGGCCCGGTTTGCGCGAACGCCCACTGGCGCATGACGAGCGTGCCGGTCCCGAATCCGCGCTGCGCAACGCCGAGCGTTCGCGGATCCACCCAATCCGGGACGACCGTCAGTCCCGGCGTCAGGAAATTGCGGATCGCGCAGACGGCGAACCCCAGCGCAGGATCGGCTTCCAGCGCCGCGATCTGGAGCCGCAACTTGTCCGGGTCCCATACGTCGTCCTGGTCGAGCAACGCAACCACGTCGCCGGAAGCAGCGGCGACGCCCCGATTGCGCGCGACTGCGCACCCGGAATGCGCTTGGGCGATCACACGAATCTGCGCATAGGACGCGAGGATGCCTGCGCTGCCGTCGCGCGATCCGTCATCGACGGCGATGATCTCGTCGGCACCGCGCGATTGCGCAAGCACGCTGTCGATCGCTTCGCCGAGAAAGCGCTCGCCGTCGTGGACCGTCAGCACGACAGTCAGGCGCATCGGGACGCGTTGGTCCGGTCGAGCCGGCGCCCGATGAAGCGGACGAGCGCGTCCGCGACTTCGCCGGCATCCGGCGACAAATTCATCCGGTAGGCGGGAAACGCCCTGCACAGAGCGGCGATGCGAGCGAAGGCGATGCGTCCGGCGAGCGGAAACAGCAGGATCGAGCTCGGCGCGATCGCGCGCAGCGCATCGGCCGCCGCCATGGGCTCGAAGGACGTGCGCGTTGCGCCGGCCACATTCGGAACGACGAGCGCCTGCAGCGGGAACTGCGACAGCAGGCGGTCGGGGGCGAACTGATGGACGAAGAGCATCGGCTTCTCGTCAGGCCGGTCGATGTTGCGGAAATAGGCGGCGAGCGATGGATGCCGACCGAGACTCGCGCGGTCGACCTTGGCCGTCGAATAGAGTGCGTGGACCGTGACGGGGGGACGGCAATCGACGGCAACGTAGTCGTCGCCCGCGATGCGCAGCGGCGACTCGATGCACGCGAGCGCCGTGCTCGATTTGCCCGCACCGCTGGGTCCCGCGACGAGCACGCCACCAGTCCTATCGCCAACCGCGGCGCTGTGCAACAGCACGCCGCCGCCGGCGAGCATCCACCATTGCAGCACGTGCTTCAGCGGCGCCGCGTATTCGTAATACGGCAGCGTCGCGGCGTCGCGACACCAGATGTAACCGCGCTTGTGCGTATCGTCGTACAACGCAAGGACGCCGATATCGGGTTGCAGGAACGCCTGGAGGCCGTCATCCTGCGCGGCGGTCAAGCCTTCGCTCGCGACGGCCGCCCCGGACAACAGCGCGCCCGGATCGAACTCCAGCGCGGCGCCATCGAAAACAAACACCGACAGATCGTCCTCGACCGTGGCCGTCGTATTCACGCGCAGCGGCTCGAAGGCGGTCAGCAGGTTCAACGTGGCGGCGCCGCCGCCGGTAAATATGCCGACGCGCGAACCGGCAATCCGATAGCGATGCCGCGGCGCAAGGCGTGGCGCAGCTGCCTCAAACGCGTCACGCAATGCGAACAGCGTTCCGATCGGGCGCATGGCGCGCCCCGTCACTTCGGCGCGTCGTCGCCGGCGCGCGAAGGCCAACCGAACTCGCCGACCTCGTGCACGGGATCGACGACGAGCAGTGCGCGCATGTCGTCGTAGCGCTCGAAGCGCAGGCCGTCGTAGCGGACCTTGCGATCGTGCGGCGCGCTGCGAGATTCCGCAGGCGGCTCGGTGGGTGCCCCGTTGTCCGCATCGTCGACGGGCACGAGAATTCCTTCGGTGACGAGGTCGGCAACGAACTGGTCGACATCGCCGGCAAGCTTCGCGCGGTCGACGTCGAATCGAGACGATCCGTCGGCCACCAGCGCTGCCGTGGTTGCGCCTTCGAGGAGCGCCTTCCAGACCACGGCACCCGCGCCGGATACGCTGTAGTACGCGCCGCTGTCGAGGTTGATCACCATCACTTCGCCTTCGATTGCTTCGGCGATGACCGGCGGCTGGTTGAGCCGGAACCGCGCGCCCGGCGCTTTCGGCTTTACGCTGTTGTTCATCTCAGACGGCTCGGCTGCGGCAGCATCGTGCAATATCGGTAAAATCGAGCATTTTGCAAAGTCCCGCGAAGCCAGGGTCGCGATGAAAACGTTCCAGCAAATCATACTCGACCTGCACCGGTACTGGGATCGGCACGGCTGCGCGCTGCTGCAGCCTTACGACATGGAAGTCGGTGCGGGCACGTCGCACACGGCAACGTTCCTGCGCGCGCTCGGTCCGGAGCCGTGGCGCGCCGCGTACGTGCAGCCGTCGCGACGGCCGAAGGATGGACGCTACGGGGAGAATCCCAACCGGATGCAGCATTACTACCAGTACCAGGTCGTGCTGAAGCCCGCGCCTGCCGACATCCTCGATCTGTATCTGGAGTCGCTCGAAGCGCTCGGGTTCGATCTTACGAGCAACGACGTGCGCTTCGTCGAGGACGACTGGGAAAATCCGACGCTGGGTGCGTGGGGCCTGGGCTGGGAGGTGTGGCTGAATGGGATGGAAGTGACGCAGTTCACCTATTTCCAGCAGGTGGGCGGCCTCGACTGCAATCCGATCACCGGCGAGATCACGTACGGGCTCGAACGGCTTGCGATGTACCTGCAGGGCAAGGAGAACGTATTCGACCTCGTGTGGGCGGAGACGACCGAGGACGGCGTTGCGCAGATCCTGTCGTACGGTGACGTCTACCACCAGAACGAGGTGGAGCAGTCGACCTACAACTTCGAGCAATCGAACGCACCGAAAATGACGGAGCTGTTCGGCTTTTTCGAAAGCGAGGCAAAACGGCTCCTCGACGCGAAACTGCCGCTGCCGGGCTACGAGATGATCCTGAAGGCGGCGCACACGTTCAACCTGCTCGACGCGCGCGGCGCGATCTCGGTGACCGAGCGCGCCGCGTACATCGGCCGCATCCGCACGCTATCGCGCCAGGTGGCGCAGGCATACGTCGAGTCGCGCGAGGCGCTCGGGTTCCCGATGCTCGCGGAACGCCATCGGCGCGCTGCAACGCCCGCCGGCGCGGCCCGCGCATGACGGCGCACTCGACACAACCGTCGCAGCAGGCCGATGCCGCGGCAACGCTCGTCGTCGAGATCGTCACCGAGGAGTTGCCGCCCAAGTCGCTGAAGGCGCTCGGCGCGTCGTTTGCCGACACCTTGTACGCGGAGTTGCGTCGCCGCAACCTGCTCGCCGACGCTGCGGCCGCAACGCCTTATGCGACGCCGCGCCGGCTGGCGGTGGCGATCACGCATGTGCGCGCCGTCGCACCCGATGCCGAAGTCGTCGATAAACTGATGCCGGCGAAGGTGGCACTCGATGCGCAGGGACAGCCGTCGCTTGCGCTGCAACGCAAGCTCGCTTCCCTTGGCCGCGCCCATCTCGCGACGGCTTCGCTCGACGCAGTCGACGGCGCCGATGCCGTCCACGTCGCCTCGGACGGCAAGGCGGACTACGTCTACCTGCGCAGCCTCGCAAAGGGGCAATCGCTCTCGCGCGCGCTGCAGGAAGCGCTCGACGTGGCGATCGAGCGGTTGCCGATCCCGAAGGTGATGCATTACCCGGCGCGCGGCGGCTACTACAACGACGTCGCGTTCGTCCGGCCCGCACACCGGCTGCTGGCGCTGCATGGTGCGGTGGTCGTCCCCCTGCGGGCGCTCGGCCTCGACGCCAGCAATGTGACCTCCGGTCATCGCTTCCTGTCGCGCGCCGACATCACCATCGCCGCGGCCGGTGCCTACGCGCCGACGCTCGAGGCCGAAGGCAAGGTGCTGCCCGGTTTCGCGCAGCGCCGTGGCGCAATCGCCGATTCGTTGCGAGCCGCTGCGCAAGGTGCGACGGTGATCATGCCCGACGCACTGCTCGACGAAGTCGCTGCACTCGTCGAGTGGCCGACCGTCTACGCCGGCACGTTCGACGCCGCGTTCCTCGCCGTGCCGCAGGAATGCCTGGTGCTGACGATGCAGCAGAACCAGAAGTACTTCGCGCTGGCCGACGCGAGCGGCGCGCTGACGGCGCGCTTTCTGATGGTGAGCAACCTCGCACCGCACGATTCGTCGGCCATCGTCCACGGCAACGAGCGCGTGCTGCGCGCACGGCTCGCCGACGCCCGCTTCTTCTTCGACCAGGACCGCCGCGAGCCGCTGGCCAGTCGCGTCGAGTCGCTGCGCGCGATCGTGTACCACAACAAGCTCGGCTCCCTCGGCGACCGCGTCGAGCGATTGCGCTTTCTCGCCCGCAACATCGGGCCGCGCATCGGCGCCGACCACGCGCTGTCCGATCGCGCCGCGCAGCTTGCGAAGGCCGACCTCGTCACGGACATGGTCGGCGAGTTTCCCGAACTGCAGGGAACAATGGGCCGCTATTACGCGATCCACGACGGAGAAGCGCAACAGGTCGCCGACGCGATCGCGCAGCACTACTGGCCGCGGCATGCCGGCGACGCGCTTCCCGAAGCGCCCGTCGCGCAGGCAGTCGCGCTCGCCGACAAGCTCGAAACGCTCGCCGGTCTGTTCGGCATCGGCGCGCTGCCCACCGGCGACAAGGATCCGTTCGGATTGCGGCGCGCTGCGATCGGCGTGCTGCGCATCCTGATCGAGAAGCGGCTCAACTTGCCGCTGCCGAGCCTGCTCGGGCTTTCGTTCCAGGCCTTCAACAGCGTCGTCGCAACCAAGCCCGTCCCCGAGGACGTCGCCGACTTCCTGTACGACCGGCTGCGTGGCCACCTGCGCGAGCAGGGCTACACGGCCAACCAGGTCGAAGCAGTGCTCGTGCAGCGGCCGTCGCGGATCGACCTCGTCCCCGACCAGCTCGCAGCCGTCAAGGCGTTCGAGGCGCTACCCGAATCGGGCGCGCTGTCCGCGGCGAACAAGCGGATCGTCAACATCCTGAAGAAAAGCGGCGGCGAAGCGGCGGCCGGCATCGACGTCGAGCGCTTGACCGACGGCGCCGAGCGCGACTTGTGGCAATCGTTCGAGGCGCTGACGCCCGCGATCGAGCAGCACTGCACGAACGGCGACTACACGAGTGCACTGAAGGCGCTCGCGTCGGCGAAGCCCGCCGTCGATCGCTTCTTCGACGACGTGATGGTGATGGCTGAGGACGAGGCGTTGCGGGCGAACCGGCTCGCGTTGCTCAATCGCGTGGCGGCAACGATGAACCGCGTCGCCGACATCTCGAAGCTCGCGGCCTGACCCGCCCTTCGCCCAGGCCTGCCAATCGATGGTCCAGTTCAGCTCCGATGCCGTCGTTCCCACCCGCGTTGCGCGGCTGATCGTGCTCGACCGCGACGGCGTCATCAATCACGACAGCGACCAGTTCATCAAGTCGCCGGACGAATGGCGGCCGATTCCGGGCAGCCTCGAGGCGATCGCGCGGCTCAACCATGCCGGCTATCGCGTCGTCGTCGCGACGAACCAGTCCGGTGTGGGTCGAGGGCTGCTCGATTTCGCGACGCTGAACGCGATTCACGACAAGATGCATCGCGCGCTCGCGCACGCAGGCGGTCGCGTCGACGCCGTGTTCTTCTGCCCGCATACGGCCGACTCGCGGTGTGAGTGCCGCAAGCCGAAGCCGGGCATGCTGCAGGAGATCGGTGTCCGCTTCAACGTCGCGATGGCCGGCGTGCCGAGCGTCGGCGATGGACTGCGCGATCTGCAGGCGGCCGAGACGGTCGGCGCGCAACCGATGCTCGTGCTGACGGGCAAGGGAGAAAAGACGCTGCGCGACGGAGGCTTCCCGAAGAACACCGTGATCTTTCCCGACCTCGCGTTCGCCGCGTCGGCCTTGCTGGCGGACGACTGACGTCGACCCGGCGCATGGTCTCGTCGCTGCGCTCGATCGCATTCGCACTGTTTCAGCTGATCGTCACGCCGGTGTACGCGATGACCGTGCTGCTGCTTTTCTGGCTGCCGCCGGTGGCGCGCTACCGGTACATCACCGGCTGGTGCGGGCTCAACCTGTGGGGAGCACGCTGGATCTGCGGCATCAAGAGCCGCGTGATCGGCAGCGAGAACGTGCATCCGACGCCGCACATCGTCGCGTGCAAGCACAGCTCGACGTGGGAGACCCTGTTCCTGTCACGTTACCTGCCACCGCTCGCGTACGTCGCCAAGAAAGAGTTGCTGTCGCTGCCGTTCTTCGGCTGGGCGTTCAGGCTGGCATCGCCCATCACCATCGACCGCAAGGCCGGGCAGGACTCGATGGCGCAGATTTCCGATCAGGGACGCGAACGCTTCGCCCTGGGCTTCTGGATCGTCCTCTACCCGGAAGGAACGCGTATTCCCGTGCACAAGCGCGTCCGCTACAAGACGGGGGCTGCGCGCCTCGCCATCGACATGAACGTGCCCATCCTGCCGATCGCGCACAACGCCGGTTGGTTGTGGCCCAAGGGCGTGATGGGCAAGCGCGCGGGCACGGTCACGCTGTCGATCGGCAAACCGATTGCGCCGGCATCGATGACGGCGGCCGAACTCATGCTGGCCGTCGAGACGTGGATCGAAAGTGAAGTGCAGCGGCTGGGCTCACCGCTGCGCGATGCGCCCGATTCGCGATGAGGCTCGACCCTTCCCAGCGCGACCGCGAGACGCCCGCCGGGCAGGTGCGCAGGATCGTGCTCGCCGGACGCACGATCGAATTCAGGCTGATTCGTGCGCGGCGCCGTTCGATCGGCATGGAAGTGCATCTGGACGGACTCACCGTGCGCGCACCGCGCTGGGTGACGCTGCGCGACATCGAGCTTGCGCTATGCGAGCGCGCCCGCTGGATCGTTCGCTCGCTCGACGAATGGCAAATGCGGCGGCGCGACGTCATGCCGCGTGAATGGAAGTCGGGCGAGCCGATCGTTTTTCGCGGCGAAGCGTTGGCACTCGCGATCCACGCGTCGCAGCGAACGTCGATCGCGGCGGACATGTTCCATCTGACGGTGCGCCATCCGCGCGCACACGACCGTGCGGAGGTTGCCGCAAGCGTCGCCGATTGGCTGAAGGACCAGGCGTGGACGCTCGTCGCCGCACGCGTCGCGGGCTACGTGGCCCGCATCGCGGCGCAGCCGCCGCTGGTGCGGCTCTCCAACGCGCGCAGCGAGTGGGGAAGCTGCAACGCGAAAGGCGAGATCCGGCTCAACTGGCGGCTCGTGCAGTTGCCGCCCATGCTCGCCGAATACGTCGTCGCGCACGAGGTCGCCCACATGATCGAGCTCAACCACTCGGCGCGCTTCTGGGCAGTGGTCGAGGCGCTGTTGCCCGGACATGCGGCGCTGCGCCGGCAGCTCGAAGAGTGGACGGCCTTATTGGTAGCTTGAACTACGGGTCCGCGGGCGCCGGCAGCTCCGGCATCCGCACGTTGATCCGCGCCTGCGCCTTCAGCAGTCGCGCGAGCGCCGCGGCGAGCTCTTCCTGGCCGCGCGAATCGCGCCACCGCCCCTGCTGCGCCCGAAAGTGGAAGCCGCCGCTCTTGGCGGCGACCCAGATCTCGCGATTGGGAACGTGGCGATTGATGATGACGCGACTGCCGTCGTCGCATTCGATCGTCAGCACGCCGTCGCGAAGGCTCCAGTCGAGATCGGAATCGCTCGTCTCGAGCGCCGCGTCGAGCGCCAAGCCGATCTTGTCGAGCGTTGCGTCAGCGGCAACGATGAAAGCCGATTCGTCCATGTCGCCATGCTAGGATTCGCGGGCCCGTCGCGCGACAACTGCCTGCGCCAACGGGGAATCGCCACGATGTTACGTCAATTTCATTTCCGGGGCGCCGTTCGCGCCACGCTGCTGGCGGCGATGCTCGCCAGCGTCGCTGCATGCGGGATCAAAGGGCCGCTCCGGCCCGCGCCGAAGGCAGTGGCGACGCCACCACCGCCGCCGATCGACAATCCGGCGATACCACCGACGACGACGTCGCCCGCGCTGCCACCGCCGTCGTCGACGACCGACCGCCAGCCGTGAGCGGGTTCGACTACGTCGACGGCGAGCTGCATGCCGAAGACGTGCCGCTCGCCGCGGTGGCCGGCGAGTTCGGCACGCCGTGCTACGTGTACTCGCAGGCACTGCTGACGAGCGCCTACCGGACGTACGACGCGGCGTTCGATGGCATTCCTCATCTCGTCTGCTACGCGATGAAGGCCAATCCGACGCTCGCGATCCTGGATCTGTTCGCGCGGCTCGGCAGCGGGTTCGACATCGTGTCCGGCGGCGAGCTCGCGCGCGTGATCGCCGCCGGCGGCGATTGCGGCAAGGTGGTCTTCTCGGGTGTCGGCAAGAGCGACGCCGAGATGGAAGCGGCGCTTGCCGCAGGCATTCTGTGCTTCAACGTCGAATCCGCTTCGGAGCTCGAGCATCTGGCGGCGGTGGCGGCACGAACGGGCCTGCGCGCACCGATCAGCTTCCGCGTGAATCCGGACGTCGACCCGCTGACGCATCCGTACATCGCGACCGGATTGAAGGACAGCAAGTTCGGGGTGGCCCTCGATGATGCGCACGCGCTGTACCGGCGCGCGGCACAGATGCCGTCCATCGTAGTTCGCGGTATCGACATGCACATCGGGTCGCAGATCACCGAGC
>Ga0207643_10000256_pt1 | contig 36971 bp, 31 predicted proteins | sample KBSMisM62_FD_184313 | JGI IMG/M metagenome (GOLD analysis project Ga0207643, IMG submission 184313) | Miscanthus rhizosphere microbial communities from Kellogg Biological Station, Michigan, USA - KBS Miscanthus M6-2 (SPAdes) (version 2) | ecosystem: Host-associated > Plants > Roots >... | reverse complement strand
GGCAAGGCACTCGCGCTCGACTCGATAGACCTCTGGACGCAACCGCGACGCGACGGACGCCGGCCCTGACCCATCGATCGACAGAGGCCTCGGGCCCCATTCCCTGGGGCTGCACCCAGTGCAGCGGCCGGTCTCCATACCGGCGGCCCACGCAGCGGGCCACCGTCACCCCCTGTCGCCTCCCCGACACCGCCTGCGGCGGCGTCATGCCGAAACACGGGCAAAAACGATAGACAAGAACATCCGGAAGCACGAGCGTCGCGGTCTCGCGCTTGCACACCATCCAGCGGATGCGTGCGCACGCGCTGCGAACGATCGGCGTTGGGGCGGTCTATTTCGTCGCCTGCTATGTCGCCCTCCTCATCGACACGACCAACGGTGCCGCCTCGGTGTGGCCCGCAAGTGGCCTTCTGCTTGGCGTACTGCTGCTTACGCCGACGCAGTATGTCCTCTCGATTCTGGCGGGGGCCTTCGTAGGCGGAGTCATTGCCAATCTCGGCGTCGGTTTTCCCGTCGCGACCAGCGTCGGGTACGCATTCATCAACATCGGTGAGGGACTCGCGGGCCGCTGGCTCGTGCAGCGCTACTTTCCCGATGCCCCGCGACTCAGCCAGCCGCTGAACGGATTCGCCCTGATTGCGTGCGGCGCCGTCGTTGCGGTTGCCGGGGCATGCATTGCGGCGACTCTCGCGTACTTCACAGAGGACGCGAACTGGTTCAAAGTCCTTGGGACGTGGGCAGGCTCGGACGCGGCCGGGGTCGTCATCGTCTCGCCTGTGATCCTGTCGACCGCCGGCGCAGTGCAGGAGATTCCCAGCCGTCTTCCCCGCTGGCGGGTTTTCGAAGCGGCATTCCTCCTCGCGATCCTCATTGGAATATCCTGCTGGCTCTATCTCTGGAAGCATCCGTCACAACTCGATCAGTTTGCGAACCCGCTGCTGATTCTGCCGCTCGTCGCCTGGGCGGCAATCAGATTCGAAGCGATCGGCGCTGCATGGGCGATTTTCATCGTCAACGCGTTCTGCGTGTGGGGAACGGCGCTGGGCATGGGCCCGTTGGTCGAACTCACGCCGTCATCGCTCGTCAACCTGGTCATCCAGGCACGAGTGGGTATCACCGGCATGGTAGCTCTCTCATTGGGCGCAGCGATCGGCACCTTGCGGCGATCAGCCGTCGTCCACAGGCGCCTCGCGCAGGAGCTGCAGGCTGCCGTCGATTCGGAGCGCACCCGGCTCTCGCACGAATTGCACGACGAGGTGGCCCAGAAGCTGGCCGCGCTCAAGATGCAACTCCAGCTCGCCGATATCAACCGCACCACCGACCGCGCCGCGACAACGGTCTCGTCGGTGGCGATCGTGGACGACCTGCTCGCGAATGTACGAGCGATGTCGCACTCGTTGCGTCCGGCACCCTTCGATCGCGGGCAACTGCTGCCGGCGCTGACTGCCATGGCAAGAGCAGAGGGGAATCGAGCCGGATTGCGCGTGCTCATCGACTCACCCGATGCCGATCTCTCGCTGCCGCACGAGATCGAGTTGGTCTGCTACAGGGTCGCTCGTGAAGCGGTATCGAACGCCGTCAAACACGCGAGCGCGCAACATGTCGCCGTCTCCCTCGATTGTCGATCCGACCACCTCACGCTCAGCATCGTCGACGATGGACGTGGATTCGACGTGGCACCGACGACCCGCCAGGCGGTGCGCGACGGGCACCTCGGCCTCGTCGGCATGCGTGAGCGCCTCGACTGCATCGGGGGAACCTTGAGCATCAACTCGACACTCGGGCGTGGCACAACGATCACATGCCTGGTCCCGATAGGAGCCGCGGCGTGATTCTTCGAGTCCTGATCGTCGACGATCATCCGCTGATGAGAGCCGGCATTCGCACACTTCTCGAGAAGACTGTTCAGAACGTCGACATCCTCGAGGCTGTCGATGGCCTCGACGCGTTGGAGCTCGCCACCCAGTGCCGTCCGGACGTCGTCCTCATGGATATCAGCATGCCGGGCCTCAATGGCATCGATGCCGCGCGGCGTCTGACTTTTGCCGTTCCAGGATGCAAGGTGATCATGCTCTCGATGCATCAGGACGAGCAGCGTGTCGTCCAGTCGATTCGAGCTGGCGCGGCAGGATACCTGATGAAAGACGTTGCGGTCGCGGAAGTGGCGACGGCAATTGAGCGCGTCGTGCGAGGAGAAATCTTCATCAGTCCCAGCGCGCCGAAGACGGTGAGCCGAATGCTCGCCAGCAACACGGCGCACACAACCCCGCTGTCGATGCTGACCACTCGCCAGCGCGAAATCCTGCAGCTCATCGCCGAAGGCCAATCGACGAAAGAAATCGGCTACCGGCTGACGCTCAGCGCAAAGACGGTTGAAACACATCGCCGGCTCCTGATGGAGCGGCTCGGAATCCATGACGTCGCCGGCCTTGCGCGATTTGCCGTCCGTGCCGGGCTCGTGTCTGCCGAGCTCTGAGAGCCATCCGGAATTTCCTGAATCCAGCCTCGGCAGGTAATCGCATTGTCCGGAGTTTTCAGCGGCTTATGTCTCGAGATGGCTCGACAACTTGTGGTCGCCGCAATGGCGTAGAGGCGGGGGACGGCGAGTCCGAAGACTCGCCGCTACACAACAGTTGAAAACGCTATAAGCGTCAATTTGAAAAAGCGCGCGCGTCGAGCGTCGTCGATGCCACCGTGACCTCGCGGCGATCGACCGTGCGGGCACGACCGGCGGCATCGACGAGGGCGACGGTCACCTCGTAATCACCACCGGGAATGTTCCTGAGCGTCGTATCCGTCACAGCCGCAGCGTTGGCGCCATCGAGAAACACCATGCTGCTGCGGTAGTACGACCCGGAATCAACGACGATGTGCAGGGCGCGATTTGCGGCATCAGGCGTCACAATCGCTCGAATCCGGACCACGGCTGGCGCACTGCTGATGCGAGGGGACACTTCGATCCGAAGCGGATTGTCCGCGGCATCACCAGTAGCAACGGTGACCGCGGCCATGATTGCGAAGTAGAGAATGATGTTGCCGAGTCGCATACTTCCTCGCGGTCTATCGCGTTTTCCATATCGTCGTCCTTTGTGGAAAACGCCCTAATCAACCAGGAGGAGAGCAACACGAATGCCATCGAACACCACCGCGATAGCGGGATGGTCGAGACGCACACGTTCAGCTAGCTGCGGCCCACTCATGCCTGCCATCATCACGTCGGTCAGTGGGGATTGATGCGACCTCGTCTTGTCGTGATTATTCGCAGCTCGATTCGGTGACGTTTGTGAATCGTCGCGGGGAAAGCGTCGGGTGGGTCTTGTTCGTCAGACCGCCGACGCGCAACTCTCATCGCCGCAAGACATAGACGACGGCGGCGATCGCCATCACCCCACCCACGGAAGCCATTTCAATCCAACTCACAGTAGCGACGATCACGGCAACGATGACGGCGCACGTTAACGCGGGAACGATTGCCCCACCGGGAGCGATGAAGGGCTCTCCGTGGGTACGCACGTCTCGTCGTCGTAACTCCCATGCTGCGACGGCCACGCCGACGTATACGAGCAACCCGCTGATATTCGCCAGGACCAACAGACTTTCGAACGATCCGGTCAGTGCCAGTCCGAGAGCAATCGCTGCATAAACGATGATGGCGACGTGAGGCGTGCGCCGCGAGGGATGGACTGCCGCCAGGGCACGAGGGGCGAGACGACCCTGGGCAAATGCGAACAACGATCGAGGACCCGTGAGCACCGTGCCGCACAGAAAGCCAAACATCGAGACCGTCGCCCCAATCAGCATGAAGGTGCGCCCAGCGGGTCCAACCACCGTCGCAGCCGCTTCCGCCAATGGGGCAACGCGATCGCCGGGCAAGGCGTCACCCAGAAGTCCCTGCGCAACAACCTGAATCGAAATGTAGAGCACAACCACAGCCGCGATCGCCAGGGACACGGCCCTTGGTACCGTTCGCGATGGGTCGTGCACCTCGCCACTTGGTTGAAGCGCGCCTTCGATACCAAGAAACGCGAATACCAGAACGCCGGCAGTGCTCATGACCGACAGTAGCGGCGGCGTCGATGGCCACGACAGGTACTCGACTCGCAGGAACGCCGCGCCCACGACGACGAAGAGGATCAGCGGCACGGTCTTGGCCACAACGGCGGCTTCAACCAGCCGCGCTCCCCCACTCACGCTTCGGATGTTAATCGCCGCTGCCGCCGACAGTACGAGCGCCATGAGTGCACCCTTGACGAGGGCGGAGGATGTGCCGATGAGGGCCGCCGCCGAAGCCGCGAACGCTGACGCTACGAACCCGGCGGATGCCAGCGCGCTCAGCAGGTTGAGCACTCCTGTCAGAAAACCGGGCAGCGGTCCCAGTGCCGCTTCGACGTAGGCGTAAGGGCCTCCGCTGGTCGACACGCGACTACCCGCCTCGGCGAAGCACGTCACACTCAACGCCATGATGAATGCGCAGATCAGGTACGCAAGGATCGCGGACGGGCCCAGTTGCGCAGCCACGACGGCAGGTAGCACGAAGATGCCGCTCCCGACGGTGTAATTGAAAATGACGGCGGCAAGCTGGCGGACACCCAGCTCACGCGACAGCAATTCGTCAGGGGCTTTCACATTCTGGCTCGGAGCTCTCGTCTCGAAGGTCATGGGCCGAAGACTGTACACTGGACCAAGGCGGTCCGCCGCCGAAAGGTGCGAAGATGCAGCGTACGCGACGGAAGAATGGGAATCGAGAGACACTGAAGCAGCCATGATCGTCCGCGACTGGCGTGATGCCGATCCTTCAGACACACAAGTGCTCTACGCACGCGAACAGGAGTATTGGGTTCGCGAGCTGGCGTGGGATGCGTCGACCGCGTGGCGGGAGATCGAGCAGGCGCGAGTCACGTGGGGTCTGCCCGGATTTCTCGCGATCGATACTGACCGCACATTGCGAGGTTGGGCCTACTTTCTTCCCGAGGGAGAAACGGTCCATCTCGGTGGTGTCGTCGCAGACACGCCGGAGGGTACGAAAGTGCTGCTCGATGCCTGTCTGGAGTCCGCGCTACGGCCGCCGCGGCCCGCCCGCGTTTCGTGTTTTCTGCCGATTCGCGCGGAAGCGTTCGAGGAAGTGCTGCGCGAGCGCGGCTTTACGTGCGAGCACTATCGCTATCTGAGTCGGCCGATCTCCAAGGGGGACGACACGGCTGAGGGCGATGGCTGGAATGCGAGCGATCTCCTGCCGGCGGCGGCGCTGCTCCGCGAGTCGTACGGGATCGAGGGCAAGCACTTTGCGCCGCGCGGCACGCCGGAGGAATGGGAGCAGTACGTGCGAAGCCTGGTGGAACGTCCCGGCTGTGGCGTCATCGAACCGGCGATCACGCGTGTCGTCCGCAACGGGACGAATCTGCAGGCGCTGGTGCTGGCGACCCGGATCGCGCCCGGCACCCTCCATCTGCCGCAGGTCGCCGTGCACCCGACGCGTCGTCGTCAGGGCCTGGGCCAACGCCTCGTGGAGGAAGCCTGCCGATCAGCCGCCGCGCGCGGCGTGAAACAGGCGACGCTGCTGGTCGCGGAGAGCAACGCCAACGCGCGGGCACTCTACGAGAAGATGGGATTCACTGATACATCCGCGTTCCTGGCGGGAACGCTGGTGCTGTAGTCAGGTGTCAGGCAGTGAATCGTGAATCTGGAAGGTGTCAGGCAGTGAATCGTGAACACACCGGGAGTGTCGGGCAATTAATCGATTGAAGATTTCACCGTTCACTGCCTGACACCAAAAGACCTGCCTCACGAGCGTTCACGATTCACTGCCTGACACCGGCCGTTCATCGAACGACCTCCACCGAACCGGGTCCGGTAATACGCGCCTTGAGGCCGCGGCGGCTCGATGGGACGGCCACGCGGATCAGATCGCCCACTTGACCGCTGTCTGACGCGCGACCAACGCCCGTGACCTGGGTCGCACCGGTCGACAGACTAACTTTGACTTTATCCCCTGACTTGACGACAGGAGGAACGACCACGGTAGAGGTGGTCAGAATCTCTCCCGCGCCGAGGGCGCGACGCGCCGGCGCTCCGACGATTTCGGCCATCGTCGGCAGCCGTTCCAACAACATCCCCTCGAGTTCGGCCTCAACCAATTCGATCGCATCCGCGTCGATGTTTTCCCGGTGGGCAACGGCGTGACTCGAACGAACCGCTGTTCCTGTCACAGTGAGCTTGGCGACGACCGACCCCACACGCGTATCGCCCACGGCGAGTATGAAGCGGATTGGTCGCCCGAGCCTGGAGCCGGGTTCGGGAAGAGCAACGAGCGGTTCACACTCGGCGACGGTGACGCTGTCGCATCGCTCGCCTGTACGAGTCAGCTCGATCACGGCGACGCGCACGTTGCCCATGCGCTCCTGAACGGCGCGCTCAATGGCAACTGCCACCCGGCCCGTCAACGCGAGATTGAGAGCAATGACATGCCACATCACCGATCTCCGAGCCAGGTTTTGAACTGGCTGCAGCATCTCGAGCAACAAAGGTGCCCGCGTACAACTTCGCGCGATTGCCTGGAACCCCACGCTCGCAGTACGAGCGATGAGATCGGCTAGCCGACAGCGCTGGACGGACAGCCGGCCAGCAAGTCCGAAGCAAGAACGGGTCGTTCAGGCTCTCGTCGGCAGAACCGCCTCGATAATGGGCGAGCCCCCTCCAGGCGGCGCGGACCGGCGAATCGATGCTCGCGCAGCCCGTGATCATCACGACGTACACCGACGGATTTGCGTCGCAGTCCGCGTTGAGGACCTCGAAACCGATCGGCGGAGGCAGGTGGAGCTCTGCCATGATCACGACAAATTGCCCCGGATCTCGCGCGATTACGGCGATCGCAGCGCGCCCGTCTGCGCCGCGAAGACGTCGAAGCCCTGACCGCGACAGCACTCCGAAAGAAGTTCCCTCGCCCGGACCTCGTCGTCTACAATGAGCGCTTCCCTTGGGCAGCTGCACTGATGCCATCCGAGTTGCTCCCCTGCCTCGGCAACAACACTGTCGGCGTGTCGATCCATCGACAAACCGGCTGGGCACTTCAAAAAACGTTAACCAACTCCGGGGATCTTCCCACTCGGAGAATCTGTCGGGTATGTCGGACTGCCGACGATCCGACGATAACTTGACGTAGATCACCTATGAGCCAACGCGCACTGCCCTCCATCCTCGTCGTTGAAGATGACCTCGATCTTCGTCAGACCATCGTGGCCAGTCTGGAAGCCAACGGTTTTGCGGCGGCGCAGGCCGCTGACGCCGCGGATGCGATCGAGCGGCTCCGGTCTTTTGCTTACGATGGACTCGTCGTCGACCTCCGGCTGCCCGACGCCGATGGGATGACGGTACTGGACGAAGCGCTCGACCGCTATCCCGAAATCCGGGCGGTCGTGATGACGGGGTTCGGCGGTGTGGCAGAAGCGGTAGCCGCGATCAAGCGTGGCGCTGTCGACTTCCTCATCAAGCCGTTCCAGCTGTCGCAGCTCTCCCGCGTCCTGCATGCGGGGCTCGAGCAGCAGCGACTGCGGGAAGAGAACGCCGAATTGAAGGCGCAGCTCAAAGGCAAGTTCAGATTCGAGAACATTATCGGCCGGCACAGCACGATGCAGGCCCTCTTCACGACACTCGAACTGGTGTCGCCGATGAACAGCACGGTGTTGATTCACGGCGAGACGGGCACCGGTAAGGAGTTGATTGCCCGCACGATTCATCACAACAGCCCGCGCGCCAACGAACGATTCGTCGCCTTCAACGCAGCGGCGATCCCCGAATCGCTGGCCGAAGCGGAGCTCTTCGGACACGTGAAGGGTGCCTTCACCGGCGCGATAGCCTCGCGCGCCGGCCGGTTCGAGCTGGCGCATCGCGGCACGTTGTTCATCGACGAAGTCGCGTCGATGTCGCTCCCCCTGCAGGCGAAGCTGCTGCGCGCGCTGCAGGAACGTGAAATCGAGCGCGTCGGCGAATCGAGACCGTTGCGTCTCGATATTCGCGTGATCGCGGCGACCAACACAGACCTGCGCAAGCTCGTGAAAGAGGGAACCTTCCGCGAAGATTTGTTCTACCGTCTCAATGTGATTCCCGTGACGCTGCCTTCGCTGCGGCAACGCCGCGAGGACATCCCGCTCCTCGCGCAGCACTTCGTGCGGAAGTCGTGCACTGATAACAACATAGTGGTGAAGACGGTGACGCAGGATGCGCTGCGTGCGCTGATGGCATACGACTGGCCCGGCAACATCCGTCAGTTCGAGAACGCCGTGGAGCACGCGGTCGCGATGGCGGCAGCGAAGTCAGAGATCGGACCGGAAGCGCTCCCCGACGATGTCCGCGAACGCGCGGGATCGATGCTGGTGCCGACGGTGGCGATTCCTGACGAGGGCTTGAACTTCACCTCGCTCGTGTCACAACTCGAACGTGAGTTGATCCTGCGCTGCCTCGAGAAGACCGGTGGCAACAAGCGTCAGGCCGCACGTCTGCTCAACTTGAGCCGCACGACGTTCATCGACAAGCTGCACCGTCTGAATCTCGAACGCGGCGCAGCGTAGCGTAGTAGCGGCGAGTCTTCAGACTCGCCGTCGATTCAGGCGTGTCTCAAGACCCGCCTCTACGTGATTCAACTCGCCGCCGGCAGGCGCATCTCGAAACAGGCGCCAGCCTCCCGCGTCAGCAGCGTCAGCGTGCCCCCGCATTGTTCGACCGCCAGGCGCGCCGCTGACAATCCCAACCCGCTCGCCTCTTCGCGCGGCCGCGTCGTGAAGAAGGAGTCGAACAACTGCTCCGCCGCGGCGCCCTCCACTCCGGGACCATTGTCAGATACCCGTAGTACTACGTAGCCTGGCACCTCCTCGAGCTGCAGTCGAATCGCACCACCGTTCTGCCCCGCCAGTGCTTGCTCGGCGTTAACGATCAGATTGAGGACAGCCAGTTGCAGCGGCCCGTCATTACCCTTGACGAGAAACCGGCCACTTGTCGGCACATCGACGGCGATCGTGAGACGCGCGCGCCCGATTGCAAACGCACGAAGCGCTGCCGATCGATTGGCGACCTCGCGCAGATTCGTGGTGCCTGTCACATCGATCTTCTGTCGCGCGAAGAGCAACACTTCCTGAAGGGCGGTTGCGGCGCGGGCGTTCTGCACGGCTATGCGCTGAAGCCCTTCGGCGACCGAGGCCGGCAGTCCCGGTGTGATTTGCAGGAGTTCTGCCGTACCACCGATGACTTGCAGGGCGTTGTTGACCTCGTGGGCCACCCCGGCCAGCAGGCGCGCCACAGTGGCGGCGCGGTTGAGCGTCAGCAGGTCGGTCGCGCCGGGTGTCCCGGCAAATTGATTCGACATTCGCCTAAACCTTCCTCCTGCATCGCCGATTACGAGGCTGACCAGTGGAGCGGCCATCGAGCACAGTCGAGGGACGCGCCTGACAGCCTGCTCAGGATATCAACACGCTGGGCGCAAACGGGCCGGTGGACGTGATCATCACCGGCTGGAACATGCCGGAGATGAGCGGCATCGATTTCATCCGCAGCGTTCGTTCGAGCCCGAGACTAAAGACACGCCGATGCTGCACGCGACTTGATTGAACGACGCGTGGCCGGCCGATCTCGATCGCCGCGCGCCGGGATTGTTTCAGGTCGCCCGAGAAATCGTCGCCGGAGGGCACGACAAATCCGTCACGTAGGCGAGGTCTCGTTCTTTAGTTTAGAGACCCGCCGAGTCTACAAAACCGGACTGGGCCTACGAACCATTGTTCGCTCGTCGGGCGGGTCTTGCTTTGGAGACCCGCCGCACCTGTACACTTGATCCCATGCAATTGCAGTCCGCCCGCCTCTGTCTGGATTGCGACGAAGTGCACGACGGGCAGCGATGCCCGCACTGCGCGTCAGAGACGTTTGCGTACATCACCCGCTGGGTGCCGGTCCCCGATAGACCCGATAGACCCGATCGACCGGATCGAGTCGATCGCTCCGATCGACCGCAGACACGTGCACGGACGCCAGAGCCATCGAGCCCGGAAACTCTGGGCGCCTATCGCGAGATGCTGCTGCCCGACCAGCAGGGAAGCGGAAAGTGGAAGACGATCCGGCGCGGCGCGGTCGGCCTGGCATTGTTCGGGATTGCTGGATGGCTGTGGCGGCAAAATCGGTCAGGCGACGAGCCCGACCAGACCACCGGCGACGAACCATCCCAGCAGCAACGGACATAGACCGCGGTGGTGGCCTTACCGTGATTTCGCACGCTAGCGTCACGGAAGCGCACCGATTCGCGCAGACCCGGGCGTCGATTACGTGGCGCGTCAACGCGGAGCGGATCGTGCTGCTCGGCTGGGCGCGCGCGATCCTGCTCCAGTTGGCGCATCCGCTCGTCGCCGCTGGGGTCTTCGATCACAGCGGTTTTCGAGGCACGCCGTACGCCGCCGCATCGCGTCTGTATCACACCGTTCATGCGATGCTGTCACTGACTTTTGGCGACGACGTGGCGCGCCAGAGGACGCTCGATACAATCCGCGGCATTCATCGCCGCGTCAATGGCGTGTTGCCAGAATCGACAGGGTGCTACCCGCCAGGGACGAGATACTCCGCGGAAGATCCGGATCTCGTCTTGTGGGTGCACGCGACCCTCATCGAGTCGGTCCTCCTGGTTTACGAGCAGCTCGTGGCACCGCTCACGACGGCCGAACGAGACGAGTATTGCGCCGAGGCGTATCCGATCGCCGTCGCGCTCGCCGCGCGCGAGGACGAGGTGCCAAGGACGTGGTCCGATCTGCTCGCCTATCTCGAGCGGATGTACTCGTCACAGGCGATCGCCGTGGGAGCGCAAGGACGAAAGTTGGCGAGCGCGGTGTTGTCGCCGTCTGGCGGGTGGCTCGTGGCACCCGCTACCTGGATCAACCGGACGATCACCATTGGCCTGCTCCCGTCCCAGGTGCGCGAGCAGTACGGGATGACGTGGACCGCGCGCCACGAGCGCACGGTTACACGGCTCGTGTCGGCGCTGCGCCTGACGCGACGAGTGCTTCCTGACGCCATTGCACTATGGCCTGATGCCCGGAGGTAGAGGTATGTCACTGCACATCGGAATCGTCGCCTGCTCCGCCGAAGGCGCGGCCCTGTGCTACCGCACGATTTGCGTCGAGGGGGCGCATCTCCTCGGGAGGCACGATCACCCCGAGGTTTCGATGCATACGCATTCGCTCGCGAAGTACATGAAGTGCGTCGACCGTGGCGACTGGATGGGCGTGGCCGAGCTGATGCTCTCGTCGGCTCACAAACTCGCGCGCGTGGGGGCCGACTTCCTGGTCTGCCCCGACAACACTATTCATCAGGCATTCAGCCACGTCGCGCCGAGATCCCCGTTGCCTTGGCTGAACATCGCGGAGGTCGTCGCCGATCATGCCGTCGAGCGCGGCTTTCGCCGCCTCGGCCTGACAGGGACACAGTCGCTCGTCGAGAGCGAGGTCTATCCGGAAACGCTTGCCGCTCGCGACGTGGAGTGCGTGCGCGCGAACGCAACTGAGCGTGCGGGGATCAATCGCATCATCCTCGAGGAATTGGTGAACGGCGTCTTCACCACCGAGGCCGTGACCTACTTTCAGGGCGTGATCGAGCGCATGAAACGCGAGGGCTGCGATGCCGTCATCCTCGGCTGCACCGAGATTCCGCTCATCATGAATGATGCGAACTCCCCGCTGCCGACGCTCGATTCGACGCGTCTGCTTGCGCGCGCCGCGCTCCATCGCGCCGTGGCACCCGCGACGCTGGGAACGGGGTTCTAGGCTGGTGGTATCAGAGTCGGACCAGGAAGCGTCTCGAGGAACGAGAGCGACCGAGATTAGCTGGCGATCTTCGGATCCGGGTGGCGTTCAAGGTGTGGATACTGACTCAGGTTCTTCGCCGTCAGTTCGATTGGCGAGACTGTCGACGGCAACGACTTCGGAAAGGCCGTCGGGTCTGTTTCTGCGCATGGGTGCAGCGTGCCTCGCTGCCGCACTTTAAGGCGTAGCTCCTCGACCCACCAGTTCCAATTCGTCCCCTCGAGATCGCCCTCGGTGCTCACAGTGCAACGGAGCATATTTACGACGAAGATTTCGGCGTCGGTGGCAACCCACTTATGCGGCAAGGTGTTGTTCGGGCATTCAATTCGCCATCGTCGCCATTGACCAGATCTCGGCTCGAGGATGTGTGCGTGAAATGATGCCTGCATAACGCACATTGTTGTTCAAAAGAAGTTGGAACAGTGGCTCGCCAACCATGGCTCGCGCGGATGGTTGGCAGGAGCGAGCGGAGGTTGGTGCGGAAGCGGGGACTCGAACCCCGATGGCCTTGCGGCCACTAGCTCCTGAGGCTAGCGCGTCTGCCAATTCCGCCACTTCCGCAGGCTGAAATCTCGAAGGTCCGGGTGGGCCGGACACGACGACACGTGAAAGGCAGGAACATCGAAGTATAACATGCGCATGTTGATGCTCCTGCGCGCGGCCGCCATCGTCCTGCTCGCGGTGTGGGCGTGGCGCCGCCGCTCCCTCACACTCTGGATCCTGGTCGGTATGGCGGCCGGCGCGGAACTCGGTCACGACTATCCCGCGCTCGCGACGAACCTCCGCGTGCTCGCCCAGATCTTCCTGCGCCTCATCCGCACCATCGTCGCGCCGCTGCTCTTCGCAACACTGGTCGTCGGGATTGCCGGGCACTCGAATCTCCGGCAGGTGGGACGGATGGGCGTGAAAGCACTCGTCTACTTCGAGGTCGTCACAACGCTTGCACTGCTGATCGGATGGGGCGCCATCACCGTGAGTCGCGCAGGCGTTGGCGTCACGCTGCCCGCGGCGGTCGAGAGGACACAGATCCAGCAGCCCGGACAACGCAGCTGGCAGGACATCGTGCTCGACGTATTCCCCGAGAACATTGCCAAGTCGATCGCCGACGCAGAGATGCTGCAGGTCGTCGTCTTCAGCGTGATCTTTGGAGTCGCGCTCGCGCTCATCCCCGACGACAAACGCCGGCCGATGCTCGCGTTTGCAGAAAGCCTCGCCGAAACGATGTTCCGTTTCACGCGGATCGTGATGCTGATGGCGCCGATCGGCGTGGGGGCGGCGATTGCCTACACTGTTGGACAGCTGGGCCTGGGCATCCTCGTCAATCTGTTTCAGCTGCTCGCCACGTTCTACGTGGCCGTGGCGATCTTCGTGATCATCGTGCTGCTGCCGGTGGCCTACCTCGCGAAGGTTCCGATTCGCCGCTTCGCCCAGGCCGTCGCCGAACCGATCTCGATCGCGTTTGCCACGACGAGCTCGGAAGCGGCACTGCCACGCGCGATGGAAGCGATGGAACGCCTCGGCGTGCCGCGGCCGATTGTGGCGTTCGTGATGCCGACCGGCTACAGCTTCAATCTCGATGGCAGCACGTTGTATCTCTCGCTGGCGGCAATCTTCGTGGCGCAAGCGTCAGGGATCGATCTGCCCGTGGGCCAGCAGTTTGTCTTGCTGCTCACGCTGATGCTGTCGAGTAAGGGTGTCGCTGGTGTTCCGCGTGGCGCACTCGTGATCCTGCTCGGAACGGTGTCGTCCTTCGGCCTGCCCGCCGAACCGGTCTTCGTCATCCTCGGCATCGACGCCGTTCTCGACATGCTTCGCACCTCGCTCAACGTGCTCGGCAACTGTCTCGCGACCGTCGTCATCGCGCGCTGGGAAGGAGAGTTTCCGCCAAAAGAAACGTCAACTCCCAACTCCCAACTCCCAACTCCCAAGGTCCACACGGCCTAGACACTCACACTCACTGAACTGCGGCAATTCTTGGATGGCTGCACTCTATAATTGACGTTGGATGGACTACGAACTCATCGCCGTGATCGGTCTTGTGGTCGCGGCCTTCGTCATCTCGACCAGGCTGCACAGCCGCTCGTGGCCGGGGCGTCCGGGCTGGCAATACCAGCGCGTCTTCTCAGTGGGATTTGGCGGACTGCTCTTTCTCGTCGCTGGCCTCATCGGCTGGGACCTCACATACAGCCACGGCTGGTTCCAGGGCACCCGGTGGGTGGACAGCCCGGTCTGGTGGCAGGTCACACTTGGAACCGGCTTGTTGCTGCTAGCTGGCTACTGGGCGCGACGCGTGCCGCCGGTCGTCAGACGGCATCGCCACACTTGAGCCTTTCTGCAACACGACGAGTGTTACGCTGAGTGCATGACCGAGGGCCTGGGCTACAGCATCTTCACCGTGGCCTTCATGGGCGGACTCACGGGGTTTGCACTCGTGATGCTCGTCGTCGCTGCGCTGTTGATACGCCGGAATCGGACTACGCGTTAGAAGTCACCGTGCCTCGAGATCGATCTCGAGCGTCTGATCAGCGTCGATACGTACGTCACGAACGACGTCGCGATGACCCGGGGCGGACACGACCAATCGATAGCGTCCCCTGGGCACACGGTCCAACACGATCGTTCCGCTGTCATTTGCGACGCCGTCGCTGACCGGTCTTCCGCTATTGACCTCGACGACCTTGGCCTCGACCTTGGCCGCCGTCTTGGCATCAAAGGCGAGTATACGAATCGTTAAACGAACCGGTGCGGATGCCGGTGCCGGAGGACGCGGCGGCGCTTTCGCCTGATCCGGCGGCCCCGGAGACGGCGGCACTGGTGACGGTGGTTGTGGCGCTGGCGGTGTGGGCGTCGGGTTACTTGGCGAACCAACGGACGCTGGTGGCGTCTCACCGGGAGACGACTGGCCGCCGAGCCAAAATCGGGTACCAACGACGAAAAGCACGATGCCCGCGGCGATCGAACCGATGATGCGCCACGATGTGCCCGACCGACCCGACGATCTGGATGCGTGTGGCTGTGGTTGCGATTTCGCCACCGGTATGTTCATGGTCCCCGTGTCGGGGTCGCGCGAGGAACCGGGGGCCATCGGGACCGGCGAAATCGCTGCCGGACTCGGCTGGAGCGGCTCGATCATCGAGGTATCGACTGACGGGCCACGCGACGACGGGCGCCGTGGTTGGATCCGCTCGAAGTGAATTGCGCTGAGTGCCGCGGGAGGGAGGTCGCCTCGCGACGGTAGCGGGTCGTCCCAGTAGACCGGCCGGATAAACGAGGCGCGCTGGAGGCTCAACGCGTACTGCCACTCATGTCGTACGTGCGGCGAGGCGAGCGCGTTCCACGACCAGAACAACTGAAATACGTCGGCGCGCCTAATCAAATCCTCGAGCGCCGTCTGCCAGCGTTCACCTGCTCGCAAATCGATCACATCGCGCAGATAGCGATCGCCCATTGCGCGCGCGTAGTCGGAGAACTCTACGACGACCGCCTCGTCAAGGTGCGAATACGACGCGAAGATGTTCCGGTAGCGGCGGGCGATGTCACGGACCGTCTCGCGTGAATTCGAGTCCGTTCCAATCTTGAAGATCAAGCCGACTTCGGCGATGACGAGCGAGCCGAGATACACCGAGAGACGGCCGCGGATGGTTTCCTTCGACGAGACCGCGTCCGCTCTGATCCGGAACTCCTCGCGGTGAACACTTTCCTTCCACGTGAACCGGCGTGAGGGGGGGTTGAATGTGATCCCCTCTGCATGTGGGACCAGTGTCAGTTCCCCATCGCGAGGAACCGACTCCAGGCTGTCAACCGTCTGCCGGCCGTGTGCCTCGAGAGTGCCGAGGATCGCCTCTGCCTGCCGCTCGACTTCCTCGAGCGGGTGCGGCTCATCAGGGCCGGCATCGGCGCGCGGCTCGCTCAAATGCGCGAAGACCAGCATCGTGTCCCACACTGCCGGCGCCAGCACTTTGGGCCTGAATACAGTAAATTGAACGTTCTCGTCGAGCAGCGGGTTGACCTCCTCCGATCGAGACATCGTTTGCGCGCTCGGCGCCGGCAGGACAACCGTCGCGTGCGCATCGTCGGGTTCGTCGGGATAATGGTCAAGTCGAGCGCGCGACAGCTCCTGCCTCATCTCGTGTGCGTCCTGATACCGGTCGCCGGGATTGCGCTCGAGTGCGCGCATCACAATCCTTACGAGCGCCGGATCCACGTCCGGGACTCTCTCCTCCAGCGGCACAGGACCGGCTGTGAGCACGCGATGGTACGCGGCGTGAAAATCACCAGGGAACGGCGGCTGCTGGGCGATGACCTCGTATAGCACGATACCCACAGCGAAGAGGTCGCTTCGCTTGTCGACCGTCTCACCGAGCAACTGCTCCGGCGAAAGATAGCTGTAGTTACCAACGATCGTCGCGGGCACGTTGCGTGGAGTCGAGAACCCGAATACCTTCACGACCCCCTGCCGGTCGATCAGGATGTTGTCGGGTTTGATGTCACCGTGGACGATGCCCGCATCGTGCGCGCTGGCAAGTCCGGCGCACAGGTCTTCGACGATTTTCAGACCTGTTGCGAGCTTCAAAGGTGGTGTGCGGGCCAGACGGTGCCTGAGCGTCTCGCCGTCGATGTATTCCATCGCCAGAAAGGGGTGACCCTCGTGTTCGCCAATCTGGTACACGCTCAAGATGTTCGGGTGCTGGAGCCTTACTAGCGTGCGGGCCTCAATGGCAAAGCGTTCACGGAATTCCCGGTCGTCGGAGTACTCCTCCTTGAACAGCTTGATGACAACCAGGCGATCTAACTCCGGCTCCCTTGCCAGATACAGCGACGTCATTCCACCCTTGCTGAGGGGCCGCTGAATCTCGTACCGACCGATATGTGCCGGAAGCATTCGCGGGGACCTGGCGTGCATGCTACAGGAGAGACAGGCACGGAAAAAGTTAGCTAAGACGCGCCTCTACGCCATTGCGGACGCACAGCGTGTGCAATGAAACCACTCAGGGCCAACGAAGGCGACCACACCCATCGCGATGATGACGAGAGCAATCGAGAAGACCGCGATTCTCATGGCTCTTCGCCCACGGACACGACGGCTCACGTCAGCCGAGTCAGATCAAATGCGTGATGTTCGGCTCGACGCCGAGCAGTGCCTTGCCGTAAACCTCGAGATTCACCTGCCACTCCGTGATTGCGTGATGGCTCGCGGTGTGCACGTCACGCCACAAACGCTGCAGGCGATTGGAATCAGCGAGGCTCGACGTGCCATGCGCGGCGACGAGCACTTCGACCGCCTCGCGGCAGTACTTCGCGACGAGCGCCGTGTCGATGCGGACCCTTGCGCGCTCGGTCAGATCCATGTGACGTCGCTCCTCAGCGGCGCGATCGAGATCATCAGCTGCCCGCTGCGCATGCAGCGTGGCCGTATCGATCTTCATCGCGGCTTCAGCCACCTGCATCTGAAAGCCACTCGATTCGGCCTGCAGCGGGAAATTGGTATGCGTGATGCCGCGCGATCGCGACTTCGCGATGGTGTGTTCGAGCGCAGCGCGCGCCACACCGATCTGCGAGCCGGCCAGGATCAGCACCGTCACCGGAACCAGATCGACCCGGTAGATGACTTCATCCTTGAACTCGGTACGATACGTGCCGGCGAATGCCTGGGGATACGGCAGGAACCGGTGCTCAGGCACGAACACGTCTTTGGCCACGATCGTGTTGCTGCCGGTGCCCTTCATGCCGACCATGAACCAGGTGTCCTCGATCGTCAGCTGGTTCATCGGCATGAGCGACAGACCGAAGTTGGCCATCTCACCGCGCTCGTTCTTCATGTGGATGCCGCAGGCGCCCCACTGCGCGTGGAGCGATCCCGACGCCCATGGCCACCGGCCATTCACGCGCCATCCGCCGTCGACCGGAGTGGCCTCGCCGTTTGGCGCCAGTGAGCCCGCTGCCCACGCGTCAGGATTCGACTCCCAGACGTCGCTCTGCGCGCGCTCGGGAAAGAGCGCCGCCAGCCAGGCACATACATTGATGAGGCTCGCGACCCATGCGGTCGAGCCGCAGCCTCGACCGAGCTCGCTCATCACGTCGATGTAGGTGCGGACCGACGTCTGATACCCACCGAAACGCCGCGGCACCATCAGCGCGCACAGGCCGGTTTCCTTCAGCGCCTGGACGACCTCGTCAGGCAGTCGTCTCTGCCCGTCGGTTTTCTCGGCGTTCCGTTCGAGGAGAGGTCGTAGAGAAGCCGCGCGGGCAATCAGCGTTGCGGCGTCTGGCACGTCGGACATCGTGGTCACGCAGCCTCCTTACGCTCGGGATTGTAGCCGCATCGGCAAGGCGCGCGCCGGTTGGCGCAGAGGTCTGCAAGGCCGATCTAGGGAATGAGGCGGGAGCCGGTCACGAATCGGCGATAGTTGCCAAAGGTCTGCGAGATGCGAACGCGCGGGCTTCCTGAATTCCTGACGATCGTCGTGGTATCGATGCTCGACGGAAGCAGCAAGCTTTCTTCGGGATCGGTGAATGCGACTCGACGGTACCTGATAGAGCTGTCGGCGCGCTCGATCGTCATGTATGGCGACCCGCCGGCGCGCTGCTGTGCGGCGGGCACCGCGATATCCACCAGTCCGGTGATGCCTTCATCGAGCCGTAGAATCTCGGCGGTTTCGGGATCGGCCCAGATGCGGCCACGCGCGCGACCCGGAAGGTCGATGCTGACGCACTCCTTCCGCCACTCGACCTTTGGCGTTTCGGGCTTCACCGATCGATAGTCGATCATCATTGCAGCCCGGCCGTCGACGCGCCCCAGCCCAGCCGCCTTGAAAATGAACTTCTCGCGACGGTCTGCGAGTAAGAACGCCAGCGGTTCCGGGGACGTGCTTCGCGGATCGAGGCACTCTGGTTCCTGATCGGGCTTGGGTGGGCGTCCGTTGATCGTGAGCAACTGCCTCGTTACCTTCGCGGGCACATCGTCGTCCGAATCCGGGTTCCACTCCACCCGGAGCTCGTAGGTCAAGCGGCGAGGGAATCCTTCTGCTCTCAAGTCGAGGGCAAGGGGTTGAATCGCCACACTCTCGTCGACGACGAGGCTCTGCGCGCGGGCGTAGTAACGCTCGACGTAATCACCCACGCGAGCGACAGACGTATCTGGAGACACCGATTGTCCGAGGGCGCCAGTGCCGGACACGGTAATGACGGCGGCCCAGACCGCGTAACGAAGATTCGACATCGAGGGTCGAGACAACGTGGACACGGCGGAATGTGCTACTTTACCCGCCTTCCCGGCCGAAGGCATAACTAGCTGGAAACGAAATACCTGAACAAGAACCAGGATCAGAGACCGAAGGCGGGCGCCCAAAGACGGGAGTCCGAAAACAGGAGGAAATCCAGATGCGAAGGATGCGACATGTTCTTGCGGCGACAGCATTTGCCGCACTGGGAACGCTTGTGGCGTTCGCCCAGGCGCCTCAGCAGCCCGCTGGCGGCGGGCGCGGTGGCGCTGCGGGACCCGCCTCGTTCTTCATCACGAGTGTCGGCAAAGGCGACGGTGCCAATTATGGCGGCATCGCCGGAGCCGACGCCTACTGTGCACAAATGGCAAAGGGTGGTGGACTCGAGACGCCTGCCGGGCGTACCTGGCGCGCTTATCTCAGTCAGCCTGCAGCTGGTGGTCAGCCGGCCGTGAATGCGCGCGATCGCATCGGCGCTGGTCCCTGGTTCAACGCGCGCGGCCAGCTCATTGCCAACAACGTGGCCGATCTCCACGGCGATGTGCAGCGCGATCGCAACAGCATCAACAAGACGTTCGCCCTCACCGAGAAGGGCGGGGTTGTGAATGGGGTCGGCGACATGCCGAACCAGCATGACATCCTGACCGGTTCGGACTCTACGGGCCGCGCCATTGCTGGTGACATGGACACGACCTGCAGCAACTACTCGAGCAACGGCGACGGCAAAGGCAGCGTGATGCTCGGGCACAGTGACCGTACCGGCGGCGGCAACTCGTCATGGAACTCGGCGCACGGATCGCGTGGCTGCAGCCAGCCGAATCTCGTGGCGACGGGCGGCGCGGGCCTGCTGTACTGCTTCGCGGCGAATTGAAAACTTGGAAGAAAGGCGGGTCGAAAGACCCGCCTCTCCACGAGCACACTACTCTCAAGGAAGGCGGGTCTGTAAGCGCCTGCCTCTACGCAAACGGCCAACTCGTGGAGTTGACTAGCTGTCTTCGACCTGCCAGTCTGCAGGCGGCTGCGGCCCTAGCTTGATGTGGGCAATATCCGGATCGCCGTCCGCCCTGTCCGAACCCGTCGTCGTCTTCCGGTCTTTCGCATCCTGACGACGCGCGGCCTTCTGCTGGCGCCGCTCGATGAGGGCTTTCTCGCGTTCGCGTTTCGCAGCGGTGGGTCTGGCGTTTCTGGCCATGCGACGTCACCAGCATACACCATCGGACCGGACGTCGCGACAGTGTTAGCATGCAGGTTTCGCGTGCGAGACCACCAGCAGGAACCAGCCATCCACTTGCGCCTGGCCGAACCCGGGTTGCGCCAAACGGCGGCGGACGCGCAGTCGACGGAGACCAGCAATCTTGACCGTATTTCCTGACCGCATCAATCGTATCGAGGCGTTAGCCCGCGATCTGTGGTGGAGCTGGACGCCACCCGCGCGGCAAGTCTTCCGACAGCTCGACTATGCGCTCTGGCGGATCACAGCGCACAACCCGGTAAGAATGCTGCAACTGATCACGCCCGAAGCGCTCGAACGGGCAATGTCCCATCCCGAGTGGCTCGCCAACTACGACGCCGCTGTGGCCCGCCTTGACGCCTTGCGCTCCTCGCGCGCGACATGGTGTCACCGCGAGCATCCCGAGCTCGCCCAGAAACAAATTGCCTACTTCTCCGCGGAGTTCGCGCTGCATCAATCGCTGCCGATCTATGCCGGCGGCCTGGGAGCGCTGGCTGGCGATCATTGCAAGGAGGCGAGCGATCTCGGACTGCCGCTCATTGGCGTCGGTTTCATGTATCCGCAGGGCTATTTTCATCAGAGCCTGACTGCCGATGGATGGCAGCAGGAGGTCTACGAAAAGCTGAATTGGACGAGCGCACCAGTCGAACCGGCGATCACGCCGGACGGCAAGCCGTGTATCACCGCTGTCCCACTCGGCAACCGGACAGTCCTCGTCGCGGTCTGGCGAGTGCGCCTCGGGCGAGTGGTGCTCTACCTGCTCGATACCGATCTTGAAGAAAACGCCCCATGGGACCGAGATTTGTCCGCGCGCCTGTATGGTGGCGACCGCGAGACGCGAGTCCAGCAGGAAATCATCCTCGGGGTCGGCGGCGTTCGCGTGCTGAAGGCCATGGGCTACAAGCCCGCCGTGTACCACCTCAACGAAGGCCACGCGGCCTTCGTGGTGCTGCAGCGCATCCGCGATCTCTGTGAGGCGGGCGCGAACTTCGAAAGCGCCCTCGCCGAAGTTCGTAGCACCACGGTCTTCACCACGCACACACCCGTTGCGGCGGGACACGATGCGTTTCCGTTCCATCTGGTCGAAACGCATCTGGCCGGCGCTTGGGGTGACCTCGGTGGATACCGCGAGCAGTTTCTCGCATTGGGTCACCACGACAACGGCGGCGGCCCGATGTTCAATATGACGGCGCTCGCGATGCGCGCCAGCGGCGCCATCAATGGCGTCAGCCGCCTGCACTGTGAGGTGACCAAGCGGATGTGGCAGCCGATCTGGCCGGGCGTCCCCGTCGAACGGGTGCCGATCCGCTCGATCACCAACGGCGTGCACGTCTCGACGTGGATGTCGTCCGAGATCGCCGCGTTGCTCGAGCGGCATCTGGGCCAGAACTGGCTCGACTCACACGACGACCCGGCGGTGATCGATCGCGTCATGGACATCCCGGACGAAGAGTTGTGGGCGGCGCGGCAGGCGCTGCGGTCGTTCCTGTCGAATTTCATCCGCGAGCGTGCGCGCGCCCGATGGACGCACGAACATGTGAGCGCGGCGAGGATCGTCGCCGCCGCGACGCTTTTCGATCAGAACACGCTCACGATTGGGTTCGCCAGACGCTTTACCAGCTACAAGCGTTCCGAGCTCGTGTTCACGGACGCCGATCGCCTCGCGAAAATTCTGAATGCCCCGGGCCGCGCGGTGCAGATCGTGTTCGCCGGTAAAGCACATCCTGCCGATGAAGTCGGCAAGCATCAGCTGCAGCAGATCTTCCGCCGTGCGCTCGACCCCAAGTTCGGCGGCAGGATCGGGTTCGTCGATGATTACGATCTTCACGTCGCGCACTTCCTCGTCCAGGGGTGTGACGTGTGGATGAACAACCCGCGCAAACCGATGGAAGCCAGCGGCACGAGCGGGATGAAGGCCGCCATCAACGGAACCCCGCATCTGTCGATCGGAGACGGCTGGTGGGCCGAAGGATTCACTGGCGAGAACGGATGGCTCATCGAGGGGCGTGCCGACTCCAACGACCAGGGGGCGGAGGATTGGGCCGACGCGCAGGCGTTGTACACCCTGATCGAGGAGCAACTCGTCCCGACCTTCTACGAACGCGACAGTCGAGGCATCCCACGCGAATGGCTACAGATTGTCAAGCAGTCGATTCGAACCGTGCTGCCAGGATTCAGCGCGCGCCGGATGGTGAAGGATTACGTGCGCGAGATGTATTTGCCCGCCGTCCGCCGCGAAACACTCGCCTTCTAGTGAGCAGATATAATTAGGGGATGGCGCCGCGAAAATCGAACCTCGCCAAGACGAAGTGCGCCCTCTGTGAGGCGAAAGAAGTCTCGGAGCCGCGCGGCGAGGAACGCTACTGCCGCGACTGCTGGGAAAAGAAGATCGCCGTTGAAGAGATCGTCGCGCGGGAGTTCGCGCTCAAGCGCTACATCCGTGCCCACAGCGCCGAGAAGTACCTGATCTATCACTCGACCATCAAGCGTCCCTGCGGCCAGATCCTGGTCGTTGACGACGGGTACGATCTGTTTTTGTCAGTGATCCTGTATCCGAACTTCGGATGGGACGAGCCCGCCTACCATCTCGATGGCGACCCGGAAGGGCGCACGTTTGCTGAGATTCTTGTGGACGTCGTGGCAACCGAGGTCATCGAGCCGTGGGGCGGTGGAAAGTGGCACCTCGAGATATTCCGATCCGTGAACCCCGAGCCGGAAGACTGGAACGGGGAGATGTAGCTATAATGCCCGCGCTTACTCAAGAAGTCGCTTGTGTTTGGTGATGTAGCGAACGCGGATCCTCGTGGACCGGCCGTCCTGGCAGCCGGACGTTGGCCGGAGGCAATAAAAAACACAAAGCGAGCTGCAGGGTAAGGGAGGTCAGCCATGAACCGTCCTGGAAATCTTCTTCTCGTACTCGCCGGCGTGACGCTCGCCGCGGCGGTCGCATCGGCTGGGCAAGCTAAGCCGGCGGTAACGCCTCCGGCTGCGGAGACGCAAAAACCCAACGACGAAGGCGCGCCGAAAAAGCTCGTGCCTCCGGTCCGCGGCGAAGCCACCATCGGCTACCTGAAGCCGGTGAGCAAGCGCGAAGGCAACATGATCGTGACAACGATCAAGATCAAGAACCTGTCCAACGGCGCAATCGCGGGGCTGAAGGTGGATGAGTTCTGGTACGACAAGGCGGGCGATCCGGTGACGGGCTCGCAGCCGTTCAGATACCGCAAACCGCTGCAGCCGGGCGAAGTGATCGAAGTGGTGCTGAAGGTGCCGACCAATCCCAAGATGGATCGGAATCAGTACAAGTTCGAACACGCCAACGGCACGATCAAGACGACGCTTCTGCCGAAGCTATAAGTGTCAGGCGGGTCTGAAGACCCGCCTCTGCGTCTTAAGTTGGTGCTGAAGACCCGCCTCTACGTGTTAGATGGCCGGGTCTCATAATGCGCCTGCCTCTGCTCCGTCGGTCACGAGCACATTCGATCGGCGATTCCCGCGGCAACAGGAATGCGCCATAGGCGTCCGGTTGCCGCGTGCCAGATGGCAACCAGCCACAGGATCACTCCCGCAACCCAAATCAACCCCGTCGCCCAGACCCAGAACCTGAACGCGTTCGGCATGAACAGGAGCGACGTCGCGGCAAGGGCTGACAGGATCGTCACGACCAGCGCAATCGCGCCAAACACGACGCACGACTGCGCCGCGTGAAAGCGCACGTACAAATCGCGACGTTCGAGGAACCAGATCAGGACGCCAGTCACCCACCACCCCGAATACGCGAGTGGCGCCGCCACACGTCCCGGCAGGTTAAGCGAAATGGGGTCGGGAGTCATTTGTTGAGGACACTCCTGAAACGGATTCTCGGCATCTAGACTGTCCTGATCAAATGACTCCCGACCCCATTTATCGCCAGAAGTTGATTGTCGCGGTGATGAGGAGGCCATTCACGAAGTCGATGCCGAACGCGCCGACGAGCGGCACGACCAGATACGCCTTCGGCGCGGGTCCGTAGCGTTCGACCAGCGCCCCCATGTTGGCCATGGCGTTCGCCGTGGTCCCCAGCATGAACCCACAAAATCCGCCGGCCATGACGACGGAGTCGTAGTCAGACCCCATCAGGCGCGGGACGACCCACACGCAGAGCGCCGCGACCAGTGCAACTTGCATGGCAAGAATGACAAAGAGCGGAACGACAACCCCGGCGAGCTCCCACAGCCTGAGCGTCATCAGCGCCATCACGAGAAACAATGTCAGCGCCACCTCTCCCAGATCGTCCATCGTCTTCTGCGAGATACCGATCACCCTGGTCCAGTCGTCGAGGTTGCGTATGCACGCCGCGACGATCATGGCGCCGATGTACGCGGGAAGCCGCAGTCCCATGCTCTCGATGCCGGAACTGACCCACGCACCCGCGCCCACTGACACGGTCAGCAGCACAAGGTGCTTGACGAGCGCGTAGGCCTCCACGTCCTCACCGACCGGCGCCGACGTCGGCGGTTCGGCCGTCCGGTCCTCCACCAGGTTCGTCACTCGCTCTCTCGCAGCCTCGCTTGGTATCCATCGGGGTCGCTGTCGCAATAAGTACGTCGCGATAGGTCCACCCAGTAGACCGCCGGCGATGATGCCAGCCATTGCTGCCGATACCGCCAGCGTCGCAGCCCCTTGCACGCCCGCCTGCTCGAACAGCGGTGCAAACGCCAGGCCGGTCGCGGGCCCGCCAGTCAGCGTCGTCGAACCCGCGAGCACACCCATCAGCGGATGCTCACCAAGGAGAATTGCGGTAGCGCCGCCGACGACGTTCTGCAGGAACGCCGCGACGGATGCAACGACCATCATGATCGCCACGAGTGGGCCGCCGCGCTTCAACACGAGGACGCTGGCGCCGAATCCAATCGATGCGAAGAAGCTGTTTTGCAGCGGCGTCTGCAGGGTGGTGTCGAAGGTCGGGGCCGGCAGCCCGAAGGCGTGCAGGAGCGCAAATAACGCTGCGACCGGCAAGCCGCCGACGACCGGCGCCGGAATGTTGTAGCGAGCGAGGAACAGCACTTGCCGCTTCAGGCCGTATCCGACGAACAACATCAGGCCGGCAAAGGCGACGGTCTGGATCAGATCTAGACGCATCGCCCTCGTTCACACGGGTCAGCGCACCCTGATCTGGATCTCACGAGTCGCGACGGTGTCCTGGTTTGCGCGCGAGCGCCCTTCCACATGAATGACGTACAGGCCTGGTTCCACGGACTCGAGAGGCAATCGGGCTTGGAAGCCGTACCCGCCGTTGCTCCCTTGCAACTCAGTCGAGGACCGCTCGTCACTGACCTGCTGCACCACGCGGCCACCCTCCGCACGCAGTTCGGCTTTGAAGTCCAGCATGTGCGCGGCGCTGCCGCGCGCGTTCTCATAGAATTCCGCAAAGAGCACGAGCAGATCACCCTTCTCGAACTCCCGTGTCGCCGTCGGCGGACCGGGGAGGAAATCCCCCAGCGGATCCTTCGGCTTGATCGTGGGCGCCTGCCCTGCTGAAGCGGCAGTCAGCGACACGCCGCTCATCGTGAACGATTCCTTGCTGAAGTCCGGCACCTCGAGGTCGTAGACGACGCTGCCGGCCTTGCCGGACTTATTGCCTGCGGCGACCCGTATCTGATAGCGCCCGGGCGGCAAATTCGCTTGTGAAAGAACGCGAAGACCACGCGCTTTCGCGCGTTCGTAGGTGTCTGGCTTCAACGTGAGCGTGGCCGTCTGACGTTCGCCCGGAAAAACCTTCCCCTGAGTGTTCACGGAGGTGAATGCCACATCGACCTGCTCGTTGAACGTTCCGCCGTTCTGGACAAAGTCGAAGTTCCGAATGTCGATCTCGAATACCAGGGCCACGGCCGCATTCGGTGCCTGCCCTTTATAGGGCGCCGCGAACACCTTCATCGGCACGCCGGCCATCGGCAATGGGCTGCCAAGCGCCTCTGTCACCGCAACCGGGAGAGCCGTGGGTGAGTTCGACGCGTTCGGCTGCGATGGCGCGCGGCCGCGGGCTTCGTAATATCCCGTGCGGTTCCGCACACGCAGGCCGGGCCGCTTCACGCGCACTTCGAGCTTTCGGTAGCGTCCGTTGCGGCGATCGTTGGTCGAGTAGAACCCGAGCATGTAGTAGCTGCTGTTCTCGCTCACGATGCGATCGAAGGCGCCGTTGAGATCGTTGCGGTTCACGGCGGCAAAACCGCCGGTACTATCCGCCAGCACACGCAGGCTGTCCTGTGACAGCCGCATCTCGTTCGCGATCGATCGCGAATCGGCATCGCCCACCGTCCCCGCGACTTCGATCAGGTCGCCTTCGGCATTCATCAATCCCCGTGGATCGATGGTGTAGATGGTGACGTTGCCGCGTGTAGCGGCCGCAATGGCGTCGTGGGTATCGAGCAACACCGACGAGGCCGTCGACCCGAGTTGTCCGACGGCTTCGTAAATGTCGTAGTCGACCCCTTCACCAATCAGCAGCATGGATTTGCGGCGTCCATGGACACCGGCCATGAATTCGGCGAGCTTGCGAACGTTGTTCGCCATCTGGCGGGCACGAAACGCCCGATCCATCTGGTCGATGTCATCGCCAGGCGCGAGTTGCTGGGTTGCTGGATCGACTCGCGCGCCCTCGATGCGCGTGAGCGTGGCCGACCTCAGTTTGCGTCCGCTGAACTTGTTAATCGCATTGACCAGCAGCCGCGGGTTATTCGTGAAGTCCTGGCCGTCCCCGGAGCGGCCCGTGAACACGACGGCCGCCAGGTCGTTGGTGCCGAAGTTGTTCTCGATGAACCTCGTCGCAGCCGCCTTCACCCGTGGTGAGCGGGTCACGTCGGTGTGCAGATCGTCGAGCACGAGCAGGTAGATGCGCCCTTCGATGTGATCGTTGGTCTGCACGTCGGGTTGGACCGGGCCAGAGGCAAACAGGGGGCGTTCGGCGCGCTCGATCGGGATATTGACCAGGGCGAACGTCGCGACATCCTGTTTCTTGCCGTCCTCGAACAGCTCGAAGTCGTCTTTCGTCAGGTTCGCGATCGGCTTTCCATCAGCATCAGTGACGAGGGCGTCCACTTCGACGTAGTTGACCTCCACCCGGAACGTAACCGGCGGCTGATCAACTGGCGTTTGTTGCGCAGGCTGCTGCGCTTGCGGCGGCGGCGCGGGCGCTTGTGACACCGGCTGCTGTTGTGCAGCGAGCAAACCGCCGCTGAGGGCCGCGAGAGTCAAGGCGAACGCAAGTCGCTGTGTCATAGGTGGTAAGTGCAGGCTGGCACCTCAGATTATAGGACCGGGCTCGGGATCGGGGCTCGGGATTCGAGATCCGGGGCTCGGGACTCGGCGTTCGGGATCCGCGATCCGGCCTTTGGGGCCGTATCGGCGTCGAAAGACTGGTGCAGTTAATGCCGAGTCCGGGTCCCCGATCCCGGATCGCGAGTCCGGACTTAGAATCTCCTGATGGCCTTTGATCTGGGTGCAATTCAAGAAGGTCTGCGAAAGGCCCGATTGGATGGATGTCTGCTGTACGACTTTCATGGGTCGAACCCCATCGCGGCGCGGCTGGCTGGGCTGACCACCGGCACACACATGACGACCCGGCGGTGGTATTACCTCATTCCCGCGAATGGTCGACCACGCGGACTGGTCCACGCCATCGAGCGCAACAATCTCGACGCGCTCCCTGGAGAGCGCGTGGTCTACGCCGGCCGGCAGCAGCTGGAAGCCGGCTTGACGCAACTGCTTGCCGGGCTGAAAACCGTGGCCATGGAATACTCGCCGATGTGCGCGATACCCTACCTGTCACGTGTCGACGCCGGCACAGTGGAGATGATCAGGGCGCGCGGCGTGGAAATCGTTTCGTCCGGGGATCTCGTCCAACAGTTCGAAGCCGGATGGACGACTGTCCAACTGGCGACACATCGCGCCGCATCGGAGTCGCTTTATCGCATCAAGGACCGCGCGTTCGGCGTAGCATTTGATGCTGTAACACATGGGCGCGCGCTCACGGAATACCAGCTTCAACAGCAGATGGTGAAGTGGTTCGAGGAAGAGGGACTGGTCACCGATTCCCCGCCGGTCGTGGCTGTCGGTGGCAGCGCCGGCAATCCCCACTACCTGCCGACGGCTGAACAGTGCAGGGCTGTGGTCGCAGACGAAGTGCTCCTGCTGGACCTTTGGGGAAAGAAGCAGGATGCAGGCGCAGTGTTTGCAGACATCACGTGGGTCGCGGTGACATCAAAACGCGTGCCCGACGAGGTTTCGCGCGCATTTCGCGCGGTGGCTGACGCGCGTGACGCAGCGATTCGTCTTGTCGTCGATGCAGCCCAGGCGGGACGCGACCTGCGCGGGTGGGAAGTGGATGAGGCAGCTCGTGCCGTGCTGCACAGTCAAGGCTACGGCGACCGAATCGTGCATCGCACCGGTCATAGCCTCGGGGAGTCGGTGCATGGGAACGGCGTCCACATGGACGATTACGAAACGCACGACGACCGCCGGCTCCTGCCCGGCACGGGGTTTACCGTTGAACCGGGCCTCTATTTCGAATCGTTCGGCGTCCGCACCGAAATCAACATGTACCGGGGCGAACGCGAGGCAATTGTGACAGGACCGCGGCAAACCGACGTGGTGACGGTTTAAGGCGGCCGCTCAACTGGTGTGACGTCGCCCTGTCATCTGGTGTGAAGTTGGGACCGAAAAAGGTCGACAATATCGAGGGAAAGGGTTTGGAGGCTCTGATGTCCAACCGAAGAAACACCTGGTTTTACGCACTACTCATCGCGATGACCTCCGCCACGGCGGCACTGGTCATAGCCTCGCGGCTTGGGCTGGCGCCGGAATCGTCCGCGCAAACCGCAGTGGCGCCGCCGATGAACAGCGCGCCTCTCACGGGTCCGCTGACAGCCAACACGTTTCGCGACGTCGCGAAGACGGTGATGCCGGCGGTCGTGAACATCCGGACCGAGTCGAGGCAGCGCGCCCAGGACCTCAGCGAGTTCTTCGGCGGGAGCGACTTGTTCGATCGCTTCTTCGGTGGACAGGAGCCGCGTGGTGGTGGCGGCGGTGGCGGTGGCGGTGGCCAACGGCCGCGTGAGCGTGAGCAGGTGGTGCAAGCCGCCGGCACCGGCTTCATCATCGACAAGGCCGGCTTCATCCTCACCAACAACCACGTCGTCGAGGGCGCGAACAAGATCAAGGTCTCGCTCTACGGCGAAGACGACGATCAAGAGTACGACGCGAAGGTGGTCGGGCGCGATCCGCTGACTGACAGCGCGTTGATCGAGCTGACGCAGAAGCCGGACCACACGCTGCCCGAAGTCAAGTTTGGAGACTCGGCGCAGATGCAGCCGGGCGATTGGGTGATGGCGATCGGCAACCCCTTCGGTCTCGCTCACACCGTCAGCGTCGGTGTCATCAGCGCGCTCGAACGTCCGTTCACCGTTGCCGAGGGCCGTTCTGCTCAAGTGCTCCAGACCGACGCGGCGATCAATCCTGGCAACTCGGGTGGGCCGCTCCTCAACCTGCGCGGTGAAGTGATCGGCATCAACACAGCCATCTACACCGACGCCAGACAGCAGGGCAACATTGGCATCGGCTTCGCGATTCCCAGCAACACGGTGCGGGAACTCCTGCCGCAACTGCGGACGGGCAAGATCGTCCGTGGCCGCATTGGCGTATCCGTTGGCTCCATCGCGCGGGAAGCGGTTGACGAGTTCGGGCTGAAGGATCGCAAGGGCGCCGTCGTCCAGAGCGTCTCACCCGATAGCGCCGCGAGTAAGGCTGGTCTCGAGCCTGGTGACGTCATCATCGGCTTCGGCGGCAAGCCTGTGACCTCGCGCGACGAGCTGGTGCGAATGGTCGTCAATACCAGGCCAGGCACGACCGTTCCGCTTCGCGTCGTCCGCGACCGAATGGAACGCACAGTGAATATCACCGTCGATCAGTTGGATCTCGAAGCGGAGACCACCGCGCGCGGTGGCAATCGTGAACCTGACGATCACGCGCAGGAAACGAGCAGCGGTTTCGGCCTCACGCTGCAGAATGTCACACCGGAGATCGCGCGTCGCTTGCGGCTCGAGAATCGTCGCGGCGCCGTCGTCACCGAGATCGAGCAAGGCAGTCCGGCCGCGCGTTCGGGAATGCAGCCTGGTGATGTGATCGTGCGTGTCGGCCGGCAACCGGTCGAATCGGCGACGGAGGCGCAGCGCGAACTGGCGCGAATTCCTTCTGGCGGCACCGCGTTCCTGCGTGTGCTCCGCGGTGGTCAGGAGACGTTCATTACGGTCACGAAGGAGTAGACGGCCTTCGCTCCCGGGCCTGATCGCAGCCTCAGTGTTCGTTAATGTTCGGCCCCGGGTCGCAGGTCGCGGTCCGGGGCTTTCTTTTTGTTCGATCGTGCTTATAATCGGGGCCTTGTTCGACAGGACCCCGGAACGCGGAACCTGGAAGCCCGGAACCCAAGCCAAAAGCTGAAGGCGCGCGCGCAAGTCCAGAGCCGAGAGCCCACCATGATCGAACGAGAAATCAAACTGCAGTTCGAAAGCGCCGGCGAGGCGCGGACGGCCATTCTGGCTGCTGGCGCTGCCCCACTCAAGTGCCGGCGGCTCCAGGAAGATGCGCTCTTCGATACCAGCGACGAATCACTTCGACGCAGCGGATGCGCACTGCGCGTCCGAAGTGAATCAGGCCGCAGCCTGCTGACGTTCAAGGGCCCGATGCAGCCCAGCCGGATGAAGACACGCGAGGAACACGAGACAGTCGTGAGCGATGGCGACGTCCTGATCCGTGTGCTCGAATCACTCGGAATGCACGTCTGGTTCCGGTATCAGAAGTTTCGGGAAGAGTTCGCCGCGGAAGACGCGACGATCGCGCTCGATGAAACGCCGATCGGCACCTTCGTCGAAATCGAGGGCGGTGAGCGCGCGATCGAGTTCCTGGCGCGAGCGCTCGGGCGCAGCGAGTCGGACTACGTCCTCGATTCGTATCGCGGGCTGTTCCTGCAGCGTCGAGAGCTGCTGGGGCTGACCGGCGCCGACATGATGTTCGCCGACGAATGGTCCCAGCACTCGTCCTGACGGCTGGACTCGCCACACGACTTCGACCGCTGTCGTTCGTTCGCGCGAAAGCCGCGCTCCCGGTCGCGGGCACGCCGCTGATCCGGCGCATCCTGCGATCGTTGTCGTCGGCCGGCGTCCTCGATGTGGTGCTCAACCTGCATCATCTGCCGCACACGCTCACACGGCTTCTCGGCGACGGAGCCGAGCTGGGCATGCGCATCCGCTACTCGTGGGAAGTGCCTGTTCTTGGATCCGCCGGCGGACCAAAGCGAGCGCTTCCGCTTTTGTCGAACCCCGAACCCCGAGTCCCGAGTCCCGGATCCCGAGTCCCGGACCGCGGCACGTTTCTTATCGTCAATGGCGATACGCTCACCGACGTCAACCTCGCGGCAGTCGTGGATGATCATCGCCGCTCGGGAGCACTTGTCACGATGGCGGTTGTGCCAAACACCGAGCCGGAGAAATACAGTGGGGTTCGCGTCACGCCCGACGGCGAATTCGCCGGGTGGGTGCCGCGCGCGGCGCTGGAGCCTTCGTATCACTTCATCGGCGTGCAGGTCGCCGAGGCCGCCGCGTTCGATTCGGTCGCAGCGGGCATTCCCTCCGAGGTTCGAACACTCTACTCAGCCCTCATCGCAGCACAGCGGGGATCGGTTCGCGCCTTCCGCACTCGCGCCGAGTTCTTCGATATCGGGACGCCGTCCGATTATCTCGACACCTCACTCACGCTGGCGACACGAGAGGCCATCGACACAGTTGCGAACGCGCAGGTCAGCCCGACGGCTCGTGTCGAGCGGAGCCTCTTGTGGGACGATGTGATTGTTGAAGACGGAGCGATGCTGCGGGAGTGCGTGGTCACTGACGGCGTGCGCGTTCCGGCCGATACATCCTGGCATGGCGTTACGATACGGATTGCGTCAGATGAGCTTGCGTCCGGTGAACGCAGAATCGACGGACTGGCGATCGGCTCTCTCTAAGGGAGCAACGCGTGTCAACTCCCAATCCCAACTCAAGACGAGTTCATGACCGATAGTGTCCGCCCCCGCATCGACCGCTATCTCGCCGAGACTGGCCTCGCGCAGCAAGGCGCGAAGGCAGTCCCGCTCACGGGCGATGCGTCCGATCGCAGATATCTTCGGATCCTGTTGCGGGACGCGCCGTCGCAGGTGTTAGCCGTGTATCCGCAGGCCTTCGACGTCGAGCAACTGCCATTCGCCAACGTCGCGAGCCTGATGGCGGCCATGCCCGTTCCGGTGCCGGCGATCCTCGGACACTCGAACGAGCTCGGCATACTGGCACTGGAAGATCTCGGAGACGTCACACTGCAGGCGCACCTGGGGGCAGCAACCCGCGCCGACCATGCCGCGTTGTACCGTCAGGCAGTCACACTCATTGCCAGGATGCAGCAGCGAGGGCGCGACCTCGCTTCGGACCGCTACCTGCCATACGGCATCGCGTTCGACGTCGAGAAGCTGTCGTGGGAGCTGCAGTTCTTCGTCAAGCATTTCCTCGAAGCGTATCGAGGTGCAGCCCTCACTCCCGCCGGACGCGAAGCCCTGGGTGTCGAGCTTCTCCGCATCGCGGAAGAACTGGCTGCCGAGCCGCGCGTGTTCTGCCATCGCGACTATCACAGCCGGAATTTGATGCTGCATGCCGGCCAGCTGTACATCATCGATTTCCAGGACGCGCGCATGGGGCCCGACACTTACGACCTGGTGTCGCTGCTGCGCGACTCGTACATGGATTTCAGCGAGCGCGAGGTCGACGAGCTGATCGCGTTCTTCCTTGCGCTGCGCGGTGTGGGCGCCGAGCGCGGTGGCACCGGCAACGAAGCGGGCGTGTTCAGACGACGGTTCGATCTCATGGCGCTGCAACGCAATCTCAAGGCGCTCGGCACGTTTGGCTTCCAGGCGGCGACTCGCGGCAATCCCGTGTACATCCAGTACATTCCTCGCACCATCGCGTACGTGCGCCACAACGTCGAGCGCGATTCCCGGTTCTGGCGCCTGCGAGAGATCCTCTCGGCTCATATGGAAGAACTCAGGTAACTCCCAACTTCCAACTTCCAACTTCCAAGCGTCAGGCGCCCATCGAAACATTCGGAGTTGGATTTTGGGAGTTGGGAGTTGATCCGGCCAGACTAGAATTGAGTTACTGGTCCCTCGGAAGAGAGATCAACTGCCCATGTATCAGTTCGGTATCTCCACGCACCTCTTCCACGAACACCGGCTCAGCCGCGATCACCTCGTACACGTCGCCGCGCACGGCTTCGAGAAAGTGGAGCTATTCGCGACCCGCGGACATTTCGATTACGGCAACGCGCAGGCAATCGCTGAACTTGCCGAGTGGCTCGCCGATACGCGATTGAGCCTGCATTCGGTCCACGCGCCGATCGTCGAGCGCATGCAGGGCGGACGCTGGATCGGCGCATTCTCGAACGCCTCTTCCGACGAAGGGCGCCGCAAAGCAGCCGTCGCCGAAACTGCAGCAGCGCTCGCGCTCGCCAGTCAGCTCCCCTTCCAATATCTGGTGCTGCACCTGGGGGTTCCTGCAAGCGAGCAGACGCACGCGGGCGACAACAGTGCCACCGCTGCCCGACGCAGCATCGAAGAAATCGTCGAGGTGGCGGCCCGGGTGCGTGTGCGAGTGGCCGTCGAAGTCATTCCGAACGCGCTGTCCGACGCCGAGTCGCTGGCGCGCCTGGTCGAGGACGACCTGGACGGCCTCGACGTCGGCGTGTGTCTGGACTACGGTCACGCACATCTCATGGGTGATCTCGGTGAGGCAATCGAAGCGCTGTCAGGTCATTTGTGGACAACGCACGTGCATGACAACGGGGGGAAACGGGACGACCACCTCGCGCCGTATCTCGGTACGATCGACTGGGACGCGGCCATGATGGAGACGCAGAAGATCGGCTATGACGGTGCGCTGATGTTCGAAGTGTCCGACACGGGCGATCCCGTCGACGTGCTCAAGCGCTGTGCGAAGGCGCGGGAGCGGTTGGAGAAGTCGTTAGTGACGTTTTAGCGGTGCTGAAAACGCAACAACTCCCAAATTCCAACTCCCAACTCCCAAAGGCACCTGGCTTAGAACGCCGCCTGACCAGGCGTGCGGGGGAACGGGATCACATCCCGGATGTTGCCCATACCCGTGGCGTAGATGATCGTGCGCTCGAGGCCGAGGCCGAACCCGGCGTGCGGGACTGTCCCGTAGCGCCGCAGGTCCCGGTACCACCAGTAGACCCTGGGATCGAGGTGCATCTCGGTCAACCGCCGGTCGAGATGGTCGAGCCGCTCTTCGCGCTGCGAGCCGCCGATGATCTCGCCGATGCCTGGCGCCAGCACGTCCATCGCCGCCACCGTCTTCCCGTCGTCGTTCATGCGCATGTAGAAGGCCTTGATCTCCTTCGGGTAGTTCATCACGACGACGGGCGCCTTGACGTACTCCTCGCTCAGCCATCGCTCGTGCTCGGATTGCATGTCCATCCCCCAGCGCACGGGAAACTCGAACGCTTTGCCGCTCTTCTCGAGCGCGGTGATGGCATCGGTGTAGGTGATGCGTTCGAACGGTGAGCTGACAAACGATTCGACACGCCGCACGCAATCCTTGTCGATACGCTCGGCGAAGAACTTCATGTCGTCGCCGCGCTCGTTGAGCAGAGCGCTCAGGATGTACTTCAGAAACGACTCGGCGAGGTCCGCGTTGGCGGCAAGATCGGCGAATGCGATCTCGGGCTCCACCATCCAGAACTCGGCCAGATGACGGCTGGTGTTGCTGTTCTCGGCGCGGAACGTCGGACCAAATGTGTAGACCTTCGAGAGCGCCAGGCAGTACGTCTCGACGTTGAGCTGACCGCTGACGGTCAGAAATGCCTCCTTGCCGAAGAAGTCCTTGGTGAAGTCGGCCCGCCCCTCCGGCGTCTTTGCGATCGCGCCAAGGTTGGCGAGGTCGAGCGTGCTGACGCGGAACATCTCGCCGGCGCCCTCTGCGTCGCTGGCTGTGACAATCGGCGTGTGCACCCAGTAGAAGCCGTGCTCGTGGAAATAGCGGTGTATGGCCATGCTGAGGCAGTGACGCACGCGCGCGACCGCCCCGAGTGTGTTCGTCCGCGGCCGCAGGTGGGCGACCTCACGGAGATATTCGAATGACGTTTTCTTCTGCTGGATTGGGTAAGCCTCGGGGTCGTCCACCCACCCAACGACTTCAATCTTATCCGCCTGGATTTCAACCGTCTGCCCCTGACCCTGGCTCGCACTCAAGACTCCCGAGGCCGTAATGGCGCAACCGGTCGTCAGCTTCCTGATCTCGCTCTCATAGTTCGGCAGTTGATTCGCTGCGACGATCTGAATGGGATCGAAGCATGACCCGTCGTGGAGGTGGATGAACGAGAGGCCCGCCTTCGAGTCGCGGCGAGTACGTACCCAGCCACGGACCGTGACCCGGCTCCCTGTCGGCGCCTTTCCCTTCAGTGCCGACGAAACGTCGATGTGGTCAGTTTTGGACATGCCAATAGAAGGGATTATCCGCCGAGACGACGATACCCTGTATCCTTAGAAGGTTGTGAAGATTGGAATGATCTCGCTCGGGTGCCCCAAGAACCTCGTGGACTCCGAGGTGATGCTGGGGCTCGCCCAGGAGCAGGGGCATCAGCTCACGCGCGACGCCGCCGATGCCGACGTGCTCATCGTCAATACCTGCGCATTCATCGACAAGGCGAAGCAGGAATCCATCGACACCATCCTCGAGATGGCCGAGCACAAGAAGACGGGCGCCTGCCGGCGGCTGGTCGTCACTGGCTGCATGGCGGAGCGCTATCGCGATGAGCTTCGCGAGCAGATCCCGGAGATCGACGCAATTCTTGGCACGGGTGAAGTCCCCGAGATCGTGAAGGCGATCGGGAATGGCGGGTCTAAAGAACAAGACCCGCCCTACGGACGTGGGGTTATCCCGCTACTCCGCTCGAACGGTGAGCCCATCCGATCTGGACAGACCGAGCCGTCGGAAGCGTGGCCTGCGACGGCGAGTCTCGCCGAAGCCGCAGGCGAAGGCGGACTTCCCACCTACCTCTACGACGCAAGCACGCCGCGTCTTCTTGCGACACCCCGGCACTACGCGTACGTAAAGATCGCCGAGGGCTGCGATTACAAGTGTGCGTTCTGCATCATCCCCACGCTGCGCGGCAAATACCGCAGCCGCACGCATGAATCGATCGTTGCCGAAGCGCAGCGCCTGGCGGCACAAGGCGTCAAAGAATTGCTGCTGATCTCACAGGATACGACGTTCTACGGCATCGATCGCGGCGAGCGTGGAGCGCTGGCTCGACTGCTTCGAGCCCTCAATAGAATTGACGGGCTCGAGTGGATCCGCATGCTGTATCTCTATCCAACGACGATCACAGACGATGTGCTCGACGCGATGGCGGAAAGTGAGAAGGTCTGCAAGTACGTCGATTTGCCTCTGCAACATGCCTCGGACCGTGTTCTGAAACGTATGAAACGTCCCGGCACGCGGGCGAGCTATGAACGGCTTCTTGACCGGATCCGGCAGCGAGTTGAAGGCGTCACATTACGTACGACGTTCATCGTCGGATTCCCGGGCGAGACAACGGAAGACTTCGCTGAGTTGCAGTCTT
>Ga0207643_10000254_pt1 | contig 37305 bp, 33 predicted proteins | sample KBSMisM62_FD_184313 | JGI IMG/M metagenome (GOLD analysis project Ga0207643, IMG submission 184313) | Miscanthus rhizosphere microbial communities from Kellogg Biological Station, Michigan, USA - KBS Miscanthus M6-2 (SPAdes) (version 2) | ecosystem: Host-associated > Plants > Roots >... | reverse complement strand
CCGCGCGGGCCACGTCGGCGACCAGGGTGAGGATCGTCAGGGCCGTGACCCGGCGCGGTCCGTACCGGCGGGTGAGGGCGGCGAACGCCGGCTGGTACAGCACGGCGGACATGGCCGGGCCGGCCGGCACCCACGCGGCCAGGAACTCCGGCAAGGTCCGTGCGGCGGCAGCGCCAGTGTCGCCGGGATCGCCAGCAGCGTGCCGCTCGTCATCACCGGTCGCGGGCCGACGCGGTCCAGAAGCCGGCCGACCGGAACGCCGGCGACGGCGGACACCACCAGACCGATCGAGAAGCCGGCGGTGACGGCAGGGATGGACCACCCGGTGTCCGCGCTGATGGACGGTGCGAGGACCGGGAAGGCGTAGTAGGCACTCCCCAGCTCGTCACCTCCGTGATGCACAAGGTGGCCAGCGGGCGCCGGGGCCGCAACCCCGTCGCCGTCTCCCGGATGTCCACTTAGGACCGTCCGGATGGTCCGATCGGCAGCCGCCCGAGCATCACCGGTGCGGGCTCAGCTGCCGCCGGGGCCGGCGCGGCGGACTCGGTGTCGCTCGCGATCGCCGCGGCGACGCCGCGGACCTGCTCGTACCCGGTCATGGTCAAGAAGGTCGCTGCGCCGCCGTGGCTGTCCATGTCGACCAGATATACGCCCGGCCCTGGGTGGGACAGCTGGCGCACCGGATCCCGGCGCGCCGTGAACCGCGCTCCGCGGGTCCGTACCGGTATCGCGAGGAAGTGTGCTGCGCCGGTCGTCGACTGTGGCAGCCTGGGCTGCAGCGTCTGATGGGGGTGCACGCGATGACTGATCTTCATGGGGTCAGCGAGCCGGCTCGCGTCGCGGACGAGGACGAGGGGATCTCGGCCGAGGAGCTCCAGCTCGCCGCGCGCAATCACGGTCTGCCGCTGGAGGCGCTGGCCTTCGACGTCACGCCGGCCGGGCTGCACTACCTGCTGGTCCACTACGACGTCCCGGTCATCGATCCGGTGGGCTTCCGGCTGGTCGTCGACGGCCTCGTCGACACGCCCTTGTCGCTGGACCTCGACGAGATCCGTCGCCGGCCGAGTGTCTCGGCGGTGGTGACGCTGGAGTGCGCCGGCAACGGGCGGGCCGCGCTGCTCCCGCGGCCCGTGAGCCAGCCCTGGCTGGTCGAGGCCGTCGGCACCGCCCGGTGGACGGGCACTCCGCTGGCCGCCGTGCTCCGGGAGGCCGGGGTGCGCGACGGCGCTGCCGAGGTGGTCTTCACCGGCGCGGACCACGGCGTCGAGCGCGGGGTCGAGCAGGACTACCAGCGCAGCCTCACCGTGACGGACTGCCTGCGCGAGGACGTCCTGCTCGCGTACGAGATGAACGACGCGCCGCTGCCGCCCCAGCACGGTTTCCCGCTGCGCTTGCTGGTGCCCGGCTGGTACGGCATGGCGCACGTCAAGTGGCTCACCGGGATCACCGTGGTGGCCGGGCCGTTCGACGGGTTCCAGATGCAGGCCTACCGGCTGCGGCAGCGGCCGGACGAGGAGGGGGTGCCGCTGACCCGCATGGAGCCGCGCGCCCTCGTCCGGCCGCCGGGGTTCCCCGACTTCATGTCCCGCACCCGAATCGTCCGCGCCGGCCGGACGATCCTCGACGGCCGGGCGTGGTCGGGATGGGCGCCGGTCACCGCCGTCGAGGTCAGCGTCGACGGCGGTGGCAGCTGGGCGGCGGCGGAGCTGGAGGCGGCGTCCGGCCAGGGGTGGGTGCGGTGGACCTGGCCGTGGGAACCCGCCGCCGGGCGCTACTCGCTCGCCGCGCGCGCGTACGACGCCAGCGGTCGCAGCCAGCCGGTCGACGCCCCCTGGAACCGCGGCGGCTTCGCCAACAACACGGTCCAGCGCGTACCGGTACTCGTGCTCGACTGACCTCAGCCGCCGCCGGCCGCCGGCGAGCGGAAGCCCGGCAGAACCGGCCGGTCACGACGCTGCACACCCGCTGACCCGGAGAGACGGGACTTGCGCGGCCAGATCGCGTACCCCGGCGTCGGTGCCTGCACCGTTCTGGATCAGCTGGCCTGCGCGTGCCGAGCGGCCTTCCGTCGGCGGTGGCGGGTGGCGTCCCGCGGGCGGATCTGGGCGACCCGCTGATAGGACAGGCCGAGCAGTTCGGCGGCGTCCCGCACTGACACGTGCTCAGCGGTGAGCGCGTTGACGGCCTGCTCCTGGGCGACGGCATAGTCACGTTCGGCCGTCTGCCGCCGCGTTCGGGCCTCGACGAACTCGCGGACCGGCCGAGCGAGTTCGGGTGGCAGGTCATAGGTCCAGTCCAGCTCGAAGGCATCCTCGTCGCTATCAGTCAGCCCCGCGATCAAGTCTCGGACCTCGGTCTCCAACTGGCTCAGCCGTCGAGCCTCGGTGGCCGCGCCAGGTAGTCCGCTGACCACGGCGACCCACCAGGGCTCCTCTCGTGACACCCGCACCGTGTAGCTGGTCATCGATCCATCCATCCCTCGCCGAAGATCGGCTCTAGCGCCCGCTCGATCGACCGGGTCACGGTCCAGGACATGTCCCCGGCATGCCCGGTCAGCGCCACCCGGCCGATCTCTTGGTCGTCGGCGTCCAGCACAACATGGATAGCGTGCGAGCCCTTGCCCCGCTTCGGCAACTGCTCGACACTCCAGCCATGCCGGCGGGCGTGCCGGCGAATCAACGTCAGTGCTTGTTTAGCGCTCCTCCGCCCTTCCACCATGAGTGTAAGTCTAGTGCGTTAGAGCAGCAAGCGTCTAAGCCCCTAGACAGGAAAGGCCGTGCGTGGCTTCCACGGCAGTTCGCAACGGCACGTGCTCATGCGAGGCACCCTGTCGCCCTGTGTCGGATGAGCGTCAGGGCCGCCGTTCCGGCTCCGGCCGAGGTCGTGGAGGGTCGTGTGCCGAACGGCTCCCGCCGCATCCGTCGACGCTGTGAGGGACGTGCTGCTCGTCAGGATCCGCAGGCCCGGTGCTCAGCGGTGGAGTTCGCGTACGGCCCGCCGCTTGGCCCGGGCCATTCTCAGCAGGTATGCCGGGCTGGGCGGCACCCAGCCGAGCTGCTGTGACATGCCGAGGTCGTCGCGGTTGGCCCAGTGCTCGATGATCCGACCGTCCTTCATGCGGAACCAGTGGGACTGGGTGGCGGCGAACGTCCTGCGGGTCGGGGGGAAGACGGTGTCGACTCCGGCCTCGGCGTCGTAGACCGCCCAGGGGGCGACGTGGCGTCCGTTCATCGTGGAGTTGACGGCCACCAGGTCGCCGTCGGTGAGCGCGTGGTGGATGTCGTAGCGCAGGTCGGCGAACGCCGCCCGCAGCCACAGGGCGGTCGAGTAGAAGCCGTCGGCGCCGCGCACCCGCGAAGACGGCGGCTGGACCGGGTTCTCGCGATCGACGGCGTCCGGGTGGTAGAGACGGTCGAAGACGTCGCGGTCGCCGCTGGCCACGGCGTGGATGCTGCGGACGACGATGGAGACCGGATCGGTGGCGACGGCGGAGGTCGGTGGGTTGGCGCTCATGACCACTCCATTCGGATACAGTCAGACTGTATCCGAATGCTGGAGCTGGCTGTGACCCATGTCAAGAGGGCCTACGACGGATCCCGACGCCGTGAACAGGCGCGGGCCCGACGACTGGCCGTAGTGCAGGCCGCGCGCGAACTGTTCGAGACCGGGGGCTTCCGGCAGACCACCATCGCTGCGATCGCGAAGCGGGCTGGCGTGTCCAGCGAGAGCATCTACAAGACGTTCGGGACCAAGGCGGCCCTGGCGAAGGCCGTCTTCGACCTGGAGCTCGCCGGCGACGACGAGCCGGTGCCCATCGCCGAGCGTCCGGCCGTCCAGGCGATACGGGATGAGCCCGACGTCCGGCGCAAGATCACCCTGTTTGCCGAGGGGCTTGCGCAGCGGCAAGCCCGCTCAGCGGCGGTCCAGATCCTGATCCGGGACGGCCGGCACGTGGACGACTCGCTGGCGCCGGTCTGGGCGGCGCTCCAGCGCGAGGGTCTGACCGGCATGACGGCGCTCGGCCGGCACCTGCTCGACACCGGCCAGCTCCGCGAGGGCCTCACGATCGAGCAGGTCCGCGACATCCTCTGGAACTATCTCGCCATCGACGCCTACGAGCGACTCGTCTTGATCCAGGGGTGGTCGCAGCAGCGTTATTCGAACTGGCTGGCGCACACCATGGTCAGCGCACTGCAGTGAGTGCGTCGACCCTCGACTGAAGCATTCGCGCCGCGGCGAAGCCAGCGCAACCGGCCGGGTAGCTGAGGAGTATCCGGGCGACGCTGTCAGCTCGAGTTCGACTCCAGGTCCATCGGGCGGCCGCCCTCCCAGGTGTGCCAGCGCTCGATCTCGATCCAGGCGTTCACCCGGGGCCGGTCGCGCTGGCCGTACGGGTTGCCCATGTAGTGCGTCGAGAGCCGGTCGACCCCGGACAGGTCCGCGTCGTCGGTCAGCTCGGCGACCCGGCCGATGATGCTGACGTGCCGATACCAGCTGTCGTTGTCCATCACGGTCAGCGAGACGCGCGGGTCCTTGCGCAGGTGCTCGACGCGCTTGCGGCCGGCGTCCATGTTGACCAGGATCCGGTCGCCGTCGAGGACGTACCACGTGGGGACCGTGACCGGCTGCCCGTCCGGACGCAGCGTGGCGATCACGGACGGGTTCGGCTTCGCGAGGAAGTCGCGCAGTTCGTCGGGCAGCGGTGAGGTCGGCATGGCACCCATTCCATCACTGGGACGGGACCCGCCGTCACCCGGTCGGCGGCGGGGACGAACGCTGGTCGGCCGGGCGCTCGGCCCCGGCTCACGAGTGCTGATGGGCCAGCGCATGCAGCGCCAGGGTGGAGTGCGCGTACGCCCCTCCGGCACGCATCTCGGCCGCCACCCAGATCGCCTCCATGATCTCCTGCGGGCTGGCGCCCTTGCGCGCGGCCAGCCGGGTATGTCCCTGGATGCAGTAGGGGCACTGAGTGGTGTGGGCGACAGCCACCGCGATGAGTTGCTTCGTTTTCTCCGGCAGTGCTCCCTCGGCGAAGACAGCGCGGCCGAATGCCTCGAATGCATTGTGGATCTCCGGCGCGAGTTCCTTCCGGCGAGCGGCGATCTCGGGTGTGGTCGGGTGATACATCGGCTCGCTCACCCGTCCGTGAGAATTCGGCGCGGGGGACTTGGCTGGTGCGGTGCTCGTCATGACGCTCTCCTGAAGTCCGGGCAGGAAGTCGGAACGGGTCCGTCGGGTCGACGCCTATTCCGATCGAGACACGGGATGCCCGGGTATCGCGCGCTTCGGCCGTACAAACCGAGTCTGGTGCACCGACCGGGCAAAGGCATCGGACGCGACGGGCAAAGATCCGGACGTCGGTACTGCCGTCCATCGGCAAGCGCAGCGCGCGGACCCTCATCCCGCCGGCCGCCGGCGCCGTCGGGGCGGCGCGGGCGGCGATGCGGCCGCGGCGTAACGTGAAGCTCAGGCCGGGGGTCGGGCCACTCACCGTCAGCACACTGTCCCTCCTATTCGCGCCTGATCCGGCGATCGGAGAGAGCCGCAGGTTGACGACGGCGACCGTCGCCGAACTGATCCGGGAGCAGACATGGACAACGCCACCAGCGGACGATCCGCATCCGAGCCGGCTGGAAGCCGACCTCCCGCACTGACGTTGCGAGACGAGCACGACCTGCTGCTCCGCGAGGTCACCGCGCGAGCCGAGGGCGTCCTCTCAGAGGCAGATGCGGGCCGGTGGCCGCGACAGCAGTTGCACGTGCTTCTGGATTACCTCTACCTCGAGCTGCTAAGGCACATCGTCGATGAGGAGTGGCTCCTCTTTCGGATGTCCCACCGCGGCCCGGAAGATCTCGCTCCGCTGCGTCAGGACCACCTGGACTTGCGCGGCACGATCGAGGAGCTGGCCGACATGGCCGGCCGTGGCGTCGACGGCTCGGCGACGGAGCTGAGCCGCACGACGAGGAACCTGCTCGTCCGCCTGGAGGACCACATTCGGGCCGAGCACGACCTGCTGATCACCCACGACGAAGCGCCCTCGACCGCCAGGCTGGGCAGCCGGCCGCACGCCTGGTATGACCTTACCGAAGGGCCCGTCGTGGATCTCGCCGACCTGCCCGGCCCGCTGGGTGTCGACGCGGTGATGAGCCGACTCCTGCGTCTGAGAGCCGGCGAGCAGGTCGAGCTGCGGGCCAATACGGACCCGGCCCCGATTTGGCGCCGCCTGGCTATGGACGACCCGGGTGGATACGGCTTCAGCTACCTCGCGCGAGGACCCGCACAATGGCGCGTCCGCATCACGCGACGATCCGCCTCGTAGCCCCCTGGCCGGCCACGGGCCCGTCGGCTGAGCGCGATCGACCGTGCTGACTACCCGGCGACGCCAGCACGCGGGTCGATCTTGGTGCCGTGCCGTGCCGTGCCGTGCCGTGCCGCGGGCAGGGCCACCGGTCAGAAAGTCACGGCGCCTTGGAGAATCGCATATCCGAAGACCCACGCCGTTCCTATCGCGACCGCGATGGTTGCCCAACCGACCTGTCGCATGATGGGCCGTTCGAGCGCGAGCAGCAGAAAGAACAAGAACCACAACACTGCCCATATGAACCAGTCGATTGCCAGCCAGGTTGCGGCGACGTTCCCCTGTGCGTCGCGCAGGGCATAGATACCTGTAGGAACCGCGGTCACCGAGACAAAGAAGCAGAACCAGCCGAACGCCCGGCTGCCGGCGCCCAGGAACTGGTTGGCGGCGATCCACAGGTAAGTGAACGCGAATAGGAGGATAAATGCGGCGTCGGCCACGTTGGAGCGAACGCCGTTGATTCCGCCCAAGACCACCAGTAGGATCGCTACCGCGACGCCGATGCTGCCGGTGAAGATGTTGATAACTGCCACTTCGCGTCCCTGCAGAAATCCGAGGTGACTCTCCACGTCCATCCGACGTGATTGCGCGAAGTGGCCAGCGCGATCGGTTCCTCGACCGGTCTCGTCTTGCAGGCTTGACTCTGCTCCCAACCGCGCGCCTGCTATCTGCGGTGCCGGCTCACGCGTGGCCATATCGGCTGTTCGAGCCTGCCCGATGAGCCAAATGCCGTTGACCAGGAGAGCGGCTCCGACGTACAGGAGGACGATACCGGTGAGCATGACGTGAGCCTTTCCTCGTTCGCTGGTGCGCAGGGTCATCGGTGGACTCGCGGTGTGTCCGAACCCGCGCGGACGGTGATCCGTAGGCGCGCTGCTCTACGTGACAGCCGGGACTCCGGGAGCACGCCAGAGGCGAGTAGTCGACTCGTCCCGGCGCGTCTGCGACGTACCTGGGCGCGGGTGCGGCGCCGGCCGATGGATCGTGGCGATGTGACGCAACCCGGTGACGGCGCCCAGCAGGCAGTCCATTCCTGAGGTGTGGCCGTAGCGACGCAACTGGTTCACCGCGTCGGCGGTCGCCGTTCTGTCGGATCGATCGAGTGCGAGCAACAGGTCATGTAAGGGCCCCGCGACCATTCCTCGACATGCGTAGTGCAGGTACTCCACCGAGATGTCCGTCGTGAGCCGGGTCCCGGTATCGACGAGCAGTTGCCGCAGTGAAGCCAGGCCCGAGGAGTCGATCTCGCCCACGAACCACAGTGCGGCGATCATCCCGACCAGCACGTCATCGCCGCTGGGGGTGAGTCCGGGCCCACGCCCGAGCAGGTAGAGCACCGCGTCATCGGCGTTGCCGGCATCGACCCGGTCATCGATCAGCGTCTCGACGGCAGCCCTCAGCCGAGGGTCGGCGGTCAGGGCCAGCCACTGCTCGCCGAACCCCGTCAATGCTCGTACCCGGGCCAGGTGCCCGATCAGGTGGCCGACGGGGCGGCTCATCGGGTCGCGTCGAACGGCCGGCAGGGTGGGGTCGAATACGGTCGTTCGCGGGGTTGAGCGGATCACCGTGGTTGCGGTGCGGGCGCTCATGCGCCGTTCGCGCGGATGCCAATCCAGCACCTCAGCCGGCAGCCTACGGTGCAGTCCCTGAAGTTGGGCCAGGCTGGCGGATGTCATCTCCACGCCGTGGGGGGCCGAGATGACATCCGCCGAGCACGTGACCAGTCGCTGCCCCGCTCGCAGGGTGACTGCCCTGGCGAAGACCGAGTGGAATTCCACGTGGCGGTTCTCGTCGAGTATCCGCAGCGCCTGCGTACTGATTCGGGTGATCGACATGGTTGGCCGTCCTTCACCGGACTCGGTCTCAGGTGCTGTGCGCGACGCCGTGCGCCTGTGCCAGAGCCTCCAGGGCCGCGGTGAAGCACGCCATGGGAGCACGGACCTTCCCGATCCCGACCATCCCGATCCCCGCCTTCTTGTGCATCACCGGCGTCGTGATCAACGGCGCGACACCGGTGGACACGATGCGGCGAAGATCGAGCGCGACCGGGACGCCCTTGAAGTTCCAGTTCGGGATCGGCATGTTCGGATTGTTGGTCACCACGATGTCCGACTGCTCATCGCTGGTCGCGCGCGCGTCGTCGAAGCCGCCGTCGCCGGTGCCGACCAACTGCTGGACGGCTGGTGCCGCGACGGCGACCAGACCACCGAAACCGTAGGCTTCGAGGACAGCGCTGTCGCCGGTGTCCGGGCAGGCGTCCTCGTCGCTGAAGCCCGGGAAGTAGAGCGTGTCCAACGTGCCCAGGGGCCCGGTGAACCACCGGTCGCCGAGCCCGCTGACCCTGATGCCGAACTCGCGGCCGTTGCGGGTCAGGCAGGTGACAACGCTGCCCTCTTCAATGGTCGCCGCGGCATCGAGGGTCGCCTTGCCCGCGGCCATCGCAAGGGTAAGGAAGAATTCGTTGTTTCCGGACAGGAAGTCGAGCAGCGTTTGCAGGTCCTTCTGCGGCGGCGCTGCCTGCACAAGCTTGGGCGCCAGTTCCCGGAACATCAGGCTCGACGCGGCGGTGTTGCGGACGTGGAAGTCGTCTCCCATCGCAACCGCCTGGGCCAGGATCGGGTTGAGCGGCAGTCCCCCACCGGGAAGCAACCGGAGCGCGTTCGAGAATGCCGGGCCGAGGACGTCCCGCAACCAGACGAGGTTGTCGGCGACGGACTGGTCGTATACGCCGTAACGGAGGACCTTTCCCTCACCCTCGTGAATGGTCGTGTAGGCGCGGTTGCCGTCGGTGGCGTTCTCAACGACGAAGACGGGCATGTTCCCGGTGAGAATGCCACCCATCGGCGCGACCGTACGGAAGTGGTGGTTGGGAGCGAACTGCACCTTTTCGCAGAGCTTCCGCGCGGCGGCCTCGTCCGTCGCCCAGCCCTCGAACAAGACCGCTCCGATGGCTGACCCCTGAACCGGCTCCGGCATGTCCTTGAACGCGATCGGCGGGCCGGCGTGGAGAATGAGCTGTCCCGAGAGTTCTGGGATGACTGTCTTCGCACGGACCACGTCGACAAGCCGCGGCTGGGCAGCGATGATCTTCTGTGCGATTGCGTTGTTGGCGTCGTCGATGGACTTGTACGCTGTCATGGTCGATATCCTCGCAATCTTGCGGTCGAGAAGCCTGTCAGAGTGTGCGGTAGCGATCTGCCCAAACGTGTTCCTCCTGTCATGCCGCCGGCGCACCGCGATCGCGCTGATTCACCGAAGGGCGTCGACGAGTGCCTGGAGCCTGGGATCGCCGCCGGCGACCGGGCGCCAGTCGTAGTGCACGACCTGCGCACCGTGCTCGAGCAGCGTCTCGGCGAATCCCCGCAGTCCGATGTTGATGACCCGTGGCGGCTGCGCGAGCAGCTGCCGGATGGGCTCGCTCGGGCCGTCTGTCTGCGGCATCGAGAGGCGCGGTCGTTGCAGGATGCGTAGTGCGTGACGAACCGCGGCCGCGTTGCTGGGCATGACGGTCACGCCCGCTCGCTCCAGGGTGAGGGTCTGGGTGCTCAGGGACTGCGGGTCGTCCTCGGTGCCGCAGACCGATGCCACGACGGCGAGATCTCGGCCGGTCGCATGCAGCTCGGCCAGCCCCGCGGTGATGCCGGGGGCAAGCGCACCTGCCGGGTCAGGGTCCGATCCGTAGCCGAGCACGACGTCCAGGAGCAGGACCGCGTTCCGCGGGTCGTCGAAGACCGCCGCGAGGCGCTCGTTCCTGATGGACGGGTCGATCATCGGGTGGGGCCGACCGCGCGTGTACGTGTCGTCTCCGAGGTCGATCACCTCGTGGCCGCCGGATCGGAGCAGGTAGCCGGCGTCGTGCTCGGATTCCTCAGGTATCCCGAGCGACTCACGCAGAAGCATCGCCGCTTCGGAGGCCAAGGTGCCGCCAGTGTAGAGGCCCTTGATCCACTGTTGGACGGGCTGTAGCGCCACGGGACGTGATGCTCTCGTGCCGGCCAATTCCACGGCGATCCGTGCCGCCTCGTCCAGCGTGTGCGCGTAGTGGACGTTTCCCTCCGCCGGCGCCGGGGGGCGTTCACCCAGCAGGATCGCGACGACCGGCTTGGACAGTCGTTCCGCCAGGCCGGTCACGTCCTCGCGAACGCGCGCGGCGGGCGGCTTGCTGATCAGCACGATCACGTCCGTGGTTGCGTCGCTGTCCAGAGCGCGTAGCGACTGCAGGCAGGTGGTTCCGCCGACTCGCGTGCTCAAGTCACGTCCGCCGAGTCCGATCGCGTGTGAGACGCCTCCGCCTAGCGCGTCGATCTGTGCCATGACCTCTTGCAGTCCGGTGCCCGACGCGCCGACCAAGCCGATTCTCCCCTGGTGGACCGCGTTCGTGAACGCCAGCGGCAACCCGCCGATACTCCCGGTCCCGCAGTCGGGTCCCATCACGAGCAGCCCGCGCTCGCGAGCCTTCCGCTTGAGCGCCACCTCGTCGTCGATACTCACGTTGTCGCTGAAGATGAAGACGTGCAGACCCTGGTCCAGCAGCCGTTCTACTTCGGCCGCGACATACTCGCCGGGGATGGACACGATCGCGAGATTCGCATCGCCGACGATGCTCAACGCCCGCTCCAGAGTGCGAGTTGTCCGTAGCCTCGAGCGTGCGGATACCGAGGCCTGGTCGGAAAGGAATGCGTCGACTGTCGCGACCAGCGATTCGCCCACCTCAGCACTTGTGACGTCAGCCATGATGAGGAGATCCGTCGGCTTCGCTTCATCGACCTCGGCGTTCGCAAGGCCCGCGTTGCGGAGGATGTCCTTGTTCATCGGCGTACCCATCATGATCGATACCCGGTTGACGCCGTCGGTATCGGTGACGAGGTTGCTCAGCCGCATGAGCCGTAAGGAGTCCTGATAATTGTTCGGCTTGACAATCGAGTAGAGCATGCTACATGGCTTCTCTCCGTGGATAGGCCGGCCGCGACGATCCGCACAGCCAGCGATCGGGGACGGATACCGCGGAAGGGAACTTCGCCTGTGGTGACTGGCTCTTGCTCATAGAGCCGGTCGGGGAGCTCCTGAGTGTTGCGGATCGCTACTGACGCGGCCGCTAAGGTGAGCCGGCTGGCCCGTTCGCAACGGACCTGAGTCCAACGCGATGTCTACGTGACTAGTCGCGTGACGAGGTATGCGGGATTAGAGGTGCGAGTCGAACGGACACCAATCCTGTGTCCTGGTGACATTCCTCGCGGCGGGGTTCGTAACTTGTCGGGGACGTGTTCCGCGCATGAATCCATCATGCAGCTCCGGCGTCAGAGCAGCCAGATCTCGTGCCGGCAACGCCGGCAGTGCCTTGGTTGCCGGGCACTGGCAACGCGGGAAGCAACGCGGGTCACGTCGAGATTGTTATTGCGCCGACCGTCGCACCCACTCTTGAGCAATTCACCCTCCGCACCACCACCCTCCACCGCGGCCAGGCTGTCCACCGGCGAGGCTCCCGGCCGGGGACACTCCGGCACGCCCCGGAGAGGCTTGACGCGAGGCAGAAGCCCTATCGCTCATGCCGACGAGGCGCCCGGCAGGGAGGGCTGAACCGCTGACGATGCGGCAGCTCGGGAGGAACGCCGAACCGCCGACGATGCGGCGGTTCGGCGAGGTCGTCATCGAGGGACGGCTCCCGATGCGTGGAGCTTCTCGAGCGGGACGTCCGGGTCCGCGAGCTCGTCGGGGTCGACGCGCGCTCCGGCGCGGATCAGGTCCTGGATGGCGGTGGTGACGTCCCAGACGTTGACGTTCATGCCGGCGAGGACTCGTCCCGCCGACAGCCAGAAGGCGATGAACATCCGGCCAGCCCGGTCGCCTCGGTAGACAACCTGGTCGTAGCCACCGGGATCGACGTAGCCGGAGTACTCCATGCCGAGGTCGAACTGGTCGGTGTAGAAGTACGGCACCCGGTCGTACGTGACGTTCTGCCCGAGCATCGACCGGGCCGCCGCCGGGCCACCGTGCAGCGCGTTGGCCCAGTGCTCCACTCTGAGGTGGCGCCGGAACAACGGGTGATAGGAGTTGGCGACGTCGCCGGCGGCGAAGACATCGGGGTGAGAGGTGCGCATGGCCTGGTCGACGACGATCCCGTTGTCGACCGACAGACCGGCATCCGCGGCGAGCTGGACGTTCGGCCGAGCACCCACACCGACCACCACGACATCCGCCGACAGTGTGTCGCCACCGTCGGTGACGAGCCCCGTGACGGCGCCACCGGAACTGGTCAACTCGGCGACCCTGGTCCTCAGCTGCAGGGTGACGCCATGGTCCCGGTGCAGTTCGGCGAACATCCCGCCGAGCTCGTCGCCCAACGCGGCACGCAGTGGCACCGCCTGCGAGCCCACGACCGTCACCTCGTTGCCGTGACCACGGGCGGCCGCGGCGGTCTCCAGCCCGATCCACCCGGCGCCGACGACCGCCACTCTGCGGCCGCCGACGGTCAGCGCGGCACGCAGGCGGTCGGCGTCCTCGACGTCGCGCAGGTAGTACAGGCCGTCGAGGTCGGCGCCGGGCAGCCGGCGGGCCGAGGAGCCGGTGGCGATCAACAACCTGTCGTAGCCGAGGCGCGCGCCGGTGCCCAGCGTGACCTGATGACCGACCGGGTCGAGATCCACGGCCGGGCTCCCCAGGTGCAGCTCCACCGCGTGCTGCTCGTACCAGTCCGTCGGGTGGACGAACACGCTGTCCCGCTGGGCGGTGCCGGTGAGGTAGCCCTTGGACAGCGGCGGCCGCTCGTAGGGACGCTCGGACTCGGAGCCGACGAGCTGGACCCGGCCGCCGAAGCCTTCCCCACGCAGCGTCTGGGCGGCCTTCGCTCCGGCGAGGCCGCCGCCGGCGATGAGGAACGTCTGCTGTGCCATGTCGCGACTCCTGGTCCGTGGCAGGGTCATCGGATCAGACGCCAGCTCTCGCGGTGGTCTTCGGCCACGGCGAGCCTCGCCAGCGCGAGGGCGGCGACGAACAGACCGAAGTCGCGCAGCGCGACGTCGTAGAAGTCGCCGATGATCAGCAGGTTGGCCATGATGCCGGCCAGCCAGGCGGCGACCAGCAGCGCTCCGTAGCGGGGCACCAGCGCGACGGCGATGCCGGCGAGGATCTCCACGACGCCGACGGCGTACATCGCCTGCTGCGCTGTGCCGGGGACGATGTCGTTGATTCCCGGTGCGAGGTAGCGCGGCCAGTCGGTCAGGACGTTGGCGAACTTGTCCAGCCCGAACAGGATCGGCGCCAGGGTGAAGACGGTGCGCAGGAGCAGGAAGGCCTGCCGCGACGGGGTGGCGGCCAGCAGCCGGGCCGGGACATCGCTGCGAGGGGTGGCACTCATGACGACCCCTTTCTAAAGAGATGTGTTTCTAATTTTAGAGTTGCCCATCTCTAAAGTCAAGGGTATTTGATGTTAGAGTGGGAGGCATGGAGGAGCGGACGTTGGCGGACCGGGTGGCAGCGGTCAGTGCGCTCGATGAGCCGCTCCGGCGTGCTCTGCTGGACTACGTCGCCCGCAGCGACGCGCCGGTCAGCCGGGACGACGTCGCGGAGGCGTTCGGACTGGCGCGCAGCACCGCCGTCTTCCATCTCGACCGGCTCGCCGAGGCGGGGCTGCTGGCGGTGGAGTTCAGGCGGCTCGCCGGGCGGACCGGGCCGGGGGCCGGGCGGCCGTCGAAGCTCTACACCAAGGCTGCCGGCGAGGTCGCGGTCACCGTCCCGGAACGCCGGTACGACATTGCCGGCGACCTGCTCCTGGACGCGATCGAGGAGTCGGCGCGCACCGGTGCGGCGGTGAAGGAGGCGTTGCGGCACACCGCCGAGCAGGCCGGTCGCAGGCTCGCCTCCGGCGACCGGTCCCTGGAGCAGATCCTCGAGGATCAGGGGTTCGAACCGCGTCCCGACGGCGACGGCGGGCTCGTGCTCGGCAACTGCCCGTTCCATCGACTCGCGCGGCAGCACACCGAGATCGTGTGCCAGCTCAACCTGGACGTGCTGCGCGCCGCCGCGGACGCGGTCGGCGACCGGCACCGCACGATGATCCTCGATCCCGGAACCGGGCGGTGCTGCGTCCGTGCGGTCCGCCGCTCTCGCCCGCGTGCCCGCCGCTCCGGAGCGGATCAGGCCGACACGCCGGCCACCACCGAGAACCCTCGTACAGACGGCCGGAAGGAAGCCCGATGACCAAGCTGCAACGCCTCTACGCCGAGCAGGGCCAGAGCCCGTGGCTCGACAACCTCACCCGCGGTTACCTGCGCGACGGCACCCTGGCCCGCATGGTCGGCGACGGGATCCGCGGCGTCACCGCCAACCCGACGATTTTCGCCAGGGCCATCGAGGGTTCGGCCGACTACGACGAACAGTTCGCCTCCCTGACCGCCGTCGGCGTCCCGGTCGAGGACGCCTACTGGGAGCTGGTGATCGCCGACGTCACCGCCGCCCTCGCCGTCCTCCGCCCGGTCTACGACACGGCCGCCGGGACCGACGGCTTCGTGTCGGTCGAGGTCGCTCCCGAGCTGGCCCGGGAGATCGACGCCACGATCGCCGCTGCCCGCGCGCTGCACGAGCGGATCGACGAGCCGAACCTGTTCGTGAAGATCCCGGCGACGGCGGAGGGCGTCCCCGCGATCGAGGCGATGATCGCCGAAGGCCGCAGCATCAACATCACCCTGATCTTCTCCCTCGCCCGCTACGCCGAAGTCATCGAGGCCTACCTGCGCGGCCTCGAGTCGTTCGTCGACGGCGGCGGCGATCCGTCGACCGTCCACAGTGTCGCCTCGTTCTTCGTCAGCCGGGTCGACACCGAGGTGGACCGGCGGCTGGACGCCCTCGGCACCGACGAGGCACTGGGGTTGCGCGGGCGGGCCGCGGTCGCCCAGGCCAAGCTCGCCTACGCGCTGTTCGAGCGACAGTTCTCGGGCGCGCGGTGGCAGCGCCTGTCCGATCTCGGCGCGCACCGGCAACTGCCGCTGTGGGCTTCGACGTCCACCAAGAATCCCGCCTACCCCGACACCCGCTACATCGACGAGCTCATCGGCCCCGACACCGTCAACACCCTGCCTGAGACCGCGATCGCCGCGTTCGAGGACCACGGCACTCTGGCCCGCACCATCGACGCCGGGCTGGAGGATGCCTCCGACGTGATGCGCCGGCTGGCCGCCGCCGGCGTCGACATGGACGACGTCGGCCTGACCCTCGAAGACAACGGCGTCGCCGGCTTCCACCAAGCCTTCGGGCACGTGCTCGCCAGCCTGGACGCCAAGGCTCGCCAACTCAGTAGCCGCTGAGATGGACTGGGCCGGATGGGCACTGTTCGGGGTGATCGCCACGAGCACCCTCACCGCCCTGATGATCACTGCCCAACTGGCCGGACTCACCCGGCTCGACCTTCCCCTCGTGCTCGGCTCGCTCGTCACCCCCGACCCGGACCGGGCCAGGATCGCCGGGTTCTTCGTCCACCTCACCGTCGGTCAGGGCTTCGCCCTCGGCTACGCCGCCACCTTCGCCCTGCTGGATCGGGCCACCTGGTGGCTCGGCGGGCTGCTCGGTCTCCTGCACGTCGGCATCGCGATGACGGTGCTTCTCCCGCTGCTCCCGGGCCTCCACCCGCGGATGGCGTCGCACCGGGCCGGCCCGTCCAGCACCGCCGTGCTCGAGCCGCCGGGTCTTCTCGCCCTCAACTACGGCATCCAGACCCCCGCGGTCGCGGTCGTCGCCCATGTCGTCTACGGAATCGTTCTCGGCCTGCTCCTCCAGGCGCGCTGACATGCGCCGTCCTCAGCTCCGACGCCCGGACCCGGACGCCGGCTCAGGGGCTGCCCGCTCCCCGCACTTGCCCTCGATCGGGGACTACGGGCTGATCGGCGACACCCGCACCGCGGCGCTGGTCTCCAGCGACGGCGCGATCGACTGGTTCTGCGCGCCCCGCTTCGACGGGGAGCCGGTGTTCGGCCGGCTGGTCGGCGGCGCACCGGCCGGAACGTTCCGGGTCGGGCCGGCGGGGGCGGCCGCGGTCGTCGAGCGCCGCTACCGGCGGCACACGGCCACGCTGGAGACGACGTGGGCGGTGGGTGAACGTCGGCTCACCCTCACCGAGGCGATGGTGGCCGAGGTGAGCGGGATCCTGCTGCCGGCGACGCTGCTCGTGCGGCGCCTGTCGGCCGAGGGCGGAGCCGTCGACGCCGTCGTCGAGTTCGACCCCCGCCTGGGGGAGTCTCACCGCCCGCCGCGGGTCCGCCGGGACCGCGGGCGGGTGGTCTGCCAGTGGGGGTCGCTGGCAATCTCCCTGGGCTGCGCCCCACGGGTCGCGGTCGAACCGGGCCGGCCGTCCCCGGTCACGGTGACGCCGGATCACCCGGTCACCCTGGTCCTGGCCGTGGCCCACCGCGAACCGCTCATCCACGTCGACCCCGACGCGGCGTGGGACCTCCTCGCCCGAGACGAGGCCCGGTGGCGGGATTGGACTGCCCGCATCGACGAGTCGATGCCGTTCCGCGATGCCGCGGTGCGCAGCCTGCTGACCCTGCGGCTGCTGACCTACTCGCCCTCGGGGGCTCCGGTCGCCGCGCCGACCACCTCGCTGCCCGAGGACCCGGGTGGCGTGCGGAACTGGGACTACCGCTACGTCTGGCCCCGTGACGCAAGCATCGGCGTCGGCGCCTTCCTCGGAGTCGGCAAACCCGACGAGGCAAGGGGATTCCTCGGTTGGCTGCTGCACGCGAGCCGGCTCGAGCGACCCCGGCTGCCGGTGCTGTTCACCCTGGACGGCCGCCATGCCCACCAGGAGCGTGAGCTGCCGGGCTGGGCCGGCTACGCCGGCAGCGTGCCGGTGCGAACCGGCAACGGCGCCGCCGACCAGCACCAACTCGACGGCTACGGCTGGGTCGTCGACGCCGCCTGGGCGTTCGTCCAGGCCGGACAGCACCTCAACTCCGAGACCTGGCGGGCGATGCGCGGCTTCGCCGACCTGGTCGCCCGGCGCTGGCCAGAGCCCGACGCCGGCATCTGGGAGATCCGCGACGACGCCGCTCAGCACGTGCACTCCAAGCTCATGGGCTGGCTCGCCCTCGACCGTGCGCTCCGGATCGCCGACACCCACCACCTCAGCGCCCGGCAGCGCCTGCGGTGGCAGACCGCGCGGGACGCCATCGCCACCGAGGTCCGGGCGCGAGGCTTCAACCCGGTCAAGGCCAGCTACACCCGCAGCTACGGCTCCGACGACCTCGACGCGGCGCTGCTCGTCCTGCCTCTGCTGGGCATCGAGGACATCGACTCCCCCCGCGTACGGGGCACGATCGATGCGATCGGAAAGGAGCTGTCCGCCGGCGGCCCGCTGCTCTACCGCTACCCACCCGGACGCGACGGCCTGCCCGGCACCGAAGGCGCATTCCTGCCCTGCTCGTTCTGGCTCGTCCAGGCCCTCGCCCGCACGGGACGGCGCGGCGAGGCCATCGAGCTGATCCGGTCGCTGCTCGAGCGCGCCACCCCGCTCGGTCTCTACGCCGAGGAGATGGACCCGCAGACAGGAGTCCACCTCGGCAACTTCCCGCAGACGCTGACCCACGCGGCGCTCGTCCAGGCGGTCCTTGCCATCAGGGATGCACCCGGCGCCGAGCCGGCATGAACCTCAGAGAACTCCTTTGGTCTGCAGTTTTTCGAGCAGCAGGTGAAAATAGACGAGTCCTTCATAAGGGTGCCATGGAGAGGTCAGGTCCCTGATCTGTTCATAGTTCGGTTTGTCGACGAGGTGGAACAGTCGCTGCAGGTTGTTCTGAGCTCCTACGTCGTCGCCCGGAAACGTGTCGAGCCGGCCCAGCCCTCGCAGCAGCACATACTCCGCCGACCAACGCCCGATGCCGCGGATGGTCGAGAGATAGTCGACGGCTTCCCTGTTCGTCATGCTGTCCAGACTTGCCAGGTCGAGCCGGTCGGCGACGACGTCGGCGGCAAGTTCCCTTATCGCTCGCGCCTTCTGGTGACTGAACCCCAACTGCCTGAGGGCCTCCTCGGTCGCCTCGGCGAGGTCGGCAGGTCCGGGGAAGCCATGCTGAACGGTGCCGTGATCGTTGACGGCGGGGCCGAATCGTTCCGACAACCGGTTGAGCAAGAGTATCCCAAGGTCGAGCGTCACCTGCTGGCAGGCGATCGAATTGACGAGGGCTTCGAAGACACTGGGGAAGCGCGGCGGTCTGACCCCGGAGAACTGCTCGACAAGGGGCCGGAGAAGCTCGTTGTCGCGGGCAAGGACGTAGAACGGCTGCAGATCGACCGTGAGCCCGAGGATCTTCTGTACGAGTAGCCCGGTGTCTTCTCGTAGCTGGTCGCCGGCCCCGGGGTGCAAGCTGACTATGAGCACCGGCTCGGCGCCGGTGGTTTCCTGGGTGACCGTCAGCCTTACCGGACTGCTGTCGACGGCGATGACACGGGTGTATCGACTGCCATCCCACCGGTCGACGGCATTCTTTTCTCGTCTTCGCAGCGCCCAGCTGGTCAGATCCAGCCGAAAGGGAGAGGCTGTGGACAGAGTCATCCGTGTGTCGACCATGTCGATCGACGTCAGGTGACGGACGCGCCGAGGACACCGCGAGCCTCGCGGATCATCTGCTGGGTGAAACCCCACTCGTTGTCGTACCAGGCCATCACCTTGACCAGCGTGCCGTCGACGACCCGGGTCAGATCGAGGTCGACAATCGCGGCACGCGGGTCGCCGACGATGTCGGCGGAGACCAGTGGATCCTCCGAGACCCCGAGTATGCCCTGGTAGCGCTCGGCCGCCGCCTCCTGCCGGAAGGCGTCGTTGACCTCCTCGACCGTGGTCGGCCGGGCGGCGACGAACACGATGTCGGCGACCGACCCCACCGGGATGGGCGCGCGTACCGCGATCCCGTCGAATCTGTCCTCGAGCTCCGGCACGGCGCGGGTGGTGGCTCTCGCCGCCCCGGTCGAGGCGGGCACCAGGTTGGCCGCTCCGGCCCGGCCGCGCCGGAAGCTGGTGCTGGGACCGTCGACCAGTTGTTGGCCGGCGGTGTAGGCGTGGACGGTCGTCATCACCGCCCGCTCCACCCCGACCATGCGGTGGGCGACCTCGATGACGGGGGTGATGCAGTTGGTGGTGCAGCTGGCACACGAGATGATCCGCTGCTCCCCGTCCGGCCGGTTGACGCCGTGGACGACGGTGGGCACGGTGTCTGACGTCGTCGGCGCGGAGAGGATCACGTACGACGCACCGGCCTGAAGGTGCTTGCGCAGGCCCTCCTCGCTCCTGAAGACGCCGGTGCACTCCAGCACCAGATCCACCCCGAGCTCGGCCCATGGCAGGTTCGCCGGGTCACGCTCGGCGAACGCGGCGATCCGCCTGCCGTCGACCAGCAGTGCGCCGTCCACGGCCCGGACCTCGCCCGGGTAGCGCCCGTAGACCGTGTCGTACTTGATCAGGTAGGCGAGGTTGTCGGCGTCGGCGATGTCGTTGACCGCGACGAGGTCGAGGCCGTCGGTGTCGAGGAGGATCTTCAGTGCCGCCCGACCGATTCGTCCGAGCCCGTTGACGGCCACCGTCGGCATCTCACACCACCTTCATCTCGGGCTTGTCAGCGTCGAGCAGCTGGCGCAGGACGTAGCGCAGGATCCCGCCGTGGCGGAAGTACGCCGCCTCGGCCGGGGTGTCGATCCGTACCGTCGCGATGAACTCCTGTGACCCGCCGTCCGCCTCCGCGCGGACCGCGACCTGCCGGGGCAGCGGGTCCGCGCCGTCCAGCCCGGTGATGGAGAAGATCTCCTCACCGCTCAGGCCGAGCTGGTCGGCTGACTCTCCCGGCTCGAACTGCAGGGGCAGCACCCCCATGCCGACGAGGTTGGAACGGTGGATGCGTTCGAAGGAGGTCGCCAGCACCGCCTTGACCCCGAGCAGCAGGGTGCCCTTGGCGGCCCAGTCCCGGGACGACCCGGAGCCGTAGTCCGAACCGGCGAGGACGATCAGCGGCACGCCCTCATCGGCGTACCTCATGGCCGCGTCGAAGATGCTCTGCTGCTCCCCGTCGGGCAGGTGCCGGGTGACGCCGCCTTCGACGCCCGGCACCAGCTGGTTGCGCAAGCGGATGTTGGCGAACGTGCCGCGGATCATCACGTCGTGGTTGCCGCGGCGGGATCCGTAGGAGTTGAAGTCAGCCGGTGCGACCCCGTGTTCGAGCAGGTAGCGCCCGGCCGGGGAGTCCTTCCTGATCGCGCCGGCCGGCGAGATGTGGTCCGTGGTCACCGAGTCGCCCAGGACGGCCAGCACCCGCGCACCGGTGATGTCGCGCACCGGCTCGGGTCGGCGGCCCATCCCGTCGAAGTACGGCGGCCGCCGCACGTAGGTGGAGGCCGGGTCCCAGCTGAACATCCCCGAGCTCGGCAGCTGCATGCCGCGCCAGTTCTCGTCGCCGGCGAACACGTCGGCATAGCCCGCGGTGAACATCGACGCCCGCACGCACGCGTCGACCACCTCCTTGATCTCCGCCGTGGTCGGCCAGATGTCCCGCAGGTAGACCGGGGTGCCGTCCCGGTCCTGCCCGAGCGGCTCGCGGAGCAGGTCGGCGTGCAGGGTGCCGGCGAGGGCGTAGGCGATGACCAGGGGAGGAGAGGTGAGGAAGTTCATTCTGCATTCGGAGTGGATCCGGCCCTCGAAGTTGCGGTTGCCCGAGAGCACCGAGCAGACCGTCAGGTCGTGGTCGGTCACGGCGGTGCTGACGGCGGGGATCAGCGGGCCGGAGTTCCCGATGCAGGTGGTGCAGCCGTAACCGACCAGATCGAAACCAAGCTGCTGGAGGTACGGCGTGAGCCCGGCCCGGTCGTAGTAGTCGGTGACGACCCGGGACCCCGGGGCGAGGGTGGTCTTCACCCACGGTTTGCTGCTGAGTCCCCGCTCCACGGCCTTCTTGGCCAGCAGGCCCGCGCCGACCATCACGGTCGGGTTGGACGTGTTGGTGCACGAGGTGATGGCCGCGATGACCACGTGCCCGTGGTCGACGGTCGCGGTGCCGCCGTCCGCGAAGGTCACCGGCACCGGATCGGACGGCCAGGTGTGGCTCTGCTCGCACACATGGGCCGAGGGCGGTTCGTCGCGGGGGAGCCGGCGACTGACCGCGATCGGGTCGCTGGCCGGGAACGATCCCGCCGACGCGTCGTCGAGTCCTCCTTGCACCGCGACGGCCTGGGGCTCGCCGGCCAGCAGGCAGCGGAACGCGTGCGAAGCGCTGGCGAGCGGGATGCGGTCCTGCGGTCGCTTCGGCCCGGCGATCGACGGCTCCACGGTGGCCAGGTCGAGCTCGATCGTCTGGCTGTAGTCCGCCTCGTGCTCCGGCTCATGCCACAGGCCCTGTTCCTTGGCGTACGCCTCGACCAGCCGGATCTGCCGCTCGGGCCGTCCGGTCAGCCGCAGGTAGGTCAGGGTCTCCGCGTCGACGGGGAAGATGGCGCAGGTCGAGCCGTACTCCGGGCTCATGTTGCCGATCGTCGCCCGGGTCGCCAGCGGCACGTTGGCCACGCCGGGCCCGTAGAACTCGACGAACTTGCCGACCACCCTGGTCCGACGCAGCAACTCGGCCACGGTGAGCACCAGGTCGGTGGCGGTGCTGCCCTCCCGCAGCTCGCCGGTGAGCTTGAGGCCCACGACCTGGGGGATCAGCATGCTCACCGGTTGGCCGAGCATGGCCGCCTCGGCCTCGATGCCGCCGACGCCCCACCCCAGCACGCCGAGGCCGTTGACCATCGGGGTGTGCGAGTCGGTGCCGACGAGGGTGTCCGGGTACGCCAGGGTGCCTGCGGGGCCGTCCTTGGTGAACACCACCCGGGACAGGTACTCCAGATTGACCTGGTGGCAGATGCCGGTGTCCGGTGGCACGACGAGGAAGTCGTCGAACGACTCCTGCCCCCAGCGCAAGAGCTGGTAACGCTCCTGGTTGCGCTCGAACTCGAGGTCGGCGTTGCGGCGGAAGGCGTCCGGCCGGCCGAAGACGTCGGCGATGACCGAGTGGTCGATGACGAGCTCGGCGGGAATGAGCGGGTTGATCCGCTGGTGGTCGCCGCCCAGATCGGCCATCGCGTCGCGCATGGCGACCAGGTCGACCACGCACGGCACCCCGGTGAAGTCCTGCAGGAGGACCCGGGCCGGGGTGAACTGGATCTCCGGGTTGGTCTCGGCCTTCGCATCCCAGGCGCCGAGCGCGCTGACCTGCTCGGCGGAGACGAGCCTGCCGTCCTCGTTGCGCAGCAGGTTCTCCAGCAGCACCTTCAGGCTGTACGGAAGCCGTCCCGATCCACTGATCCGGTCCAGCCGGAACACCTCGTACGCCGCGTCGCCGACCCTGAGCCGACCACGGGCGTCGAAGCTGTTCGCTTCCATTGTCGCCTCCTGGCAGTCGATGCGTCGAGGCAGAGCAGCCGGCGGGAGAGTCGGCATCGCCAGCGTAGGCGCAGCCGTCACGGCCTTCCTGGGTCGCCGTACCGTCGGACCCAGCGTGCACCGGCCGGACGGGGACGGCAGGGGGTGCCTCCGGCCAACAACCGCCCGGGATGTTGCCGGCTTCCGGCACTGAGCGCGGGGTGGCGGTGTGAGAGATTCGCCGGTGACGCAGCAAGGAGGTCGACGTCATGGTCAGCAAGGCCGATGTGCGGGTTCGCCGCGTCTACGACGAGCCGGACAGTCACGACGGCGCCCGGGTGCTGGTCGACCGGATCTGGCCGCGCGGCCTCACCAAAGCCAGAGCAGATCTCGCCGAGTGGTGCAAGGAGGTCGCGCCATCGACGGCGCTGCGCAAGTGGTACGGCCACGATCCGGCGAAGTTCGACGAGTTTGTCAGCCGCTACCGGGCCGAGCTCGAGCAGCCGGACCGAGCCACCGCTCTCCAGCACCTGCGCGACCTGGCCCGGAACCGTCCGCTGACGCTGTTGACCGCCACCAAGCAGCCCGATATCAGCGAGGCGGCCGTGCTCGCCGATCTGCTGCGCGAACGACCGGGCACCACCTAGTGCCCCTCGCCGGAAGCCCTCGCATCGCTTCCCGGCACGAAACCTCTGACGCGACACTAGTTCCGGGTGAGCCGCCGCCCGTACCGGCCGGTCGATCAGTCGTGCTTGGCGACGGTGAGCAGGACGACCGCGTTCTCGACGGCGTGCAAGGAGTGTCTGGCGGGGGGGATCACGATCAGGTCGCCCTCCCGGCCGTCCCAGGAGTCGTTGCCGGCAGCAAGCCGTACCCGGCCGGAGAGGACGTGGACGGTGGCCGCGCCCGGGTTCTCGTGTTCGGACAGGGACGTTCCGGCGGTCATCGCGATGAGCGTCTGGCGGAGCACCTGTTCGTGCCCGCCATAGACGGTCTGGGCACTGCGGCCACTCGACGCCGCGGCGGCGAGTTCCAGCTGAGTGCGGGCCAGCGCTTGCAGGGATATCTTCTGCATGCCGGTCATCCTCCCGGAGTCGGTGCGGCGGCCGAGAGGCGGGGACCTGGCGGGCCGACTCGGTGACGAGCGCCTGATCCGGCAGCCTCGACCTCACCGCGCCGAGTCCTCCCGACTGCCGGTGGCCGAGGCGCCGGCCGCGTCGAGTCCGTAGACCTCGATCGCCTTGTCCCGTACGGAGCTGTCCATCTCGTGCCGGGCGATCAGCTCCTCGAGCGTTCGCAGCACGATCGAGGGGGCGTCGACCCCGAAGTGCCGGCGCAGGGCCGGCCGAGTGTCGGATCGCCCGAACCCGTCGGTGCCCAGGGACGACCAACCGCCGGGGACGAAGGACGCGATCTGGTCGGGTACCGCCCGCATCCAGTCGGAGACGGCGATCACCGGACCTGGTGCGTCGCTCAGGCGCCGCGTCACGTACGGGCTGCGGGGTGGCTGCTCGGGATGCGCGCGGTTCCATTCGTCCACCGCCAGCGCCTGCCGGCGCAGCTCGGTCCAGGACGTGACCGACCAGACGTCGGCGTGCACGCCCCAGTCGCCGTGCAGGAGGCGCTGTGCTTCCAGCGCCCAAGGAACCGCGATCCCGGAGGCCAGCAGTTGCACCCGCGGCCCGCTGCCGGCCGTGGCGGGGGAGAGCCGGTGCATCCCGGCGAGGATGCCCTCGACGTCGACGTCGTCGGGTTCGGCGGGCTGGACGATCGGTTCGTTGTAGAGGGTGAGGTAGTAGAAGACGTCGGGGTCCTCACCGGGGCGAGGGACGCCGTACATCCGGCGCAGCCCGTCGCGCACGATGTGGCCGAGTTCGAACGCGTAGGCGGCGTCGTAGGCCACGCAGGCCGGGTTGGTCGAGGCGAGCAGCGGCGAGTGCCCGTCCTGGTGTTGCAGACCCTCGCCGTTGAGCGTCGTCCGCCCAGCCGTCGCCCCGAGCAGGAACCCGCGGGTCATCTGGTCCGCGGCGGCCCAGAGCCCGTCGCCGGTGCGCTGGAAGCCGAACATGGAGTAGAAGATGTAGATCGGGATCATCGGCTCGCCGTGGGTGGCGTAGGAGGTGCCGACGGCCGTCCAGGAGGCGACCGATCCAGCCTCGGTGATGCCCTCGTGCAGCAGGACGCCGTGACGGTCCTCCTGGTAGCTCAGCAGCAGGTCCCGGTCCACCGACAGGTAGCGCTGCCCGTGCGGCGAGTAGATCTTCTTCGAGGGAAACAGTGCGTCCATCCCGAAGGTCCGAGCTTCGTCCGGGATGATCGGCACGAACCGGTGACCGGTCTCGGGGTCCTTCATGAGGTCTTTGAGCAGCCGGACGAACGCCATGGTGGTGGCGACCCGTTGGCTGCCGGACCCTCGCCGGGCCGTCGCATAGGCCGAGCGCCCGGGGAGCGGAAGCGGCGTTCCGTGTACCCGCCGCTCGGGCAGGTAGCCGCCCAGGACGCGGCGGCGCTCGTGCAGGTAGTCCATCTCCTCGGATCCGGCCGGTGGCCGGTAGTAGGGCGGCAGGGTGCCGTCGAGCGCCTCGTCGGTGATGGGGAGGTCCAGCCGGTCCCGGAAGTCCTTCAGGTCTGCCGGAGTCAGCTTCTTCATCTGGTGCGTGGAGTTGCGTCCCTCGAAGTGGGAGCCGAGCCTCCAGCCCTTGACGGTCTTGGCCAGGATCACCGTCGGCTGTCCGGTGTGCGTGGTCGCCGCGTCGTAGGCCGCGTACACCTTGCGGTGGTCATGGCCGCCGCGCCTGAGGTTCCAGATCTGGTCGTCGGTGAGGTGCTCGACCATTCTGGCGGTGCGCGGGTCGCGGCCGAAGAAGTGCTCGCGGACGAAGGCTCCGGACTCGGCCTTGTAGGTCTGGTAGTCCCCGTCCGGGGTGGCGTTCATCAGCCGGACCAGCGCGCCGTCGGTGTCCGCGGCAAGCAGCGGATCCCACTCCCGGCCCCAGACGACCTTGATGACGTTCCAGCCCGCGCCGCGGAAGAACGCCTCCAGCTCCTGGATGATCTTGCCGTTGCCGCGGACCGGGCCGTCGAGGCGTTGGAGGTTGCAGTTCACCACGAAGGTCAGGTTGTCCAGCTCTTCGCGGCCGGCGACGCCGATGGCGCCGAGGGACTCGGGCTCGTCCATCTCGCCGTCGCCGAGGAACGCCCAGACCCGCTGCTGGCTGGTGTCCCGTACCCCGCGGTGGTGCAGGTAGCGGTTGAACCGCGCCTGGTAGATGGCATTCAGCGGTCCGAGACCCATGGAGACGGTCGGGAACTCCCAGAAGCCGTGCATGAGCCGGGGGTGTGGATAGGACGGCAGACCGGCGCCGAGGCCGCCGCGCGAGAGTTCCTGACGGAAGCCGTCGAGTTGCCGTTCGGACAGCCGGCCTTCGAGGAACGCGCGGGCGTAGATGCCCGGCGAGGCGTGACCTTGGAAGAAGATCTGGTCGCCGCCGCCGTCGGCGGCGTGGCCGCGGAAGAAGTGGTTGAAGCCGACTTCGTAGAGGACAGCCGCTGAGGCGTAGGTCGAGATGTGGCCACCCACCCCGATGTCCGGGCGTTGAGCGCGGTGCACCATGACCGCGGCGTTCCAGCGGCTGTACGCGCGGAGGCGACGCTCGAGGGACTCGTCGCCGGGGAACTCCGGTTCGGCGGCGGGCGGGATCGTGTTGACGTAGTCGGTGGTGAGCGGGCCGGGCACGTCCACCTGTCGCTCGCGCGCCCGCTGCAGAACGCGGAGCAACAGCGCTTTGGCCCGCACGGGTCCCGCGTGCTCGACCAACCCGTCCAGAGACTCCAGCCACTCCTGAGTCTCGGCGGGATCCTCGTCGGGCAGCTGACCGGGCACCGTGACGGTGGGCTCTAGGCGCTCTGCGGCTGCGGCCATCTCTGTTCCTCCTCCATCGTCGCCTTGAGCCTCACCGGTGGGCTGGCACGAGGTTGGCGAGCAGCTCGGCATCGGTGGTCGGTGGTTGAGCCGGCGTCGGCGTGCTTGCCGGCGCGTCAGGTCGGGGCGTGGCGACGGCCTCGTCGGCCGAGGGGGCGGACTCGGCGGGTGTCGAGCGCTCGAGGAAGCGGAGCAGCTCGACCGGGAACGGCAGCACGAGCGTGGAGTTCTTTTCGGCGGCGACCTCGACGACGGTCTGGAGCAGGCGTAGCTGAAGAGCGGCTGGATGTCCGGCCATGACCTCGGCGGCCTCCGCGAGCTTCTGTGAGGCCTGCAGCTCTCCCTCGGCGGTGATCACCCGGGAGCGCCGCTCGCGCTCCGCCTCGGCCTGCCGCGACATGGACCGCTTCATGGACTCCGGCAACGCCACGTCCTTGATCTCCACCCGGTCGATGTGCACGCCCCAACCGACCGCGGGGTTGTCGATCATGAGTTCGAGGCCTTGGTTGAGGCGCTCGCGGTTGGACAGCAGGTCGTCCAGCTCGCTCTTGCCGATGATGGACCGCAGGGAGGCCTGCGCCACCTGAAGGATTGCCGAGCCGTAGTCCTGGACGTCCACCGCGACCCGCACCGGGTCGACGACCCGGTAGTAGACGACGGCATCGACCCGGACGGTGACGTTGTCCCGGGTGATGCCGTCCTGGGCCGGGATCGGGAGGGTGACGATCTGCATGTTGACCTTGTGCAAGCGGTCCACGATCGGCGCGATGACGGCCAGGCCCGGACCGCGGGTCGCCTCGCGCACCTGGCCGAACCGGAAGACCACGCCCCGCTCGAACTGCTGAACGACTCGGACGCTGATGGCAGCTCCGATCAGGCCCAGCGCCGCGATCACGGCAAGTGTGTAGACGACGATCATCATCTGATCTCTCCTCGCTCCGACCGGGGCCGGGGTTTCCTGTCGGCCGGCGCGCCCACAGCCGGTCCGGGCGGCGGGGCGCCATGGCCTGAGATGTGGCGAGCCGCTCAGCGGCGTTCGATCAACATCGCCACGCCGAGCATCGCGATCATCAGCGCGCCGCCCACCGCTCCGGCCAGCAGCAGCAGGACGCCGAGGACGCCCGCACACCACAGCAGAACCCGGTGCACCTGCGCTGTGGTGGCTCCGCGCCTGGCGTTCGGCGGCAGATCCGAGGGGACGGTGAACCTCTGCACGAACCCGGGGTCCTCGATCAGGAACCGGTACCGAATCTGGTCCCACGTCGCGCGTTCGCGATCACTGAGCATGACACACACCTCCATCGGTGCCTGTCGGCCCGGCAGCTTCTCAGCGCCGGATCGTCTGTTGTATCGTATCACGATATAAACGCGGTGGGACCGACCGCGAGGACGGTGCCGCGATCGGTGACCTGACGTCGTCGGCCGGGTCCGGATGCACGGGAGACGTGGTGTCATGCGGGCTGTGGACGCAGAGACCGGGGACGTCGCATCGGCACCGCTCACGAAGGAAGACTTCGAAGCGCTCGCCCAGTTCCGCTTCGGGATCAGGCGGTATCTGCGGTTCAGCGAGGAGACCGTGCGCCGGCACGGCCTGTCGCCGCAGCAGTATCAGCTGCTGCTGGCGCTGAAGGGCTTCCCGGGTCGCGAGTGGGCGACCGTCCGCGAGTTGGCGGAGCGGCTGCAGTTGCGCCATCACAGCGTCGTCGAACTGCTGAACCGAGCCCAAGGGCAGGGGCTCGTCCAGCGTGTGCCGGATCCCAACGATCGCCGGGCGGTCCGGGTGGAGTTGACCGCAGCCGGAAACGAGATTCTGGCCCGGTTGAGCGCGCTGCACCGCGACGAACTGCGTCGGATGCAGGCCACGGCGTTCAGCCTGCCGAGCTGGAGCGCGGGGTGAAACTGCGGCTGCCGGTCCGAGTCGGATCACCTGGCCCGCCGGCGGCCCTCTCGTGGACCCGGTCAGGTGTCCGTCCAGGCACGTGTCCTGACCGAGCTCGGGATCATTCCACATGCGACAGTGCGGCTTCGCTGGTCGGAGCGGGACGGAGTCGTCTCCGGTTTGTGCGTCGGTTTGCAGTCGCCTGACTCAAGCGCGCCGGCCGGCCCATTGAACAGGATCGGTTCGTCACCGTCTCGTCGGTGACCCCGGGCATCAGCCGGGACCTGCAACCGATCCGAGGGACCATGCGAAACGCTCGAAGCGTCGTGCGAACAGCCGCGGTCGCCGTCACGGCCGGCCTCCTCTCCCTGCCCATGGTCGGGCCGGCCAGCGGCAGCGCTCAGACCACGAACCACAACCCATCCGAGCCGAAGCCGACGGTCGTGCTGGTGCACGGGGCCTGGGCCGACGGATCGAGCTGGGCGGCGGTCACCGCGCAGCTCCAGCGCCAGGGCTTCACCGTCAGGGTCCCGGCCAACCCGCTGCGCGGAGTGGCGTCCGACGCCCAGTACCTGAGGGACTATCTGGCTACGATTCCCGGACCGATCGTGCTCGTCGGTCATTCCTACGGCGGCATGGTCATCACGAACGCCGCCACCGGCAACGCCAACGTGCGGGCGCTCGTCTACGTGAACGCCTTCCTCCCGGAGAAGGGCGAGACCGTGGAGCAACTCAACAGCGCGCAGCCGGGATCCGCTCTCGACCCGAACACCGCGATCGACGCGGTGCCCTTCCGCGACACGTCGGGCAACGTCGTGGACGTCGATCTCTACGTCAAGCCCGCACTGTTCCCGGCGATCTTCGCGGCCGGCGTCCCGGCCGAGAAGGCAGCAGTGCTCGCCGCGTCCCAGCGGCCGTTCGCCCTGTCCGCGCTGACCGAGGCATCCCCCGACGTCCCGGCGTGGGACACCATTCCGTCGTGGTCGCTCATCGGCACCGCCGACCGCGTCCTCCCACCGGCCGAGCAGCAGGTCATGGCCACCCGGGCGCACGCCCACGTCGTCAAGGTCCGCGCACCGCACCTGTCGATGGTCACCGATCCGGCGACCGTCTCCGCCCTGATCACCACCGCCGCGGCCCGACGCTGATCGGCCAGTCGTGCGTGTCGTGCACCCCTGCACCGGGTGCACGACACGACCCGACGTCACTGCTTGGTCAGCACCGCGGCCAGCTGGTTGCGCGAGGTGATGTCGAGCTTGGGGAAGATCCGATACAGGTGCGAGCCTATGGTTCGCGGCGACAGGAACAGCTGCTGGCCGATCTCGCGGTTCGACAGGCCCTGCGCGGCCAGGCGGGCAATCTGAAGTTCCTGCGGCGACAGCAGTTTCGGCGATGCCGGCCGGGGCGTCGTCTGCCGGTCGCCGGCCGCGCGGAGCTCGGTCTGGGCCTGCTCGGCCCAGGTCCGGGCACCGATCTCCGCGAACACCGTCAGCGCCTGCCGCAGCGGCTCCCGCGACTCGGCCACGCGTCGCTGCCGGCGCAGCCATTCCCCGTACGCGAGCTGGATGCGTGCTCGGACCCAGGGCCAGCGGGTGAGGTCGGCCGCCAGTCCCTCGCGGTAACGGCCCTCGGCCTCCCCGTCGTCGGCCAGGACCGCACGTGCGTACAGGAGATGGACGGCGAGCAGCGGCGACGGGGTGATTGCGGCGAGCGCCTCCATGTCGTCGATGATGCGGCGGGCATCCTCGCGCCGGTCCGCGTGCACACCGGCCTCGGCGAGGAACATGACCCCGCAGAGCTGCTCGCGGACATGGTGGGCGGGGTCCGCCGGGTCGAAGACGCGTCGGAGTGCGTCGAACGCCTCGGCATGCCGCCCCGCGGTGATCAGCGAGATTCCGCGGGCCAGCTGCGCACAGGTGAGGAAGAGGCTCAACGGACGCAGCGTCGGTGCCCGCTCCGACTCCGCCGCGAGCTCGAGCCCACGTCGGCTGTCGCCCTGCAGTCCGGCGGACCGTGCCTCGTTCACGATCGGACCGATGCTCCAGATCGGCTGGCCGGTGTCGGCCGCGAGACGACGTCCTTCCTCGATTGCCGAGTCGCCACCGGCCCAGTCCCCGATGTCGAGTCGCACCACGCCCTGGGCGCCCAGGACGTGGGAGAGCAGCCCCAGCCGGCCCTGGTCGCGCAGGCGCTTCTCCGCCCGGTCGAGGAAGTCGATCGCGCGGGGCTGGTTGCCCACGGCGTGCGCGGCCTGTCCGTACAGCCGCAGCGCGTCGGCGTCGTCCACCGTCTCCACCGAGATCCTGGAGAGGATGTCGAGGACCGTCGGGCCTTGCCGCAGTGGCTCGGCCACCGCGAGCGCGGCGACGTAGCGGGGGTCGTCCTGCAGGTCCGGCAGGTTCAGCGTGACCGACGCGACCCGTGCCCGCGCCTCGGCACCGGTGTTCGACCACCAGCAGCGCAGAGCCGCGCCGAGCAGGAGATTCAGCGCGAGATCGGTGTCACCGGCGTCCGCTGATGCCGTCGCGATCTCGCAGAGCTGGAGGACGCGGCCGGCGTCGCCGGGAACGCCGTCGTTGAAGATCTCTCGCAGCCACTCCATCCGGGCCTGGTCGAGTCCCGACAGCGGCATCGCGGCCGCGGCGGTGATCAGCCGATCGACGATGTCGGCGCGCCCGAGCCCGAACGCGTGCTGGGCGGCCAGCAGGAGTCGACGTCCGCGCGCGGGATGGTCGGTGGTGAGCTGAGCCGAACGCTCCAAGGCCGAGATCGCCGCGGTGACCGCACCCCGGCGGATGCTCTCCACGTGGCTGCGCTCGAGCTCGTCGGCGACCTGGTCATCGGGGCCGACGATGGACTGCGCGCGGTGCCACGTACGCCGGTACGGGTTGTGCTCCAGGACCGCCGCGAGCGCGGAGTGCGCCGCCTGCTGCCGACGGCTCGGCTCGGACTGCAGGGTTCCCGAGCGCATCAGGGGATGCCGGAAGCGGACGTGGACCTGGTCGAAGTCGATCATGCCGATGGCGGCCGCCGGTTCGAACACGTCGAGTGTGACGGCCGCACCGGACAGCACCCCGGTCGCGGCCAGGACTTCCGACGTCTCACCCCCCGAGTCGACGGCGGCGACGAGCAGCGCATCGCGGGTCAGCTGTGGCTGCTCGTCGAGGCGCGCGGCGAAGGCGCGCTCGAGCCGGGCGCTCAACGGGATGAACCTCTGGCCGCCGTCATCACTGCTCCTGACCGCGGCCGAGAGCTCGACCAGCGCGAGCGGGTTCCCTACCGCCTGTGCCAGCACGGCCTCCTGATCGGCGGCACTGAGGTGCCCAGCGCTGTGCCGTAGGAGTTCCCTGGCGTCGTTGTCGTCCAGACCGCGCACCCTCAGCACCTCGAACGCGGACGCCACGAACGGCTCGGGATAGCCCGTGCGGCGCGCGCCCAGAATCACGATCGGGTCGCTGCGGATCCGGTGGGCGAGAAACGCGAGGACCTCACGGGTCGTCTCGTCCACCCATTGCAGGTCATCGGCGACGATGACGACCGGCCGCGCGACGGCGACCTCGCTGATCAGGCTCAGTGCGGCCAACGCGGTGAGGAACAGGTCGGGGGCCGGCCCGTCCTCGAGGCCGAACGCGCACCTCAGCGCGCGCTGCTGGGCAGCGGGAACCGCGACCAGATCGGACAGGATCGGTCGCAGCAGCTGGTGCAGGCCGGCGAAGGGCAACTTCGCCTCCGACTCGACACCGGTGACCTGCAGGACCAGGCAGCCCTCGGTCCACGCGTGCTGGGCAGCAGCGCGCAGCAGGCTTGACTTGCCGATGCCCGTGTCGCCCACCGCCACCAGGACCGAGCCCTGCGTCTGGATGGCGTCGACGTGCGCATACATGGCGGCGAGCTCGGCTGCTCGACCGATCAACACACCGTCACCTACCCCCTGACCAGTCAAGTTAGCGCTACCGCGCCGCTGGGGCCACGGCCGCCCGGGTGCGATCCGGCTCGCGGACGTCGAGGTGCCCGAGCGCCGGTCGACGTCGGTGGTTGCGTCGATCGACTGAAGCCGACCTCCGGTCGGGCCGCCTACTGTCGCCGGCACAAGGCCTCGATCCGATCACCCGACGGAGGTCACCATGACGACCACACCGCATCGAAGCTCAGCCCTCGACACCGCAGTGAACGACGCGTTCGATGACGTCGACCTGACCCTGACCGAAAGGTATGGCAGCGCCAAGCATCCCGAGCGACCGGTGGAGAGGGCACGGGCAGCGCAGCTGGACGATGCGACGGTCGACGCGCTCGGAAAGCTGTCCGAGGCGCTCGAGGTCGTCGAGAACACCCGCGGCCATCTCTACGAGTTCCACCGCATGACCGGTACGGCCGATCTCAAGCTGCAGGAAGCCGTGCGGGACCTGCGGTCAGCCGGACACGCGGACCTGGCCGACGACATCGACGAGGCGCTGGTCGGACGGGATGTGATCCCGGGAATGTGGACGTTCCAGCTGGTCGAGAAGTACGACGAGCATTACTGGACGGTGTTCCGCGGCGTCGAACGGTTCACCCGGGATCGGCTCGCCGACGGCGCCAGGCACCTGTACGAAGCCGAGATGAAGCTGCGCGAACAGTCCCGCCACTGAGCCCGCTCCTAAACGTTCCGGGGCCGGGCGGACGGCCGGCCTCCGGGTTCATGCGGGTCCTTCGGCCCTGGGCGGTACGGACACCGGATCCTGCTCGGGCGGCCGTGTTGTGGGCGGCGACGGTACGGACCTTCGCTGCCGTGAGGCAGGACCTTCGGTTCTGGCCCGGCGAGGTCGTGTTGGCGAGGCTGGATGTGATGCGGCCCTCCGCGCGGCCGCGGGAAGGGCGGAACCATGGGACTCAACTTGGCGACGATCCTGCGGGAGTCCGCCCGTTCCCGGCCGGACAGGGTGGCGCTGATCTCCGGTGCGGCCCGGGTGACCTACGGGGAGCTCGACGCGGCGTCGGACCGGTTCGCCGCCGGGTTGGGCCGGCGGGGGCTGGTTGCCGGCGACGCGGTCGCCCTGCAACTGCCGAACCTGCCGGAGTTCGTGGTGGCGTACTTCGGGATCCTCAAGGCCGGCTGCGTCGCGGTGCCGGTGAACCCGCTCTACAAGGCGGGGGAGCTCGGCCACGTCCTGTCCGACTCCGGTGCCCGGCTGATCGTCACGTGGGCGGGTTCGCTCGACGAGGCGGCGAAGGGCGCCGCCGACGCCGGCGTCGACGAGCTGTTCGTCGTGGCGGCGCCGGGAATCCCGCTGCCGCCGGCGTACCGCCGGTACGAGCAGCTGCTGGCGGCCGCTCCGGCCGTGCCGCCGCTGCACCAGACCGACCCCGGCGACGTCGCGGTGGTCGTCTACACCGCGGGGACGACCGGCCGGCCCAAGGGCGCCGAGCTCACACACTTCCAGCTGCTCATGAACGCCGACACGCCCGGGCGGCTGTTCGGTGTCCGGGACGACGACGTCGTGCTGGCCGTCCTGCCGCTGTTCCACGTCTTCGGGCTCTCCAGCATCCTCGACGTCTGCGTGCGCTTCGCCGCGACGATGACGCTGGTTCCCCGCTTCGACGCCACCGCGGTCCTCGAGGTCATCCAGCGGGACGGGGTCACGGTGTTCGAGGGCGTGCCGGCGATGTACGTCGCCGTGCTCAACCACCCAGACCTCGACGACTACGACCTGTCCTCGATCCGGGTGGGCATCTCCGGCGGAGCCCCGATACCCGCGGAGGTCCTCGACGCGTTCGAGCGGCGCTTCGGCGTCGTCATCCTCGAGGGCTACGGGATGTCCGAGACCGCCGCGACGACCACCTTCAACCCGAGCGCCGACGAGCGTCGGGTCTACAGCATCGGCAAGCCGATCTGGGGCGTCGAGGTCGAGATCCGCGACGACGGCGGCCACGTCCTGCCGCCCGGCCGGGACCACGTCGGTGAGCTCGTCGTGCGCGGGGTCAACGTGATGCGAGGCTACCGGCGAGATCCGGCGGCCACCGCGCGCGTCGTGGTCGATGGCTGGCTGCACACCGGCGACCTCGGATACGTCGACGGCGACGGCTTCTTCTTCGTCGTGGACCGGAAGGACGACCTGATCATCCGCGGCGGCTACAACGTCTATCCGCGCGAGGTCGAGGACGTGCTGTACAAGCACCCGGCGGTCGCCGAGGCGGCGGTGGTCGGCGTCCCGGACGCCCGGCTCGGCCAGGAGGTCAAGGCGGTCGTGGTCGTCCGAAGTGGACACCGGGTCACTGGCCCGGAGCTGATCGAGCACGTCAGAGAGCGGCTCGCGTCGTACAAGTACCCGCGATCGGTGGAGTTCCGCGAGTCGCTGCCGAAGAACGCGGCGAACAAGATCTTGAAGCGGGGACTGTAGAGATGGACCGCATGACGCCGCTGGACGCGGCTTTCCTGCAGGCCGAGGACGAGGAGCCGGGCGTCTCCCTGGCGATCTGCTCGGTGGCGGTGTTCGAGGGACCGCCGCCGTCGACGGAGGAGTTCGCGGAGCTACTGCGGGGCCGGTTGCCGCTGATCCCGCGCTATCGGCAGAAGGCCCGCCAGGTCCCGTTCGACCTCGGCCCACCGGTATGGGTGGACGACGAGCATTTCGACCTCGGATACCACCTGCGCCGCACCGCGTTACCCGCCCCCGGGCGCGACGCAGAGCTGGCCGCGCTCGTCGGTCGCGTGATGGCCGCCCGGCTCGACCGCAGCCGGCCGCTGTGGGAGTACTGGCTGGTCGAGCGACTGCACCGGGGCCGCTGGGCACTCATCTCCAAGGTGCACCACTGCATGGTCGACGGCGTCTCCGGCACCGACCTCTACGGCGTCGTGCTCGACCCGACGCCGACCCCGCGGCCGCCGGCACCCGACGACTGGCTGCCGGAGTCGGAACCGACGAACCTGGGCCTCGCGACCCGCGCGCTCGCCGGCCTGGCCGCCAAGCCGGTCACGCAGGTCCGGGCCGCGACCGGCGCCCTCCGCCAGCCCGGCGTGCTCCTGGGTCGGACGCGAGACACCACGCGCGGGCTGGCCGCGCTCTCCGGTGCGCTCGTGCCGGCCCGCCGCTCCGCGCTCACCGGGCCGCTGACGACGGCCAGGCGGTTCGCCGTCGCCCGCGGTCGCGTGGCCGACGTCTCGGCCGTGCGCAAGGAGCACGGCGGGACCTTCAACGACGTCGTCCTCACCGCGGTGGCCGGCGGCTTCCGCCGGCTGCTCCTGGAGACCGGCGAGGAGCCGGCGGGCCACACGGTGCGGGCGCTGGTGCCGGTCTCGACCCGGCTCGCCGGACAGCAGTCCATCCGGGACAACCGGGTCTCGCTGATGCTCGCGGACCTCCCCGTCGACGTCGCGGATCCGGTCGAGCGGCTGCGGGCGACGCGAGAGCATCTCGAACACCTCAAGGCGGTCCACGAGGCCGAGGCGGGCGCGGCCGTCACCGATCTCGCCGCGCTCGGTCCCTTCCCGCTGGTCGCGACGCAGGTGCGGCTGGCGGCCCATCTCGCGCAGCGGTCGATCGTCACGACGACGACCAACGTGCCGGGTCCGCGCGAGCCGCTGTACGCGCTGGGCCGGCGCCTGCTGGAGATCATCCCGTACGTGCCGATCGCGTCGAGGGTCCGCACGGGTGTCGCGATCCTGACCTACTGCGACCGGCTCGCGATCGGCGTTACCGGCGACTACGAGTTCGCTCCCGACGTGGAGATCCTCGCTCGCGGGATCGAGGACGACTTGTCGGCCCTGTCCGCGACGGCCCGACCGCGTAGGCCGCCGCCGCGCAGGCGGGTCCCGCGCACGCCGGCCCCGCGGAGGGCGGCTGGGCGGGCATGACAGGGATCGCGAAGGAGGGCGACCGTGGCCGCCGCGCACCGGGGTCGAGCTGGTGGGCGGACCTCGGTGGCGCCGTGCACTACGTGGACTACGGCGGTCCGGCGGACGGCCCGGTGCTCGTGCTCGTGCACGGGCTGGGTGGCTCGCTGCTGAACTGGGCGGCGGTCGCGCCCGAGCTCGCCCGCAGCTGCCGGGTGCTCGCGCTCGACCTCGCCGGCTTCGGGCGCACCCGTGGTGGCGAGCGGTCCACGTCGGTCCATGCGAACCAGCAGCTGCTGCACCGCTTCCTCACCCAGGTCACCGGCGTACCCGTCGTGCTGGTGGGCAACTCCATGGGCGGCCTGATCACGGTGCTGCAGGCCACCGAGCACCCGGACACCGTCGCAGGCGCGGTCCTGGTCGACCCGGCCCTGTCCGTCGGTCCGGTGGCCCGGCCGGACCCTCTGGTCGCGGCGGTCTTCACGGCGTACGCACTGCCCGCGGTGGGGCGCGCCGTGATCGGCGGTCAGCGCCGGCTGCGGTCGCCCGAGGAGACCGCCCGCGCGCTGCTCCGGCTGTGCTGCGTCGACCCGTCCCGGGTGCATCCCGAGGTGGTCGCGGAGCACCTCCGGCTGGCCCGCGAGCGCCACGACTACCCGGACACCGACGCGGAGCTGCTGGTGGCCGCCCGGTCGCTGCTGTGGGTGCTGGCCCGCCGGCATCGCTACGCCGAGCTGATGCGGTCGATCCGGGTGCCGGTACTCCTCCTGCACGGCGAGAAGGATCGACTCGTCCCGCTCGCCGCCGCGCGGGCCGCCGCGGCGCAGAACCCGGCCTGGCGGTTCGCGGTCGCCCCGGACGTCGGCCACGTCCCGCAGCTCGAGGCTCCCGAGTGGACGGTCGCGCAGATCCGCGACTGGCTCGCCACCGACGCGGCCGACGCCGCCGACCGCACCCGCCGCCGGCG
>Ga0207643_10000253_pt1 | contig 37382 bp, 31 predicted proteins | sample KBSMisM62_FD_184313 | JGI IMG/M metagenome (GOLD analysis project Ga0207643, IMG submission 184313) | Miscanthus rhizosphere microbial communities from Kellogg Biological Station, Michigan, USA - KBS Miscanthus M6-2 (SPAdes) (version 2) | ecosystem: Host-associated > Plants > Roots >... | reverse complement strand
GCCGCGGCCCGACGCTCGATCCACTGATGGACGCGCCGGGTCGGGCCGTGCGACGGGTAATCCGAGTCGACCATCGGGTCCCGGAAATCCGCCACCCACGGGATCGCCGTGAGCCGGTGCAGGGTGAGCGCGACCAGCGGGGCGGTGGCGATTGGATAGGTGGACCAGATCACCGCCGGCCGGTGACGGCGCACGAGGCGAAGGCCGGCGGGCACCGCGCCCAGCCACCAGGAGATCCACTGGTCGGGCACGCCCAGCATCCGCAGGCTGGATCCCCGGACCGCGAGGTGGCGCCGCGAATCGATGGCGAACGCCCGGCTCACCACCGCATCGGCCGGGATGTCGGCCATGCCTACCTGGCTGACCTCCGGATGCGCCCGCTCGTGAGCGGTCAAGACGAGCGGTTTCCAGCCAAGCGCCGGCAGGTGCCGGGAAAACTTCAACGTGCGCTGCACCCCGCTGCTCCCGAAGCTGGGCGGATAGTGAAACGCCACCATCAGCACCGATCTCATGACGGGAGGACGTCCTCCCACCGCAGGCGGGGCCGGATCAGGGTGCTCGTTCCGTCGACCGCGAGCACCTCGGCGGGCGTGGGGTGGCTGAGGAAGCCGAGCGGGCTCGCGCTGAGCCCGTAGGCGCCGGACTGGAAGATGCCGACGAGGTCGCCGACCTCGGCGGGGGCGAGGGTGGCTTCCCGGGCCAGCGTGTCGAGCGGGGTGCACAGGGGGCCGACGACGTCCACGTTCTGCGACGGGGCCTCGCCGAGCCGGTTCACCACCGCGAGCGGGAAGTTCCGCTTGATCACCTGTCCGAGGTTGCCGGAGGCGGCCAGATGGTGGTTCATGCCGCCGTCCAGGATGTAGAACGTCTTGCCGCGTGACACCTTGATGTCGTTGATGCGCGCGACGTAGATCCCCGACTCGGCGACCAGGAAGCGGCCCGGCTCGACGAGGAACCGCGTCCCCGCGAGGGAGGGGTCGCCCTCGATCTCGACCATCAGGCCCTGCAGGAGCTCCCGGAGCTTGTGGGTGTCGAGCGGATGCTCGGTCGAGAAGTACGGAACTCCCAGCCCACCGCCGAAATCCAGGGTGGCGAGCGGGCGGCCCAGGCGGCCCGCGAGGCGCCGGGCGATCTCGATGCCGCGCCGGTACTGGTTCACCAGCACCGTGGCGTCGAGGATCTGGGTGCCACTGAAGATGTGAAGGCCGCGGAGCTCCACGACCGGGTCGGCGACCAGGGTGTCGATCACCTCGTCCAGGCTCTCCTCGTCGACTCCGAAGGGAGCTGGCTTGCCACCCATGCGCATGGCGCCGCCCTGGACCTCGACGCCCGGATTGACCCGGAGACCCGCCCGCGCGCGCACCCCCAGGCGGCGAGCCGTCTCGATGAGGCGGCGGGCCTCGAGGCTCGACTCCACGTGGAGCTCCCCGACGCCAGCGCGCAGAGCCGTCTCGATCTCGGCCTCGGTCTTGCCGGGGCCGGCGAAGAGGACGCGCTCGGCAGGACAGCCGGCCGCGAGCGCCTGCTTGAGCTCGCCCGCGGAGGCGACCTCGAGCCCCGCGCCCTTGTCGAGGAAGCGCCGCAGGATGGCGCGGTTGGGGTTGGCCTTGACCGAGTAGCAGATGGAGAACTCCGGCGGCAGCGTCTCCCGGAGCTCGGTCCACTTCCGGTCCAGGACGGAGGCATCGTAGACGAAGAGGGGAGTCCCGAACTCGCCGGCGATCTGGCGAATCGAGACCCCCCCGACCCGCAGCTCGCGGTCCGAGCCAGGGAAATGCCGGGTCAGCAGCGCGGCGACGTGGTCCACGGCGGTCCGGCGCTACAGGCCTTCCCGGCGTCGGAGGGCCGGATAGTCGACCTTCCCGCTGGTCGTCCTCGGCATCTGGTCGAGCACCTCGATCGCCTTCGGAACCATGTGTCGGGGCATGTTGGCGGCGCAGAACTCGCGCAACGTCTCCGCCTTCAGGTCCACGCCTTCCCGGGCCACCACGAAGGCCTTGACGGTCTGGCCCAGCACCTCGTCGGGCACGCCGATGACCGCCGCGATCTTCAGGTGGCCGCTCTTGAAGAGCACCTCTTCCACCTCGGTGGGGCTGATGCGGAAACCGGACGACTTGATCATGGTATCCCGCCGTCCGATGAAGTAGAGGAACCCCTCCTCGTCCATCTTGACGTAGTCGCCGGAGTAGCACACCCGCTCGACGTCCCCGAGCTCGGTGGGCAGGAACGGATGCGGCCGCAGCACCCTGGCGGTGAGCTCCGGCTGGTCCCAGTACCCCATCGACACGGTGGGACCCCGATGCACGAGCTCGCCGACCTCGCCGGGCCTGCACGGCTTCCCGTCCTCGCTGATCACGAGGATCTCGGTGTCCGGGATCGCCTTGCCCATCGACGTCGGCCGCCGATCGAGCTCCTCCGGAGGCAGGTAGGTCGAGCGGAACGCCTCGGTGAGCCCGTACATGAGGAACACCCGGGTGCTCGGGAGCAGCTCCCGGAGCTTCGCGAGCACGGGCTGGGGCATGGCGCCGCCGGTGTTGGTGATGTAACGCAGGTGTGGGAGCGGCTGCTTGTGCAATCCCGAGCTCGGCTGCGAGAACAGGCTCCAGAAGGTGGGAACCCCCGCCAGCCCGGTGATTCGCTCGGCGAGGGCGGTCTTGACGACCTCGCGGGCGAACACGAAGTTGATCAGGACCATCGTGGCCCCCTGCTGCCACGCGGTCATGAGCTGGTTCATGCCCGCGTCGAAGCTGAACGGCAGGACGGCCAGGATGCGGTCGGATTCGGTGATGTCGAGATACGTCGACACGATGGTGCTGCCGGCCATCACCTGCGCGTGGCTCAGCATCACGCCCTTGGGCTTGCCGGTGGAGCCCGAGGTGTACAGGATCGCGGCCAGGTCCTTCTCGATCCCGTGATCACGCCAGCCCGCGGGCGTCTCGAGCGCGCAGACCTCCTCGAAGCCGTAGGTGGCCAGCGGGGAGTCCACCGGGCCGCCCTCCCCGACCAGGATCAGGAAGTCCAGGGATGGGGTCTCCTTGATCGTCTGGGCCAGGGCCTCGAGCTTCTCCCGGGTCGTGATCAGGCCCCGCATCTGGCAGTCGCGAGCGATGTGGCCGACCTGCTCCGGGAAGAGCAGGCCGTTGATCGGCACGTAGACTCCGCCGGCCCGCGACACTCCGAAGATGGAGAGAGCCTGCGGCACCGAGGCGTCGAGGTAGATGCCGATGCGGTCCCCGCGCTGGAGACCCGCCTCCCGCAGGCCGCGGGCCAGGCCGGAGACGCGCCGATCGACTTCCGCGTACGACAGGCGCTCCGGGCCGTGCACGAGCGCCTCCGCGTCGGGACGACGGCGGGCGCTGGCCCGCAACATGTGATGAATCAGAAAGTCCATTCCTAGGCCTCCAAGGTGAAGGAGCTCATGCCATCACGTCCGAATACGTCAAGCGCCAGGCCGATCCGTTCTCCCGGCCCGCTCCCGCGTAGGCCACGACCCACGGCCCACTCTCCCGGGGGCGGAACCCCGCCGAGCGGAGGGGCGCGGTGAGGGGATGGTCGGCGCTGATCAGCGTGGACACCGATTCGAGCCCAGCCGCGCGCCCCAGCTGCGCCGCCGCGTCCAGGAGATCGGCGGTCTCGGCCGGCGAAAGAGCGCCGAAGAGATCCACCACCGCCGAGTCCCGATGGCTCGCGGCGATCACCGTAAACCCCGCGAGCTCGCCGGCCCGCCGGGCGGTCAGCACCTGGTACTCGTGCAGCGGATCGTCGCGGTAGCGCCAGTTGAGGTCCCCGGCCGCGCGGCGCCCCCGCAGCGCGTCGTCGCCGCCGACCCGCCGGTCCAGCACGGTGAACTCCTCGTCGAACCGGCCCGGGTGGAGCGCGATCTCCAGGTCGCGATCGCGACGGCGCCGCCACGACACGAGGCGGAGCGCCGCGTTGCCCAGCCCCGCGACGCCAGCGGTCACCGGCCCCTTCCCCAGGTATCGGGTGAGGTGCCGGTTCGTCTTCAGCAGCCGCACCTGCCTGGTCATGGTCGCGCTCGCTTCCATCTTGAGGCGCCGGAACGTCGACATGCCGCGGGCGTTCGGAGGGCAGTCGTAGCAGAGAACGAGCTGGCCGGCATCGACCGGTCCGAGAGTGGCGCGCTGGAGCATCACCGCGGGCCCGAGACTGCGGTGGCTCGGATCGATGGCGAAGTCGCCGACCTGGCCGCACATCTCGACCTTTCCGCCCCGCCAGATGGCCCGGCGGAACAGCGAGGCGAGTCCCACCGGCTCCCGGCTCCCGGAATCACAGAGGAGCCAGGACCAGGCCGGGCCGAGATGGCCCTCACGATAGAGCCACTTGAATCGCCGGGCGTGGGGCAGCTCGGGCAGATTCCGCTCCAGTACGCCCAGGAGCTCGTCGTGCTCGCGGTCGAGATTGACCGCACGGACTTGCAGCGTCATCGCTTCACCGTGACCCGACGCCCTGCCGTTCCTCGACGAAGCTCGTGAGGCGCCGGAGCGTCTCGAAGTGCTCCGGGATCAGGTCCTCGTCGGCCACCGTGATGCCGAACTCCTGCTCGAGATACCCCACCAGGTCCAGGACCCCGAGGGAATCCAGGATCCCGTTCGCGAGCAGATGCTCGTCGTCCCCCAGCGCGTGATTCCGCGCCGAGGGGAAGTGCTCGACGAGGAAGCCCTTGATGCGGGCGGTTACCGATCGGTCGCTCATCGTCTTCTCTCCTGAGTTGTGATCAGCCATCCCGGTCCCCGTGAGTCAGGAACCAGGTCGAGTTCTCGAGCATGGTCGAGGTGGGCCCGGCCCCCGCCAGACCGTGAACGACCACCGGCGCCTCGCCGCGCGGCCGGAAGCCCATTCCGGTCAGGCGCGCCAGCCACGACTCCGGCGCCGCCACCGCCACCCGGACGTCGGCGACTCCCTGGGTCCACAGCCCCGCGACGGCATGACGCACCAGCCCGTCCAAGACCGCGTCGTCCGCCACCGAAAAGACATCCACCAGGGTGGCCACCTGCGCCTCGCGGGCAATCGCCACGTAGCCCGCCAGGGTGCCGTTCGACCGCGCGGTCAGCAGCTCGTGCCGATCGAGGGGGCTGTCGAGGTACCGCCAGTTGAGGTACTCGGCAGACCGCTCCCCGCAGATCCCGTTCGCCACTCCGACCCGTCGGGCCAGGGCGGAGAATTCCTCTCCGCAGCGCCCGGAGTGGGGCGCCACCACCAGGCCGCCCGTCAGACGGGGCGGACGACACGCCCAGCCCAGCGCCAGGTCCACGAGACGGCCGGCTGCTCCCGCCAGGATCCCACCTCGCTGCCTCAAGCGATGACTGACTCGCAGCGGCCTAACCATGCGCCGAAACTGAATGGACGGCACGATTCTCAACCGCCGATAGACGGCCTCCATCGACCGGCTCGGGAAGTCATAGCAGACCGGAATTCCATCGGCCGCCAGATCCTCCAGACAGGCCCGCTGCAGCTGCAGCGCCGGCCCGAGCGCGCGATGGGTCTCGGCCACGCAGAAGTCCCCCAGGAGCCAGGCCGTGATCGGCCCGCGCTCGGTGACCATCCGCCGGGGAAAGGCTCCCGCCACTCCGACCATCTCGCCGGTGGAGGCATCCTCCGCCATCCAGAGGCGACCCTGGCCGGCCGGTCCGGCGTGGTAGAGCCAGTCGAAGCGCTTGCGGTCGTACGCCGAATTGACGTGCCGCCGCAGGAGCTGGATCGCGGCGTCGCGGTCGCTCCCGATGTCGCCCGGACGCACCTTCACGATCATCGGCCCGCCCCGCGAAGATTCGGGGCCACGTCGGTCGGGCCGCTCTCGTCGATGAAGAGGCGGTGCCAGAGCTCGAGGACCATCAGCGCCCACAGGTGATGCGCGTGATTCCGCTCGCCCCGCTGATGCCGGTCCCACATGCCCCGGACGGTGTCCGCCCGGAAGTAGCTCCGGCCCAGGGCCCGCTCCGAGAGGAGGAGATCCTCTCCCATCGGACGAAGCTCGCGCCGGAGCCACGACGCCAGGGGGATCGAGAAGCCCATCTTCGGCCGATGGATCACCGACGCGGGTACCCGCCGCTCCGCGAAGCGCTTCAGCAGGTACTTCGAGGTCCGGCCGTGGTACTTCATCTCCGAGGGCAGACCGGCCGCGAACTCGATCACGTGATGGTCCAGCAGCGGCGAGCGGACCTCGAGCGAGTTCGCCATCGCCATCCGGTCCATCTTGACCAGGATGTCGTTGGGCAGCCAGGTCTTGAGGTCCACGTACAGGATGCGCCGCAGGTGGTCGAGACCGCGGACCCGGTCGAAGTGCGACCGGAACGCGGTGAACGGATCGTAGCCGTTGAGTCCGCGCCGGAAGCCGTCGGTGAGCAGGGCCTGCTTGTCGGCCGGGGTGAAGAGGCTCATGTCGTGGAAGTACGCCTGCTCCGGGTCCAGGCTCAGATTCCGGAGCAGGAACTTCCAGCGCAGTGGCCGGGGCAACCGGTCCGCCTTGGGCAAGATCGCGGCCAGCGGCCCCAGGACGCCCCGGCGAACGGGGCGCGGAAGCCAGCCCCGCAGCCGGTCCTCGAGGAGATTCAGGCCGTACCGCCACTGGTAGCCTGCGAATACCTCGTCACCCCCGTCGCCCGAGAGGGCGACCGTCACCCGGCGTCGCGCCGCCTGCGAGACGTAGTAGCTCGGGATCGCCGAAGAGTCGGCGAAGGGCTCGTCGAGATGCCACACGAGCGTGGGCAGGATGTCGACCGCGCGCGGCTGCACGACCACCTCCTGGTGATCGGTGCCCAGGGTCTCGGCGACCGTCCGGGCGTGCGGGGCCTCGTTGAACGCCCGCTCCCCGAAGGTGACGGTGGTCGTCGCGACCGGACGGTCCAGGAGCGACGCCATCGTCGCGACCACCGCGGTGGAGTCCACCCCGCCGCTCAGGAAGGCGCCCAGGGGCACGTCGCTGATCAGGCGCAGCCGCACCGCCTCCGTGAAGATCGAGTCGAACTGCTCGAGATACTCGTCCTCGGTGCGGGCGGGCAGATCGCGGTAGGCGACGTCCCAGTATTCGACGGTCCGGGTGCGGCCTCCCTCCCAGACCAGGTAATGCGCGGGCGGGACCTGCTGCACGTTCTGGTAGATCGTTCGCGGCGCCGGTACCGCCCCGAACGAGAGGTAGTCGTCGAGGGCCTCGACGTTCAGGGCTCGCTTCACCGAGGGGTCGGTCATCAGCGCCTTCAGCTCGGAGCCGAACAGGAGGCGCTCACCGTCCTGGGTGTAGTAGAGGGGCTTCTTGCCTACCCGATCCCGCGCCAGCAGGAGCCGGCGATTCCGGATGTCCCACAGCGCGATGGCGAACATGCCCCGCAGACGCGCGACGAACTGATCGCCGTACTCCTCCCAGCCGTGGACGAGTACCTCGGTGTCGGAGGCGGTGGCGAAGCGGTGCCCGCGGGCGGCGAGGTCGACCCGCAGCTCCTGGAAGTTGTAGATCTCGCCATTGAAGACCACGACCTTGCTGCGGTCCTCGTTGTAGATCGGCTGGTCGCCGGTGGACAGATCGATGATGCTCAGCCGGCGGTGACCGAGCCCCGCGCCCGCGCCCCAGAAGAAGCCGTCGGCGTCGGGCCCTCGGTGCGAGATCACGGTCGTGACCCGCCGCAGCAGCTCCCGGTCGACCGGATGCGCCGGATCCCGATACACCACGCCGCTGATGCCGCACATGGTCAGGCGCTCCTCGCCAGACGGGTGGCCGCCAGGGCCGAGTAGAGGTTCGTGTAGGCCTGAGCCATCCGCTCCAGGCTGAAGTGGCCGATGGCCCGCTGGCGGGAAGCCTGCCCGTGACGGCGGCGGAGATCCGCGTCGCCGACGTATGCCGCGAGCGCGGCGGCGAGGGCGTCCGGATCGGAGCGCGGAACCAGCGCACCTCCCACCCCGTCCTCGACGAGCTCCGGGTTGCCGCCGACGCGGGTGGCGACCACCGGCAACCCGCTCGCCATGGCTTCCAGGATCGTGTTGGAGATGCCCTCGGCGATCGACGGCAACGCGAACACGTCGAGCGCGGCCATGACGGCCGGGATGTCGTCGCGGTTGCCGAGGAGCCTCACGTGGTCGCGCTGCCCGAGCTCGATCGCCGCTCGCTCCAGGTCACCCCGGCACGGTCCGTCACCGGCTACCACGAGCAGCGCCTCGGGATGCTGGGCGCGCACCCGCGAGAAGGCGCGGATCAGTCCGGCCTGGTCCTTCACCGGGTCGAGCCGTCCGACGGTTCCCACGATCGGCGCTTCGCCCGGCAGCGACAGCCGCACCCGCGACTCCAACCGGCCGGCGCGCCCGAACCGTGAGAAGTCGACGCCGTTGTGGATCGCGGTGACCTTCCCCGCCGGCACCCCCACGTCTTCGGTCAGCCACCGGCGCAGGTCGGTCGACACGGTCACGAACTGATGCACCAGTGGGGCAAGCGCACGACGGATGCGATTACGGCGCCGATTGCGGCCATCCGGATCCGCCACTTCCCGGCCGTGCTCCCCGTGGACGACCAGGGGTACCCGGGCGACGCGCGCGGCGGGAATGGCGTCCACCGCGGGCCAGTTGCGCGAGTGGACGATGAGCGGCCGCAGGTGGCGGAGAAGCCGCACGAGCCGGAGCAGGGCCCAAGGATCCTGACCGGGGCGCTTGCGAAGCACGATGACCTCGACTTCCGGCCGGAGCCGCCCGTGCAGTGGCCCGTCGGCGGTCATGCACACGATCACGTGGCGAAACCGGGAGGTCGTCGTGTTCACGAGGTTGACGACGCCGTTCTCCAGCCCGCCCACGGCCAACGAGTTGATCACGTGGACCACGAGGGGCATGGCGGGAGTCGGACGGGAGAACGCGTTCGTCACGGCAGCGTCGCCACCAGCATGCGAAGGGTTCGCAGCCCGCCGTTGAGGCCCTCGATGCAGCCCTCGCGGGCCTGGGCCGAGTCGGTGAGGTATTCGCGCCGCCCGGTGCAGGCCAGGAGCCGCATGCGCACGTCCATGATCTGCTTGTTCTGGAGGGTGAGCAGCGGGTCTGGGAACTTGTCGGTGGCCATGATGAGCTGGTTGCTCTCGTAGGCTCCGCGCAGGTAGCGATATGCGTCGATCAGGTACTTGACCGCGGTCGCCGTGCTCTCGGCGTCTCCGCTCGACGTGAGGAGACCGAGACCGTGCTCGTAGGCGGGCAGCGCGGTCCGCACCTGCGTGGCGATGACCCTCGGGTCCTTCACGTTGTGGAAGAGCGGCGAGTCGGTGATGGTCCCTTCCTGGGCCATCGCGGGATGCGCCAGGGTCATCACTCCCATCGCGATCAGTCCCAGGCCAAGGCCCCGAAGCCGTTGCCCCATGTGACGCTGCTGATCCATGCGGGTTCCTCCCTATGCCTGCGAAGCCGACAAAAGGTCTCGTGCGACAGTCTTTAGCTCTGTGCTCAACGTACGGTCCAGCAAGAACAGTGCCACGATGTACGTTCCGGCCCCGGTGGCGATTTCGCTCACCAGGCTTTCAAGGGGGCTCAACTGTAGCGGCACACCGTGCTGCAGGAACAGCACCGCTACCACCATGAGGGCGGTGGCCCCCAGGGGTGAGGCGAGCCTCCTCACGTAGTCCCCGACCGAGAGCTCGATCTCGGACAGCGCGGGCAGCAGCACGGTCATCCGGAGCGGTACCACGACGAGCAGTCGAACGGTCACGACCGCCACCAAGCTGTACCAGGCCCCCGCGATGGTCGCCACGGTCACGATCCCGAACCAGAGCAGCGCCCGGTTGAGCAACAGGCCGCCGCGGCCTCGAGCCATCAACAGCGGGCTGCACGTGAGGGTGGACACGACCACCGCGCTCTCCAGGCAGAGCAGCTGGAACGGGACGATCAGGGCCTGCCACTTCGCGGACAGGAGCAGGGGCACCAGCTGCGGAGCGACGAGGGCAAGACCCACCTGGACCGGCAACGAGACCACTGCCAGGTACTTGGAGATCTTCAGGAAGTATTCGGTGAGCTGGATTCGATCGTGCTGGAGCTTGGCGAACACGGGCAGGGAGATCTGGTTGATGATCGCGGTCGACAGCCGGGTCGGAGCCTCGGTCAGCCCCTGCGCCATCGAGAACAGCCCGACCGCGGTGCTACTGAGCAAACGCGCGATCACGAATGTGTTCGTGGTCGTCGTGAACGTGGCGACCAGCTGGCTCCCGGCCACGCTCATCCCGAAGCTCAGGAGCTTCCGCATGCCGCGGAAGTCGACCTCGAGCGTCGGCGCCCAGCCCGCGAAGAACGCCAGCCCTACGTTCAGCACCACCGCACGCGCGAGGTGCCCGACGACCAGCGCCACGACCCCGAATCCGAGGTAGGCGAGGCTGAGCGCCACCAGCGCCGACGCGGTCACCCCGAAGGCCTCCGCGAGCGAGCGGCGCCGCAGGTTGATGTTCTTGGTGAGCAGGCTGTAGGGAACTGTGCCGAGCGAGTTCAGGAGGAACGTCAGGCACAGCAGGCGCAGCGGCCAGGCGAGGCCCGGTTCCCCGTAGATCCGGCTGATCGCCCCGGCCGCCACCATCGTCAGCCCGGTCAGCAGCAGGCTCGTCGACGCCACCACCCAGAACACCGCGCTGACCTGCGCGCGGGTCAGGTCCTGACGCTGGATCAGCGCGGTGCCGAGCCCGAACTCCTGCAGGAGCTCGACCATCGCGAGCACGCTCAGCGCGATGGCGTAGAGGCCGTAGTCCTCCGGGGCCAGCAGCCGGGCGAGCAGGACGGTTACCGCCCACGAGATGAGCTGTCCCCACAGCCGGGTCGCACCGTACCAGGCCGCCGACTTGACCGCCCGCGTGCGCAGGGAGGAGCGCTCGCTCATACCTTGCCCGGTCCGGCCGCCACGTCCTCGCCCTCCGGCAACGCCTCGGCGCGCGGCCCCGGCCCCTCGGTCACGAGTCGCTCGAGCCCATTCAAGATCCTGGCCCAGTCGTGGTTGCGCTCCACGCAGGTCCGAGCCGCCGCCGCGTGGCGGTCCCGGAGAAGCGGGTCATCCAGCAGCGATACCACGCCCCGGCTGAACGACTCGGGGTCGTCCGCCACCAGCACGTCCCGCCCCGCCTCCGCGTTGATCCCGTTGAACGCGGCCGGGCTCGCCACGACCGGCACGCGCATGGCCATCGCCTCGAGCACCTTGTTCTGAAGTCCGCGCGCGATGCGGAGCGGAGCCACCGCCACGGTCGCCGCATCGAAGTACGGCCGCACATCGTCCACCCGGCCCGTCACCACGATCCGTCGCCCATCGGCCAACCGCCTCACCGCGGGGGACGGATCCATCCCCACGATGTAGAACTCGGTCTCGGGCCGTCGCGCCCACACCCGTGGCAGGATCCGGGACACGAAGTCCCCCACCGCCTCCACGTTGGGCTTGTACGACATGTTCCCGGTGAACACGACGCGAGCCGGACTCGCCGGCCCGCCCTCCCGCTGCGGACGGAAGTAGTCCAGGTCGACTCCATTCGGGAACACGTAGATCGGCTTGTCGACGTACTGCCCGAGTACCTCTCGCTCCCGGGGCGCGTTGACGGAGCACGCATCGAATCCCTCGGCGAGCCACCGCTCGTAGCGGCGCACCTTACGTCCCTCGAGGGCAAACCCCAGCGAGAGCGGGAACCTGCTGGCGCGGGCATATTCCAGCCACTTCTCCGAGTCCGCGTCGCCGTAGTCGAGGATCTTCCGGCACCCACGATGTCGGGCCACGTACGGCCCCATCGACGAGCAGTGCACGAAGATCGCCTCGAAGTCGCGGGTCGCGAGGAGGGTCTGGACGGTCCGGTCGAGCGCGGGAGAGTAGAAGTATCCGAACGTGGCCGGGTACGTGGTCGCGGTGTACAGGCCGAATCGACCCCAGCCCGCATAGGTGGGGATCTGCCCGACGTGCAGCTCGTGGCAGTACTTGCGGAGATCCTGCCCCTCCGCCACCTCGGCCGCGCTCCGCGCGACCGTGGCGACCGTCACCTCGTGACGGCGGCTCAGGTGGCGGATCATGTTGAAGGGGCGGATCTTCCCTCCGCGCTTCGGCGGATACGGAAGGCGGTGACAGAGAAAGAGGATCCTCATGACCCTTCGAACGGTCGTCCCAGCGCTCCGTAGCGCAGGCCCGCGATCCCGCTGAAGTCGCCCGGAGTGAACAGGCTCCAGCTATCGAAGAGCACGCCGGGGCTCCGCATGCTCCGGGCGAGCAGGGGAATCCCCGCCGAGAGGTAGTCTTGGTGGTTGTTCATGATGACGACCGCGTCGGCCCCCGCGAACCCTTCCTCGAGCGTACAGGCCCGTGCTCCGAGTCCGGTCACGACCTTCTCCGGGGTCACGAAGTCGTGCCCCCAGACCTCGAAGCCAACCTTCTGGAGCTGCTGCATCAACGGGATGGCCGCCGAGCCCCGCACGTCCTCGGTCGCCGGTCGCCCCTTGAAGGCGAAGCCGGTGACGAGGACCTTGGCGCCGTCTCCGCCCGGCCGCAGGCGCCGAACCTCCCCGATCACTCGAGCCGCCACCTGGTCGGGCAGGCCCTGGTTCAGCCGGCGCGCCTCCTCGATGACCCGAGGCTTGAAGTCCATCTGGTGCAGGCTGGAGATCAGAATGAGCGCGTCCTTCTCGAGGCACGGGCCCCCGACGAAGCCCGGCCGAGCGACGCCCGAGCGGAGGTAGTCGGCATTGGCGGCGTGGATGAGCTCACCGGCGGACAGGCCCAGCCGCTCGGCGATCAGGGCGACCTCGTTGGCGAACGCGAACGTCAGGTCACGATACGTGTTGTTGATGAGCTTGATCATCTCGGCCGCCTCGAGGGAGGACACCCGGACGATCTTCTCGGTGATACGGCGGAACATCGCCTCCGCGCGGTCCGCGCTCCGCTCGTCGAGGCCCCCGATGATCTGGGGCAGCGAGCACATCTCGGGGATCGCTCGCCCTTCGATCGTCCGCTCCGGACAGAAGGCGAGCCCGAAGCGGGAGGCGCGACGCTGGATCTCCGGCAGCACGATCTTGCGCGTCGTGCCGATGCTGACCGTGCTGCGCAGCACCACGAGCGGGTCCTCCCCGAAGCCGGGCGCCAGCCGCTGCACCGCGAGGCGGATCTTGTCGAGATCGGGCTGCTCGGTCCCCGCCTCGAGGGGAGTCCCCACCGTGATGATGTAGATGTCCTGCCCGCTCGGGGGCGTCGAGGTGAGCGTGAGCCGGTTGTGCAGGTTCCGCTCCAGGAGGGCGGCCAGCCCCTCCTCCTGAAAGTCCACCGTGCGCGTCGTGTTCACTCGCACGATGAAATCGTCGTTTGTGTCGTAGCCCGTCACCCGGAAGCCGGCTTCCGCCAGGACGGCGGCAAGCGGCAGACCGATGTGTCCGGTCCCCACCACACAGATCTTGGTCTCAGAGGTCATTCGTGATCGCTCCTTGAGGGTCGCCGGTCTGCATCAGCCGCTCGAGGACCGCCGGCGCGATCCGTGACTCGACATAACGGAACTTCCCGGCCGCGGTCCGCAAGATCTCCTCGCGCGCCTCGAAGCTCACGCGGAGGTCGGACCCGAACGCGGGAACGAACTGGGCCCGGAGGGCGGCCTGCTCGGCCTCGCCGAACGCCCCCGAGGGAACGATCTCCACCAGCAGGTGGTCCGGGGCGTCCTGGACCACCCGGAACTCGCGGACAGACGGGGAGTCGCGAAGCACGTAGATCGCCGACAGCGCGTGCAGGACTCGCCCCGAGGGCGTGACGAGGAAATCGGTCCGCCGTCCCTCGACGCCTCGCAGCTTGGGGAGACTGCGTCCGCACGGGCAAGGGGTCGGGTCCAGCGCCCCGATGTCACCGGTCCGGTAGCGGAGGATCGGGAAGGCACGTGAATCGAGGTTTGTGAGCACGATCTCGCCGCGCCCGTCGACATCCGGATCCAGGATCTCGACGTGCATGCTCTCGGCCAGGATATGAAGTCCGCCGCTCGGGCACTCGAGCGCGACCAGGCCGCCGTCCCGGCAGCCATACTCCACTCCGACGGGGCAGCCCAGGGCAGCCTCGATGGTCTTCCGCTGGAAGTCGAAGAGCGGCTCCGCGGTGGTGAAGACCGCCTTGAGCCCCACAGGGGGGTCCAGGCGCTCCCGCTGGAAGTGGCTCGCGACGAGGTGAAACGCGCTGGCGTACCCGAACATCTGGGTGGGACGCACGCGCTGGATCGTGGCCGCGTGGCGGCGGAGGCCCTGATCGCCCATGTCGAAGGCGGACAGGACCCGGGTGTTCAGGAACCGGTCCCGGAGCTGGCGGACGCGCTCGAGAGCGCCGGTCCGGGCGGGGGTTCCCCACAGGACGATCTCCCGCGTCCCTGGCTCGACCCCGTACCAGCGGTGGGCGCGCAGCCTGCCGGCCTCGCCCATTCCCATCCGCTCCATGTCGACGAGGACGGTGACCGGCGTGCCGGTGGAGCCACCGGACGAGCGCCGGTGCACGCCCGGGAGCGTCGCGCGGGCCCGCAGGTCGTCGAACCGGGTCTGCAAGATGTCCCGGGTGAGGAACGGCAGGTGACCCAGGTCCTCGAACGAATGGACGCTCCGGGGCCGCAGCCCGTGCTCGTCGAAGAGCGCCCGGCAGTACGGAACGTGCTCGTGCACGAACTCGAGGAAGCGCCGGAGGCGCCGCAGGCGGTACTCCTCAAGCCGTCGGGGGGGGAGCCACTGGCTGGCCTCCAGCTCGGCCAGGAGCCGGAACGTCGGCTTGCCCTTGAGCCGCTCGTGGAGGGGGAAGAGATAGCGCGAGACGAGTCGCTCGTTCATCGCGTCCTCTTCAGCGCCTGGTTGAGCTCGTCCAGCGCATAGTCGACCGAGTCGGCCCAGTCGAAGGCGCGGGCGCGCTTCACCAGAGCGTTCCGGTCCCACGGGGTATCGAGGGCCCTGCTCATGGCCTGGCCGAGCGCGCCGGGGTCCCCGTAGGGCACCAGGATCCCATCCTGGCCATCGCGGACGATCTCGGACGTGCCGCCGACCCGGGTCGCGACGGCCGGGGTGCCGCACGCGAGCGACTCGAGCAGGACGTTCGGCCAGCCTTCGGACTGCGTCGCGAGCACGGACACGTCGGCGGCGCTGAACCAGCGGACCAGATCGGCGTGCGGCTGGGGCCCGGCCACCAGCACGTGATCGTTCAGGCCGAGCCGCCAGATGGTCTCGGTGAGCCGGCGTCGATACTGCTCGCCCGGCCGTGAATTGCCCACCATCACGTAGAGCAGGTCGGGGTATTTCTCGCGAAGAGCCGGCAGGATCTCCACCACCGTGTGCTGGCCCTTGCCCTCGTAGATGCCGGCAACGGTCAGCAAAATCTTTCGGTCCTCGGGGAGGCCGGCCAGCCGGCGAGCCTGGGTCCGATCCATCGGCATGAACTTCCGGGTGTCCACCCCGTTGGGGATGACCCTCACCCGCTCGCGCGGCAATCCGAGCCCCACCGCGACCCCGGCCAGCGACTCGCTCACCGCGGTGACCCGATCCGCCTGCCGTAGCACCCAGCGCAGCTGGGGGCGGTGCAGGGGATAGCCGGACAGGCGGACGATGGTGCCGCGCAGGGTCACGACCACCGGGCACGAGAACGTCTTGGCGAGCAGCGTCGCGGCGAGCCCGTCCGGGAAGGCGAAGTGGGCGTCGATGATCTCGAAGGGAAAGGTCCGACGGAGCCGGCGCGTGAAGGCCAGCAGCGAGAGATAGTAGAACGCTCCGTCCATGAACTTCCCGTAGCGCGGCAGGGAGAAGAACCGGGGATGGTAGACGGTCAAGCCTTCCTGGTGCTCGACCGCGGGCACCGTCGCCCGCTCTCTCCGGATCCAGCGATTCAGCGGGAACCACGGAACCGGCGCCACCACCACGACCTCGCAGCGCTTGCCGAGACGCCGGATCCGCTCCCGCACGAAGACGCCCCGCGTGGGCTGAGTCGAGCTCGGGAACGTGGAGCTGAGGACGAGGACGCGCATCAGACTCCCCGGTACGCCGGGAGGTAGCCGGCCACGCTGCGGTCCCAGGTCCGCTCCTCCCGGACCCAGCGGCGGGCGCTGTCGATCACGTGCCGCCGAAGCTCCTGGTCGCCGACGAGCCGCGCGGCCTGCTCCACGAGCGACTCGCGGCTCTCGGCCTTGAACAGCAGGCCGGTCTGCCCATCGGCGACGAGCTCGGCCTGGCCGCCCACATCGCTGGCCAGAACCGGGATCCCGGCCGCCATCGCCTCGAGTGGCTTCAACGGCGTGACCAGCTCGGTGATCCGCATCCTCCGCCGAGGCAGCACGATCACGTCGAGGAGCGTGTAGAGATCGCGCACCTGATCCTGCGGCACCCGACCGAGCATCAGCACGGATGACCCCGCCCGCTGAGCCGCCGCCCGCAGGGCCTCCTCGTCACGGCCGCTCCCGGCCAGGAGCAGCTTGGCGCCCGGCACCTTCGCCACCACGCCCGCCATCGCGTCGACCAGGAACGGAAGCCCCTCGTAGAAGCTGAACGAGCCGATGTACCCGAAGACCGGTCCCGAGCCGAGCCCGAGCCGAGCGGCCAGCTCAGTGGCCCGCGGACGGGTCTCGAACCATTCCGGATCGACACCGTTCGGGACTATGGCTACCCGGGCCGCCGGCACGCCTCGGCCGATGACCTCGGCCCGGATGCCCTGGCAGATGGTGACCACCGCATCCGCGCGGCGGAGTACCATCGACTCCAGCGCCCGGCTCAGTCGATAGCGCACGGAGGTCTCGCCGTGGGTGCCGTGGCTGACCGCCGCATCCTCCCAGAACGTCCGGACCTCGTACACGGTCCGTACCCCGAGACGCCGGCCTGCCCAGAGCGCTGGAAAGCCATTCAGGAGGGGCGAGTGAGCGTGGATGACCTGGCTTCGCTCCTGTCGGGCCACCTTCTCGATCCGTGCGGCCAGCCGACGCATGAGGAGCAGTTCGCGGAGGACCGGGAGCCGACCACCGCTCCGGCCCGTCCGGTAGTGCACGATGTCGTCCACCACGTCCCGGCTGTCCTGCATGCTGCCCTGCTTGGGCGATGTGAGCACAACGGCCTCCAGGCCGAGGCGCCGCTGAGCTCGCACGATGCTCCGGGAGCGATAGCTGTAACCGCTGCCGATCGGGAGCGAATGGTCGAGCACGTGCAGGATCCGGCTGGGGCTCATCGCGTCCATGATCCCTACGCGGCCTGCCGCGTCGCGGCGGTACCGTTCCCGGTCCAGCGCTCCATCCAGAGCTCAAGGCACAGCAGGGCCCACAGGCGCGCCGAGTAGTCGCGGCGACCGGACTCGTGGACCCGCAGCAGGCGCTCCACCTCCGTGCTCCGGAAGATTCCTCGTTGCCGCGCGGCCGGACCGAGGAGGGTATCCCACGCCATCTCGCGCAGGTCCCGTCGAAGCCAGGTGCCCAGCGGGACCCCGAAGCCCATCTTCCTCCGACCGAGAATCTCGCTCGGAAGCGAGTCCGCCATCACCCGCTTCAGCAGATACTTCCCGGTCTCGCCTCGTAGCTTCAGGTCCGACGGGATCGTCGCCACGTACTCCATCAGCACGTGGTCCAGCAGGGGCACCCGGGCCTCGAGCGACACCGCCATGCTGGTCCGGTCCACCTTGGTCAGGATGTCGTCGGGCAGGTAGGTGGCCATGTCGATGTGCTGCAGCGCGGACACGAAGTCGGGCGCTTGCTGGCGATCGGCCAACCGCTCGAACGCCACCGGATCCGCCGCGGTCGTCGCGAGATCGCCGAACTCCGTCGACAGGAGACGCCGCAGCGTCTCGCTCCGCTCGTAGGTGACCAGCCGATGGTACCGGGCGATACCTCGCGAGGCGAGCAGTCCCGCGTAGGCCTGGCCCGGCCCCCCGACCGGCAGCACCCGGGCGACCATCCCCAGGAGGGGCTGAAGTAGCGTCGGCAGCGGGCCCGCCATCCGCCGTTCTAGCTCCTGGGTCTGGGCGTAGCGGCGGTACCCGGCGAAGTTCTCATCTCCTCCGTCACCGGAGAGCGCCACCGTCACGTGACGACGGGTGATCTCGGAGACGTAGTAGGTCGGGATCGCCGATGAGTCCGCGAACGGCTCGTCGAAGTGCCAGATGAGCTTCGGGAGCACCGCCAGAGCGTCCGGCTTCACCACGTACTCGTGGTGCTCGGTCCCGAAGCGGTTCGCGATCTGGCGCGCGTACGTCAGCTCGTCGAAATCGGCCTCCTCGAACCCGATGGAGAAGGTCCGGATCGGCGCGCTCGACGCCTGCGCCATCAACGCCACCACGGTGCCCGAGTCGATGCCACCGCTGAGGAACGCTCCAATCGGCACGTCGGCCACCATGTGCGACCGCACCGCGTCGTCCAGGTGGGCGCGGAGCCCCTCCATCCACTCCGACTCTCGCACTCCGACGACCGGCGCGAACGGCAGGTGCCAGTAGGTGGCCATGCGCGGCTCCCCGCGGTCTAGGGACAGGACGAGGGTCGTCGCGGCGGGGAGCTTCCGTGCGCTGGTGAAGATGGTCAGCGGGGCCGGCACGTAGTGATAGGTCAGGTACGCCCCGAGCGCCTCCCGATCCAGGGTTCGCGGGAACTGCGGATCCTCCAGCAGCCCTTTGAGCTCGGACGCGAACAGGAGCCGCCGACCGTCCCACGAGTAGAACAGGGGCTTGATGCCGACCCGATCCCGCGCGAGCACCACGCGTCTGGCGCGCTCGTCGAGGATTGCGAAGGTGAACATCCCGCGGAGCTGGCGCACGCACTCCGGACCCCACGCTTCGTAGGCGCGAAGAATCACCTCGGTATCGGACGAGGTCTTGAAGCGGGCGCCCTTCGCCTCGAGATCGCGCCGCAGCTCACGGAAGTTGTAGATCTCGCCGTTGAACACGATCCAGACCGCGCCGTCGTCGCTGGCCATCGGCTGGTCGCCGGTCGCGAGGTCGATGATCGCCAGCCGCCGGTGGCCCAGTCCGACCGCCCCCCGACAGACGAACCCGTCACCGTCCGGGCCCCGGTGGCCGAGGACGGTCGTCATGGCTCGCAGCAGCGACGCGTCGGCCGCCCGCCCGTCCGTCTGGACGATGCCCGCGATCCCGCACATCTCAGGCCCGCTCCGGCTGCTGCAGGCCGGGACGCCGCGCCCTTCCGAGCGTCCGAGCCGTCGCGCGCGGTGGGGCGAGGGCCCGCCGGGATCCCACCGTCTGGGGCTGCGCCGCCTTCTCCTCGGCAACCGCCTGCTCCGACAGGGACCAGAGAATCGCGCTGGTTCCCACCATCAGGAAGTAGAGGTCGAAATAGGCCACGCCCAGGGAGGCGCCGCTCACCAGGTAGGGAACGAGTCCCAGCCGCGTCATCTCCGCATACCGCGAGAGATGTCCGTGTTTCGGATCATCCTTCCAGCGACGCCTGACGCGGGTCAGGATGATCAGGGTGTCGCCCACCACCACCAGATAGAGGCCGAGACCCAGGAAGCCATGCTCGGCCATCACCTCGAAGTACAGGCTGTGGGCGTCGCGTGCCGCCCTGAAGTCCATCCCGTAGAACTTCGTCCACAGCTCGGGCGCCCAGAGGGCTCGGAAGCCCTCTCCGAAGAACGGGTGCTGCACCGCGATCTGGGCGGCGGTCTCCCAGGCCTCGACTCGCCCCGCCACCGAGATGTCGCGCGTCTCCGCCGACCTCTGCTCCCCGATCGAGGAGATTCGATCCCGGAGGCGCGCCGGCATCACCGCCATCACCACCAGGCTCAGGACGATGGCACCGGCCGCGAACCGCCACCGCCACGGGGAGCGCCAAACCAGACCGGTCAACACCAGCAACAGGCCGATGAACGCCCCGCGGGAATAGGTGAACAGGATCGCGATGATGGAGAAGGCGAAGATCACCCGCATCGTACGCTTCAGCCACACCCGCTCCTCTTCCCGGGACAGGTACAGGAGCGTCGGGAGGATCATGCAGAGGGCGAGACCCAGGGTGTTGTTGTCCCAGAAGAAGCTGCGCTCGGGACCGTATACCCGCTCGCCGCCGCCCGTCCTCAGCACCCACAGGCCGCCCTTGAGCCCGTGCAGGCCCAGGCTCACCGCGCTGACCACGTAGAGCCACCGGAGGCGCCCTCGCTCCTGGAAGAGCACCATCGTCACGAAGGTCATCAGCAGGGACTTGCATACCCAGTCCCACTTCCCCCAGGCCATCGTCGGGTCATACGCCAGGAGCGTACTCACGGTGACGTGCACGCTGAAGAGCGCCAGGAACAGCACGCTGGCGGTACGGGGCAGCGGCTTCTTTCCCTCGCTCGACATCACGTAGCCGAGCAGGGTGGCCAGCGCGACGACCATCGCGACGGGCAGGTTGCGGCCGAACCCCCAGGTGAAGCTCTGGGGGACGAAGTAGGCCACCCAGAACCACGCCAGCACCCCGATCCACGGCCGGAAGAAGCTGACCGGGACCAGGAAGAAGAGCGTGGCGACCAGGGCAAGGTCGCGGATCGGGCTCATGACATGACCTCGGTGAGCGCTCCGGCTACTCCACCGTCACGCTCTTGGCCAGGTTGCGGGGCTGGTCGACGTCGCAGCCTCGAACGATCGCGACGTGATAGGCCAGGAGCTGGAGCGGGATCACTGTCACCAGGGGCGCGAGCAGGTCGACCGCAGGGGCCACCTCCAGCACGTGATCCGCCCGGCGGGCCATCGCGGTGTCCCCCGGATGGGCGACCGCGATGACGCGTCCGGACCGCGCCTTGACTTCCTCGATATTGCCCGCCATACGCTCGTAGGTCCCGTCGCGGGGCACGAGGGCCACGACCGGCATGTCCTCGTCGATCAACGCGATGGGGCCGTGTTTCATCTCACCCCCCGCGTAGCCCTCGGCGTGGATGTAGGAGATCTCCTTCAGCTTGAGGGCTCCCTCGAGTGCGATCGGGAAGTGGACGCCGCGGCCCAGGTAGAGGAAGCTCTTGTACCGGGCGAGCTGCTTGGCCAGGTCGGCCACCGGATCCATGTGGCGCAGGGCCTCGGTCATGATTCCGGGGATCTCGAGCAGCTCCGCGATGCGCTTCTGGCACTCAGTCGCGGTCAACGCTCCTCGCTGCAGCCCGAGCGCCAGGGCCAGGACGTACCCGGCGGTGACGGTGGCGGTGAAGGTCTTCGTCGAGGCCACGCCGATCTCGGGACCGGCGTGCGTGTAGATGACACCGTCCGCCTCCCGGGCCAGCGCGGACCCCACCACGTTCGTGATGGCGAGCACGGACGCGCCCTTGAGGCGGGCGGTCTTCGCCGCGCCCAGCGTGTCCGCGGTCTCACCGGACTGCGAGATGGCCACTACCAGCGTGTCGGGCCCCACCACCGGGTCCCGGTACCGGAACTCCGAGGCGAGGTCCACCTCGGCGCTCAGGCCGGTGAGCCGTTCGATCATGAGCCGAGCCACGAGGCCCGCGTGATACGACGTCCCACAGGACACCAGGATCACCCGCCGGAGCCGCGCCACCAGATCCGGAGTCAGGTTGGCCTCCGGGATCCGAACCTCCCCCGTCTCGGCGTTCACCCGGCCCCGGAACGTGGCCGCCACCGCCTCGGGCTGCTCGTGGATCTCCTTCAGCATGAAGTGGTCGTAGCCGCCCTTCTGGGCCATCGCGGCGTCCCACGCGATCACGGTCGGCGTGCGCTTCACCGCCACGCCCTCGAGGGTCGAGATCGCGAGCCCTTCGCACCCGATCTCCGCCACCTCGTCGTCCTCGAGGATCACCACCTGGCGGGTATGGGGGATGACCGCCGGAATATCGGACGCAATGAACACCTCGCCCTCCCCCAGTCCCACCACGACCGCACCGCCCCCGCGCTTGGCCGCGACGATCAGACCCGGCGCGTCGGCAGACAACACGCAGAAGGCATACGCGCCCCGGACCTGCCGGAGCGCCGCCTTCACCGCGGAGGCGAGGTCTCCGGACCGGGGGAGCTCCCGCTCCACCAGGTGCGCCATGACCTCGGTATCGGTCTCGGAGCGAAAGTTGTGACCCTCCGCCTCCAGCTTCATCTTCAGCTCGAGATAGTTCTCCAGGATCCCGTTGTGCACGACCGCCACGCGCCCGCTGCAGTCGACGTGGGGATGGGCATTGGCGTCGGAGGGGCGCCCGTGCGTGGCCCAGCGGGTATGGCCGAGCGCGGTTTTGCCCGCCACCGTCGCCCCCTCGATCACCTGCCGCAGCCGCGCGATCTTGCCGACGCTCCGCCGCACCACGAGGGTCGAGTCGGTCTGTACCACCAGCCCGGCCGAGTCGTATCCGCGATACTCGAGCCGTCCCAGGCCGTCGAGCAGAATCCCGACCGCGTCCCGCTTACCCACATACCCCACGATGCCGCACATGACGAGATCTCCTTCCTAGATTCCAGCCACTTGGTAGTAGGCAAGTTTCATGGCAAACGTTGGCAGGTGCTGCTCCCACGGTCCGCCGCGCCGCAGCTCGAACATCGGCGTGCGCTCGGTGTTGAGCCCTCGGCGAGTGGTGACCGCACAGCGGAAGCCCGCTCGCTCGACGAGCCCGACCGTTTCCGGGCTGTAGTCGTCCACCCCGCCGTTGGGATAGGCGAAACTCCGCACCGGCATCCCCAGCTTCTTCTCGATGGCGATCTTGGAGCCGTGGATCTCGCCCCAGGCCGCCTCGGGTTCCACCCTCGCGAGGATCGGGTGGTTGATGGTGTGGGCCCCGATCGAGAAGCCCAGTCCCCGCAGGGCGTCGACCTCGTCCCACGAGAGCATGAGGCGCTTCTGACCCTCCGGCGTCACCGGCTCCAGCTCGTGGATCAGGCGCTCGACCAGCCGCCGACGCTCGAGGTCGGGCAGGCGCTTCATGTGACGCAGCGCCGCCTCGAGCGCCCGCAGCCGCTCCGCCGTCGATCCGAGCGGCAGCCTCTGCCCCGGCGCAAGGGATACGGTGTCACGGCGAGTCGTCTTGACTCCCAGCGCGAGGAGGTCGTACCACGGGGTCTCCGACGTGCCCACGTAGCCGGTCGTGAGGAAGATCGTCGCGGGCAGGCCGTGCCGCGCCAGGATCGGCGCGGCGTGGGTCAGAGAGTCCCGGTACCCGTCGTCGAAGGTCAACGCCAACGCGTTGGCCGGAGCCCGACCCTCGCGCAGGCGCTCCGAGAGCTCCTCCACCGGGAGCACCGTGTAGTGACGGGCGATGTGCTCCATGCGTGCCGCGAACACGCTGGTGGCCAGCGCGGCGAAGAACGGATCCTGATCGTCGTTGACCCGGTGGAACGTGAGAATGGGCAGGCTCACGGTCCGGCGCAGACGCGCGGCTACCGAGGCCATCGGCCGGAGCAGCCCGCTCCGGTAGACGACCGTGGCCAGCGCGCGCACCGCCCGGGCCCGCGGGTTCATGCCGCCGCTCCCTGCCGAACGTGCCAGAGCTCGAGCATCAGCAGGTTCCAGAGCACGTCGCCGTAGAAGGGCGTCGCATCGGCGGCGTGCTGCCGGAACAGCCACTCGACCGTCCCCGGCGCGAGGTAGCCTCGTTCGCTTGCCTGCCGCGTCTCCAGGGTGTCATGGGCCAGGGTCACGAAGGCGCGATGGCCGCGCAGCCAGTCGCTGATCGGCAGCCCGAATCCGTGCTTGGTCTTCGTCAACACCTCGCGCGGCAGGAGTGAGGCGAAGGTGCGCTTGAAGAGGTATCGCTTCTCGGTCCCGCGGACCTTGTCGCGAACCGGCATCGTGGCCATGAGCTCCACGAGAGGATGGTCGAGCATCGGGAAGCGCACGGTCAGACCCGCGAGCTCCGCCGCCCGTGTCACCTTCAGGAGATCGTTGTCGCCCAGGGTGATCTTGAGGTCGACGTGGAGCAGCCGGTTCAGCTCCGCGGAGGCTCGGGCCGCGTGGTAGTGGCGTCCCGCCACCTCGACCGGCGCGACCGGGTCGATCGCCCGGAGGAAATCCGGGTGGAGCAGGCGCTCCCGCTCCTGGGCCACGAAGAACTCGCTCGAGTAGAAGCGCTCCGGATTCGGCCGTGAGGCGCGCGCGACGTAGCGCTGGGCCTTGCCGAGTGGCGTGGACCCTCCGTCGGGCAGGACCCGCAGCAGCGGCTCCAGCACGCCACGACGCAGGGGCCGCGGAATGAGGTTGTAGCGGGCGAGAACCTGCTCCCGCCGATAGCGCTCGTTGCCCCCGAAGATCTCGTCGCCACCGTCACCGGCGAGCAGCACGTCGATCCCGGCCTCCCGGGCCAGCCGGGCACAGAGATACGTGGGAATCGCCGAGTTGTTCCCGAAGGGCTCGTCGAAGCCCGCGACCAGGTGCGGAACGGAGGCAAAGGCCTCGTCGGGAGTGACGAGGTGCGTGTAGTGAGAGGCGGAGAAGTGCCGCGCCGCCAGCTCGGCGTACTCCAGCTCGTTGTACCGCTTCTCCTCGAAACCGATGGAGAACGCATTGACCCGCTCACCGGTAAGGAGGGTCATCAGACCGACTACCGTGCTGCTATCGGTGCCTCCGCTCAGGAACGCCCCGCTCGTCTTGGGCTCCGTGCCGAGAAGAGCCTGCCGGACCGCCTCCTGCGTCTGCGATACGATGGCGGCCCGCGCCATCGCCTCGGGACGGCGCTCCTCGGTATAGGTGAGGTCCCAGTAGCTCTCGAGAGACAGCCTGCCGTCCTCCCAGACCAGGAGCTGGCTAGGCGCGAGCCGCTGGACCCCGCGGTACATCGACTGCGGGGCTGGTACGGTCCCGAAGTTGAGGTAGGCATAGACCGACGACGGGTCGATCTGGCGGCGGACGGCCCCCAGGGTCACCGCGGTCTCGAGCCGGGGGCCAAACGCGAGGCCGTCCGCGGTCGCGGCATAGTAGATACGCCGGAAGCCAAACCGGTCCACCGCCACGACCAGCCGGCGACGCTCCGGGAACCACAGCGCCAGCGCGAAGGCTCCGCGGAGACCACGCGCAAAGGCGTTGCCTTCCCGCCGGTAGCGGTCGACCAGGCCGGCCGCGACGGACGACGTGCCGCCGGCGGTGAGCTCCTCGCGGTTGCTGATGTCGAGGTCCCCGACGACGACTGCGTCGCCGACCCTCTCGGCCCACGAGCCGTCGCCGATCGGGAGGAGTGTCGCGCCGGGCCCCACGACGGCCGTGGGCTGAACCTGGCCGCTTCGGTGACCGCCTACTGCGCCCATCAGGCGATCATCGAGCGTCTGACCGCGCTCGACGAAGACGCGCCCGGCGACGCCGCGCATCAGCGGCCTCCCTCGACGGCGGACGGCGGGGTCACGCTCCACGGCCGGCCGTTCGTCTTGTTCACCGAAGGTCGGATCGCCGCCGGCGAACCCTGCGCGGCGCGCTCGATGATCCCGGCCATCTTCTCCGCCATGACGGTCCACGACGCGTTGGTCGTCACGTACGCCTTGCCACGCTGCCCGAACTCGATCCGGCGAATCGGATCCTCGAGCAGCTGGATCAGCGCCTGGGCGACGTCGTCTGGTCCATCTGCCCGGCAGATGGCCTGCTTGTCCTCGATTCCGAGCCGCTCGATGGCCTTCGTGCCGGCGATGACCGGAATACCGGCGGCCATCGGCTCGAGGATGCGTCGGCGCAGATCGCCCCCGCTACCGACGAGCCCGATCGCCACCGCCTGGCTGTGGAAGAACCGGCGCGGATCCGTGACCGGCGCGATCACCTCGGCGCCGAGCAGACGCCCCGCCCGACCACCCGGAATCGAATCGCTACTCGCCAGCACGACCCGCGTCTCGGGGATCCGGGCTCGAATCCGCGGCACGACGTTGCGACAGAACTGCTCCGCCTCGTGGAGGTCCGGCTCGGAGCCGAGCGACGACGCCCTCAGCACGACGGTGCGAGTCTTGCTCTCCCGGGCCGGCCCGGTGAAGAGCTCGAGGTCCACCCCGCTAGGAATGATCGCGGTCTTGCCACCGGGGGCGAGCGAGCGGACGATGGCGTCAGCCGGAGACGAATCCGTCACGCACCAGGCGGCCCGCCGCGCCATCGCCGCCTCGGCCAGGCGCAGCCGGCTCGCCTCCGCGTTGAAGAACCGCGTGGCCGGGTAGGGGCTCCGCGCGGCCTGTGCCAGCCACCACTCCGAGTCCACTCCCGCGAAGTCCATGACCACCGGAATCGAGGCGTTCAGGTCGAGGACGTACTGGATCATGCTCGACGACAGCACGAAGACCAGATCGTAGGCGGATCGGCGGATGCGGTCCTCGAGACGCGTCCGGAGGGCTCCCGACCGCGCGTAGGACAGCGTGCAGGACTCGCCGGTCGCCGCCCGCACCGCCGCTTCCAAGGACTTCCACGTCCGCGGCATGACCGCGAACTCGATGTCGGTGAACTCCTTCCGAAGCGCCGAGAGCGCGCCGCTCGTGTCCGGGTTGTCCGTGACGAAGGCGACGGTCAGCTGGTGGTCGCGGGCCAGGTAGCGGCCGAACTGGTACTCGCGCGTATCCCGGACCGGCCGGCGGGCAGGGGGAAGCCAGCGACCGAGCATCAGAATGTTCATGGGAGATATTTCGTGAGCCGGGGCCCGACCAGCTTGGTGAGGGACAGAGGAGTGCGCTTCCAGGCCCGCACCGCGAAGGCGAGCTTCGGGTTGGACGGGCTCAAGTTCGGCATCTGGGCCCCGTCCCGCAGCACGTACTGGTAGGGGAGCGGAACCGGCTCGAATCCCCAGTGCCGCTTGAAGTTGTAGGCCCCCGTGCCTTCCCGGCTCCGACCGAAGTCGAACACCCGGTATCCCAGCTTGGCCACGTGGCAGAGCAGCTCCCAGTACATGAAGTCGTTGACGGAGTAGGCCAGAGCCGCGCGGTCCGCCCCGCCGTAATAGGGCAGGACCTGATCCTCGAAGAACAGGCTGAGGACGCCAGCAACCGGCTTCTCGTCCTTCCAGATCGTCAAGAGCTCGCAGTCCTTCCCGAACTCCTGCGCGATCGACCGGAAGAGCTGCCGGGGAAAGACCGGCGAGCCGAGGGCATGGACGCTGTGGGCGTAGATGTGCCAAAAACGGTCCAGATGCTGCAGTCCGAACTCGGCCCGGAGCCCGTGCTTGAGGCCCTGTCGGGTCATCCGCCGCTGCTTTCTCGGAATCGCGTTCAGGTTCTCCTGCTCGTCGGTGGAGATCAGCCGGGAGAACGTGACGTAGAGGTTCTTCGTGGGTAGATCGAGCTCCTGACCCGATCGATGCCGGAGCTCCACGTAGCCGGCTCCAACCCGACCCGCGAGCTGGCTCGCCGCCTCTACGAGGGCGGTCCGGGCGTCAAAGGAGGCGGCGCAGATGCCCCCGTACACGCCGTAGGGGACAGACACGAGGCCACGTCCCCCGAGCAGCCCTCGAACCTCGAAGATGGGGAGGACGCCCTCCACCCCGCCGCCCCGAGTGGCCAGGAGGTAGTGAGGGCGATGGCCGAACGTCTTTTCCACCGCGCGCTTCCAGGCGAGCAGGTGAAACGGGCTGCCGCCCGGCGTCGAGCGCACGAAGGCGTCCCAGTCAACGGTCTCGGTCGAGAGGACTCGAACGTCCATGGACCCTTACTTGGACCGGCTCAGGAGAACCCGCACGATCCGGGCGGCCGCCTTGCCGTCCCAGAGCTCGGGGAGGTCACCCTTGGGCCACTTGCCCTCGGCGACCTCACGCCAGCAGGCATAGATGGCGTCCGGCGCCGTTCCGACGATGCGATTGGTTCCCCGCGTGACCGTGATCGGCCGCTCCGTGTTGTGCCGGAGGGTCAGGCATGGGATCCGGAGTGCGGTCGTCTCCTCCTGGATCCCTCCGGAGTCGGTCATGACGCACCGGGCGTTGGCCATCAGGTTCACGAAATCCAGGTAGGGCATCGGATCCGCCAGCCGAAGCGCCGGCATCGGCGGCAGCACCGCGGACAGCGCTTCGAGGTGCCGGCGGGTTCGAGGATGAACCGGGAAGACGACCGGAATCTCGGCCTGCACGTGCGCGATGCCGTCCAGGAGCATCCCGAGCGTCCCCGCGTCGTCCACGTTACTCGGACGATGCAAGGTCAATGCCGCGTACCCTCCCGGCTCGAGCCCGAGCCGGTCCAGGACGTCGGATTGCGCGGCCCGCTCCCGGTACCGGAACAGGGTGTCGATCATCACATTGCCCACGAAGTGGACCTTGTCGTGCGCGACGCCCTCCCGCTCCAGGTTCTCGTTGGCGGCGGGCTCCGTCGTGAAGAGGACATCCGAGATCGAGTCAGTGAGGAGACGGTTCACCTCCTCCGGCATGGCCCGGTCGAAGCTCCGGAGCCCGGCCTCCACGTGTGCGACCGGAAAGCCCAGCTTGACCGCGGTGACCGCGGCCGCCACCGTCGAGTTCACGTCTCCGACCACGACCACGACATCGGGCCGCACCGACTCCAGGACTGGCTCGAGGCGGGTCATGATCTCCGCGATCTGAGTCACCGCGCCCGGCGACTGAACCTTGAGATTCACGTCCGGCCTCGGGATCTCCAGGTTGGCGAAGAACGAGTCCGACATCTTCGCGTCGTAGTGCTGGCCGGTGTGAACCAGGGTGGTGGATACGTACGGGTACTCACCGAGCTCCGCGAGGATCGGGGCGATCTTCACGAAGTTCGGCCGCGCTCCGACCACGCCGAGGATCTTCATGCCACCCCACCTACCAGGGGCAATCCGACCTTGCCCAGAACGGTCCGGACTGGCCTGAACTGGAAATCCCGCAGCAGCCGTCGCAGCCGCGACTCCGTCTTGCGGGTGTTGACCGAGTGCCGGAACCGGCTCAGACGTCCCATCGGCAAGCGCGGCTGACCGGCGTCGAGCTCCCAGGGGTGGAGGTACACCATCGCGGGCTGGCCCTCCCTCGTATTGATGTCCTGGAGGGCCCGCCGAGTCACCGCGTACGGAAACAGGCGGAAGTACCCGCCCCCGGCCACCGGAATCCGCCAGCGCCCGCGGGCCACCGTGGACATGGGGAACTCGGCCATCTCGGCTCCCGACGGCGTCGTCCGGCGATGCGGAAATCGCGGCGCATCCGGAATCCCGTATCGGTCGTGCACGATCGGGAAAATGCTCGAGTCGTACTGGAAGCCCTGATCCGCCAGCACGTCGAGGCTCCAGAGGGTCTCCCGTACCACCGAGAACGTCGGCGCCCGGTAACCGACGACTCCGACCCCGGCCGTCTCCTCGATCAGGCCCTTGGCCCGCTCCACGTCCGAGGCAAATTCCGAGCGGCTCAAGCGGGTGATCATCTGGTGACCGTATCCGTGGCACGCGAGCTCGTGGCCCCCCTCCGCGATCCGCCGGATCAGGCCCCGCTGGCGCTCCGCCACCCAGCCCAGGACGAAGAACGTCGCCGCGGTGGCGGCCTCGTCGAGAAGCTCGAGCAGGAGCTCGGTCGTCCGGGCTACCCGGCTCTCCAGCGCGCTCCACTCCTCCCGGCGCACCACCCCCGAGAAGACCTCGGCGTGGAAGTACTCCTCGATGTCGAAGGACAGCGCGTTATTCATCGAGGGCGACGGGAGCCAGCTTCGGATACTCGCTGGACTCCGAATGAGACACCGCCGCCACCACCCGGGCGAGTCCGCGGATCAGCGACACCCGCGGAGTGAAATCGAGGAGCTCCCCCGCCACGGTCGACCGCGTGCAGATCCCGTGCGGTCGCGCGTCGCCCTCCCCCCGAGTCCCTGGCACCGGCGCCACGCGCAGAAGATCCGCCAGGATGCTCCGGACGTCGGCCACGCTGACCATCTGCCCGCTACCCACGTTGATCACTCGACCCGAGGCCCGGGGTGCCCGGATCGCGGCCAGGGTCGCGGCCACTGCGTCCTCCACGAACATGAAGTCCTCGCCGTTCCACTCGTCCTGCTCCAGGAACGGCCGACCCTGTCGCAATGCCTCGATCAAGTTCGGCACCAGAGGCCCGCCGGGCACTGCCTTCTGACGGGGCCCGTAGACGCTGAAGTACCGGAGGATGACCGTGTCCAGCTTGTGCCGCATGTGGAACGCCAGCGCGTAGGTCTCTGCCGCCACCTTCGAAGCGCCGAACAGGGTGCTCGGCCGCAGGGGTGCGTCCTCGGGCACATCGACCACGTCCGGAGTCCCGTACACCGAGGCGCACGACGCGATCACCACCCGCCACACGCCCTCGGTGAGCGCTCCGTGAAGCAGGTTCAGCGTGCCCTCCACGTTCACCGAGTAGATCTCGCCCGGGTCCATGAGCGAGGTCTCGGTGGCGGGGAGGGCCGCCAGATGACACACATAGTTCACGCCTCGCAGCGCCTTGCGCAGCAGTTCCCGGTCCCGGATGTCCCCGACGATGACTTCCAGCCGACTCCCGTTCAGCATCCCGGAGGTGCGAGAATGCCGCTCCGCCGCCGCCTGCAGGTTTGCCGCGAAGCCGGTGGACAGGTTGTCGAGCACCCGCACCGCGGCTCCGGCTTCGAGGAGTTGGTCGACGAGGTGAGAGCCGATGAATCCGGCACCGCCCGTAACGAGAACGCTGCGCATGGTCGTATCCTTACAGCGTCACGATCTGAGCGTGAGCCTGCCGATACGCCCGAAGAGCGTTCCGCGTGTCCACCACCAGCTTCGCCCGGCTCGCAATCATCGAGTAGTCGAAGCTGGTGTGGTTGGTGAGGATCAGCACACAATCGGCTGCTCCGACGTTTCCCGCGGACGCTTCCACCGCGGTGAGCTTGGTGCTTTCAACGCGTCGAGACGGCCAACTCGCGGTGGCGAATCGTACGACTCACCGCTTCGTGGCGACGACCACGCGCACCAGGTTGTGCAGGCGGTAGCCGCCGTCGGGCGTGCGGCGGTCGGCCACCCGGTCCAGCACCGCCGCGCGGACGGCGGCGGGGCCCGCCCGGCGCGCGGCGTGCAGCCCGATGCCCGAGACCAGCAGGTCGCCTACGAGCGCGTCGGCGTCCCCGTGGTCGATCGGGCAGGCCACCTCGTCGAGCGCTACGACCTCCAGCCCGGCCAGCCCGACGATCTTGCGCAGCCGGTCGGGATCGGTGAGCGGCGGCGGGCCCGGCCGCGGCGGGCGCGGAGGCAGCCACGGCGCCAGCGCCTCGGCGAACAGGCGCGCGTCGCACTCGGACTCGCGGCCCCACACGGTCGCGACGACCACCGGCGCGGGCGCCGCCCGCAGCACGGCCACCGGGTTGGCCACGTGCTCCAACAGCTGCACGGCCACGGCCGCGGCAAACGGCCCCGGCGGCGGGTCGGCGGCGTCCCCGACCAGGAACGTGGCCTCGGGCACCAGCGCGGCGGCCGCGGCGACGGCGCCCCGGTCGACGTCGACGCCGGTCACCCGCGCCCCGCGGTCGGTGGCGTACCGCGCGAACTCCCCCGGCCCGCAGCCCAGGTCGAGCAGCGCACCCGTGCCCGCGCGCTCCAGCACGGCCGCGTGCAGGGGCGCCGCCCAGGTCACTTCCACACGTCCGCCGCGACCTCCACGACCAGCCGCAGCTTCGCCCACTGCTCCTCGACGGTGAGCGCGTTGCCGTCGACCGTCGAGGAGAAGCCGCACTGCGGGGACAGGCACAGCTGGTCGAGCGGCAGGTACTTGGCGGCCTCGTCGATGCGGCGCTTGAGCGCGTCGGCGTCCTCCAGCGCCCCGGACTTCGTGGTGACGAGCCCGAGCACCACCTGCTTGCCCGGCGGCACGAACCGCAGGGGCGCGAACGTGCCGGAGCGCTCGTCGTCGAACTCGCAGAAGAACCCGTCGACGTCGAGCTCGCCGAACAGCGCCTCGGCCACGTAGTCGTAGCCGCCCTCGGCCGCCCAGGACGACCGGTAGTTGCCGCGGCACATGTGCGTGGTGACGGCCATGTCGGACGGCCGGTCGGCGAGCGCCGCGTTGATCTGCTTGATGTAGCGCAGGTGCTGGTGGTCGGCGTCCTCGCCGCGCGCGGCCATCACGGCCCGTTGGGCGGGGTCGTTGAGGTAGGCGAGCGAGGTGTCGTCGAGCTGCAGGTAGCGGCACCCGAGGTCGTGGACGGCGCGCACCTCGTCGGCGTAGGCGGTGGACAGGTCGGCCCAGAACTGGTCGAGGTCGGGGTACACGGTCCGGTCGACGGCGGAGGCGCCCGCGCGGTAGTGGACCATGCTCGGCGACGGGATCGTCAGCTTCGGCAGTGCCGAGGACACCGTGTGGGACAGGAACAGGAAGTCGTCGGCGAAGATCGGCTCTTCGAGCTCGACCCGGCTGGTGACGGCCATCCCCGGCGTGTCGAACGAGGTCTCGCTGGTCTTGTTGTGCATGGAGATGCGCAGCTGCTGGTCGGTCTTGGTGATGCCGCCGAGCTGGTAGATGAAGTCCATGTGCCAGGACCGGCGGCGGAACTCGCCGTCGGTGGCCGCCTGGAGGCCGATGCGCTCCTGCATCGCGACCGCCTCCACGATCGCCGTGTTCTCCGCCTGCTTGAGCGCCTTGCGGGTGATGTCGCCCGTGCGGAACTGCTCCCGGGCCTCCAGCAGGGCCGGGGGACGCAGCAGGCTCCCGACGTGGTCGGCGCGGAACGGCGGCTGGGCTCGCTGGCTCATGACGGGCACGCTAGTGCGCCCGGGTGTCAGCCCACCACCGCGCGCGCGGCCGCGGTGCGGACCACCCGCTCCAGCTCCCAGCGGCGCGCGGTGAACTCGGCGCGGGTGACCGAGACCCCGAGCGCCGCGGTGACCTCGCCGTCGGCCCCGAGCACCGGCGCGGCCACCCCCGCGACGCCCGGCTCGTACTCCTCCACCTCCACGGCGGCGCCCTCGGAGCGGATCCGCATGAGCTCGCGGTCGAGCGCGCGCCGGTCGGCCACCGTGCGCGGCGCGAGCCGCGGCAGCCCGGTGCGCTCCAGCAGCTCCGACAGCCGCGCCGGGCGCAGGCCCGACAGCATCACCTTGCCCGCGGCGGTGGCGTGCGCGGGCGTGGGCTCGCCGACGCGCAGGCCGTCCGGGCGGGGGTGGTCGGCGCAGTCGTCGACGTGCGCGACCACCACGTCGACGTCGCGGAACACCGCGAGGTACGCGGCGGCCGCGGCCGCGGTGTGCACCTCCCGCAGCGTGGTGCGCAGGGCGGCCTCGGGGCGCACCTGCTCGGTGAGGCTGCGGTGCAGCTCGGCGACGCGGTAGCCGAGCCCGTAGCCGTGCACGTCGTGCAGCCGGACGAGGTAACCCTCCTCGACGAGCGTGCCCAGCGCGCGGTAGACCGTGGGGAGCGGACACCCGAGCCGCCGCGCGATGGCCTTGGCCGTGACCCCGTCACCGGCGACGGCGACCGCCTCGACCACCCGCAACGCCCGGGTGATCGAGGACCCGCCCTGCCGCGCCGCCGCCACGGGGTCCAGTCTGGGCCAGAAGCGATCGAACGGACAGGGAGCACCTCCGATGGACGACACCGAGATCCACCGCCACATCGACGAGCTGGTGGCCGAGGAGCACAAGCTGGAGCGCGCCCACATCGGGCAGGGGCTCTCCGACGCCGAGCAGGCGCGGCTGGCCGACCTCGGCGTGCAGCTCGACCGCTACTGGGACCTGCTGCGCCAGCGCGACGCCCGGCGCCGCGCGGGCCTCGACCCCGACGGCGCGCAGGAGCGCCCCGGCAACGTCGTCGAGGGCTACCGCCAGTAGACCCCAGTCGCAGCGGGGTGACATTCCTCCGACCCAGTCGCAGCGGGGTGACATTCCTCCGATGTCGGGAGGGTGGGCCGGGCGGGCCGGGCGGGGGTGCGGCAGCATCGGGCGCGTGCTCGTCACCCCCACCAGCCGGGCCGCGCTCGCCGAGGAGGTCGTCGAGCTGGTCGCGGCCCGGCCTGGCCGGGTGCGGCTGCTCCTCGACGGCCCGGCGCCCGCGCGGCCCGGCGAGCTGGCCGCCGAGGTCGCGACGGCGCTGCGGGCGCGGGGCCGGGCCGCGGTGGTGGTCGACGCCGCCGATTTCCTCCGCCCCGCCTCCGTGCGCCTCGAACAGGGTCGCACCGACCCCGACGCGCTGCTGGAGCGCTGGCTCGACGACGCCGCGCTGCGGCGCGAGGTGCTCGAGCCCGCCGCGCAGAACGGGTCGGGCCAGGTGCTGCCGCGGCTGTGGAACACCCGCACGGACCGCGCCTACCGCGACGGCTACACCGCGCTCCCGGCCGACGGGGTGGTGGCGCTGCACGGCGCGCTGCTGCTGGGCCGCGGTCTTCCCGTGGAGCTGGCGGTGCACTTCCGGATGAGCCCGGCCGCCCTCACCCGCACGCTGGGGCAGGATCTGCAGTGGACCGTGCCCGCGCACGTGCGCCACGAACGGGGGGCCGACGCCGATCTCCTGGTGCTCGCCGACCACCCGGATCGACCGGCGGTGCAACGCGCGCGATGATCGTGGCGATGAGGAGGTGGTGGAAGTGTGGGCGAGGAGGGAGTTGAACCCTCACGTCCTTACGGACACACGGACCTGAACCGTGCGCGTCTGCCATTCCGCCACTCGCCCTGGCGAAAAGGAAGGTAGCAGAGGGCCGGAAAGGGAGGTTGACCACCCCAGCGGTCAACCTGACCTACCGGCAACTCCACGGCCCGGGCTAGCACAGATACGATCGGCATCGCCAGCAACACGCCGATGCGAACGGAGGTATGGTCGGTTGGGCCGCGTCGACAGGTTCGAGCGCCGTCTTCAGGGGATGGTGGGCGATGCCTTCGCGCGGGTCTTCGGTGGCAGCGTCGTTCCCCAAGAAGTGGTGCAAGCGCTGCTCCGGGAAGCCGAAGACCACATCGAGCAGCTCGCGGGCGGTCGCCTACTGGCGCCCAACCGCTTCACCGTGCTGCTCGGAGCGACCGACCTCGAACGCATGGCCGGTGACCGAGCGGAGATCGTCTCGATGCTCTCCGCATCGGTTGCCGAACAACTCGCCGACCAGGGATGGGACACCTACGGCGAGGTCGTAGTCTTTCTGGAGCGCTCCGATGCGCTGCACACGGGACAGTTCCGCACCCGCTCACGAGTCGATCCCGACGCTTCCCGCCGGGACGCCTTACGAGCACGCGACGCAGGAGAAGCACCCATGAGCCAGCAACCGGGCCACCCCGAGGAGAACGGGCAGTACGGCTACGACCGCAATGCCCAAGGTGGGTACGGGCAGCAGACGTATGCCCCGCCCAACTACGACCAGCGCCAGGGGGGGTACGAGCAGCAGCCGCAGGCGCAAGGCGAGCCCCAGCAGGGCGGATACCCGCAGCAGGGCGGCCAGAACTACGGCCAGCAGGGTGGCTACCCGCAGCAGCCGGGCTACGGCCAGCCGGGCTACGACCAGCAGGGTTACGGCCAGCCGGGCTATGGCCAGCCGGGCTACGACCAGCAGGGCTACGGCGGTCAGGGCGGCCAGAACTACGGCCAGCAGCCCGGCTACGGCCAGCCGGGCTACGACCAGCAGGCCTACGCGCAGCCCGGCTACGGCCAGCCGGGCTACGACCAGGGCTACGGTCAGCCGGGTTACGGCCAGCCGGGCTACGGGCAGCAGTACGACCAGGGCTACGACGCGGGCTACCAGCAGGGCTACGGCCAGCCGGGGTACGGGCAGCCGGGCTACGGGCAGCAGGGTTACGGGCAGCAGGGCTACGGCAACCAGCAGCGCACCGCCACCCTCTCGCTCGACGACGGCTCCGGGCGCACCTACGACCTCACCCAGGGCACCCACGTGATCGGCCGCGGGCAGGACTCCGCGTTCCGGCTGCCCGACACCGGTGTGTCGCGCAGGCACCTGGAGATCAGCTGGGACGGTCAGACGGCCACGCTGTCGGACCTCGGCTCCACCAACGGCACCACCGTCAACGGCAACCCGGTGCAGACCTGGCAGCTCAACGATGGCGACGTGATCCGGGTGGGGCACTCCAGCCTCGTCTTCCGCACCCAGTAGACCGCGCACGGGAACGGCGGCCGCGAGTGCCGGAGTTGGTGCTGCAGCTGACCAGGGCGGGCTTCCTCGCCCTGCTCTGGCTCTTCGTGTTGGCCGCACTGCGGGTGGTGCGCTCCGACCTGTACGCGGCGTCCGGATTGCGGGCGATCGTGTCAGGCGGGCGGCGGCCTCCCCGCACCGCGCGTGGGCGCACGCCGCGCCAGTTGCTGGTCACGGCGGGCGCGCTGGCGGGCACCCGGGTCACCCTGGACGCACGGCCGATCCTCATCGGCCGGGCGGACGACTCCACGCTGGTGCTCGACGACGACTACGCCTCCACCCGACACGCGCGGATCTCGATGCAAGGCGACGAGTGGTACGTCGAGGATCTCGGGTCGACGAACGGCACCTACCTGGACCGGGCTAAGGTCACCGGACCCACCAGAGTTCCCCTGGGGGTGCCTGTCCGCATCGGCAAGACGGTGATCGAGCTCCGATCATGAGGGGCCCCGCAACATGACCCTGGTCCTGCGTTACTCCGCCCGCAGCGACCGCGGGCTCGTCCGGCAGAACAACCAGGACGCCGTCTATGCCGGACCCCGGCTACTGGCGCTCGCCGACGGGATGGGCGGCCACGCCGCCGGTGAGGTCGCATCGTCGCTGGTGATCTCCGCGCTGGCCCCGCTCGACGAGGACGACCCCGGCGACGACCTGCTCGCCGAGCTGCGCGAAGCCACCGTCGAGGGCAACGCCGCGATCACCCGGCACGTCGCGGACTCCCCCGACCTCGAAGGCATGGGCACCACGCTCACGGCGATCCTGTTCGCGGGCACCCGGCTCGGGCTCGTCCACATCGGCGATTCGCGGGCCTACCAGCTCCGCGAAGGCACGCTCTCGCAGATCACCAAGGACGACACGTTCGTCCAGTCCCTGATCGACGAGGGTCGCATCACCGAGGAGGAGGCGCAGACGCACCCGCAGCGCTCGCTGCTGCTGCGCGCCATCACCGGGCAGGACATCGAGCCGTCGCTCACGATGCGGGAGGCCCGGCCCGGCGACCGCTACCTGCTCTGCTCCGACGGTCTGTCCGGGGTGGTCAGCGACGAGACGCTGGCCGAGACGCTGGCCACCTACCGCGACCCGCGCGAGTGCGCCGACCGCATGATCGAGCTGGCGCTGCGCGGCGGCGGCCCGGACAACATCACCTGCATCGTCGCGGACGTGGTCGACATCGACTTCGGCGACGACGCCCCGATCGTCGGCGGGTCGGTCGGCGACGGCCGCGACGAGGGCCCGCGCCCGGATTCGGCGGCGGCGCGCGCGTCGGCCACCACGATGACCCGCGCCCTGCCGCGCATCGAGCCCGTGCCCGCGGCCACCGCGCCCCGCAAGCGGTCCACGCTGCGCGTCGTCGCCGCGATCGGCGCCGTCGTGCTCGTGCTCGCCGCGGCGGGCGGGCTCGCCCGGCTCTGGGTGATGCAGCAGTACTACGTCGGCGTCGACGCCGACCAGGTCACGATCTTCCAGGGCGTGCGGGGCGAGGTGCTCGGCGTGCCGCTGCACAACGTCGTCGAGCACACCGACATCACCCTCGACCAGCTCACCGAGTCCGACCGCAACA